>ENA-UOXG01000004-UOXG01000004.1-mixed-culture-metagenome-genome-assembly--contig:-NODE-4-length-363505-cov-9.624730_pt1 | contig 363505 bp, 350 predicted proteins | sample MGYA00238159_ERZ761634 | MGnify/ENA primary metagenome ERZ761634 (study PRJEB28908, sample SAMN08776845) | mixed culture metagenome | isolation source: Freshwater growth medium | place: USA... | reverse complement strand
TCTTGATGCCCATCGAAGACGTGTTCTCGATCTCGGGCCGCGGCACGGTTGTGACCGGTCGTGTTGAGACCGGTATCGTCAAGGTTGGTGAGGAAGTTGAGATCGTTGGCATTCGTGACACCACGAAGTCGGTGGTTACGGGCGTTGAGATGTTCCGCAAGCTGCTCGATTCTGGGCAGGCGGGCGACAACATCGGTGCTCTGTTGCGTGGTGTGGATCGTCTCGGCGTTGAGCGTGGCCAAGTGCTGTGCAAGCCCGGTTCGATTAAGCCGCACAAGAAGTTTGTGGCGGAGACCTACATCCTGTCGAAGGATGAAGGCGGTCGTCACACGCCATTCTTTGGCAATTACCGTCCACAATTTTACTTCCGGACCACGGACGTGACCGGCATCATCCAGCTTCAAGAAGGCGTGGAAATGGTGATGCCAGGCGACAATGTGAACTTTGAAGTTGAACTGATCACCCCGATCGCGATGAGCCAAGGCCTGCGCTTTGCCATCCGTGAAGGCGGCCGCACCGTCGGTGCAGGCGTCGTCGCGAAAATCTTGGATTGATTTTGGAATAACCACTTTCGGGCGGGGCCCATTGCCCCGCCCATTGCTTTCAGGAGCCGCGGCTCAGCGGAAACCACCGATGCAGAAACAAATTATCCGCATCCGGCTCAAAGCCTTCGACCACCGTGCGCTGGATCAGTCCGCGCGCGAGATCGTGTCGACGGCTAAGCGCACGGGCGCAACGGTTCGTGGCCCTGTGCCGCTGCCCACGCGCATGGAGCGCTTTACGGTGAACCGGTCCCCGCACGTGGACAAAAAGAGCCGTGAGCAGTTCGAAATTCGTACCCATAAGCGGGTGCTCGATATCGTCGACCCTACACCACAGACCGTGGACGCGCTGATGAAGCTCGACCTCGCTGCCGGTGTAGACGTCGAGATCAAACTTTAAGGATCGCCCGCCATGCGGACCGGTGTAATCGCCAGAAAAGTGGGCATGACCCGCGTGTTTGCCGCCGACGGCGCGCACGTGCCAGTCACGGTGCTCTCGCTCGACGGCTGCCAGGTGGTGGCTCAGCGCACGCAGGAGCGCGACAACTACGTCGCTCTTCAGCTTGGCGCCGGGACCCGCAAGGCTAAGAACGTCACTCAGCCCCTGCGTGGGCACTATGCTAAGGCCAAAGTTGCCCCCAAGGCCGTGTTGCGCGAGTTCCGCGTCGACGCTGACAAGATGGTCGACGTTGGTATGGAGATCACAGCAGACCACTTCGTGGTTGGCCAGCGGATCGACATTTCCGGTGTTACCATCGGTAAGGGCTTTGCTGGTGCCATGAAGCGCTGGAACTTCGGCGGGCTTCGCGCCACGCACGGTGTTTCGGTGTCGCACCGCTCGCACGGCTCAACCGGTCAGCGCCAAGATCCCGGTAAAGTGTTCAAGGGCAAGAAGATGGCTGGTCACCTCGGTGTCGAGCGTGTCACAACCCAGAATCTTACCGTGGTTCGCGTCGATGTTGAGCGCGGGCTGATCATGGTCAAGGGCGCCGTTCCGGGCTCCGACAATGGTTGGGTTGAAGTGCGCGATGCCTGCAAGATTGCAGCGCCGGAAGGCGTTCCAATGCCAGCGGCATTCCGTAATCCAGAAGAACGCATTGTTGCTGGTGAAGCGCCTGCCGCTTCCGAAGCAGCTGTAACCGTGGAAGGCGGCGAAGAATGAAAATCGACGTCACCACTCTTGAAGGCAAGTCGGCCGGCTCAGTTGAGCTCGACGACGCCCTGTTCGGCATTGAGCCGCGCGCAGACATTCTTCAGCGCGTTGTGAAATGGCAGCTTGCGAAGCGCCAGTCGGGTCTCCACGAGACCAAGACCCGCTCGGAAGTCAGCCGCTCGCACTCGAAGCTTTACAAGCAAAAAGGTACCGGTCGTGCGCGTCACGGCTCGGCGAACGCCCCAATCTTCCGCACCGGTGGTGTGGCTCACGGCCCGCATATGCGCTCGCATGCGCATGACCTTCCGAAAAAGGTGCGCGCATTGGGTCTGAAGATGGCGCTGTCGGCGAAGCTCGGCACGCAATCCCTGATCGTTCTTGATCGTGCAGCCTTGGATCAGCCCAAGACCAAAGCATTGAAGGATGCGTTGGCCAATTTGGGTCTGTCGAACGCGCTGGTGATTGGCGGCAAGGAACTGGACGCAAACTTCAAGCTCGCGGCCCGCAACATCGCCAATATCGACGTTCTGCCGTCGGCTGGTCTCAATGTTTACGACATTCTGCGTCGCAAGACCCTCGTGCTCACGCGCGATGCTCTCGATGCGCTGTCGGAACGCTTCTCTGACAAAGCGGAGGCTTGATCATGTCGCTCGCTGAACGCCATTACGATACTATTCTCGCGCCGTGGATTACGGAAAAGGGCACCCTGTTGTCAGAGTACAACAAGGTCGTCTTTCAGGTGCCGCTGACCGCGACAAAGCCTGCGATCAAGGAAGCCGTCGAAGCGCTCTTCAAGGTGAAAGTCACCGGCGTGAACACGATCCGCGTTGAAGGCAAAACCAAGCGTTTCAAGGGTGTCCTTGGAAAGCGTAATGATTTCAAGAAGGCAATCGTCACCCTCGCGGACGGCGATTCCATCGATGTGACGACGGGGCTCTGAGATGGCGCTCAAGACTTTCAAGCCGACTTCCGAGGGGCGTCGCCACCTCGTGATCGTCGACCGGTCCGAGCTCTATAAGGGCAAGCCGGTCAAAGCGCTCACGCAAGGTCTGACCAAGACCGGTGGTCGTAACAATTCGGGCCGCCTGACCGCGTTCCGCATGGGTGGTGGCCACAAGCGCACCTACCGCATGATCGATTTCAAGCGCCGCAAGTGGGACATGCCTGCTGAGGTGAAGCGCATTGAGTATGACCCTAACCGGTCAGCCTTCATTGCCTTAATCGAATACACCGATGGCACAGTGAACTATATTGTCGCGCCTCAGCGTTTGGCGGTTGGCGATAGCGTGATCGCGGGTGACAAGGTCGACGTGAAGCCGGGCAATGCGATGCCGTTGAAGTCGATCCCAGTGGGAACGATCATCCACTGCATCGAGATGAAGCCGCTGAAAGGCGCACAGATTGCGCGTTCGGCCGGTTGCTATGCGCAGCTCGTTGGTCGTGACACCGGTTACGCGCAAGTCCGTCTGACCTCGGGCGAGCTTCGCATGATCCCGGACAGCTGCATCGCTACGATTGGTGCGGTGTCAAATCCGGACAATATGAACGAAAACTCCGGTAAGGCTGGTCGTTCGCGTTGGTTGGGCATTCGCCCATCCGTTCGCGGCGTCGCCATGAACCCGGTCGACCACCCACACGGCGGTGGTGAAGGTAAAACCTCCGGCGGTCGTCACCCAGTGACGCCGTGGGGCAAGAAAACACGCGGCCCAAAGACGCGCAGCAACACCTCGACGGATCGTTTGATCATTCGTCGTCGTCACCAGAAGAAGGCTTAATACATGCCACGTTCGGTTTGGAAAGGTCCGTTTGTAGACGGCTACCTCCTGGCCAAGGCCGAGAAGGTGATGTCAGGGACGGGTCGCCGAGAAGCGATCAAGACCTGGTCGCGCCGCTCGACCATCATGCCGCAATTCATCGGCCTGACCTTTCAGGTGCATAACGGGCACAAGTTTTTGCCTGTGAATGTGTCTGAAGAGATGGTCGGCCACAAATTCGGCGAGTTTGCCCCAACCCGTACCTATTACGGGCACGGTGCCGACAAGAAATCGAAGAGGAAGTAGGCCATGTCAAAGCCGAAGACCCCTCGCGCGCTGGCGGATAACGAAGCCAAAGCGATCACCAAAATGCTCCGCGTTAGCCCGCAGAAGCTGAACCTTGTTGCCCAAACCATCCGTGGTTTGAAAGCTGAGAAGGCGTTGGCTGAGCTGGAATTTTCTCACAAGCGCATCGCGCATGATGTGAAGAAATGCCTGCAGTCGGCTATTGCGAATGCGGAAAACAACCACAGCCTCGACATCGACAGCCTTGTCGTTGCCCAAGCTTACGTTGGTAAAAACCTCATTCTGAAGCGCATGAGCACACGGGCCCGCGGTCGCGGCGCTCGCATCGAAAAACTATTCTCGCAAATCACCATTGTGGTGCGGGAAGCCGGGGAGGCCGCCTGATATGGGTCATAAGGTAAACCCGATTGGCATGCGCTTGGGCATCAACCGCACGTGGGAATCGCGCTGGTACGCGAACACGGGCGAGTATGCGCGCCTGCTGAAGGAAGATTTTGAAGTTCGTGCGTTCTTGAAGAAGAAGCTGAATGCGGCGGGCATTTCCCGTATCGTGATCGAGCGTCCTCACAAGAAGTGCCGGGTAACGATCTACACCGCCCGTCCAGGCGTCGTGATCGGCAAAAAGGGTGGCGATATCGACAAGCTCCGGAAGGAATTGTCTGGCTTGGTGAAGGGCGCGGAAGTGTTCTTGAACCTCGTCGAAGTCCGTAAGCCAGAAGTCGATGCTCAGCTCGTTGCCGAAAGCGTGGCACAGCAGCTCGAACGCCGTGTGGCTTTCCGACGCGCCATGAAGCGTACCATGCAGTCAACGATGCGGATGGGTGCCCAGGGCATTCGTTTGAACGTGTCGGGCCGTCTTGGTGGTGCCGAAATCGCGCGGATGGAATGGTATCGTGAAGGCCGCGTGCCTCTGCATACCCTCCGCGCTGATGTTAACTATGGCTTCGCTGAAGCGATGACCGCGTATGGCATCATCGGTGTGAAATGCTGGGTGTTTAAGGGCGAGATCCTTGAGCGCGATCCATTGGCGCAAGACAAGCGCGCCGCGGATACCAGCGGTCCATCGGGTGGTCGTCGTGAAGAGGGCGGCCGTGAGCGCCCTTCGCGTGATCGTAACGAACGTGGCGGTCGCGGTCGCGATCGCGACGCAGCGTAGTCCGGGGGATATTGAGCCATGATGAGTCCCAAAAAGACCCGGTTCCGTAAGGCTTTCAAAGGCCGCATCCATGGTCTCGCGACCGGCGGTGCAGCGCTTGACTTTGGGTCGTTTGGCCTGAAGGCATTGGAGCCAGAGCGGATCACCGCGCGTCAGATCGAAGCGGCCCGCCGCGCCATTACCCGTCACATGAAGCGTGCCGGTAAAGTGTGGATCCGTATTTTCCCAGACGTTCCTGTGTCCTCTAAGCCTGCCGAAGTTCGGATGGGTAAGGGTAAGGGCGCTCCAGAATTCTGGGCAGCGCGGGTAAAGCCAGGCCGTATTATGTTTGAGATCGATGGTGTTGCCGACGAGACCGCGCGCGAGGCCCTGCGCCTTGGTGCTGCAAAGCTCCCGATCAAGACCAAGGTCATTTGCCGTGCCGATTTCGGCCAGATTGCCGGAGCCTAAGCGATGAAGACCGCCGACGCGCGCGCCCTAACGCCAGACCAGCTGCGTGAGCAGCTTCTGACGTTGAAGAAGGAGCAGTTCAATCTGCGCTTTCAGCGTGCCACGAACCAACTTGAAAAGACCCATCGGGTCGACGAAGTCCGCAAAGACATCGCGCGCATGAAGACCTTGCTGCGCGAAAAGACCGGCGCCCAAGGCGCTTAGGAGAGAACGAGATGCCAAAACGTATCATGAATGGCGTCGTTGTGAGCGATAAGGGCGACAAGACCATTGTCGTCAAAATCGAACGCACGTTCCTTCATCCGGTAATGAAGAAGACGGTTCGCCGTTCGAAGCGTTACCATGCCCATGACGAGGCCAATGCCTATAAATCAGGCGACCTCGTTTCGATCCAAGAATGCCCGCCGAAGTCTCGGCTGAAGCGGTGGGAGGTGATTGGTCGCGTCGGGGCATAAAGCCTCGAAACGGACCAATACGGAGATCTAGTAATGATTCAGATGCAGTCAAATCTGGACGTTGCGGATAATTCCGGTGCGAAGCGCGTTATGTGCATCAAGGTGCTCGGCGGTTCGAAACGGCGTTACGCAACAGTCGGCGATATCATCGTCGTGTCCATCAAAGAAGCCGCACCGCGCGGCCGTGTGAAGAAGGGTGACGTCCGTAAGGCCGTCGTCGTGCGCATCCGTAAGGACATTATGCGCCGTGACGGATCGGTGATCCGCTTCGACAAGAACGCTGCGGTGCTTGTAAACAATGCAGGCGAGCCGATCGGCACGCGTATCTTCGGACCGGTGCCGCGCGAGCTTCGCGCGAAAAACCACATGAAGATCATCTCCCTCGCGCCGGAGGTGTTGTAAGATGGCGGCCAAGATCAAAAAGGGCGACACCGTTGTCGTTTTGACCGGGCGCGATCGCAACAAGACCGGTGAGGTTTTGTCGGTGAACCCGAAAGAGGGGCGTTTGATTGTTCAAGGCGTAAACATCGCCAAGAAGCATCAAAAGCAAACCCAAACAGAGCAAGGCGGCATCAAGTCGTTCGAGGCCCCAATTCAGGCCTCAAATGTCGCCTTTATGGACCCTAAGGACGGCAAGCCGACCCGGGTTGGTTTTAAGGTGCTTGATGACGGCCGTAAGGTTCGTTTTGCTAAGCGCTCGGGCGAGGTGATCGGTGATGTCTGAAGCTCAGACCTACGAACCGCGTCTTAAGACGCAATATCGCGAGCAAATCCGCGCCGCGATGAAGGAAAAGTTCGGCTACACGAACGACATGCAGATCCCTGGCCTCGATAAGGTCGTGATCAATATGGGCGTTGGCGAAGCTGTTGGCGATTCCAAAAAGATCCAGTCGGCTCTGGCCGCTATGACCGCGATCACCGGCCAAAAGCCCGTCGCGACCAAGGCACGCACGTCGATCGCGGGCTTTAAGCTTCGCGAAGGCATGACGGTTGGCTGCAAAGTCACCCTGCGCAAAGAGCGGATGTTTGAATTCTTGGACCGCTTGGTCACGATCGCGCTGCCGCGCGTGAAGGACTTCCGTGGTCTGAACGGCAAGTCGTTTGATGGCCGTGGCAATTACGCCATGGGGATGAAGGAGCACATTGTGTTCCCAGAAATCAACTACGACATGGTCGACCAGATTTGGGGTATGGACATCATCGTCTGCACCACCGCCAAGACCGACGCGGAAGCGAAAGCTCTCCTCGCCGAGTTCAACTTCCCGTTCCGGAACTGAGGGCGCCATGGCCAAGAAGAGCGCAGTCAATCGCAACGAGAAGCGCAAGCAACTCGTGAAACAATACGCCGCTAAGCGGGCCCGCCTGAAGGCGGTTGCCCTCGACGAGAGCCTGCCTCTCGAAGAGCGGTTCGCCGCGCGCCTTAAACTCGCTGAATTGCCCCGCAATTCCGCTGAGATCCGGGTGCGTAACCGTTGTGTGCTGACGGGTCGTCCCCGTGGGTACTATCGCAAGCTGGGTATGTCCCGGATCGCGCTGCGCGAACACGCGTCCAGCGGCCTGATCCCAGGCATGCTCAAAGCCAGCTGGTGAGGAGGGTTCGTCAATGAACATTAACGATCCCGTCGGTGATTTGATCACCCGCATTCGTAACGCGCACATGCGCAACCGCTCTGCCGTTTCGTCGCCTGCGTCGAAGCTGCGGGCCAACCTGCTCGAAGTCTTGGTGACTGAAGGCTACATTCGCGGTTATGCGGAAGTAGAAAAGGACGGCCATAAAGAGCTGGAAGTGCAGCTGAAATATTTCGATGGCGCACCGGTGATTTCCAAAATCACCCGCGTGTCCAAGCCCGGCCGCCGAGTTTACTCTGCGGTGAAGGACCTTCCATTGGTCCGCAACGGTCTCGGTATCTCGATCTTGTCCACGCCAAAGGGCGTGATGTCCGACCAAGCGGCTCGCGCTGCCAATGTCGGCGGCGAGATCTTGTGCCAAGTCTATTAAGGCGACGCTGATGTCTCGTATCGGAAAAAAGCCGGTCCCAGTGCCAGCAGGTGCCACCGTCACTCTCGACGGCAACACCATCACCGCCAAGGGCCCGAAAGGTCAGCTGGTTTTCGTGGCGCACGAGCTTGTCTCGGTGTCCATCGAAAATGGCGAACTCGTTGTCACACCAAAGGATGACTCCAAGCCATCCCGTTCCCAGTGGGGCACGACGCGGACAATGGTCGCAAACATGGTCGAAGGCGTCACTAAGGGATATGAGCGTTCGCTCGATCTCGTGGGCGTTGGTTACCGAGCTCAAATGAAGGGCTCCGTGCTCTCCATGCAGCTTGGTTTCAGCCATGATGTTGATTACCCGCCGCCGGCAGGGGTGTCGTTTGCGACGCCGAAGCCGACTGAAATCGTGCTGACCGGCATCGACAAGCAATTGCTTGGCCAGGTCGCTGCGGAACTGCGGTCTTACCGTCCACCAGAGCCTTACAAGGGCAAGGGCGTGAAGTATCGTGGCGAAGTGGTTCGTCGCAAGGAAGGCAAGAAGAAGTAAGATGGCCGTCCAGAAAATCTCTCCCCGCGATCAGCGCGCGCGTCGCGTTCGTAAGCGGTTGAAGGCTGTCGGAAGCGGGCGTCTGCGCCTATCCGTCGCCCGTTCGCTGAAGCACATTTCGGCGCAAATCATCGACGATAAGGCTGGCGTCACGTTAGCTTCAGCTTCGTCGCATGAAGCGGTAGTGCGCGATGGCGAAAAGACGCCAAAGGCTGACACCGCGAAAGCGGTCGGCAAGCTGCTCGCAGAGCGTGCCAAGGAAAAGGGCGTGACGAAAGTCGTGTTCGATCGTGGCAGCTTTATCTTTCATGGTCGGGTCAAGGCCCTCGCGGACGCGGCTCGTGAAGCCGGTCTAGAGTTCTAGGAGCGCACGATGGCACGTCGTGAAGGAGAACGGGGCGGTCGCCGCGATGACCGTACCGAAGAACAGTCAGAATTCGTCGATAAATTGGTCGCGATCAACCGCGTCGCAACCGTCGTCAAAGGTGGTCGTCGTTTTGGCTTTGCTGCGCTCGTCGTAGTGGGGGACCAAAAGGGTCGTGCAGGCTTCGGCCACGGCAAGGCTCGCGAAGTTCCTGAAGCCATTCGCAAGGCAACTGACGAAGCCAAGAAGAAGTTGGTTCGCGTACCGCTTCGCGAAGGCCGCACGCTTCACCATGACGGTTCAGGCCGTTGGGGTGCGGGTAAGGTCGTCGTTCGTGCAGCGCCTCCAGGCACCGGCTTGATCGCTGGTGGCCCGATGCGTGCCGTGCTCGAAGTGCTCGGCGTGCAAGACGTTGTGGCAAAGTCACTGGGTTCTTCGAACCCATACAACATGATCCGCGCGACCTTTGAGGCCGTGAAGGAGCAAGTTAGCCCACGTCACGTTGCCAATAAGCGCAATCTAAAAGTTGCTGACATCATCGCGCGTCGTCGCGAGGGTGCTGCGGCTCCTGAAAACACCGAGGGCTGATCTGACATGGCAACAATCGTTGTAAAACAGATCGGTAGCCCGATCCGTCGTCCGAAGGACCAGCGCGCGACCCTTATTGGTCTCGGTCTGGGCCGCATGAACGCTGTGTCCGAATTGGAGGATACTCCTTCGGTGCGTGGCATGGTCACCAAGGTCGCCCACATGGTCGCGATCGTGGAGGAGCGCGCTTAATCCGCGCGCTGGAAAACCGATGAAACTGAACGAACTCGCCGATAATGAAGGCGCCACCAAGAAGCGGATGCGCGTTGGTCGTGGCGTCGGCTCCGGCAAAGGTAAAACCGCGGGTCGCGGTGTGAAGGGCCAAAGCTCACGCGGTGGCGTTGCCATCAATGGCTTTGAAGGCGGTCAAATGCCTGTCCACATGCGTATGCCAAAGCGTGGCTTTAATAAGCCAAACGCCAAGGAATACGCGTGGGTCAACCTCTCGCGCATCGCCAAAGCAATTGAGTCCGGTGCGCTGGATCCAAAAGCAACCATCGACGAAGCCGTGTTGGTGTCGTCAGGCGTTGTGCGTCGCTCACGCGATGGCATTCGCCTGCTGGCCAAGGGCACCGTCGAAACCGCACTGACCATCGTCGTAACGGGCGCTTCGGCGCCTGCTATCGCAGCGGTTGCGGCGGCCGGTGGCTCGGTAACGGTCACGGCGAAACCAAAAGTGAAAGAAACGGCTGAAGCAGCCGCTTGATCGATCCTGTGTCGTCCTCCATGTGAGGGCGACACTGTCGCACTAGAGAAGGGCGGAGCATGGCCTCGGCCGCAGAACAATTAGCCGCAAACATGAACTTTGGCACCTTTGCCAAAGCGACTGAGCTCCATAAGCGCCTCTGGTTTACCTTGGGCGCTCTTATCGTTTACCGCCTTGGCACGTTTGTGCCGATCCCCGGTGTCGATATGCAGGCCTTTGGCGCTGCGTTCGCCGCGGCGCAGGGCGGCATCCTTGGTATGTTCAACATGTTCTCGGGTGGGGCCGTTTCACGCCTTGCTGTGTTTGCGTTGAACGTGATGCCTTACATTTCGGCGTCGATCATTATTCAGCTGCTTTCATCCTTCCCCGGCCGCTATGAGCGCCTTAAGAAGGAGGGTGAAGCGGGCCGCATCCAAATGAACCAGGACACCCGCTACCTCACGGTGGCGCTGGCGATTGTTCAAGCGTTCGGCATTGCGGCTGGCTTACAAGGGTCCCCCGGGATCGTGATCAATCCCGGCCCGATGTTCCTGATCACCACAGTGATTACGCTGGTGAGCGGCACCATGTTGCTTGTGTGGTTGGGCGAGCAGATTACGGCGCGCGGCGTGGGGCAGGGGATATCCCTCATCATCTTCGCGGGTATCGTCGCTGAATTACCAACGGCGTTGTATCAGACACTCGCTTTGGGCCGTGAAGGCACGCTTTCAGCTTTCGCAATCCTCGGCCTTGGCCTCGTTGTCGTTGCCGCTATCGTCCTTATCGTGTTCGTCGAGCGCTCCCAGCGCCGTATCGTGGTGCAATACCCAAAACGGCAGGTCGGCCAGCGCATGTTTGGCGGCGACACCTCGTTCCTGCCGCTCAAGATCAACACCGCCGGCGTTATTCCGCCGATCTTCGCCTCGTCACTCCTTCTCTTGCCGGCAACAGCTGCGGGCTTTTTGGCTGGGCAGCGCCCTGAATGGATGGCGGAGAGTGTGTTTGAGGGCTTCCAAGGCCTTGTCGGTGCACTCAGTCACGGCCAGCCGCTCTTTATGCTACTTTATGCAGCGCTGATCGTGTTCTTCGCGTTCTTCTACACGTCCATTGTGTTCAATCCGGACGAGACGGCCGATAATCTTCGGAAAAATGGCGGCTTCCTACCCGGCATTCGCCCCGGCACGAAAACGGCAGAGTATTTCGACCAAGTGCTCACACGCCTCACTGTTCTAGGCGGCGCTTATCTCGTAGTTGTGTGCTTGTTCCCGGAAATTATGATCGCTTATTTCGGCATTCCATTCTATCTCGGTGGGACGTCGTTGCTGATTGTTGTTTCTGTGACCATCGATACCGTGGCCCAGATTCAAAGCCATTTGCTGGCGCACCAATATGAAGGGCTCATCAAGAAGTCCAAGCTGAAGGGGCGTTCGCGCTAGGCTCTCGGGCTGGGTGTGGGTGTGAGACGGGGGAAGCTGGGTTGTTCAATCTGATCCTTTTTGGCCCGCCGGGCGCTGGCAAGGGCACGCAAGCCAAGAAGCTTGTTGAGGAGCGTGGCTTCGTGCAGCTCTCCACTGGCGACATGCTCCGGGCAGCGCGAACCTCAGGCTCCGAGCTTGGCAAGCGCGTTGCCGCCGTGATGGATTCGGGCGCCTTGGTCTCAGACCAAATCGTGATTGAGTTGATCGACGAGCAGCTCACGCTGCACAGTGCGGCCGCCGGCTTTATCTTCGATGGCTTCCCGCGCACCGTTCCGCAGGCTGAAGCATTGGATGGATTGCTCGCATCGCGCGGTCATGGCGTGGATCTGGTAATCCGTTTGGTCGTTGATGACGCGTCATTGATCGACCGGATTACCAAACGATTCGAAGATCAGGGCCGGTCGGACGACAACCCTGTAACTTTCCGAACCCGCTTGGAAGCCTACAATAATCAAACAGCCGCTCTCTTGCCCTATTATGGGGCGAAGGATTTGCTGAAAGAGATCGACGGCATGGCCGCGATCAATACCGTAGCGGCCTCAATTGAGGCTCTGTTGCAACAGGACGTCAATCAGACTGCCTGAACTTCATCGATTGCTGGCTTCACGGTTGACGTGGGGAGGGCAGTCACTATAAACACTCGCTTCCTTCACAGGGCGCGCGCCGCTGGTCCGACTTCATCCTTGGATGTCGGGGCGATGCGCTTTCGGTGTTGGAGTCTGCAGGAGCAATTTCGTGGCGCGTATCGCTGGTGTCAATATCCCATCAAACAAGCGCGTAGTCATCGCGCTGCAGTACATCCATGGCATTGGTCCATCCAAGGCAAAGGAATTGTGCGGCAAAGTCGGCATTGCTGATGACCGTCGCGTCAATCAGTTGTCAGACGCCGAAGTCCTCCAAATTCGCGAAACCATTGATCGTGACTACACTGTTGAAGGCGATCTTCGCCGTGACGTTGCCGTCAACATCAAGCGCCTGATGGATCTTGGTTGCTACCGTGGCCTACGCCACCGTCGCGGCCTGCCTGTCCGTGGTCAGCGTACCCATACGAACGCACGCACCCGCAAGGGTCCAGCGCGTCCAATCGCTGGCAAGAAAATCGCGACCCGCAAGTAATTTCTCCTCGCATATAGATCGGCCTGAGTTCGCCCAATGGCAAAAGACACAACACGCCTGAAACGCAAAGAGCGCAAGAACATTGCCTCTGCGGTTGCGCACGTGAACGCTTCGTTCAACAACACCATGATCACCATCGCGGACCCTCAGGGCAACACGATTTCGTGGTCGTCTGCTGGCATGATGGGCTTCAAGGGTTCGCGTAAGTCGACCCCTTACGCCGCGCAGGTCGCTGCTGAAGATGCCGGTCGTAAGGCCAGCGAGCATGGCGTTCGTACTCTCGAAGTCGAAGTCTGTGGCCCAGGTTCGGGTCGTGAGTCTGCGCTTCGTGCTCTCCAGTCCGTTGGTTTCACCATTACGTCGATCAAAGACGTTACGGCGATCCCACACAATGGCTGCCGTCCGCCGAAACGCCGCCGCGTCTGACGCGTCGCGTTTTTCGCTCATTCCGTTCGTGCCGCGCGGGACCAAAGATGTTCCCGGCTTGATGAGGTTAACATGATCATCGAAAAGAATTGGAAGGAGCTTATCCGTCCCGAGAAGCCAGTTGTAGAACATGGTTTCGACGCGAGCCGGAAAGCTAAACTTATCGCTGAACCGCTAGAGCGCGGCTTCGGTACCACGCTTGGGAACGCGATCCGTCGTGTTTTGATGTCATCCTTGCAGGGCGCGGCAATCACCGCCGTGCAGATCGATGGCGTTGTCCATGAGTTTTCATCCTTGGCAGGCGTTCGTGAAGATGTCACCGACATCGTCTTGAACATCAAGCAAATCGCGTTGCGTATGCACGTTGATGGCCCGCGCCGCATGAACCTCAAGGCAACCGGTCCAGGTGAAGTCACCGCCGGGATGATCACCGCTGGCGCAGACATTGAAATTTTGAACCCAAACCAAGTGCTCTGCACCCTCGACGAAGGCGCAGACATCCGGATGGAGTTCACGGTCAATAGCGGCAAGGGCTACGTTCCTGCCGATGCCAACCGTCCTGAAGATGCCCCGATTGGTTTGATCGCGGTTGATGCGCTCTACTCTCCGGTTAAGCGCGTCGCCTACAAAGTTGAGAATACCCGCGAGGGCCAAGTTCTCGACTATGACAAGCTGATCATGGAAGTTGAAACCAATGGTGCTTTGACGCCAGAGGATTCGGTGGCCTATGCCGCGCGCATCCTGCAAGACCAGCTTTCCGTGTTTGTCACCTTCGACGAGCCGAAGCTGCCTAAGGCCGTGGAAGAGCGTCCAGAGTTGCCGTTCAACCCAGGTCTCTTGAAGCGCGTTGACGAGCTTGAGCTCTCAGTGCGTTCCGCGAACTGCCTGAAGAATGACAACATCATTTATATCGGTGATTTGATCCAAAAGTCCGAAGCAGAAATGCTTCGTACGCCGAACTTTGGCCGCAAGTCGCTCAACGAAATCAAAGAAGTTCTCGCGCAGATGGGTCTCCATCTCGGCATGGAAGCCCCAAGCTGGCCGCCAGAGAACATTGATGATCTCGCTAAAAAGTACGAAGATCAAATCTAACAGACCGGGTCGCACCGTGAGGGTGCCACCAAAAAGGAGACTACCATGCGTCACGGCAGCGGCCACCGGAAGCTGAACCGGACCCACGAACACCGTGCAGCGATGTTTGCCAACATGGCAGCGTCACTCATTAAGCACGAGCAGATCGTGACCACATTGCCAAAGGCGAAGGAGCTTCGTCCGGTGGTGGAGCGTCTGATCACGCTGGCAAAGCGCGGTGATCTGCATGCACGCAGGCTTGCGGCCTCGCGCCTGCGCGACGAAGGCATGGCAAAGAAGCTGTTTGACGCGCTCGGCCCACGCTACCAAGATCGCGCTGGTGGCTACACCCGCGTCATGAAGGCAGGTTTCCGCTATGGTGACAACGCGCCTCTGGCCGTTATTGAGTTCGTAGACCGCGACGTTTCCGCCAAAGGCCAAGACAGCGGCCCGGTTGGGAACGAGGCTGAATAAGCTTTTCAATCGGCGTTAAAGTTAGAAAAGGGCGGCCCGCAAGGGCCGCCTTTTTTGTTTGTGCTTTAGGTCGGAAGTCTGTTGGCTGGTCCTCACCAAGCGAAACCCTCGCAAGCCCACCAATCGATTTGTAGAGCCACGGCCATAGCTATCCGAATGTGGCAGCGCCTAAAAAATGCAAAACCGGACCTACGCCGCCAGCTCCGCGCCCATCACGCTCGCAAACAGCGTCGCTCCATCCACAGACCCCAAAGCCGCTTCATAGGCGCGGTCGGGGTGTGGCATCAGGCCCAACACATTGCCTTGGGCGTTGATGATGCCGGCAATGTTGCGGGCGGAGCCGTTGGGATTGTCTTGGTAACGAAACACCACGTGCCCTTCGCCCTCAAGGCGATCCAGCGTGTCATCGTCGGCAAAGTAATTACCCTCGCCATGGCCAACCGTCATTACGGCCGTCCGTTGCGTGCCGAAGGCCGCGGTAAAACGCGTCTGTGTGTTCACGATATCCATTGTCACCCGCTTGCACACATAATGAAGCGACGCATTACGCAGTAGAGCGCCGGGCAGGAGGCCAGCCTCGCACAGGATCTGGAAGCCATTGCAAATACCCAGCGTCGAAACGCCGTCTGCCGCCGCCTTTTTCACGGCCGCCATAATCGGGCTTTGTCCAGCCATAGCGCCACACCGAAGGTAATCGCCATAGGAAAAGCCGCCGGGCAGAACCACAAGGTCCGTGCCTGCGGGCAGGCTGGTTTCGGTATGCCAAACCATCGTCGGCGCGTGGCCTGTCACGGTTTGCAGTGCCGTCGCGCAGTCGCGATCACAGTTCGAGCCGGGGAATACGATAACAGCCGATTTCATGGCCCTGCTTTAGCCTGACTTGGAAAGGCTGGAAAGTAGACCCTCAGCAACTTCCTCCACATCCTATCACGACGCGTGGCTTTAGTGCTGCCCAAGCGCTCGAACGGGGCCATACCGTGGGCACTCGATCTCATGGTCATTCACCAGTCCAGCCGCCTGCATAAAGGCATAAGCAATTACCGGCCCAAAGAACTTTATCCCAAGGAATTTCATATGGTTGGATAGAGCCACGCTCTCCGGTGTCGAGGTCGGGGCATCGCGAAACCCTGCCCATTCATTCTGAATGGGTCGCCCGCCAACAAAGCTCCACACCGTTGCGGCAAGCCCAGGGCCTTGCTCTGCCAAGTCCAAAGTTACCCGCGCGGCATGAATCGCGGCAACAATTTTGGCCCGCGAGCGCACAATTCCGGCATTGCCGAGCAATCGCTCAATGTCGGCCTCGCCATAGGCCGCCACTTTAACCGGATCAAAGCCATCAAACGCGGCGCGAAACGCCTCTCGTTTTCGCAGAATGGTGATCCACGCAAGCCCTGCCTGAAAGCTCTCCAGCACTAAGAGCTCAAACATCTTGGCATCATCGCGAACAGGAACGCCCCATTCAGTATCGTGATAGGCGAGATAGGCCGAGTCGTCGGTATTGACCCACCCGCAAACCGCTCCGCTCACTTTTTCGGGGCTTTCGGGCCAAACAGCAGCCACAGGAAGAAGCCGATCCAGTTCAGGCCAAGAACAACCACGATCCAGATTGCCTTGCCGAGGCTGCCCGCACGTTCAGACTGGACAATCGAGATAATGGCCCAAATCCCAAGAATAAGCCCGATAACACCAAAGAAGCCCAAGGATTGAGGGTCAATGTTCGTCAGCATGTCGCAATTCCTGTCAACTCGGCTGGATGATCCAATCGGGTGGATCAAGAGTTAGGAGTTTTCCATCCGCGTGCAATGGCAACCCCGCCTCGCAGGCTGCATTGGCGCGATCAAAACGGATCAACGCCATGGCTCGCCCCGTCGCGCCCGTGCGCGTTTTGCCAATTTCCTGCTCGCCTGCCAAAATCGGTGTGTTGAACACGGGCACAGCGCCATCGAAATTCACCGGGCAAAGCTTCTGTTTTACCGTCGTTCGGCGCTTCATCCGGCTGGTCATTTCTTGGCCGACATAGCAACCCTTGTGAAAGTCGATGCCGTTAAGCTCATCCAGCAAGCCTTCTAAAGCAAAGTCTTTTTCGGCTTCCAGATCACACGAAAGCTCAGGCACACCAAGTGCCAATTGGCGTGCGCGATAGGCCTCATCGTCACCATCAAACCGGTCACAGAGTTCGCGAGGAACCACCGCGCGGCTTCCGAGTGCGGCCATCCGGGGATCGTGGAAATAGGCGAGGCAGCTAAGCTCCAACACGCTAGCGTCCGGCTCAAACGTCATCACCCCAAAGGTTGCGGACAAATCCTCAATCGTCACTTTGGAGCGCAAGCGATACAACGTAAGACGTTTAAGCAGCATCGCTGCCTCGTTCGCAGAAACGTCCAGCAGATAGCCGTCAAAATCGTTGAGATACCGCTCGCTGCCCGCTACAAAATTGCGCGGTGCTCTAATCACAAAAAAGGCGCTGAGATACTTGCCTTGTGGCGTCAGCAAAGCCGAAAACCGCGCACGCCCCTCATGAATTTTTGCAACGTCCTGCGTCAGAAGATTTTGCAAAAAATCAGTGGCGTCGGGGCCGCTAACGCCCAAAATAGCGCGCTCCAGTAAGCAAATCATGGCGCGAACGGATCCGTGCCGGGCGTAAACTCGCCCGCGCGAATACGCTCCGGCAGCGAAGCGGCAAACTCGGCCACAGCCTCGGCACCATGTAGGTCAACCATATCGGTAAAGGCCGCAAACAGCGCTGACGACGCCAGCATCTCTGGTTCCACCCCTTGGCCCAACGCATCGTCCCACGCGCCCAAAATATGGCGGAGCGCAATGCGTTTTTGATCATCAGCGGTCAGAAGGGGTGAAGTCATGGCTTGCGCTTTGTTTTCGAGATTGCAGTTTGGCTTACCTTGGATGTGGTGCCCCATGCCGCCAATACAAGCGCCAAGCGCCGCCCTTCGCGCGCCAAGCCCGCTTCAACCTCATTGGCATTGCTTGGGCAGGAAACTCGTTTGGCTTGCTCCGCCTCATAGCCGCTATTGAAAACGCTCACAAAGCTTTCGCGAAGATCCGGCTGCCCTTTTGTTTCAAGATCAAGAAGCGTCCCCATACGCTCGCGCCACAATTGATCATCGGGCCCTTTGCACAGCACGCGAAGGGCATGAAGGCCCGCCATAACGCGGGTTAGTTTTACGATTTCAGCACGACGCGCCGGTTCCATCGGCGGCGGTGGTTTGCGGGGGCGCGAAACGGTGGCCGGCGGTGGATCAAATGCCGAAGCGGCCGCGCCAATCTGGGGCAATTGAACAATCGTCTCCTGTGAATCGGGCAGCGTTTCTTCCGGCGGCAAGTCATCCGGGTTCACCGGCAGCGACGATGCAACGGGCGCGCTGGGTGCCACGGCCGCCTCCGGCGGGCGCGGTGGCGTTGCCTGCGCCCAAGCCGAGCCAAGGCCCAACACACACCAAAACAGGGAAAGAGCGATTCGCGTTTTCATCGGGCCAACCTAGCACCGCATTCTACCGCAAATTCGCCGCGCGCACGCATCCAGCCCATCGCTTTGCTGTAGCGGCCCATTGTGCATTCCGTGTCCAAAGAACCCCACGTGAACGTGAATTGCTGTTTTCGACGCGCTGTGATGATCTATTGATGTCCGGGCCCCTCTGGCGATCGCCCCCCGATCGCGATGTCGGATAACCGCCGCAAGGCGTGAGCTGGTGGTGGGGTCTTCCCCCCCAATCGAGAGCTCACCATCAGCGACGCTTCGCGGCACCCTGAGGAGCAAACATGACGCATCGCATTGACGGTTTGGCCGAGCACGAACGCGCGATTATTGCTGCCGTTCGTTCCCTTTTGGCTGAAGCCCATCCCAATCCGCTTTCACTACCAGAGCCGACAGCGTTCGCCGGTCCGTGGGCAAGGGAAGCGCTTGATGCGCTGCAAACGATTGCTTCTATCGCGCGCGCCGCCAACGCTGAAGCGGTGATTGGCGCAGATTTCGGGCCTTTTTTGTTGGAGCATGAACATGCCATCCTCCTCGCTATCGCGGTCGCTCAACGGGGTTCTGACGCTCCTATCGAGCCTTTTATCAACAAATTCTCCCGCTCAGGCCAAGCGCGCGTCCTTACGCGTGCGGCGACGCGCGCCGCTGCTGCGTTGGCCGGAATATTAAGTGCTCAGGGTCGCTTCAGCGCGATCTTGCCGCCGCATAAGGCCATTCCCAATGAAATCTGGAAAATCGTGGAACGCGCGGCTTAGCCAACCCTAACCCCGGCTCGGCCCGCCCGCCGCGCGATGGCGGATGGCGTCCGCGCTTGGCCAAATCTTGCCGCCCATGAATTGGCCGATGGAGAGCGTCAGTTCGCGAATATCGATGGCGTCATACATGCCGCACGTCACATAGGGGTCGCCATTCATGAGGTCCCATGCGTCCTCTGGTGTTTCGGCCAGCACGATAAAGGTCGAGCCGATCAGTTCCTCGCCACCCGGTTCCCGCATGGGGCCCGCGACGACATAGCGTTCCCAATTGGCTTCCACATGCGCCAAATGCCCATCCAAATGCTCCGCGCGTGGCCCCGCAGCATCCGGCCCATCCCAGCACAGAAAAATAAACGCCGGTGACGGGTCGCGCGGCACAGTAGGGCAGGCGGTCATACAGATGGTTCTCTCATGAAGGCCCGGACGCTTACGCGATTACGGCTACTAATCAAAACGCCGCAATGCCCGTTTGAGACCGCCCGAGAATTAGCGCGTGAATGTCGTGCGTGCCTTCATAGGTGTTTACCGTCTCCAGGTTCACCATGTGCCGGATCACGCCATACTCATCGGCGATGCCATTGCCGCCATGGATGTCACGCGCAACGCGCGCAATATCCAGCGCTTTGCCGCAATTATTCCGCTTGAGCAGCGAGATAGCGTCCGGAATATACGCGCCCTTGTCGATCAGGCGGCCGAGTTGCAACACCGCCGTCAGCCCCAAGGCGATTTCGGTTTGCATATTGGCGAGCTTGAGTTGAACGAGCTGTGTCGCTGCGATTGGCTTGCCAAACACGATGCGTTCCTTGGCGTAGTTCAACGCGGCATGCCAACAGAACTCAGCCGCCCCCATCGCGCCCCATGCAATGCCATAGCGCGCCTTGTTTAAGCACGAGAACGGCCCGCGCAGGCCCTTCACGTTTGGCAGCAGGTTTTCAGCCGGAACAAAGCAATCTTCCAGCGCAATCTCACCTGTAATCGAGGCCCGCAGCGAGCCCTTGTTCTTGATCGCCGGTGTCGAAAAACCTTTGGCCCCGCGCTCAACAATGAAGCCTCGGATCACATCATCCAGCTTCGCCCACACCACCGCCACATCCGCAATCGGTGCGTTGGAGATCCACATCTTGGCCCCGTTCAGCACATAGCCACCGTCAACGGCCTTGGCATTCGTCCGCATCGAGCCGGGGTCAGACCCGCCATCGCTTTCGGTCAAGCCAAAGCACCCGACCCACTCGCCAGTGGCAAGCTTCGGCAGATACTTCATCCGCTGTTCTTCGGTCCCAAACTCGAAAATCGGATACATGACAAGCGAGGACTGCACGCTCATGGCCGAGCGATAGCCGCTATCTACGCGCTCGATTTCCCGCGTTATCAGGCCATAGGCAACGTGGTTCACTCCGGGTCCACCATAGGCTTCCGGGATTGTCGGGCCGAGGAAGCCCATCTCGCCCATTTCATTCATGATCTCGCGATCAAACCGCTCCTCGCGGGCGGCCGTCAGAACGCGGGGGGCCAGCTTATCCTGCGCATAAGCGCGCGACGCCTCCATCACCATGCGCTCGTCCTCGCTCAGCTGCTCAACCAGCATCAGCGGGTCATCCCAACGAAACGTCAGGGATGGGTTCGATGCGCCGCCTTCATAAGCCATGGGGATTTCGCCTTGTTCGAGGAGTGGAGTAGTTGGTATAAACTTATATCTTTTGCTGCCGCGTTCGACCACGCTGCGCAGCGCTTTACCGTGATTTTGATCAAAGGGCGACGATTTCAACGTGACAAACGGTTCGGCAGCAGCAAAAGCCCCGCAAACGCTGGCGGAAAAGATCATTGCGCGCGCCGCGGGTCTTGCCACCGTAAAGCCGGGCGATGTCGTTGTCGCAAAGGTCGATCTCGCCATGGCCCATGATAGCTCCGGGCCGCGCCGTTGGCGCCCGCGCTTGGAGGAGCTTGGTGTAGGCCTCTGGGACCCTTCCAAAGTCGTCATCGTCTCAGACCATTACGTCCCCGCCGTCGATGCCGAAAGTGCCAGCATTCTGAAACAAACCCGTGATTTTGTTCGTGATTACAAGGTCGGCTCATTCTACGACATGGTCGGCATTTGCCACGCCATTTTGCCGGAAAATGCCCATCTGAAGCCCGGCATGTTCTGTGCGGGTGGGGATAGCCACTCGCCCCATGGCGGCGCGTTTGGCTGCTTCATCGCTGGCTACGGTGCCACCGACATGGTCGGCATCGTGGTCACAGGCGAAACGTGGCTCGTGGTGCCAGACACGCTGAAAATCACCATCGACGGCACCTTTGGCCCCGGCGTGGTGGCCAAGGATGTAATGCTCGAGCTCTGCCGTGCCCTCGGCATGGACAATGCGGGGTCCGTAGTGGAGTTTGCCGGCAGCGCGGTCTCCGCCATGTCGATGGCCGAGCGTATGGTTCTCACCAATATGTCTGCCGAAATGGGGGCCGACACCGCCCTGATCGCGCCAGACGAAACAACGCTCGCCCACATCGCCCAACACGGCGGGGATAGTGATCACAACGCCTTGTCGTGGTGCTCTGATGCTAATGCGGTTTATGCCCGAAGCTTCACGCTAGATGCCAACGCGCTTGGCCCGATGGTCGCCGCCCCGCACAGCCCGGCCAATTCGTCCGGAATTGCCGAACATGCCGGAACAAGGATCGACCAAGCCTATATTGGCGCTTGCGTTGGGGCCAAACTTGAAGACCTTCACATGGCCGCCGCCATCCTCAAGGGTCGCAAGGTCGCCAAAGGCACGCGCCTGCTCGTCGCGCCATCATCCGCGCAAACTACAGCCCAAGCCGCCGCCGATGGAACCTTGGCCACGCTCACCGCAGCCGGCGCCATCCTCATGCCCTCGGGCTGCGGGGCGTGTGCTGGCATGGGCGCGGGGCTCCTTTCGGATGGCGAAACCTGCATTTCATCGACGAACCGCAATTTCAAAGGCCGCATGGGCCATTCCGGTAGCCACGTCTATCTCGGCTCTCCCTACACGGTCGCGGCTTCGGCCGTCACGGGTGTGATCTCCGACCCCCGCTCCATGCTGGCGGAGCGTTCAGCGTGAGCGACACTAACACCCTCCCTGAAGGTTCCGCATGGGTATACGGCCCCGGCATCGACACCGACGTGCTAGCACCCGGCTATTTGATGAAGCTTACGCCTGAGGAGCTCGCAAAGCACTGCCTCGCCGCCATCGACCCGGACTTTGCGCCCAACGTCCGAACCGGTGATTTCCTCGTGGCAGGTGCCAATTTCGGCATTGGCTCCTCGCGAGAGCAGGCCGCTGTTTCGCTGACTCTCTTGGGCGTTGGCGCTGTGCTTGCGCCGTCGTTTGCGCGCATCTTCTACCGCAACGCTCTCAATCTTGGCCTGCCGGCCTTAGTGTTCCCAGAGGCCGAAACCGTCAGAAAAGGTGATCGTCTCCGCGTGGACCCTGTTGCGGGCCGCGTTGAAAACCTAACCACCAGCAGCGTCCACGCCTGCACGCCAATCCCTGGGCATTTGATGACGATGGTTAGGGCAGGGGGGCTGATGCCGTGGCTGAAGGTCCGCCTGTCACATGAAAAATCCCCTGATGGAGCCTCCCTGTGAGCCTGAAATTACGCCTTGCCCAATCTCAGGCTCTCCTTGCCCCCGGCGCTTACGATGCGCTGTCCGCTCTCCTGATCGAGCAGGCAGGCTTTGAGGCGATCTACATTTCTGGCGCCTCGGTGTCCTATACCCTCATTGGCCGCCCCGACATCGGCCTTACCTCGCCCAGCCAAGTGCAAGATGTCATCTTCCGTATGCGCGATCGGGTCAGCCTGCCGCTGATCGTTGATGCTGATACCGGCTTCGGCAACGCGCTGAACGTCGCCCATACTGTGCGCAATTTTGAGCGCGCCGGTGCAAACGCTATTCAGCTAGAGGATCAAACCACGCCAAAGCGCTGCGGCCACCTTGCTGGCAAAGACCTTGTGTCTAAGGCCGAAATGGTTGGCAAAGTCCGCGCCGCTGTGGATGCGCGAGCCTCCTCCGAAACGCTCATTGTCGCGCGAACCGATGCCGTCGCCGTGGAAGGTTTCGATCGCGCTTTGGATCGCGCCGTCGCCTACCTCGAAGCTGGGGCCGATGTCCTGTTCGTCGAAGCCCCGCAAACCGACGATCAAATGCGCCAAATCACCCAAGCGCTGGCCCATCACGTGCCGCTGCTCGCAAACATGGTGGAGGGCGGCCTCACGCCGCTGCGCACGGTAAGCGATCTTGAGGCCCTCGGCTTCAAACTGGTCATAACGCCGGGCGCGCTCGTCCGCGCGCTGGTCTACCAAGCCCAGCATTTCCTCGCCGCCCTCAAGCAAGACGGCGCTACCACCGCCTATCGCGACAAAATGCTAAACCTATCCTCGCTCAACGCCGTCATCGGCCTGAACGAGCAAATGGAACTCGGCGCGCGCTATGATCCGGCGATCAAGAAAGCGGCGGAATAGCCTCGTGCTTATCGAGGCAAAAACCGTGCGCAGATACGTCCGTGCTCTCTTAAAGCCGGACTAGTGCTGCATCTGCAGGCAAAACGACCATCCATTTGTGTCATTCGTGTCACAAGAGTCGGTGAAAGCTGTCGTTTGGGCATCCACCCCTTGGAATAGCCATGCTAGGCACCCTAAATCGGGCATCGCTTCGGCCAAACAAGCTTGGTCTCGTTCAGGGGAACATTCAATGCAAACTTCGTCCCGCGCCATTCTGGCCAGTTTCGGCTTGTTGGCTATCGCGCCAACCCTCGCTTTTGCGCAGGCAGCGCCTGCTGCAGCGTCATCGGAAGCCCGTGCAACCGACCAAGTCATCGTGACAGGCTCGCGCGTCGCAACACGCACTGCACTTGATACTGCCGTTCCTGTTGACGTTCTTCCCGTCCAAGAGCTGACCAACCAAGGCACCACAGAGCTTGCTCAATCGCTCGCCGTGTCGCTGCCATCCCTGAACTTTCCACGCCCAGCCTTGACCGACGGCACCGACACGGTTCGCCCGGCAACCCTGCGCGGCCTCGCGCCAGACCAAGCGCTCGTTCTGGTCAACTCCAAGCGCCGTCATGCAACAGCGCTCGTCAACATCAACGGCACCATCGGCCGTGGGTCGGCGGCGGCGGATTTGAACTCGATCCCAAGTGCAGCCATCAACACGGTTGAAGTGCTGCGCGATGGTGCCTCGGCTCAATACGGCTCCGACGCGATCGCGGGCGTTCTGAATATCCGCTTGAAAGAAGAATCCTCAGGCGGCGGTATCACGGTCACCTACGGTGAACGCAACACTGACTTTGAAGCGCTATCCGTCACCTCGCCCGCGAATGCACCTTGGCGCGTGCCAACCTCTGAAAAGCGCAATGATGGTGAAACCAGCACGGTCGGCGGCTGGGTTGGTCTGCCAATTGGCAAAAACGGCTTCATCACGCTCACCGGTGAATATCGTAACCAAGAAAACACCGTCCGCGCCGGCTGGGATACTCGCCAGCAATACGCGCTCATCAACGGCCAATTTGACCCACGCGAGCTTACCTTTAACCGCGTCAACGCATGGACCGGTGAGCCAAAGCTTGAGCAATACACCGCCTTTGCAAACGCAGGCTACGACCTTGATAATGGCGTAAAGCTGTATGGCTGGGCCGGCTATCAAAGCCGCGAGGCGCTTTCGGCGGGCTTCTATCGCTTCGCCAACGACGCCCGTAACGTTCCCGCCATCTACCCTGACGGCTTCCTGCCGAAGATCAACCCTGAAGTCACCGATATGTCGGCGGGCGCAGGCGCTACCTTCACACTCGCGGGTTGGGATATGGATGTGTCGCTCGTGTGGGGCGACAACGACATCACCTACACCATTCGTGACACGTTGAACCGCTCGCTCGGTGCGGCGTCCAAGCAGGTGTTTGATGCCGGTGGTCTGCAATACGGCCAATATGTCTTTAACGTCGGCGGTGTCCGCCAGTTCGAAGCAGGGCTTGCAACGCCGGTTAACGTCGCTATCGGCGCTGAATACCGCACTGAATACTACAAAATCACCGCTGGTGAGCCGGATTCCTATCGTACAGGTACGGCCGGCGGCGCTGGTGGTTCCCAAGTGTTCCCCGGCTTCCAGCCGTCGAACGTGGTCGATAAAGAGCGTAACAACGTTGCGGCCTATATCGACGTTGAAACCAACATTACTGAGCAATTCCTGCTCTCAGGTGCGATCCGCGCTGAAAACTACTCAGACTTTGGCTCAACCGTCACTGGCAAGGTCGCGGGTCGTTACGACTTCAACGATTTCTTCGCCATTCGCGGTGCGGCCTCCACGGGTTTCCGCGCCCCGGGTTTGCAACAATCCTTCTTCACGGCAACTTCGACCAACTTCATCAACGGTATTCCGTTTGACATTGGAACCTTCCCAGCCACCAGCGCTGTGGCCAAGTCCCTCGGTGCAAAGCCGCTTGAGTCTGAAAAGTCGACCAACTACTCGCTCGGTTTTGTGGCCCGTCTTGGCGGCTTTGACTTCACGGTCGACGCTTACCAAATCGAAATCGACAACCGCATTGTTCTCACAGAGAACCTGACGGCGGCTAACGTGGTTGCGCTTCTGCCGGTGGGCACCAGCGGCGCTCGTTTCTTCATCAACGGTGTGGACACCACTACCAAGGGCGCAGATATCGTTGGCCGTTATCGTTTGAACACCGAAAGCATCGGGCGTTTTGACCTGACGGCTGCGGCGACCTTTAACTCGACCGAAGTCACCCGTCTGCCAACGACAAACGTGTTGTCAACGCTCAATCCGGCCCCCGTGTTGTTTGGTCGTGTTAACGCGAACACCTTCGAAGAGGGTCAACCGAAAGACAAATATGTGTTGTCCTCGGTTTGGACGCTTGGTGACTTTGGCGTCACGGCCCGCACCACGCGCTACGGTCGCGCGGTCAGCCCGGGTACAGCGGTTGATGGTTCAAACGACATCATCCTCTCGCCAAAATGGGTTATGGACCTTGAAGGTCGCTTCACCTTCCAAGAGCGGATGACGTTCGCTTTCGGTGCTGAAAACATCTTGGACGAATATCCAGATGCAACGCCAGCGCGCTTGAACACCACAAACGCAACGCCCTATTCCAGCTACTCGCCATTTGGCTTCCAAGGCCGCTACATCTATGGCCGCGTAAGCTACAACTGGTAAGCTTCGTTTTACGACGCATAGGATCAAGGCGGTGGAGCGATCCACCGCCTTTTTTCTTTGGGTACGCGCCGCCCACGAAACCGCCCATTTCTGTTCAGCTTGGGTTCAAGCGGCTGGCGCTATACCTGTTTTCACGATCACGGCGCAGCTCTCCCGTCCCTCGCACGTGCCGTGATCTGCCGCTCCGATCCTCCCCTTGGTTCGGACGAGAAGCGCCGACCCTTCATCGGGTCGGCGTTTTGCGTTTGTAATTGGGCTTTCTTTGCCGCAGTGCACAAAAGCGCTGGACCCAATCGAACGAGCAGCGTAAATCCCGCGCACTCCGATCAGGAAGTCATTCCTCCAGTCAAGGCGTTCCGCCCATGTCAAAGATTGTCGCTGATGCCGCTTCGGCACTTCAGAAGGTTCTGTTTGATGGCATGACCATCATGTCAGGCGGGTTTGGGCTTTGTGGGATTCCCGAAAACGCCATAGCGGCTTTGCGCGCGGCTGGAACCAAAAACCTTACCGTGATTTCCAATAACGCAGGCGTGGATGGCTTTGGCCTCGGTTTGCTGCTCGAAAGCCGCCAGATCAAGAAAATGGTGTCGTCGTATGTCGGCGAGAACAAAGAGTTTGAGCGCCAATATCTCGCCGGAGAGCTAGAGCTTGAGTTTAATCCCCAAGGAACCCTAGCCGAGCGCATCCGCGCAGGTGGTGCAGGTATCCCGGGCTTTTATACAAAAACCGGCGTCGGAACCATTATCGCTGACGGCAAAGAGCTGAAAGAGTTCAACGGCCAAATCTATGTGCTTGAAACGGGTCTTGTGGCCGATCTTTCCATTGTTAAGGCGTGGAAGGGCGATGCCGAAGGCAACCTCATCTACCGAAAAACGGCGCGAAACTTCAACCCGATGATGGCGACGGCAGGAACATTCACGCTTGCGGAAGTCGAAGAAATCGTCCCCGTTGGCAGCCTTGATCCCGATCATATCCACACGCCTGGCATCTATGTGAACGCGATCATTCAAGGGCAATTTGAAAAGCGTATCGAGCAACGCATCACACGTAAAAGGGAGGCTTGAGCCATGCCTTGGACCCGCGACGAACTTGCCGCCCACGCCGCGCGCGAATTGCGCGATGGCTTCTACGTGAACCTTGGCATTGGCATTCCCACACTTGTCGCAAACCATATCCCGGATGGGATGAAGGTCACACTTCAGTCGGAAAATGGCATGCTCGGCATGGGGCCAATCCCCTATGAAGGCGAGGAAGACCCTGATCTCGTCAATGCGGGCAAGCAAACTATCTCTGAGCTGCCAACCTCGTCTTATTTTTCCTCGTCTGACAGCTTCGCCATGATCCGCGGCGGCCACATCGACCTTTCAATCCTCGGCGCGATGGAAGTGTCAGAAACCGGCGACCTCGCAAACTGGATGGTGCCCGGCAAGATGGTGAAGGGCATGGGCGGTGCGATGGACCTCGTTGCCGGTGTTAAGCGCGTTGTCGTCGTGATGGAGCACACGGCCAAGGACGGTTCCCCAAAGCTGCTGCACAAATGCCATTTGCCGCTAACGGGTGTTGGCGTGGTCAACCATGTCATTACTGATCTCGCCGTGTTCGATATCGGGCGCAGCGGTATGGTGCTGAAGGAGCTCGCCCCGGGCGTTACTTTGGATGAAGTCAGTGCCAAAACGGAAGCCAGCTTTACCGTCGCCTAAGCATCTGTGTCGCGCCGCTGTCTTTTGTTGCCCTAGGCATAAAAGAATCTATTGAAAATCGATAAGCCCCCGCTAATCTGTATCGCTAATCGATATATTGGCGAAGCAAAGGGGCTCCTCGATGACAAATTCAATGCGGGCGGCAAACACGTTCATCAAGGCTCTCGGCTTGGGCGCGAGCCTGAGTGCACTCTTAGTCGGGGCAGCGCTCGCAGATACGCCTAGCGACCTCCCGCGCCGTGGGTCGCTTGGCATTGGCATCGAAGCTGGAGACGGTGGCGCAAAGCTTCGCTCCATCGCGCCGGGCTCAACCGCCGAAGCCGCAGGCTTGATGATTGGTGACACAGTCACCGCGCTCAACGGGATCAAAGTCGCCAACCAGACCGAGCTTGTAGCCGAGGCTGGCAAGCTTCGTGCGGGCGAAATCGCGCGCTTCACTTTTGTTCGCGACGGCAAATCTAGCGAAGCCAGCGCCCCTGCGCGCGCGCGTCCTGTCGAAATCTACACAGCGGCACAGGCTGATTATGGCAGCGTTCCCTTCAAGGGCGGCAAGCTCCGTGAAATCCTTGTCACACCGCAAACCCCGGCTCCAAGCGCGCCGGTCGTCTATTTCGTTCAAGGCTACTATTGCGGCTCCGTCGAAGCCCCAACGCCAGATCATCCCTATCGTCAGTTCATTCAAGGTTTGGCCACTAACGGCATCGCGACCTATCGCGTCGAAAAACCGGGAATGGGCGACAGTCTCGGCGGCCCCGCCTGCCTGGACACAGACTTCGACACCGAAATGGCCGCCTTCCGCGCGGGCTATGCAGCCCTCACACAGACCCACAAAGTCGACCCCGCCCGCATTATCATTTTTGGCCATTCCATGGGCGGCGTCCAAGCCCCCATTCTGGCGGCCGAAGCTAAAACTGTGCGCGGCGTCGCCGTCTATGGCACGGTGCTGCGAAACTGGCACGATTACATGCAAGATTTGATGCGCTTGCAGAGCTTTTACGCTCAAGGTGCCGACCCCGCGGAGACCGAGAAGCTCGCCGAGGCCATGCGCCCGCTCTTGAACCGTATCTTCATGGAGACGGTGCCGCTGTCCGAGATCGCGGCTCAAAGCCCGCAAAATGAAGCGCTCCTGAAACAGGTTCTGGATTGGGATGGTAAGGAAACCATCCTCGCGCGAACCGTTAGCTATTGGCGCGGCGTCTCAAACCAACGCCTCGCCGCGCAATTTCAAAAGGTCCAAGCCCCGGTCTTGGCCGTTTACGGAGAGGCGGATTTTGCTGCCATAGATGACCGCGATCACCGCCTCATCGCTGAAGTGGTCAACCATTATCGGCCGGGTTCGGGAACTTTTGTAACGCTGGCGAAGTCCGGCCACGGATTCGGATTGGAAGGTGATCGTGCCGCCGCGCGCGAGGCTACCAAGGCGAATGGCGGCGTCGCTCCAACAGCCCCGTACAATCAAGAGGTCACCGCTGTTGTAAGCAAGTGGATACTAAATCTGAAAGACCCGAAAGCCGGTTAAGGCCGCCCACGTGAGCAAATAAACTCCAAGCCGCAAAACTTGTGACCTTGGCCAAAACCCGCCATAGCGTGGCTATGCGGACCCGCGCGTCCGTTTCAACTTTTTGCTCAAGATTTTGCCCATGACGTATCGGCTCTACGGCACACCCGGCTCACTCTACACCGGAAAAGCCCGTTCCTACTTGATCAAGCAGGGCATACCGTTCGAAAATAGGGCGGCGGGAGAAGCGCGCTTCCGCGAAGAAATTGTCCCCAAAATCAATCGCTGGATCATTCCGGTTCTCGAAGCACCAGACGGCTCCCTGCTCCAGGACGGGTCCGACATCATTGCTCATTTTGAGGCGGCGGGCCAAAGCCGCACACCGGCATACCCGACCACGCCGCGCCACGCCCTGATCGGTCAGATCTTTGAGCTGTTCGGCGGGGAGGGGCTCTTGCGCCCCGCCATGCATTACCGCTGGAACTTTGACGAAACCAACAAAGCCTTTCTTGAGCGAGACTTTCCAGCGGCCTTGGCCCCCACAGGGGCACCGCAAGACGTACAAGCCAATATCTTTGCGATGGCCAGCCAGCGTATGCGTAAGGCGATGGCAAGTTTCGGTGTTAGCGAAGACTCCATCCCCGCAATTGAGGCGAGCTACGCATCATTTCTCGCACTATTCGATGCCCATTTGGCGAGCCAGCCTTATCTGTTGGGTGGGCATCCTACGATCGGGGACTATGGTCTAATCGCGCCGCTTTTTGCCCATCTGGCCCGTGATCCGATGCCAGCCATGCTGATGAAGCAGACCGCGTTTCGCGTTTGGCGCTGGGTAGAGCGCATGAATGCAGCCGATCGGGATGCAGGCGAATATGGCGACACGCCAACCACTCTGTTTGATGCCGATCACGTTCCCGAAACGCTCAAAGCGCTGCTTGGCTTTGTTGCTGATGACTATCTTCCCGAGATCGAGGCCTATGTCGGCTTTGCCAATCAATGGCTGGCGGCCCATCCAGACATAGAGCCCAGCACGACGGGCACACCCCGCATCCAAGATCGCGCTATCGGCCAAGCGGAGTTCACGTGGCGCGGCCACATGATCCGCGTTGCCGTAATGCCCTATCGCCTGTTCCTGCTGCAAAAGATCCAAGACGTTTTTGACAAGGCCACCCCGCCAGACCAAGCCGCAATGCAAACACTTCTCGCCGAAACAGGTCTCTCGGCACTACTCACTTTGCGAACAACGAGGCGGGTCATCCGGCAAAACAGCCTTGAAGTCTGGGCAGCAGCCTAGCCATGTGCGGGTAGGGAAGGGCCATTGAAGAAGGTTTGTTCAAGCCCCTTGCAATTCGGGTCGCTATAATCCATATTGGTGGACGATCAGGCTTTTCGATCGCCCTCAACTAACCAAAAAAGCGAATTGCGACGAAAACCACTAGAAACCACCTAAAGAAAAATATAAATCATTAGAATCAATATTATACAAGAAATCCGATAGCTAAAAACAGCTCAATTCAAACCAAAAACGGCTCTAAGCGCACCAAAATCGGCTCAATTCAGCTCAGAAACGCTCATTTCCCAGCTCTAGCCGCACACCGTAGCCTCACCACTCACATCACGCTGCAGGCAGCGATGACAGGCACGCCCACGCGCTCTATATCACGCACCGACCCCGAAAGATCGCCCCCGAAGGAATGTCGATGACGCCTCGTGAAGCCCGTATAAAAAAACTGAAGTTCCGCGCATGGCACCGTGGCTTCCGCGAAGCCGATTTCATTATGGGCACCTTCGCCGATCAGCATGCAGACAGCCTCGACGATCAGGGCCTCGATGACTTTGAGGCGTTGTTGGAAGCGCCAGACCAAGATGTCTATGGTTGGTTGCTGGAGCGTACGCCCACGCCACCAGAATTTCGCACGCCGGTGTTCGACCTAATCAAATCTTTCCGCTATTTCGCCCGCACGCTGTGGGCTCAGGATCTCGCGGCGAAAAACCCGGCTGCCTGAAAGTAAGTCACAATGAATTTCTCAACGGTCGACGCGGTTGCCCGCACGCCCGGTCGTCTCCGCGTTTGCGGGGCCCCAGATGGGCTAGACGCGCGCCTCCTTGGCCGCGCCGCGAACGCGCGCGGTGGCGTCACTTTGTATGTCGCCCGCGACGATGCGCAGGCCGCCGCCTTTGCCCGAACGATTAGCTTCTTTGAGCCGGGCCTTGCGATCATGCGCCTGCCCGCGTGGGACTGTCTCCCCTATGATCGTCTCGGCCCAGCACCAGAAATTGCCGCCCAGCGCCTCGCCGCCCTCACTTTGCTGGCCCGCCGGGGCGCGAATGATCCGGCCCTGCTCGTCGTCACAACCGGAGCCGCTCTCGCCCAACGCGTGCCCCCAAAAGAGGCGCTGGCGAGCGCTAGCTTCAGTGCCAAGCCGGGCAACGACCTCGATCAAGCCAAACTCATGGCTTACCTGTCCGCCAATGGCTATAATCGGTCTGCCACTGTGCGCGAGCCGGGCGATTTCGCCATTCGCGGCGGTGTCATCGACCTGTTTCCACCCGGCAGCGAGGAGCCCGTCCGCCTCGATCTCTTTGGCGATACGCTGGAATCAATCCGCAGTTTTGACGCCGAAACCCAGCGCTCCACCAAGCAGCTCAAAGCCGTTTCGCTGTCGCCAGTATCCGAAGTGCTGCTCGACGATGCCTCAGCGGCGCGCTTCCGCGTTCAATATCTCTCGACCTTCGGGCCCGCGCAGGGCGATCCACTTTATGAGGCCGTGGTCACCAAATCCCGCCGCCAAGGCATGGAGCATTGGCTCCCCTTCTATTATGAGCGCCTCGACACCCTGTTCGATTATGTCGGCAAAACCGCCCTTATCGCGCTGGACCATCTCGCCATGGATGCCGTGGCAGATCGCGCCGCCACCGCAAAGGACTATTTCGAGGCCCGCCGCACCACACCGCCGCAAAAGGGCTCGCCGCCCTATCGGGCCATCGAGCCGGACTTGCTCTATTTGCCCGCAGCGGAGGTCGATGCCGCCTTTAGCGGGCGCGACGTTCGGTTCATCTCGCCCTTCGTCGGCGAAGCTGGCGAAATTCCGGCCTTGGACGCTGGCGCGCGCGCAGGCCGATTATTTGCAGCCGAGCGCGCCACCGAAGGCGTCAACGTCTATGATGTCGCCGTCAAACACATGAAATCGTTGGCCGCTTCAGGGCGGCGGCCCGTCATCGCGGCGTGGTCGGATGGTTCGGCTGAGCGCCTCGGCCATGTTCTGGAAGAACACGGCCTCAAGAACCTGTTTTCATTGCCAAATGCCGGCGCGCTTGATCTTGCGCCGCAGGGTGCCATCGGCCTCGCCGTGCTGCCCTTAGAGCGTGGGTTTGAAGCCGACGATATCGTTATCCTCTCCGAGCAAGACATTCTCGGCGAACGCCTTGGCCGCGCGCGCAAGCGCCGCAAAGGGGCCAATGTCATCCTTGAAGCCGCATCGCTCTCAACCGGCGATCTGGTCGTTCACATTGATCACGGCATAGGCCGCTATGACGGCCTCAAAACCCTCGACGTTCAAGGTGCCCCGCATGACTGCCTCGAGCTGGTCTATGCCGGTGGCGACAAATTGTTTCTACCCGTCGAAAACGTTGAGCTGGTCACGCGCTATGGTGCGGAAGATGCTGCGGCCACGCTCGACAAACTCGGTGGCGCATCATGGCAGGGCCGCAAGGCCAAAGCCAAGAAACGCCTGAAAGATATGGCCGAAGGTCTCATCGCGATTGCCGCCTCCCGGATGGCCAAGGTCGCTGAGGAGATCAATCCGCCGCAAGGGGTCTGGGACGAGTTCTGCGCCGCCTTCCCGTATGACGAGACCGAGGACCAACTGGCAGCCATTGAAGATGTGCTTGGCGACATGGCGGCGGGCCGCCCGATGGATCGTTTGATCTGTGGCGATGTCGGCTTCGGCAAAACAGAAGTCGCCTTACGCGCGGCGTTTGTGGCCGCCATGTCGGGCCGCCAAGTCGCCATTATTTGCCCAACAACATTGCTGTGCCGCCAGCATTTCAAAAGCTTCACCGAGCGCTTTCGGGGTTGGCCGCTCCGCGTGGCCCAGCTTTCAAGGTTGGTTACATCCAAAGATCAAGCCGCCGTCAAAAAGGGCTTGGCAGACGGCACCATTGATGTGGTGGTCGGCACGCACGCCCTTCTCGGCAAGGACTTGCCGTTCCGCGATCTCGGCCTCGTCGTGGTGGACGAGGAGCAGCACTTTGGCGTCAAACACAAAGAGCGCCTGAAAGAGCTTCGCTCCGACACCCACATGCTGACCCTTTCAGCTACACCAATCCCGCGCACGCTACAGATGGCGCTGGCAGGCATCCGTGAGCTTTCCATCATTGCAACCCCGCCAGTCGACCGCCTGGCCGTGCGCACCTACGTCACGCCATGGGACCCGGTAACGCTACGCGAGGCCTTGTTGCGCGAGAAATATCGCGGCGGTCAGGCCTTCGTGGTCGCCCCGCGCATCTCCGATATCGCCGATTTGGAAAAGTTCCTGCGCGATGTGGTGCCGGAGGTGTCCTTCGTAACCGGCCACGGCCAAATGCCGCCCACCCAGCTTGAAGACGTGATGACCGCGTTTTACGACGGCGCTTACGATGTGCTGGTATCCACCACCATCGTTGAATCCGGCCTCGATATTCCCCGCGCCAACACGCTGGTGATCTGGCGTTCAGACATGTTCGGCCTCGCCCAGCTTTATCAGCTTCGCGGTCGCGTCGGTCGCGCCAAAACCCGCGCCTACGCCTACCTCACGACGCCCGCCGAAAAGCCAATGACCATCAGCGCCGAAAAGCGCCTAAAGGTCCTGCAATCGCTCGACAGCCTGGGTGCAGGCTTCATGCTCGCCTCCCACGACCTTGATATGCGCGGCGGCGGAAACTTGCTCGGCGAAGAGCAATCCGGCCATATCCGCGAAGTTGGCGTCGAGCTTTATCAGCAAATGCTAGAGGAGGCCGTTGCTTCGTTCCGCGACGAGCCAGACCCCAGCGCCAAGGATCGTTCATGGTCGCCTAGCATCAATATCGGCGTGGCGGTGCTCATCCCCGAAGATTATGTGCCCGATCTCAATGTCCGGCTCCAGCTTTATCGCCGCTTGGCAGACCTCGAAGCCGAAGCCGAGCGTGAGAGCTTCGCGGCTGAAATGATCGACCGCTTTGGCCCGCTCCCGCCCGAAGCCGCCCAGCTTGTCGAAGTGGCGGGCATTAAGGCGATGTGCCGTCTCGCAGGCGTCGCCAAGCTGGACGCTGGCCCGAAAGGGGCTGTCCTCACCTTCAAGCACGAAGTAGCCCCAGACCCCGTTCGCCTCGTCGCCCTGATGCAAAAGCAGCCTGCTTTATTCAAACTACGCCCCGACGGAAAAATGGTGGTAATGGGAGACTGGTCAACGCCAGAGCTCCGCCTCAAAGGGGCAAAACGGGCATTGAATACGGTAGTTGGGGCGGTTTTGTAGGGGCAGCTCAGAGGCGAGGTCGATTGATCTGTGAAAGCTGTGCTTTGGGGTCGATACCGATTGCCTAATGCCATTCCGCAACACCAATTTAGAACTTCACGTTATATTCCGCTTAACGCGCTGACATCATGTTCGGTGCGCCATCAGCACTAGTGATTCTGAGGAAAGAAAATACGATGCCCATATCCACTATAGGTTATGAAGGCACTTCCATTGACCGCTTTATTGAGCGACTTGAAGTAAATCGCATCCAACTAATAGTGGACGTTCGGGCGGTTGCTGTAAGTCGACGTAAAGGGTTTTCAAAAACCAAACTCTCGCAGTCTTTGTCAGACCGTGGCATAGGCTATGTGCATTTGCGAGGATTGGGTGACCCGAAGCCCGGGCGTGAAGCAGCGCGTCGGGGCGATTTTGCTGCCTTTAGATCGATCTTCGGCGTCCATCTGAAAACACCTGAAGCTCAGCAAGGAATGGCCTTGGTTGGGGAATTAGCTTCCAGAGGTTCACTTGCATTGATGTGCTATGAGTCGGACCCGACTCACTGCCATCGAACAATTATTGCAGCGGCTATTGCTTTTCGTGGCGGCCATGCGATTCAACACTTAAGCGTGTTTGACGCTGAGGGTTTTCGGCATGACAACTCGAGAACGCGTCGTAATTCTGGTGAAGGCTTGGCCGCAGCCTAGTCTTAAGTACGGCGAGACGGTCTGTTGTGCCGGTGTGACGTTGAATGGGCAATGGCGAAGGCTCTTTCCAATTAGGTTCCGCCATTTAGAAGGTCCGCAGAAATTCAAGCGCTGGGACATTATCGAATATTTGCCCCATACACCAAATGATGACAATCGGGCTGAAAGTCGTCGGGTTGAAGAGCAAAGCCTAAAACGGCTGAAATCGGTGCCCAAACACGAACGCGCTTCTTTTCTTGAAGGAGTTATACGGCGGTCGATCGGCGAAGCAGCGGAGCGCAACGACAGTTTGGCTTTGATCCGTCCGGATAAGATAGAGTTTATTGCTAAACGGAAAAGCTCCGAGAAGATTGAGAGTGAAAAAGCCGCTAGATCAAAGAGACTATTGCAGCGCAGCCTCCTTGATCGTGAGCTGATTGATCTCGAAATCTGCGAATTTCGGTTATCCATGCGGTTCGCTGCAGGCGGCACTAACCACCATATGGAACTGGGTGATTGGGAAACAGCAGCAGCATTCTTTCGGTTTCGAAAAGAAAAAGGAGAAGCGTTTGCACTTCGTCATCTGAAGGATACCTATGAGAATACTTATTTCAATAGAGGCTTGGCATTGGCGCTTGGCACCGTAAAAAAGCGGCCACGGCAATGGCTTTTGTTAGGCGTTATTCGATTAGATCTCCCGACATCTACCTTTTTGATTTAGAAGACCGTTGGCCAGCCCTCTTCAAACTACGTCCCGACGGAAAAATGGTGGTAATGGGAGACTGGTCAACGCCAGAGCTCCGCCTCAAAGGGGCAAAACGGGCATTGAATACGGTAGTAGGAGCGGTTTTGTGACCCCAAGTAACGACAATGATGAAGATGACGCGTGGGAGGATTTTCTCGATGATCTTTGGCTGAACGATATGGCCGACGAGCGTGTTAGCCAGGCCGTAATCAATGTGACGCTGGATAGCCTCTAACCATCAAGCCTACTGTCGCCAATCACCCACCCATCTTGCTTTTCGCTTCGGCTTCCACCATAAGCCGCGTTCTTCTTTTCTGGGCAGCTTTTGGCGCTGCTCCTATCTGTGTGAAAGCCTCAGGCTCATGGCCGTTCCAAAACGCAAAACTAGCCCTTCTCGTCGTGGCATGCGCCGCTCGCATGATGCCCTTGGTGCCAATTCCTATATCGAGGACAAGGACACGGGCGAGCTGCGCCGTCCGCACCATATCGACCTTAAGACCGGCATGTATCGAGGTCGTCAGGTTTTGACGCCAAAGGAAGACTGAGGTCTCTCTAGGGTCTGAATACTAGAACGCCCCGCTGGTGCCAGCGGGGCGTTTTGCGTTTTTGGTATTGTCTCACAGGCGCCCTGTCAGCAGAATCTCAACAATACCACCGGCCTCCATCGCAGGGGCCGCCACGGCGCGTTTCAACAGCCCGTTTGCCGCAGCCAACACCGTTTGAAGAGACGAATCCTGATCGCGAAACGCCACAGCCTCCAAAACACCATCCCCAGACACGCTAATCTTGGCGCGCATCCAATGCTCGCGGTCGCCATTGGCGGGCAGGGGGGCAGCACTCCTCGCCGCCAAAATCCCCGCCATAGGCGAACGACCCAAAAACGTGGCTATCAGTGGTTCAAGAAAGAGATGCGCGCACACCTGCGCCGATGCAGGATTGCCGGGCAAGCCCAACACCTTTTGACCCTTCGGTAAGGTGCCAAACCACGTTGGCTTCCCCGGACGAACGGCGATTTTATCAACACTCAGGCCCAACCCCAGCGTTTCAAAGGCAGGCTTGGCGAAATCATAATCGCCCACCGAGGCCCCACCGATCACAAGCACGAGGTCCACTTCGCTAAGCCGCGGACGAACAGCCCTCACAATCGCTTCCGCGCTGTCGGCCTCAATTGGCAAAACCTCGGGAAGCCCACCCCAAGCGCGAACCAAAGCTGCCAAGGCAAAAGTATTGCTCTCGAAAATCTGGTCGCTTCGTGGTGCTCTACCCGGCGCCACTAATTCCGCGCCCATCGTCAAAACCAGTAGGCGCGGGCGCTTTGCCACGCACACTTCCGCCCAACCCGCCGACGCCGCTACCCCCAGTGTGGCCGCATCCAGCGTGATGCCGCACCGGAGTAACACATCCCCCGCCGCGAAATCCCCCGCCGCAGGCCGGATATGCTTGGCGGCGTTAAGTGCCTTTATAACCACGACGTCGCCGTTGCGTTCGGCATTTTCCTGCATAACAACCTGCACCGCACCGCGCGGCACTGGCGCGCCGGTAAACACCCGAACGGCCTCACCTAAACTCACTGGGCCCATAAAGCCCGCGCCCGCAGCGGACTCACCGATGATCCTCAAGCGCGCTGACACGCCTTCAGCGGAGCCAACCGCCCATCCATCCATCGCCGAGGCGTCAAAAGGTGGCTGATCGCGCTGCGCTAAAATCGGCTCAGCCAGTGTCCGCCCGCCAGCGTCCGCTAAAGCAATCAACTCCGAACCGAGCGGCACAATCGAAGCCAGCATCGTTGCTCGTGCCGCTTCAACATTTACCAGAGCCATCAAAACCCTCCAATCATTACATCAATTGCGCGCACAAAAGCATCACGGTCCGCCGACGCATCTAAAATGGAGGCCCCAACAAGCACACGCTGAATAGAAGCCAACCCTGCGAAGTCGGCATAGTAAAGCTTGCCTTCGATGTGAATCGCCACACAAATACGGTTGCCCATTGAGGGACGCGGGAGTTCGTACTCACTGCGAATAGGTACTACCCAACACGAGGCTAAGGCACGGTGAAACACCGATTGCACATCAAGTACCATGCGCCCACCACTCTTCAATAACGCATGAACATGAAATTGGGTCACACGGACTAGAAGGTCTTAAAATCTTCCCACCACATACCTTTTCGGTCGATTTCGGCGTTATAAGCCAAGATCCATGCAACATTCTCCCGTTCATACGCCAAAATCTCAGCCTCGCGATGGGCTTCATGCGCGGCAAGCTTGAGTGGATCATGGGGCGCGCCATCGCTTTGTTGTGTATGGCTGTCTCGAACCGAACCCACGCTTTTTCTCCGTGCTACCCTGTGCCCACCAATCCACAAATGAGGCTCAGCCGCAAGCCTCCGCGGTCCACTCACCCGACTTGCCACCAGACTTTTTTAACAAGCGCTGCTCGGTAATCACGAGGCCCTTATCGATGGCCTTAAGCATGTCGTAGAGCGTTAACGCCGCCACCGAGACCGCCGTTAAGGCTTCCATCTCCACACCGGTTTTGCCGGTGGTTCGGACGATAGCGGTAATGGAGTACCCGGTCTCATCGTCGCGCGGCTCAATGGCCACGCTCACCTTTGAAAGCGGCAGGGGATGGCATAGCGGAATCAATTCAGCGGTTTTTTTAGCGGCCATAATTCCGGCAACTTCAGAGATGCGCAAAACCTCGCCTTTTGGCCCACCATCACGCGCCGCGGCAAAGGCAGCGGGAGACATTATTACCTGCGCGCGCGCCATAGCCTCGCGGACGGTGTCTGCTTTTGCCGACACGTCCACCATGATCGGGCGGCCGCTGTGGTCAAGGTGCGATAATTTTTTGGACATAATTGTACCTACGCCTAGCGCGACGCATTGTGACGCGCGACAATAGCTACACGGAAAATTGGGCTTTCGCTATTTCGTGGCCGCTCCTTTGTGGTCAAATCCGGCCAAGGGCTTATTTTCCAGTGGTGAACGCGTGAGAAGCCGCGCGAAGGGGAATGCGAGATGATCGAGTTTACATTGAACGGAAAAACGGTCCGCCACGAAGGTGATCCGGAAATGCCGCTTTTGTGGTATGTGCGCGACGATGCTGGTTTGCACGGCTCCAAGTTTGGCTGTGGCATCTCGGCGTGCGGCGCGTGTACAATGCACATCGACGGCCAACCCATTCGATCCTGCTCGACACCGGTCTCTGCGGCTGCCGGAACAAAGGTCACCACCATCGAAGGCGTTACCAGCAAAGCGGCCGAAGCCGTCCGCACGGCTTGGCGTGAATTGGATGTGGTTCAGTGCGGCTATTGCCAGTCCGGGCAGATGATGTCGGCAATTGCGCTGTTGGAATCCAATCCAAAGCCAACCCCTGAACAAGTCGATAGCGGTATGAACGGCAATATCTGTCGCTGCGCCACCTATGCCCGTATTCGCAAGGCCGTCGTGCGCGCCTCTGAATTGATGGGAGCTTAAGCCATGTTCACGTCCCTCAACATCGACGATATGCCCCGCGCAATTCGCGATTTAGCCTCCTCAGGCGCACAAGCCATCGCGGTTCCTTCCCGCCGCCTTTTCTTGCAGGTCGCCACAATAGGGATCGCCGGTTTCGCCATCGGCTGCACGGAAGCAAGCCCAGAAGCCGAGAAGGCTGGCGGTAAGCTGGTCAATGATTTCGTGCGTCTCGGCGCAGACAACACCGTCACGGTCATCATCAAACACCTCGACAAAGGCCAAGGCATCGCCACTGGCCTTGCAATGATCGTCGCCGAAGAGCTCGGCGCGTCCATGAGTCAACTCAAATACGAATACGCTCCGGCGAACGTTCAGAAATACGCCAATACTCTGCTCGGCGTGCAAGGCACGGGCGGTTCGAGCGGGATCTCGAACTCCTACACCCAGCTGCGCCAAGCGGGTGCGGGTGCAAAGGCGATGCTGGTGGCCGCTGCGGCAAAAGCATGGGGCGTCTCGGGCGCAGAAATCACGGTCTCTGAGGGCGTGTTGAGCCACGCGTCCGGCAAAAAGGCGACCTTCGGTGAGATGGCCGTTGCCGCTGGTCAGCAAAAGCCGCCTGCCATCGAAGCGCTGGTGCTCAAAGACCCAAAGACCTTCACTATAATCGGCAAGCCACAACACCGTCTCGACTCAAAGGCCAAAACAGACGGCACGATGATGTTCACCCAAGACGTGGTTCGCCCAAACATGGTCGTGGCCGTCATCGCCCGGGCACCCAAGTTTGGTGGAACCGTCGCGTCCTTCGATGCCACGGAGACCAGAAAGGTCAAGGATGTCGTCGATGTGATCCAAGTGCCGCGTGGCATTGCGGTTCTCGCGAAAAGCACGTGGGCGGCCATGCAAGGGCGTGCTGCCCTCAAAGTCGAATGGGATTTGTCTAAGGCCGAAACCCGCAGTTCATCGACCTTGCTCGCGGAATATAAAGAGCTCGCCCAAAAGCCCGGTGACTCCGCCCGTAAGGATGGCGACGTTGATGCCGCGCTCAAAGGCGCTGCAAAAACAGTGAACGCCGCCTTCACCTTCCCGTTCTTGGCCCATGCCACCATGGAGCCCATGAATGCGGTTGTTGAGTATAAGCCTGGGCAGGGGGCTGAGATTTGGTCGGGCCACCAGATCCAAACGTTGGATCAAATGAATGCCGCCACCGTTCTTGGCCTCAAGCCAGAGCAAGTTCGCTTGAACACGCTGATGGCCGGTGGCTCGTTCGGCCGCCGTGGCGTGCCAGATAGTGACTATGTCGTTGAAGCCTGCTCCATCGCCAAGGCAACCGGTGGCAAGTTCCCGGTCAAGCTAATCTGGACCCGTGAGGACGACATGCAGGGCGGCCGCTACCGCCCGATTGCCTATCATGAGCTAAGCGGCGGCCTGGATGCCACCGGCAAGTTGGTGGCGTGGAAACAGCGCATCGTCGTCCAATCCTTCATGAAGGGCACGCCCTTTGAATCGATGATCCAAGGCAAAATTGACCCATCCACGGTCGAAGGCGCATCGGACATGGTCTACGACATCCCGAACACCGCGTTCGACGTCCACACGCCGGTCAACGGTGTGCCGACCCTGTGGTGGCGTTCGGTGGGCCACACCCATACGGCCCATGCCGTTGAAGCCTTTATGGATCAGATGGCAAAGGAAGCGGGCGCGGACCCGCTGGAGTTCCGTAGGAAGCTTCTTGCGAAAGACCCACGCCGTCTCGCCGTGCTTAATTTGGCGGCCGAGAAGGCTGAATGGGGCAAACCGCTCGGGGCCGGTCGCGGTCGTGGCATTGCGGTTCACAAGTCCTTCGGCAGCTATGTCGCCCAAGTCGCTGAAGTCACCGTCAAGGACGGCGCGATCAAGGTCGATCGGGTTGTTTGCGCGGTAGACTGCGGCGTCGCGGTCAACCCGGATCAGATTGCGGCCCAAATGGAAGGCGGCATCGGCTATGGCTTGTGCGCGGCCCTTTATAGCAAGCTCACGCTAACCGATGGCGCGGTCGATCAAACCAATTTCGACGGCTATCGCGTGTTGCGCTTCTCCGAAATGCCAGTGGTTGAGGTTCACATCGTGCCATCAGCCGAACCACCAAGTGGGGCAGGGGAGCCCGGCGTTCCCCCCATCGGGCCAGCGGTCGCAAACGCTGTGTTTGCGGCGACAGGCAAAATGCTGACCGACATGCCCTTCGGCGAAGCCCTGCAAGCGTAACCTGAACGAATGGTTTGACGAATTGGGCAAGGTGGCAAAGCCGCTGCCTTGCCTATCAGGAACTCAATGGACGGATTTGTTTCCTCTCAACGCGCCAGCACACCCCTGATCGATCCCTTCGGCAGGGTGGTGAACTATTTGCGCGTGTCGGTAACGGATCGCTGCGACCTGCGCTGCGTCTATTGCATGGCCGAACACATGGAATTCTTGCCCAAGCGCGACATCCTCACGCTCGAAGAGCTTGATCGCTTGTCCTCGGTATTCATAGCGCGTGGAACACGGCGCATCCGCCTCACGGGCGGGGAGCCCTTAGTCCGCAAAGGCATTCTCACTTTAGTGGAAAGCCTATCGCGGCACCTGAAAACAGGCGCGTTGGACGAGCTAACCTTAACAACAAACGGCACCCAATTAGCCGCTCACGCCGAAGCCCTCGCTCGTTTTGGCATTACCCGAATAAACGTATCGCTTGATACATTGAACCGAGAGAAATTCGCCAAAATCACCCGGAGAGACATGCTCCCGGCCGTTCTGGAAGGCATCGCGGCTGCAAAAGCGGCAGGCATAAAGATAAAAATAAACACGGTCGCACTGGCCAGAGACAATGCCGAAGAAATCCCCGCTTTAATCACGTGGGCACATGCCGAAGGGCACGACCTTTGCCTCATCGAAACAATGCCCCTAGGTGAAATCGATGAGGACAGGACAGATCAATATCTCTCGCTCAAACAGGTCCGTGCAAACCTAAGCGCTTACTGGACACTAACAGACTTACCCGATCGCACAGGCGGCCCCGCCCGCTATGTTCGGATCGCGGAAACCGGAGGCCGCCTCGGCTTTATCACGCCGCTTAGCCACAATTTCTGCGAAAGCTGCAACCGCGTCCGCCTAACCTGCACTGGAACGCTCTTCATGTGTTTGGGCCAAGATGATGCCGCCGATTTGCGCGCCGTTATCCGCAGAGGTGCCAGCGACGACGAAATCGGTGCAGCGTTGGATGAAGCGATGGCCCGCAAACCAAAAGGCCATGATTTCGTCGCCGAGCGCTTGTCCGGCGCGCCTTCGGTCGCCCGCCATATGTCAATGACGGGTGGATGACGTGATTACCGTCGTATTCCTCGGGCGTTTGCGGGATGTGGCGGGAACACGGGAGCAAAAGCTATCCGTTGCGTCTAAGACAACGCTCGACGGCCTTCTCACCCTTCTTGACGCTCAACTTCCCGGCCTCGCGGCCCAGTTATCTGAACCCGGTATCCGTGTCGTGCTCAACAAAGTCCTGCGGCCTTTATCGGCAGACGCGGAAATAGGCCCAAACGACGAAGTGGCCTTCATGCCGCCCGTAACAGGCGGCTAAAGGCCACCACGCCTTAAGCGACGCTCACCAACCACGCTGTGTAAGCAACAAAGGCCGCCACAAAAGCAGCACCTTCCCACCGCACAATTTTCATCCCGGTCCGCACAAAGAAAATCAGTAATGCGGTCGCACCTAACATCACCCAGATGTCGACCTGAGCAATTTGTTGCGGAATGGGGATTGGCTTAATCAACGCGGTAATGCCGAGAATGCCCAAAATATTGTAGATGTTTGAGCCGATAATATTCCCAAGCGCCACGTCTGAATGTTTCTTCAAGGCCGCGATTACCGATGTAACAAGCTCAGGTAACGACGTCCCAACCGCCACGACCGTCAGCCCGATAATGGTATCAGAGATGCCAAAACCCTTCGCCAGCACGATGGCGTTGTCCACCAACAGGCGCGCGCCGCCAATCGTGATCGCAATACCAAGAAGCGCCAAACCAATCGCCAGCCACAATTGCCCCGGCCCTTTCGGGGCATCCTCGGCAATGTGCATATGCATTTCGGCTTCAGCGTCGCCGGTCTTTGCTTCGCTCTTGTAGGCCCAATAAATGTAGCCAGCGAGGCCACCCAGAAAAACAACGCCTACCCAACGATCAAGCACGCCCAACAGAACTACTGCTAAACATGCAAGGCTCGAAACAACCAGCATTGCCCCATCACGGCGAAACGCAGCGCGATCAACCGTCAAAGGCAAGATCAGCGCCGTGATCCCCAGAATAAGCAGGATGTTGGCGGTGTTGGACCCCACAACATTGCCAATGGCAATACCGGGAGAGCCTGCCCATGCTGCCGTCAAGCTCGTTACAAGCTCAGGCGTTGAGGTGCCAAAACCAACCAGCGTCAAGCCAATCAATAACGGCGAAACCTTGAGGATCTTCGCCGCGCTTGTGGCACCACGAACAAGAATATCGCCCCCTACCGTCAACAGAACGAGGCCGATTAGCAAAAATACATACGTCATCATGCGCGCTGTCTAGCCGCTTAGCGCGCGCGACAAAATAGGCTAAAGCTTGCAGATCAAAAACGTTTCCGTGCTCAAAGGTGGTGCCCCGTGCGCCTAGTTCGCGTTCAAACTGAACCCTTCACGCTTGAAAGCGCAAACGCCCTCCTAACCGCGCGTCATGATGTCGGTGCGCTCGCGGTTTTCGTCGGCCAGGTGCGAGACTTCAATGACGGGGCGGACGTATCGACGCTCTTCCTTGATCATTATCCCGGGATGACCGAAGCTTCCCTTGAAGCCATCATCGATCAAGCCGAAGCCCGTTGGCCGCTGGGCGGTGCCATGATTATCCATCGGGTCGGAGAGTTATGCGCGGGCGAACCAATCGTGCTCGTTGCAGCGGCCTCGGCGCATCGACAAGCAGCGTTCGAGGCCTGTCAGTTTATGATGGATGTTCTCAAAACGGAGGCCCCATTCTGGAAGCGCGAACAAGGTCAGGCCGGTGCCAAATGGGTCGAAGCGCGTGAAAGCGATACAAGCGCGCGCGAGCGGTGGTCTGTCGCGCCCACCAAGTGAAACGGTTCACAATGCCAAACGCTCCAGCGGATTAAGGCGCACTAATGCGCTTAAAGCGCGCGCGCTCCTTGCCGGTTTGCTCACGCAAAATCAGGGTATCGCCATCAATCTGGGCGCGCGCCGCCCCGATCAGAGCCCGGAAAAACTCATTTTCCAGTTTCGTCGCGGCCATAGAGCAAGGCTGCTGCACACGCGTCACGGCCCCAAACGTCACCACAGTCCCGTAGACCGTCAGCACCATCGAATATCCGTTGCACCCGCCAAATCCGGAGGCCACAGCATTTTTGATCGCCATGGTCGGGGCATCCTTCGGCGGCACCCCAAGCCCTTGGTTCACAAGCGTAACCAGCCGCCATGACGTATTTTCAAGGGGGCCTGCGGTTTTCTGCGGCGCACAGCTCACGAGAACCACACTCAACCCCGCAAGGATTGCCGCTCGCCTCACGAGGCCCTCTTCGTTGTAAAGCGCGCCAATGGTTTGCCCGACACATCATAGACAACCAGAATACCGGCCGTCGTGGTGAACACCCGCGTCGCCTCTAGCATCGCGAGGAATTGGGTCTCGATGGAGTTGGCCGGTTCCATGCAGGCCATTTTGGTGGTCACAGTGCCGGAAAACGTCAAATTGCTGCCGCGCAACAAGGCGTTGGTTCCGTAATTGTTGCATCCCGCCGAACCGGTTGCTTTTGCGTCATCAATGCTCAACGTCGGCTGACGCTCTAGCTTTACGGCTACACCGTTGAGCGATTCCAGCGTCCAAAGCGGCCCCGCCACGGGCGGCGCGCTCACATCAGCCGCCGTGATCCCTGGCGGTGGTGGCGGTGCCACGACTACAGGCGGCGGTGGCGGCTTTGCAGGTTCCGCACACGCCGCCAAGCCGACAAGGATGGCAAAGCCAACAAGGGTTAAACGGGTTCCCACGTAAACACTCCTGCGGTTGCCTCTAGCCCATGGAAGCCGCCAGCCATTGCGGGCAGCCCATGCTCAAGGATGGTTTCCGGCGTCCAGCCATCCACGCGCGACACAGACCGAACCGGGCGCGGTTGCGAGAACAGCACGATCTCATTGCCGCGCACGGAGAATATTTGCCCGGTAACATGGGATGCGGCAGGCGCGCACAAGGCTACCGAAAAATCAGCCACCTGATCGGCGCGCATCCGGTTTTTAATCCGCTCAACCCGCTTCGCACCGGCCTCATCCTTCACGGGGATCGTGGCAATCATGCGCGTCCATGCAAACGGCGCGATCACATTGGAGCGCACTTTTTTGATCGCGCCTTCCATAGCAATAATACGCGACAGGCCCGCAACGCCCATTTTCGCCGCCGCGTAATTCGCTTGGCCGATATTGCCGATAGTGCCGGAGGTGGAGGTGAACAGCACGTAAGCGCCATCCTCTTGGACGCGGAAATGTTCAACCGTTGCCCGTGTCACATTGTAAGCACCGCGCAAATGCACGTCGATCACGCTGTCCCAGTCCTGATCGCTCATTTTGTGGAACATGCCATCGCGCAGGATACCCGCAGGGTTAATCACCGCATGCAGCCCGCCGAACGTGTCCATCGCTTGGGTCACCATGCCTTTGACAGCATTCATATCGGTGACGCTCTCGGAGTTCGATGCTGCTTCACCGCCCATGGCCCGGATTTCTGCGGCCACCGCTTCGGCAGGGCCAGCCGAGCCCTCGTCACCACCAGCCACCGAGCCACCAAGATCATTGACGAGCACTTTCGCACCGGCCTTCGCGGCTGCCAGCGCGCACTCCCGCCCAATGCCATTGCCGCCGCCGGTTACCAGCACCACTTTTCCGTCAAGCACGCCCATGAGTGTTTCCCTTCAATTTAGTTTGGCCAATGCCTCGTTGTCTGGAGTTTACGGCGCACGGACGCCTGCCGTCGAGTAGGTTTGCGCGTAATTGCCGCGATTAGGTCGAGCGTGTTTGCTTTGGCGCTGTATCACCGGGCTCGACCGCCAAGAGTTCCGCGTCGTGAAACGTATTGGTCTTGGCCAGTTGCGGGAACAACCGCATCCACATCAGCGCAACAACGATACCCCCCACGCCACCGGCAACCACGGCGGGGATTGGGCCCAAAAACCGCGCCGCCACACCGCTTTGAAACTCGCCCAGCTCGTTGGATGCCGAAATAAAGATCATTGACACCGCCGATACCCGACCCCGCATGGCATCGGGTGTTGCCAATTGCACCAAGGATTGGCGCACGAATACCGACACCATGTCCGCCATGCCAGAGACGATCAACGCAATCATCGCCACCCACAGTGTTGTCGAAAGCCCAAAAGCAATCATGCAGGCGCCGAACACGCCAACCGCACCAAACATCCAATATCCAAGCCGTGTTTCCAAGGGCCGCACGGCCAATGCAAACGCCACAATCGCGGCCCCAATCGCGGGCGACGCGCGCAAAAGGCCCAGCCCATGGGGGCCGGCATGCAGGATATCGCGCGCAAACACCGGCAACAGCGCCGTTGCCCCTGCGAGAAGAACAACAAACAGATCCAACGAGATTGCGCCAAGCACGATCTTATTGTCCCGCACATAGACCAAGCCCTCGCTAATCATGGTCCACATATTCGACTGCGTCGGAACCGGCCGCGTGTCTGTCCGGATCTGGAGCGTCAAGATCATCGAGCCAATTAAGAACGCGACCGCAGACGCGTAAACGACATTGGCACCCAGTGCGAACACGAAGCCGCCCAAGGCCGGCCCCGCAATACTGGAGCCCTGAAACGCCAGCGAGTTCAGCGCGATGGCTTGTGGGAGCTCGTCGCGCGGCACCAACATCGGCCCAACAGCACTCATGGCGGCGGGCATAAAGCCGCGCACCGCGCCAAGGCCAGCCGCAGCCACAAAACACAAAATAAGCGCGGTTTGGGTTTCTTGCGTTGTCGAATACAGCAACACGCCCGCAATCAGCGCCTCGGCCCCAAAACACAAAAGGATAATCAGCTTGCGCTCATAGCGATCCGCCGCCTGCCCACCGATGAGCGACAAAAAGAAAAGCGGCACAAATTGCGCCAGGCCCACCATCCCCAAAAGGAACGCCGCTTCCGGCACATCCATGGTTTTCCGCGCGAGATCATAAACCTGCCAACCAATGGCCAGCGCCTGCATTTGAAGGGCGAAAATTGCCAGAATCCGCGCAAACCAGATAATGCGAAAATCACGGTGGCGGAGAACGGCAAGGGACGGTAGTTTGATCACGGGTTCGTTATCGGCCGAACCGCAGGCACCGTAAAGCCCAATTAGCGGCTAACCGCGATCATCACTTCGTTGCGCCGCATGAAGGGCACCGTCCACGGTGGATCATAGCGGGCATAGATCGGTGCGCCCACAAGCCGAAGCCCCTTTTGGGCCGCAAACGCGCGCAGTGCTGCTTCCTTTTCCCTAAGCGTGCCGTCGCCCGTAAAGCCCGTAAATTGAACAACCGCCATGCGTTGGCCGGGAACCTCCAACAGCTTCACGTCAGGGTTCACGGGGCGGGGCAGGGTGGCCATCGTGTACTTAGATGGCATGGTGAAACGCACCGTCCACGTATCACCAGTCTTGGCTTGGCTCACCGGGGCCGTCATCGCAATTTTCGCCCCGGCGCGCGTTTGGCTCACCGGTGCCGTCATCGCGATCTTGCCCGCTTGGGTGTTGTTGCCAAAAATATAGTCCGCCAACGGGTTGAAGGCCCTGTTGCCCGCCGCACCAAAGTCCCCGCGAACCTCCACCTGCGCCACAATGGTCGGCGCGTAATCGCGAACCTCAAAAGCCCCCTCTTTGATGACGGACTTGAAGGCAGGTTCTTCAATGGCAGCACGAGCCATGGACGTGGTTCCAATCTGAAGCGCAAAGGCAAGTGCAAGGGCGGCAAGAAATTTGGTCATGCGATAATTACGTTGCGCCATGCAATTCGGTTCATTCTGTCATTGCCAATGTGTCACCGGCTGGGCACCATCCACAAAAAGTAAAAACTATAAGGGGAAACTGTATGCAAGCCGTAATCCGTCGTGGAACCGAGCTGGTCTGTGAGCGAATTGAAGCGCCAAAGCCGGGGGCGGGCCAGGTGCTCGTTAACACGCTGGTGTGTGGCATTTGCGGATCAGATTTGCATGCCCTGCATTATGCCGATCGCATGGCGGAAATGGCCCGCAAAGCCGGTGGGGAACCGTTCGATCCGCAAAAGGACATGGTATTTGGTCACGAGTTTTGCGCCGAGATAGTAGACTTTGGCCCCGGTTGCTCCGGCACGTTGAAGCCCGGCACGCATGTGGTTTCAATGCCAATCTTAATGATGCCCGACGGCACCGCCCAGTCCATTGGCTATTCAAACAGCCATCCCGGAGGCTTTGCCGAGCAGATGGTGCTCTCTGAAGCATTCCTGCTCCCGGTGCCCAATGGTCTCAGCCCAACAATCGCCGCGTTGACCGAGCCATTTGCCGTAGGTGCCCATGCGGTCGCCGAGGCTCAAATGGAAAAGGGTGCCGTTGCGGTTGTGATTGGCTGCGGCCCTGTCGGCCTTGCCGTTATTGCGGCCCTCAAAAAGGAGGGCCACGGCCCTGTTATCGCCTCAGACTATTCCCCCGGCAGACGCGCTCTGGCCGAGATATTTGGCGCCGACATCGTCGTTGATCCCGCTGTGGAAAGCCCGCACACCAAATGGGCCGAACATGGCGTGCCCACAAATGGTGGTATGGCGGCTATGGCGAAGATGATGGGCACTTGGAAGCGTCCGGTGATCTTTGAGTGCGTCGGGGTTCGCGGTGTGCTGCAAGAATTGATCGCGGCTGCGCCCCCGTCCGCGCGCATCGTTGTGGTTGGCGTTTGCATGGAAAGCGATGTGATCGAGCCATTTTTGGCGATCACCAAGCAGCTCGATCTGCGCTTCGTGCTCGGCTACACGCCGCAAGAGTTCGCTGGAACCTTGGCCGACATTGCTGAGGGGAGGCTGGCCGTTGAGCCTATCATTACCGGGCAAGTCGGGCTTTCCGGCGTGGCTGACGCGTTCAAGGCGCTCGGAAACCCAGACAAGCAAGCCAAGATTTTGGTCACGCACGGCTAAGGGCGGACGTCCCGGCGCAAACGCGTTAGTGCGTCAATCTTCGCGCGTGCTCGATCAGCCATTGGCGAACAGCGGGGTCCTCACTCAACCCCGCCGCACGGTGATAACTGCCTACGGCATCCTCAACCCGGCCCGACAATCGTTCCAAATGCGCTCGTAGCGCCCAGTAGGATTGCACAGCCATCAGATTGGCAGCTTCAATTTCTTGGAGCGCCTGAAGCCCCGCTTCGCCGCCAAGTGCCGCCCCAATCGCGCCGGCTCGTCCCAAACGTGCGCCCAAGCTCGGGGCCACGGCCACAAGCCCGTCATACAACACCAACAAGGCATCCCAATCGATCGCGCCGCTATTGCGCCGATCCGCATGAACCGCCTGAATGGCGGCTTCCAATTGATAGCGCCCGATGGACTTGAAGGTGCCTGCGCGCCGCAAGAGCGCCTCGGCCCGATCCATGAGTGGCCAATGCCAGCGCGAAATATCCTGCTCAGACAGGGGAACGAAAGCGCCGGTTTCGCGATCGCGGCGCGCGTCTGCCCGCGCGTGAGAAAACAGCATCAAGCTCAGCAGCCCCAGAATCTCGGCGTTGTCCGGCAGCAACGCCTTCACAATGCCTGCTAACCAAATCGCCTCCTCGGCAAGGCCGTTGGCGTCTCCGCCGAGGGCAACCCCAGCATCATCCCAGCCAATCGAAAAAGCCGCATATATCGCCCGTAACACGGCATCCAAGCGCGCAGGCGCTTGGTCAATTTCAGGGTGCTCAAAGCGGATACCAAGGTCCTTGATCCGCGCTTTTGCCCGTGTCAGCCGCTTGGTCATGCTCTCGGGGGATGTAAGGAAAGCCGAGGCGATCCGTTGCGCGCTGAGGCCCAGAACCACTTGCAACATAAGCGGCGTTCGCGCCTCCTCCTCAATCGCATGATGGGCGCATGCAAACATCAAACTCAGCCGATGATCCAAAAGCGGGGCTTGCATTATCTCAGAAATCTCATCGCTGAGGGCAACCAAATGTTCGCGGGCGTGCATTGCCTTTGCATTCCGCCGCGCCCGATCAATTAGCCGACGCCGCGCCACTGTCAGTAGCCAAGCCTCTGGCTTTTCCGGGATACCTGTCTGTGCCCACTGGTCGAGTGCTGCCATCAACGCATCGCTGAGCGCATCTTCGGCACTTGCAATGTCATTGGAGCGTGAGGTTAGCGCGGCGACGAGACGCCCATAGGCATCCCGCGCCACGCGCTCAACCGCAGACCCGACAACACTGCTCATAATCGAAAGCGCAGCTTAGCCACCCATGCAGGCGCGCACTTCAATGGCACCATAAGCCGCCGCCGGGCAGCGCGCCGCCCACTCTAGCGCCTCATCCAAGGTGGCAGTTTCAATCATGTAATAGCCGCCCAATTGTTCTTTCGTCTCAATAAATGGCCCATCTTGAACATCCCGACGGCCATCTCTCATCCGAACAATCGTCGCCGTGGCGGGTGCGGCCAGCTCATTGCCGCCGCGCATTACGCCAGCCTCAATCAGCGCATTGGTATAGCTGGCCCAAGCTGGGTCATTCCCGCTCGCCTCAACAACGTCGCGGTTGTCATCATTGGCTTCAGGAACTTGGATCAAAAGAAGATACTGCATGGCGATCACTCTCAAACAGACGGGCCTATCCCGCCATAAACCAATGACGTTCGGCAAGAACCGTTTCGGACATTACCGCTGCAAGAAATGTGAAAGGAGCGCTTCGGTGCGCAAGATGGGGCCGCACGAATCAAAAAGGGCGACCCAACTCGCGTTGGATCGCCCTAATTTCGTTCAATGAGGGTCCGCTGCCTTAGTAGCGGTCGCTCATCAACCTGCCTGAAGTTGGCCGGCCGAGAACTTGCCGCTGCGCTGGTCTTTTTCCAGCTCGTAGCTAACGGTTTGGCCTTCGTTCAGCGTGGACATGCCCGCGCGCTCAACAGCCGAGATGTGCACGAACACGTCGTTGCCACCGTCGTTTGGTTGAATGAAGCCGAAGCCTTTTTGGCCGTTAAACCACTTAACAACACCAGTTGCCATTGTATTAGTTCACTTATTTTCGTGTGCGCCCGGAGAAGAAACCCCCGGACGATCTGTCGGTCGTAGAAGAAGGAAGTGCAGGTCCGAAGCTCGATCCGGCAATGAAGCCATAAGCGGGCGGGGGAGAGCGTTCGAACTCAGCGATCGTCGATTGGCTGCATATGGCATTTCCAAGGGGTTGGCGCAAGGAGAACGCCCTAGAGATCGCAAAACGGCCAAACACAAGGCGTTGAAAGCCTAACCTCAACGCTCGGTTTGAAGCCTAAAGGCACACCAAAGGCGCATCGAAAACAATTCGCTACTTTTTCCCTTTAGCACCTGTGTCGCCAAACAGAGCGTCTCGCATGATGTAGAAGATCGTGTTCTGCTCGATTGTGCCGCGAAACAAGTGTGCCCCGGGCCCAGAGGCATGAACGGCAACGTCCTCGCCACCATGGGTTTCAGACGACAACGGCACTAAGGCTTGCTGCTTGTAGTCCAGCGCAGTTGTGTCCACCAAAGCGGGGTCAGGTCTTTCCACTGTGCTCACCGCACCCGGTCCGTTCGCATAGCCCAACGTTGTATAGGCCTTATCATCTTTGGCGTGGGAAGCCTCCCCGGACGCGCGCCCGACCGTGCCCAGTATCGGGTTTCCGCGCACCGGATAGCCAGCTATCGTAAGGGTATGGCTGTGATCGGCGGTGGATATCACCAATGTATCGTCGAGGTTCACGAGGCGAAGCGCGGTCGCAATCGCTTCATCCAGAGCTTTAGTATCTTCTAGTGCCCGCCGCGCGTTTCCGGCGTGGTGGGCATGGTCGATCCGTCCGCCCTCAACAAGCAAAACATACCCATCAGCGTCACGCGACAGCGCCTTAATCGCGGTTTCAACCATGTCGGGGAGCGAAGGCTCCCCCGCACCATCCTTAGCGCGGTCAGCCTCATATTGCATATGGTCGGGCTCAAAGAGGCCTAATAGTTTGCTGTGTCGCGCAGGGTCAAACGCCTGAAATTGCTCAGCGTTCCAAGCATAAAGCCCGGTTGGGTTGGTCTTTTGCCAAGCCGCAATTAGGTCACGGCCGTCAAGGCGCGCGCCAGGCACGGCCGGATACTCCGGATCGAACGCCGTTTTTGGCAGCAAACGTGCCCGTCCGCCGCCCATAATCACACCGAACTGTGTTCCGACTGGCCCTTCAATCAGCTGACGCGCAATATCCAAGCAACCATCGGCCTTGGCTTGTTCGGCCATATTGGCGTCACTCTCCCACTCTCGAAACGCCACCGACGCATACGCAGACGCCGGTGTTGCGTGGGTAATGCGCGTGGTGGTCACGACGCCAATGGCATGGTTTTCCGCTGCGGCCATGCCAAAAAGAGTGGGCAGCGCATTGGCCAATCCGGACTTACAATCGCCTGGTTTCGTTTCTGGCCCAACACCGATCACGCCATTCAGTGTCTTTACGCCCGTCATGATAGCGGTCGCCGTCGGTGCCGAATCAGCAACCTGGGCATCATGCGAATAGGTTTTCACCAGCGCGGCGTAATCCATGCTGTCCATTGTCGTCACATAGGATTCGCCATCCTTGCCTTGGGCTTGCCCGATATAGATGCGCCCGGCGGTCAGCGTCGAAATGCCCATGCCGTCGCCAATAAAGATGATGAGGTTGCGCGCTTTCGTGCGAACGGGTGGCGTGGCCTTTAACCGCGCAAGTTCCGCCTCGCCAGAAGCCCGATAACCCGCTGTAGCATCCAGATCGCCCGAAATGGCGGCGCTAGGCCCCATCATCATCAAAGCCGTCGCAACTATCGCCCAGCGCCGCATACTCTGTCTCCAAGCCAAACTTCACACCGCAACGCTCATATTCATTGGATATCGCCAACGACTCCAAACGCGTCCCAAAGCACCGCCATCCTTGAACAGCTTGGCGCACACCGCTAGATACCGCTACACCTCTTTCCGCACCGGATTATGACATGGCCGTCGACGTAGACACCGTGATGCGCGTCGCGCGCCTCGCTCGTATTGCAGAACCCCCTGAGCGCCTAGAAGCCCTAGCGGGCGAATTGAATGGCATTTTGGGCTGGATCGAACAGCTCAACGAAGTCGATGTCGAAGGCGTTGCGCCCATGACCAGCGTTGTCTCAGTTAAGCTGCCATTCCGCAAAGATGTGGTGAATGATGGCTTCAATGCGGGCCGTGTGCTTGCCAATGCGCCCAAAGCGACCGACGGCTTTTTCGTCGTGCCAAAGGTCGTGGAGTGAGCGCCATGACCGATCTCACCGCACTGACTTTGAAGGATGCGCTCGCTGGCCTGCGCGGCAAGCAGTTCACCTCGGTTGAGCTGACGGAGGCTCACCTTGCCGCATCGGACGCCGCCAACCCGACGCTGAACGCCTATCTGGTGATCGCTCACGAGAAGGCGCGCGCTATGGCCGCCGATGCCGATGCGCTGCTGGCCAAGGGGGAGGGCGGTCCGCTGACGGGCGCGCCGCTTGGCATCAAGGATCTGTTCTGCACCGAAGGCGTTCGCACGACAGCAGCGTCTAAAATCCTGGGTGAGTTCAAGCCGACCTATGAATCATCCGTCACCGCCAATTTGTGGCGCGATGGCGCGGTCATGCTCGGCAAGCTCAACCTTGATGAGTTCGCCATGGGCTCGTCGAACGAAACATCCGCGTTTGGTGGCGTCGTCAACCCGTGGCGGCGCGGCGAAACGCAGCTTGTTCCGGGCGGATCGTCGGGCGGTTCGGCGGCGGCGGTTGCTGGTAATTTGTGCTTGGCGGCCACGGCTACCGATACGGGCGGCTCCATCCGCCAGCCCGCCAGCTTCACCGGTACGGTCGGCATCAAGCCGACCTATGGCCGTTGCTCGCGCTGGGGCATCGTCGCCTTTGCGTCCTCGCTCGACCAAGCTGGCCCGATTACCAAAACGGTGGAAGATGCCGCGATCATGCTCGGCTCGATGGCAGGGTATGATCCAAAAGACTCTACGTCCCTAAACCTTCCCGTCCCGGATTTTGCGGCGGCGGTTTCCAAGGGCGTGAAGGGGCTGCGCATCGGTATCCCGCGTGAATACCGCGTTGATGGCATGCCGGACGAGATCGAAAAGCTGTGGGCCGATGGCATTGCGTGGCTGAAAGAGGCCGGTGCCACCATCGTCGACATCACGCTCCCGCACACCAAATACGCGCTGCCATGCTATTATATCGTCGCCCCGGCAGAGGCTTCGTCCAACCTCGCGCGCTATGATTCGATGCGATATGGTCTGCGCGTTGAAGGCCAAAACCTGACTGACACTTATGAAAAGTCCCGCGCTTTGGGCTTCGGGGCCGAGGTGAAGCGCCGTATCCTAATTGGCACCTATGTGCTGTCGGCAGGCTTCTACGATGCCTACTATATCCGCGCCCAAAAGGTTCGCACGCGCATCGCGGAGGACTTTGAAAAGGCGTGGGAAGTGTGCGACGCGATCTTAACGCCAACGGCACCATCGGCTGCCTTTGCGCCGGGCGAAAAGTCTGATGATCCGATCGCGATGTATCTCAACGACGTGTTCACGGTCACCGCAAACCTTGCAGGCCTTCCGGGCATCTCCATTCCAGCAGCGCTGGACGCCCAAGGCTTGCCGCTCGGCCTGCAAGTGGTTGGGCGTGCCTTAGACGAAGAAACCGTGTTTGCGGTGGCTGGCGCGCTCGAAAAGGCCGCCGGGTTCGTGGCCAAACCGGCAAAGTGGTGGTGAGTGCGATGAGTGAAACCGTAAATCCAAACCGCAAACCCTACCGACTCAAGGGCCTCACTGGTGAGTGGGAGGTCGTCGTCGGCCTTGAAGTCCACGCGCAGGTTTTGAGCGAGTCCAAGCTGTTTTCCGGCGCTAGCGCTGCCTATGGCGGCGAGCCGAATGCCCATGTAAGCCTCGTGGATGCAGGCTTGCCGGGCATGTTGCCGGTGCTGAACGGCTATTGCGTGGAGCAAGCGATCCGGACGGGCCTAGGGCTGAACGCCAAGATCAATCTGTTCTCGCAATTTGATCGCAAGAACTATTTCTACCCCGATTTGCCCGCCGGTTATCAGATTTCCCAGCTTTACCACCCCATCGTCGGCGAGGGTTATCTCGACATCGACCTTGAAAACGACGTCACGGTCCGTATCGGGATTGAGCGCCTGCATCTGGAGCAAGATGCCGGGAAATCCATCCACGACCTCGACCCCGATATGACGTTTGTCGACCTCAATCGGTCCGGCTGCGCGCTGATGGAAATCGTGTCGAAGCCTGATATTCGCAGCCCGGAGGAGGCGGGTGCCTACTTCAAAAAGTTGCGTTCGCTCGTGCGCTACCTTGGCACGTCGGACGGCAATATGGATGAAGGCTCGATGCGGGCCGATGTGAATGTCTCGGTTCGGCGCCCCGGTGAAGGCCTCGGCACGCGCTGCGAGATTAAAAACGTCAACTCCGTTCGCTTCGTCGCTCAAGCCGTCGAAGTCGAAGCGCGTCGCCAAATCGAAATCATCGAGGATGGTGGCACGATCCGCCAAGAAACCCGCCTGTTTGACCCCAAAGCTGGCGAAACCCGCTCGATGCGCTCGAAAGAGGACGCCCACGACTATCGCTATTTCCCAGACCCGGACTTGTTGCCGCTTGAGCTTGACCCGCAATGGGTTGAAGACATCCGCGCTTCGCTCCCAGAATTGCCCGACGCCAAGCGCGCTCGCTTTGTCAGCCAATATGGCCTCTCATCCTATGATGCGGGCGTGTTGACGGCTGAGCGGGACCCGGCTGACTGGTATGAAGAAGCAGCCATTGGCCAAGACGCAAAACTCGTCGCAAACTGGATGACGGGCGAATTATTCGGCTGGCTCAACAAAAACGGCGTGGAACTGGCATCGTCTCCAGTCGCCCCATCGGCGCTGGGTGCGCTGGTTGGTTTGATCACGGATGGCACCATCTCGGGCAAAATCGCCAAGGACGTGTTCCTTATCATGACCGAAACCGGTGATGCACCGGGCGTCATCGTCGAACGCGAAGGCTTGCGCCAAGTTTCCGACACCGGTGCGATTGAATCCGCGATTGACGCCCTCATGCTCGGCAATCCAGACAAGGTGGCCGAAGTCCGCGAAAAGCCAAAGATGTTTGGCTGGTGGGTTGGGCAAGTCATGAAGGCGACCGGTGGCAAGGCCAATCCCGGCGTTGTGAATGACCTGTTGAAGGCAAAACTCGGCGTCGAGTGATCGACGCCGCGTTACCATCTACCCGCTAAGCGGTAACTCCCGCTCAAGCCTTGGCCTTCGGCTACAACAGTGCCGATTTTTACCAGCCGAACCATGTGGGAAAGCACCGAGAGGCAGGCCGCTGGGTGCAGGCGTGGGTCAACTGCAGCATACATCGTCGGCACAAAAGCCGGGATCGACGTTTGGCCAGACGCCAATTGCGCGATGATCTGATCTTCGCGCGCGAGGCGGTGGGCGAAGTAAGCGTCGATAAACGGTTCAGGTTCGCGGATCGGCGAGCCGTGCGTTGGCCACAGCGTCGAAAATCCGCACTGTTTCACTTTGGTTAGGCTCGCCAAATAGGCGTCCATATCGCCATCGGGCGGGCTCACCACCGTAGTAGACCATCCCATGATGTGGTCGCCGGAAAACAGCGCGTTTTCCTCTGCCAATGCCCAACAAATATGGTTCGACGTATGCCCCGGTGTTTCAATGGCGGCGAGAGTCCAGCCCTTGCCGGTCAGAACGTCGCCATCGCTCACTGCAACATCGGGTCTGAAGTGATGGTCATCATCGGCCTCAACCTGAACGTCGCTGGCTTCCGTCAGCGGCACGCGCCCGGAGCCATAGACCTTGCAACCGTGGCGTTTCGCGAGTGGATGCGCGAGGGGGGAATGGTCCAGATGGGAGTGCGTCACTAACACATGGGTCACGGTCTCGCCGTCGAAGACAGCGTTCAGTGCATCAAAATGTTCGGCTAAGTCTGGCCCGGGGTCGATAACGGCAACCGCGCCATGCCCAATGATATAAACGCCGGTGCCCGTAAATGTGAAAGGGCCGGGGTTGCGCGCAATAACCCGCCGGATCAGCGGCGACACCTGCTGCACAACCCCATACTCAAACTCGATATCGCGAACGAACGGGATGGGGCTTGGGGTGCTCATTCATTCCGTTCCTTTTGCGGCCAAATAGGCCGCCATAGCGTCCCCCATGATCTTAGTGGCGCGCATCTTATCCGGCAAAGGTAAAATGGTAGGAGGGCCCATATCGGTCTTGTTTGCATCAACGATATAAAGCCGCCCATCGGTTTTGTCCCGAAGCGCATCAATGCCGCCCCAGTCCATGTTGAGGAGCGCGCAGAACCGCCCAATCGCAGCGATCTCGTCAGGCGAAAAAACCTCATCAGGCCTTTTCAAGAGGCAGGCCGCATTGTCGTTTGAAAACCGATCGACTTCCGGGCGTCGCTTGATGAAAACCGCCAACGGAACACCCCCCAGCGTTGGCGTCCGTAAATCTTCAAACATGCCATCTGGCGCGCAATTATCGATCAGCTTTTGATAAACACGGTCCGGCAACCCAACAAACGGAGCCATACGGATTTGGCCATCATGGGTGCCATTAAGCTCGGACTTCTCCACAATCGGCCCACTTGCCTTCTCAGGCTCAACCAAAAGCCCATAACCAAACGCCTTTTCAAACGCTGCACTCACCGTGCTCTTTTGAATATCAGTGCAGCGAAAATTGATCGCCTTCAGGCCGCTTGGCGCTTCGATAGTGGGCGATAAGGCGGCATCATCAAATTGGAACGCAAAGTCGGCATCCTTGGGGTCGTCAACAATCCGCGCGCCGGCCGCGATCAAAGTCGGCCAGACCAAATACCATGGGCGTGCCCGCTCAGGCGCAAACCATACACGTGGTTGCGTCGTGCGGCGGTAACGCCCTACAACGCGAAACAACGAAAAAACCGCAAAATACAACAGCCAATCAAGCGTTTCTTGGATCACTAGTGGCGTAACTTTCACCACGATCCCGGTTTTCTTGGAAACCCAAGTCCCCTTGGTGATCACAAAGTCGTCCAGCCAATGGGGTTTCACGCCAAGCCTCCACATGGCGCGCGTTTTGCGCTGGCGGCAGTCATGGTGGAGGCTTGGGCATTGGCAGGCATTGGTCGTTTCATACTGGATCGTTTCGGCATTTTAGTTTTGGCCGTTACCGTGGTGAGTGCATTGCAACTGCCCGGAAACATCGCGCAAGCTGAAAAACCGGCATCAACTCGCCCCGGCGCAGTCATTATCGAGATCCCGCGCTAAACCTTGCCATAAAGCCGTGCCATCGTCGGCGCGAAACTGTCGAGGTCATAGCCAGCCTCATGCGCGGCTTTCGTAATCTCGCTTGGCGTGCTCGTCCGTGCTTTTGCAGAAGCAAGGCCCCAAAGCGTGATTGAGCGGGTGCCGGACCGGCAATAGGCCAGTATCGGCCCTTCAAGCGCTCCCAGCGCTTTCTCGGTCGCTTCCACATCGTCCATGGAAAAGCCGCCCGCAACCGGAATGAACGTAAAGCTCAGCCCCGCAGCTTTGGCAGCGGCTTCGGCTTCGCTCGCGCTCATCTGGCCCATCGCTTCGCCATCGGGCCTATTGCATATCACACTCCGATATCCGACTTCATAAGCATAAGAAAAGTCATCCGCCCCCAGTTGCGGTGCAACTGCAAAATTTGGCACGACAGCTTTGAAAATGGTCATTTTGTTCTCACTTCTGATCACGTCATTGCCATAAAGGCAGGCGCCCTGATTGACACTATCTCGAACGCATGGAACGACGATAAACGCATTGTTCCGGTCAACGAGAAGCCATGTTTTCCTACATAATCAAACGCCTTTTTGTCGCGGTGCCGACCATGTTGGTCATCATAACGCTGGCATTCTTTATGATGCGGGCAGCACCGGGTAGCCCGTTTGATACAGAGCGGAAATTGCCGCCCGAAATTGAGAAAAACATTCTCGCCTATTATGGCATGGATAAGCCACTCATTGCTCAATATGGCGACTATCTTGCCAAGGCCGCAACGGGCGACTTTGGTCCTTCATTGAAATACAAAGATAAATCGGTCGCAGAAATAATTTCCGAGGGTTTTCCGGTAAGTCTCGTCGTTGGGTTAAGCTCTCTAACGCTGGCTGCTCTTGTCGGAACCGCGCTCGGTATCCTCGCCGCTCTGAACCAAAACCGAATGCGGGACTATATGGTGATGGGTGTTGCGATGGCGGGGATATGCATTCCGCCCTTTGTGATGGGCCCAATTCTCTCGCTCGTGTTCGGGGTTCAACTGGGCTGGCTTCCGGCGGGCGGGCTCGATCTCGGAAAGCTCACCTTTGAAAATCTGTTACTGCCCGTCGTCACCTTAGCGCTGCCGCAAATCGCAATTATCTCGCGACTTGTGCGCGCCTCTACCGTTGAGGTGCTTCGTTCCAACTATATCCGCACCGCATACGCCAAGGGCCTGCCCGGCGGTGAGGTTATCCGGAAGCACGCGCTTAGGGCCTCCTTGCTTCCATTGGTCAGCTATCTTGGCCCGGCCTGCGCGGGCCTGATCACAGGCTCGGTGGTGATCGAGCAAGTGTTCCAGCTCCCCGGCATTGGGCGTCAGTTCGTGATTGGCGCCTTGCAGCGCGACTATACCGTCGTGATGGGGGTAGTGATCCTCTATGCTGCGCTGATCATTTTGCTCAATCTGGTCGCAGACCTTCTCTATGGCATCCTCGACCCAAAGGTCACCTACGAATGACCACCTTGCTGTCCACACCCGCCGAAAAAGTTGCCGCCATGGAAGCGGTCGTTGGCCGCTCACTTTGGGACGACGCGCGCCGTCGCCTATTCCGCAATAAAGCGGCCGTCATTTCTATGATTGGCCTTGCCATCATCACGCTAGCCGCCATTTTCGGCCCATTCGTGTGGCCACACAGCTACGATACCATCTATCGGGACCGCGTCTTGCTCGAGCCAACTTTTGAGCATTGGCACATTATCGGCACAGATCCCCAAGGGCGCGATCTCTTCGTCCGCCTGCTCTACGGTCTACGTATTAGTTTGGCGGTAGGTGTTGTCGCTACCATGGTCTCGTTGGTGATCGGCGTCATTTACGGCGCAACAGCGGGCTATCTCGGCGGGCGGATCGATCAATTGATGATGCGTGTTGTCGATGTGCTCTATTCGCTGCCTTTCATCTTCTTTGTGATTATTTTGATGGTGGTTTTCGGCCGAAACATAATTCTGATCTTTGTTGCGATTGGGGCCGTTGAATGGCTAACCATGGCGCGCATTGTGCGCGGCCAAACGATGAGCTTGCGGAAGCGTGAGTTCGTTGAAGCCGCCGAAGCCGCCGGCGCTACCAGTCCGCAAATCATCGGCAAACACATTGTCCCCAACGTATTAGGCCCGGTGGTTGTTTATGTAACCCTGACGATCCCCGCCGTTATCTTGGCCGAGAGCTTCCTCTCATTCCTTGGCCTTGGCGTGCAGGAGCCGCTGACTTCTCTGGGGCGCTTGATCTCAACGGGGGCCGCGGAGATGGAAACCGCACCATGGCTTCTCATTTACCCCGCTTTGACAATGATGGTCACATTGTTCTGCTTCAACTTCATTGGTGATGGCCTACGCGATGCCATTGATCCGAAGGATCGCTGATCTTAGGCATTGGTGCCTCGCTCAAGGCAGGAAATAGCAGCAATGAAATTGCAGACGAAAATCGCGCTTGCTGCTTTGGGTCTTTTGTTAACCGGTTGCGCGTCGGTACCGGTCAATGGATCGGGCGCACCTCAGGCGAACCACGCAGGTGGGCAACTTTATGCCTCAACGCTGGCTGGGCGGTATGCTGATCTGATTGGCCAACCCGCTGACGCTGCCCGTTATTATGCCAAGGCCCATGCCTCGAAACCACTCGACTCCGAAATACTCTCCCGGGCCGTCGATGCGTCATTAGCGGCAGGCGATGTGCAAGCAGCGGCCCGGCTGACCCTATCAGTGCCCAATGACATGCGAACAACGCCCGGTGTGCTCGCACTCGCGGTCGATGCCGTGGCGGCAAAACGGCCTCGTGCTGCATTGGACGCCACCAGTTCGCGCACATTCGGGCCGCTCGGTGGTTGGTTGGCGCGTTCTTTGGAAGCATGGGTTTTGGCCGATCAAGGCAAAGCGGAGCTGGCCGTCGAAAAGATTTCGCAAGCACCGGGCCTCGCGATCCTAGACCGGATTGCAGACTTCCAGCGCGGCGCACTTCTCGAACGCGTCGGTCGGTTGGACGATGCCGAGACGGCCTATGCCGAAGGGTGGACGCGCGGCGGAAGGTTTGCCCAAGGCGTCGAAGCCTATGGTCGTCTTTTAGAGAGCCGTGGAAAGCAAGCCGAAGCGATAAAGATATACGATACCTTCCTTTCAGACGTGGGTGACAATCCTTGGATCGAAGCCGCCCGTGCGCGTGCTCAGTCTGGAACAATTGCCGCATCATCACCACGGTCGGCAGGCGAGGGCGCGGCGATCGCTTTTTTCGGCGGTGCAGCCGCCATTGGTTCGCAAGCCGACATTGAAGCCGCTATTCCATGGCTATTCCTCACACTAACGCTTGATCCAGCCCACGACCCCGCCCGCATGATGCTAGCTTCTGCGCTTTCACAAGTTGGCCGAGAGGACGAAGCGACAGCCTTATGGGAGGGGGTCTCGCGCGCCTCGCCCTATTATTCAGCCGCCCAGTCCGAACAGGCGTGGGCATTGCGGCGCGCTGGAAAAGACAATGAGGCTTTGGCCCTAGCGCAATCAGCCTTAGCGGACACAGGCTCGGAGCGTTCCAGAGCGACACTAGCCGATCTTTATCGCGCTTCCTCGAAATATGCTGAAGCTGAAACCCTCTATTCGCTTATCCTGAGTGACACACCCAACGATGCGCGAGGATGGCGGCTATATTTTTCGCGTGGCGCTATGCGGGAGAGGCTAAAGCGCTATGACGACGCCGATAGCGATTTCGATGCAGCCTTGAAGCTCGCACCAAATGAACCAGAAGTTCTGAATTATCAGGCATACTCGTGGGTCGAGCGTGGCATTAGAACAGATCGAGCCTTGGAAATGCTCCAAGTGGCGGTCGCAAAACAGCCAAAGGCTGGCTTCATCGTCGATAGCTTAGGCTGGGCCTTTTTCAAATTAGGGCGATACCAAGAAGCCGTTCAGAAACTGGAAGAAGCCGCCGGACTGTCGGCTGGCGATCCTGAAATCAACGATCACTTGGGTGATGCCTACTGGCGTGTCGGTCGATTGGCCGAAGCACGTTTTCAATGGGAACGCGTTTTGGGTCTGGAGCCCGAACCCGAGCTTGTAACGCGCATACAAGATAAGCTGCTCAACGGGTTGCCAGACATGGCGGCCACGCGCGCCGCCAATAAGTGAGCGCCACGAGTAAGCCATCGTGAATCACCACCCAATCCTTGAGCGCGCGCTCGCAAAGGTGAATCTGTTTCTCCACGTCGGCCCCGCCATGGAAAACGGCTACCATCCCCTCGATAGCCTTGTGGTTTTTCCGAGACTTGCCGATCAGATAACCATTTCGCCTGCCGATGATATGAGCCTTAGCGTTTCAGGGCCGTTCGCACCCGGCTTGGAATCGGGTTCAGAAAACTTGGCTCTGCGGGCAGCCCATGCCTTGAGTGAAAAGCTTGGAATAGCGCCAAAACTCCATATCAGTTTGGAAAAGAACCTCCCCATTGCGTCAGGAATTGGCGGCGGTTCAGCGGATGCTGCCGCGACATTGCGCGCTTTGCTGCGGTTTTGGCAGGCTGAACTATCGGATGCAGCGTTAAATGAGATCGCTCTAAAGCTGGGATCGGATGTTCCCTGCTGTATCGCAAGCACGCCGTTGCGCATGTCAGGTGTCGGCGAGGTTTTGACAAAGGCCCCACTATTGCCGCCTGAGATACCAATGGTGATGGCAAATGCGGGCACGCCACTGTCAACGGCGGCGGTTTTCAAGCAGTTCGACCGGCTAGAACACGCGCGTGCTTTGCAAAAGCATCGCTTTCCCGATTGCGGCTCCATGCAGGCTCTCTCGCATGCCTTGGCGTCGTGCCGAAATGATCTTGAACCGGCCGCGCGTGCGCTTTGCCCGGATGTCAATGCGGTGCTTTTGGCCCTTCAGGCGCTGCCAAGGGCTCGCTTGGTTCGAATGGCGGGATCAGGGGGCACATGTTTCGCTTTGTTTAACACTACGCTAGAGGCAGACGCAGCAGCGCGTAATCTTCAAAGCGCAGAGCCAAAATGGTGGGTTCAATCCACCTGCGCAATTCAATAATCCCGCCATCGGGGCCGCCGGAGTAAGCAAGAACGTGCCAGAGTGGGGAATTTTCTGGCTCGCGCCGCTTGTCGCTTGGGTAGGTGCTGTTCTCGCCACCCGCGCAATGCTGGTTGGCGGTATCTCGGATAAGCCAGACGAAGTGCGCAAAGCCCATGATTTGATTGTGCCCACCGCAGGCGGTGTTGGCATGGCATTGGGTTCCGGCATTGCTGTTTTGCTTTTTCTTGCTTTCCCGAATAGCCACCTTGACTACGGAGCAGGTTCGGCCGGCTACAATGCCGCTCTCGTTCTTTTGCTTGGCGCCTTTGGCGTAACGCTGGGTCTAGCAGACGATCTTTGGAAATTGGCCTCGCGGCTAAAGTTTGTGCTGCTCGCGGCGGCGTCTCTTGCCTTCGCTGCCTTCGGTGCCCACGCAAATTCCCTGCCGATCACCAACACGATTGCATTGTCGCTTGGTCCCATTGGTGCGGTGATTGGCACGGCACTGTGGATATTCACGATAGCAAACACCGTAAACTTCACCGATGGCGCGAATGGGCTGTCTATGGGGTCAACAGCAATCGGCCTCGCGACGTTGGGGTTGTTATGTCTCGTCCATGGCGAACCCGTAATTGCTCTCGTGGCGTTATGTGTCGCTGCTAGCTTGGCTGGCTCGCTCGTCCTGAATTTCCCAAAAGGCAGGCTCTTTGCGGGCGATGCCGGTGCACTTTTCGCGGGCCTGTCCGTTGGTGGTGTTGGCGCTGTGGCCGCCTCAATCGATGTCGCACCATGGGCAATCGCACTATGCTTCCTGCCCCAACTCGCCGATGTGTTGCTGACGCTAGCGTGGCGTTTGAGCAAACGACGAAACCTTTTGGCCTCGCACAGAGACCACATGTTTCAAATCGGCCTTCGTGCCGGTGTTTCCCATGGGCGCATCGCAACGCTCTATTGGGGCCTTACGGCCCATTGCTGCCTTTGCGCTGTCGCCGGCGCGCTGCTAGGCCCTCTGATTGCCCTACTCGCGCTCGTCGTAAACGCCGGGGTTGGCGTTATGCTCTTTTTGAAAGTGCGGAAGTTCGCCGCTGCCCAGGGGCATGATGGCGCATAAGGCCCAGCCTTAAATCAGTTTGCGCGTTGCACCACATAATCGGCAAGGTCAGCCAATGCATCAACGAAGGGTGATGAGGCCATCACGCTTAAGGCGTCGCGGGCGGTATCGGCATGTTGTTGGGCGGCTTCTAATGTCCGCACCACCCCTCGATGCCGTTTGATGAGTTCTAGCCCGCGCGCCAGATCCTGCGGCTCATGGCGTTTGGTCAGAACGTGTTCCCAAAAAGCTCGTTCGTCGGGCGAGCCCGATTCCAATGCAATGATCAGAGGCAAGGTCGCCTTACCTTCTCGGAAATCATCGCCAATATTTTTGCCGAGCATGTCCGTTACGCCGCCATAGTCCAGCGCATCGTCCACTAATTGGAAAGCCAGACCGAGGTGGCGTCCATAGTCCGCCATTGCCTCAACCTCGACGGGTGAGGCATGCGACGCCATCGCGCCAACTTTTGCCGCCGCCGAAAACAGCGCAGCGGTCTTGGCTTCAATGATGGCTTCATAGCCGGGCCGACTGGCTTCACCTTTGGCCGCAGCAGCAAGTTGCATAACCTCGCCTTCAGCAATGGTCGACGAAGCCCGCGCCAAAACGTCCAAAATGTCGATGCTGCCCGCTTCCACCATCAGATTAAAGGACCGCGCAAACAAGAAATCGCCGACGAGCACGCTCGATTGGTTACCCCAGACCAAGTTCGCTGCCGTTTTGCCACGCCGAAGCGTCGAACCATCAACAACGTCGTCATGCAGCAGTGTTGCGGTATGAATAAACTCGACAGCCGTTGCCAGCGCCAAGGCCGCCTTACCGCCGCCGCCGCAGGCTTTAGCCGCCGCCAAAGTAATCAGGGGCCGCAGGCGCTTGCCGCCCGCCTCGATAAGATGGCTGGCAATATCGGGAATCATGCCGACAGGGCTTTGCATCCGTTCCAGAATGAGCGCTTCAACCCCCTTCAGATCGTCGGCCAACAGGTTGGCGAGCGCATCAACCGGGGACAACGCATCAATTTTGCCTTTTTCAGGACCAGATTCGATGCGAGCGGGTCGATTCACAAAAACGGCTCCTTGCCTAGCGGATCAGCCGCGCGCACGATGTCGGCACGGCGGTCCAAGATCAACCCGGTGACCTCAAAAGGCGACGGTAAGTCGCGTTTTGGGCACGGGCGAAACCCGGGAGAACGTGTGCAATCAGTTCTTACGACAAATAACGTGGTCTTGTTGAGTCTCGCGAGCAGTATTTTGTCGGATGCTGGCATCGAAGCCATAGTATTCGACAACCACATGGCCGCGATGGATGGTTCCATTGGCGCAATCCCAAGGCGGTTAATGGTGTACGACCATGATGTCGCAGAAGCGCTCGAGATAATTCGCGTGCTCGTGTCTGAGGCTGCCTAAATGGAGACGACGCGCGACGCCTTCTTGGGTGGGCGCGTGCTGTTGGATCAGCCTGTTCAAGGGTATCGTGCGGGTCTTGATGCCGTTCTTTTGGCCGCTGCCGTAGAATCTATGCCGGGCAACAGTTTTGCGGAGGCAGGTTGCGGTGCAGGCGCTGCTTTATTGATGGCCGCAATGCGTCGGCCGGACGCGGCTTTTACCGGCATTGAAAAGGACGGCCATGCGGGCGAGCTGGCGGCAGCCAACGCGACCCTAAACGGCGTTGCGTTGCGGGTTGGGATAAGCGCAGCAGATCTCTTACACATGCCGCTCGCCGCAAAAACGGGTTTCGATGTTGTGTTTGCCAACCCTCCATTCTTTGATGATGAAACCGCTATTCGTCCGCCCCACCCCACACGGCACGATTCCTTTATTGCCGGTTGCCCATTGTCGGTTTGGGTGCATGCGATGCTGGACCTTTGCGGCGCCCGTGGTCGTATTGTGATCATTCATCGAGCGGAGCGTTTAGGTGATTTATTGGCCGCGTTGGCCGGAAAAGCCGGGGATATTGTTCTTTATCCGGTGCGCCCACGCGCCCACGATCCGGCAAAGCGCTTAATATTGGCCGCTCGGAAAGGCGCAAAAGGGCCGGTTAAGCTGCTGCGCGGGCTTGATCTTCATGGAGAAGCGGGCGAGCGGTTCACGCCCGAAGCGCAGGCAATTTTTGATGGTGCACCCATTTCGCTCTATCCGGACCATTAAATGTCGTTTGCCATTCTTGCGTTAGCAGCCTTCGCTGTTTGGGTGTGCTGGAAACCACTTGTTGAGCGCGCAAAGCGTCGCCGCGATCGTGCCGAGGCGGCCGCTCGCGCGGCGACCATGCGTAAAGTTGGCGAGCGCAAAGCACGCGACAGCGACTGAGCCTCCTTGATACCGCCCCCTGCATCAGAGTAGTCAGCGCGCATGAACGCTTCCCCACCCCCCACATCGGTCGATCTGCTCCCCGAAACGGCCTGCTCCCGCGCTTATGCAGCCGGGCGGACACCGAGTTTTCAGGATATCATTCTAACGCTTCAGGACTATTGGGCGCGTCAGGGTTGCTTGATTTTGCAGCCCTATGATGTCGAGGTTGGGGCAGGGACCTTAAACCCGGCAACAACACTCCGCGCGCTTGGCCCGAAGCCATGGAGGGCCGCCTATGTGCAGCCTTCGCGGCGGCCCAAGGATGGACGCTATGGCGAGAACCCCAACCGTTTGCAGCATTATTACCAGTTTCAGGTGATCTTGAAGCCGAACCCGCCGGACATTGTCGATCTATATCTAAACTCGCTCTACGCCATCGGCATATCACCGAAACAGCATGATATTCGCCTGGTTGAAGACGATTGGGAAAACCCAACCGTTGGCGCATGGGGCCTAGGTTGGGAAATTTGGTGCGATGGGATGGAAGTGTCTCAATTCACCTATTTCCAGCAAGTCGGCGGCCTCGACTGTCGGCCCGTGTCAGGCGAGCTAACCTATGGGCTAGAGCGCTTGTGCATGTATGTCCAAGGCGTTGAGAGCATTTATGATATTGATTTCAACGGCCAAGGCGTGACCTATGGCGATGTGTTCAAAGAGAATGAGCGCCAATTTTCGGCGTTTAACTTTGAACATGCCGATGTGGACATGCTGCAGCGCTGGTTTGGCGATGCCGAGAAGCAATGCGCGGCTTTGCTAGAAGCACGCTTGCCGCTGCCCGCGTTTGATTACGCGTTGAAGGCCTCGCACCTGTTTAATTTGCTGGATGCGCGTGGGGTGATTTCGCCGACCGAGCGGCAAAGCTTTATCGCGCGGGTGCGGACGCTGGCGAAGGGTGCGGCGGTGGCGTGGGCGGAGGCTGGCGCGGCGGCGGCTTGAGGCTTTGGGGCCCTAAACGGAAAACTCGATGCGCGTACTTTTAGTTGGCCTGAGATCGCCGTGGGCGATCTTTAAGGGAGCGCGTTGTGCGAATAGCGAAATGGGGCAATAGCCTTGCCGTCCGCATTCCGGCTGATGTGGTTAAAGCGATGAATTTGAAACCGGGCGATGAAGTCGAGATTGTTGCGGTAAAAGATCGCTCGGCCGAATTGGAACAGAAGCGCGCCCGTATTGAGACACTAGAGGGCTTGAGGCATTTCCTAGGGAAGATCCCTGCGGATTTCAAATTTGACCGCGATGAGGCGAATTCTCGGTAGCGCATTCCGTTGAGGGAGCACTGCACGCGTAACTGTTGTCGTTTGCGCAAATAGTTATAGCAGGCCGCTTAACTACCCGATCACCATTTCCCCGGTTTCGGTTACGATTTTGCTTTGTATCGCGCCAATACCGTCGATCTCACAGCGCACGATATCGCCCGGCTTCATGAAACCCGGGGGTGACATGGCGATGCCGACGCCGGCAGGCGTTCCGGTGAAGATGATATCTCCGGGCTCAAGCGTGAATGCGGCGGTGAGGTGGGCGATTTGGGCTTCGATGCCGAAGATCATATCGCCAGCGCGGCCATTTTGGCGCTGTTCTCCATTGACGAAACAACGCAGGCGCAGATCGGGCAGGGGGCCAAGCTCGTCGGGCGTCACGATCCATGGGCCGAATGGGGCGTGGGTATCAAAGCCCTTGCCCATAATCATGGTCGGCGTGGCGCGCTGCCAATCCCGCACTGAGACATCATTGCCGACGCAATAGCCCGCGATGATCTCGTGGGCTCGCTCGACGGGCACGTGGCGGCCGCGCTTGCCGATGACGACGACAAGTTCGACTTCATAATCCAACGCCGAAGAAACCTTCGGGAACGCGATGTCGCCAAAGGGGTCGTTTACGGCGGTGGCTTGTTTGACAAACCATGTTTGGATGGCAGGAGGCTCGCGCCCTGTCTCGGCGGCATGGTCACGATAGTTCAAGCCGATGCCAAGTATCTTTCCGGGCCGTTCAATCGGGGCCAAGAGTGTCGCGTCAGAGAGGGCAATGGCAATAAGCTCTTTATTCGCGAGTTGAGCTTCAATTTCGGCTGTTCCAAGTGGCAGCAGCTCCGGCATAGTTCGGGGTAACTCAGGGCATGAAGCCGCCAGATCGACTATGGAATCGCCGTTTACGGCACCAAGCCGAGCGGATCCGTTCGGGGCAAAATTGTGACGAAATCTGACAAGACGCACTCAAATCTCTCCAAAACTTAATGTAACGACAAAATAAACAACCCGTTAGGGGCGTTTCGTGACGTTCGGGCAACAGTCTTATCACAATTCCGCGTGTAACCGTTTTGTGTGGTGGCCGCAAAGTGATCGTAGCGCTATCTCGCGCTCAAGCGCTTCTGGATGGAGCGACTTCACCAAGCTTTAAGTGGCCAATGAGCCAAGACCTGGGAGGGTCATTCGATGAATTCCTTTAAGACACGCCGCGCCATGTGGCTGGCGGCGACAGCCTTTGCTGCGCTTGCAACACCAGCGTTCGCGCAAGAAGTGGCTGCAGCCGACGAAGCGCCGGCCGCGCGTCAAGTTGAAACCGTGATCGTTTCTGCAACACGCCGCGATGAAAAGCTTCAAGATGTTGCCATCGCCGTTACCGCAATCGGCGAAGGCGCTTTGACAAACGCTGGCGTCAAAGACATCAAAGACCTAACCCAGCTCGCGCCATCGTTGGCAGTGCCTGTTTCGGAAAGCTCTGCTTCGGTTTCGGCTCGTATTCGCGGCGTTGGAACGCAAGGTTCAAACCCCGGTCTTGAGTCCGCTGTCGGCGTTTTCGTTGACGGTGTTGTCCGCGCGCGGAACGGCGTTGCCTTTGGCGATCTCGGCGAAATCCAACGCGTTGAAGTGCTGCGTGGCCCACAAGGCACGCTCTTCGGCCGCAACACGTCTGCTGGTCTCATCAACGTTGTAACAAAGAAGCCTTCGTTCACACCGGGCGGTAATGCTGAGATCACCGTTGGTTCGTATGACGAATATGGTTTCTCAGCGGGCCTCACCGGCCCAATCGTTGAAGACAAGATCGCGGGTCGTATCTTCGTTGCAGCCCGTCAACGCGAAGGCTGGTTCAAAATCAACCCGGGCAAGGGTGGCTTTGAAACGGAAGATCATAACCGCGAATACTACACCGTGCGCGGTCAGCTTCTAATCGAGCCAACAGACACATTCTCCTTCCGTTTGATCGCGGACTATTCTGATCGCAACGAAGCTTGCTGCGCGTCGGCTAACGTTATCAGCGGCCCAACGGCAGCCTTGATGAACAGCCTCGGTGCTCAACTTGGTCTCGGTACGGTCATCGGCACTGGCAACCGCGTCGCCGACTTGGTTGGCTACGCAAACCGCAGCTACGACCAAGACATCACAGACGCTGGCCTTTCCGGTGAAGCTACATGGGATGTTGGCCCCGGCACACTGACCTCGGTAACAGCCTATCGCAACTGGGATTACACGGCTGGTCAGGATTCTGACTTTACCGGTCTCGACTTGCTCTATCGCTTAAACGATGGCTCGGCAGGCACCGAATTCCGCACCTTCACGCAAGAGCTTCGTTATTCTGGCGAAGCGGGCATTGTGAACTGGCTGTTCGGCGCGTTCTACTCAGACGAAAAGCTGCAACGCCGCGACAAGTTCACAATCGGCAACGATTATGAGCGTTGGGTTTCGGCCCTTGCTGGCCAACCAGCCAACCCAACCTTCATCACCGCGACCCTTCGTGGTGCAGGCTTGCTAGCGCCAACTGCAACCGCCTTCACACCGGGCGGCAGCACCAACGACATCTACAACCAACGCGCCTCGTCGATCGCGGCATTCACGCACAACGAGTTCCAGTTCACGGACAAGTTTAAGGTGACCGTTGGCCTTCGTTACACCACCGAAACCAAGACCTTTGATGCGTCATACCGCACCACGGGCAATGATGGTTGCCGGGCTCTCGAGCGCGTCTTCGGTCTAAACCCAACGCCAAACGCAGGTGCTCTTGCCGGTCTTTCTGGGCTTGCTTGCTTGCCATGGAGCCGTTCTGCCCTCGATGGTTTGGTCCACAAGCAAAAGACAACCGAAAGCGAATGGTCGGGCGTAATCACGGCTGCCTACCGTTTGACCGACACCATCAATACCTACGCAACGTTCTCGCGTGGCTATAAGGGCGGCGGCTTTAACCTCGACCGCGCTTATTCCACACCATTGGGCATCTCCAAGGACCCACGCATTTCGATCGTCGGCACCGGTGCAGCTCGTAACACACTCATCGCTCAACCAGACACCAGCTTCCCGGCTGAGTTTGTTGACAGCTATGAGCTTGGTGCAAAAACCGAGTGGTTTGATGGTGATCTGGTCGTAAACGTTGCGGCCTACACCCAGCAATTTACAAACTACCAGCTCAACACCTTTACCGGCGTTTCGTTTATCGTGACCCCGATCAAGGAAGTGAACTCGAATGGCTTCGAGCTCGACGCGTCATGGCGCACGCCGGTTGACGGCCTTCGCCTGAACGGTGGCTTTGCTTACAGCAGCGCCAAATACGGCAAGAACCTTGGGCCAGACTTTGTTGCAACCTTCCCAGGTTCATACCTGCTCCCAGGCAAGCAACTCACCAGCGCACCTGAGTGGACCGTAACAGGTTCAGGCGTGTACGAGTGGACCATTGTTCCCGGCATTTTCGGCGTTGGTTACCTCGATGCTCGCTACACCAGCGATCAGATTACCGGCTCAAACCTTGATCCACGCAAGACACAAGGCGCGTACACGTTGCTGAACGGCCGCTTCACAGTCGGTGCGGAAGACGAGCGTTGGTCAGTGGAGTTCTGGGGTCGCAACCTCACAGACGAAGCCTACTTCCAAATCGCGTTTGACCAAACGCTGCAAGGAACGGCTCCAAGCCCAACGCTTCCACCAGATCGTGCAACATCAACCATCGGCTCGTTCGTTGGTGAACCACGCACGCTTGGTGCAACTGTCCGCTTCAAGTACTAACTTTAGTCCTTTAGGCATGAAATTAGCCCGGCGAGGCAACTCGCCGGGTTTTTTCGTTATTCGGTCGTGACGTTGGATGGTCGTTAACGCTACTGCGCTAGGATTTACGCTTGGACCTGAAGCGGAAACCCAAAATGCGGATCGACTGGATAGGCGCAACCTTAACGGCTTTGGCGGTTTTGGCCTCAACCGGTACGGCTCGCGCTGCATGTGCAGAAGCTGCTGCCTATAGCCAAGCCAGATCAGGCGCTGCACTCATAATCCTACGGGATGGGCAACCTTTCTGTGAAGTCTACGCTCGAAGCTTCAATGTAGACGCCGCGATTGAACTCCAATCAGGAACCAAAAGCTTTTCCGCCGTCATCGCGGCAGCGGCGGTTCAAGATGGGCTACTCGATCTCGACGAACCCGTTGCCGACTCGATCCCATCATGGCGCGTTGATCCCGCAAAATCTCAAATCACAATTCGTAACCTTCTCAGCCTTAACGCCGGTCTTGTCGCAAGCGCAGGGCCCGGCGTGGTCCCGACTTATGACGCGGCTCTCAATGCGCGGGTTGTGCGTGCGGCGGGCTCAACTTTCGAATATGGCGCGGTTCCGTTTGCCGTGTTTGGTGCGGTAATGCGGGAAAAGCTTCTGCGCGCGGGCCAACCTTCCTCGCCGCTTCTCTACCTTCAGCACCGCGTCTTGGATCGTATTGGCATTGCCCCGAAAAAATGGACGCAAAGCGCAGATGGCATGCCGCATCTATCGTCCGGTGCCCACTTTACGGCCCGTGATTGGGCTCGATTTGGTGAGTTCATCCGCATGGGCGGTGTCGTAAACGGTCGGGCGATTATCGACGGCGCGACTCTCGAAGAATCACTTCGACCCTCGATTAGTGCAAAAAACTACGGGATGACGTGGTGGCTGATCGGGACTGGTGGCTTGCCTCGGGGTGCACCTTTGCAATCTGACGCAATTGTGTCTCGCGCGCCATCGGACTGGATTATGGCGGCCGGCGTCGGCAAGCAGCGCCTTTTGATTTCGCGCGAAGCAAGGTTGACGATTGTACGCTTGGCCCCACCGGCGGGAGCAACGGGTTGGTCGGACAGGGAGTTTTTATCGGCTCTCCTATCACCGCCCCTAAACCAGCCACCTTATGAGCAGATCGCAGGGGGCGAATTAATGCGAAGTCGGTCCTCTGCTTCGTCATTTTAGAGGTTTCGGCCGAATGGTGGCCTGTTTGGGGCTGCCTACATATCAAGCAGATTTCAAAGCCGGGCATCAAGTTGCGGCAAGAAAGCCACGCTGCTCATGCATTGTCACAATTGGGCTTGAGTTTAATCCGATTACAGAGAATTAACCCATCAGTAAGGCTTACGAGTCCGTTTTAAATCGATGGGTTGTCATTGAACTGACATAAAAAGTTCATGCGGCTGTCGAGAACGAAGCGTAGGTCGCCGCATATATGGCGGTGCAGCATAAGCTGTCCGCGTTCGCTGGAGGGGGTTCTCCGCATGTCTTGGAAGAAATACGCTCGTGGTTCCGCGCTTGCCGCTTTGGCTTTTGCCATTGCAGCGCCAGTAGCCTACGCCCAACAAACGACCACCTCAATTCGCGGCGATGTTCGCTCAGGCGATCAAGCGATTGCGGGCGCAACCGTCGTCTTGGTCCACACGCCATCTGGTACACGGTCGAGTGTCACGACAAATGCAAGCGGATCGTTCAACGCCTCAGGTTTGCGCGTTGGCGGCCCCTTTAGCATCACGATTTCGGCGCCGGGTTATCAAACCACGTCTGCGGAAGACATTTTCACAACGCTCGACGAGCCCTTTGCTCTCGCAGTGGATTTGCCAACCGCTCGGACAACCGACACCGTCATCGTAACGGCGGCATCCCTTGGCCGTGGCCGGGGTGATGGCACCGGCAGCAATCAACGTCGCGACGACATTGCAGCTGTTGTTTCGATCACGCGCGACATTCGCGACATCGCCCGCCGCGACATGCTGGTCACTCAAAACAGCCGTGGCGATGGTGGTATCTCTATCGCTGGCTCGAACCCGCGTACAAACCGTATCACCATCGATGGCGTGACCGCTCAGGACGACTTCGGTCTCAACACTGGCGGCCTACCGACTCGTCGCGGCCCAATCTCGCTTGACGCCGTTGAGCAAGTTTCCGTTCAAGCAACACCATTCGACGCTTCGGATGGCAGCTTCACCGGTGGCGCGTTTAACGTTGTGCTCCGCTCCGGTAAGAACAAATTTGAAGGCGCTGCCTTCGTCAACTATCTGAACGATGGCTTGGTTGGCACCCGTATCGGCTCGACCCCGTTCGGCGCGCCGCAGATCCCAACCCGCGTCAGCCAAGAAAACTATGGCGGCTTCATCTCAGGCCCGATCATCAAAGATAAGTTGTTCTTCGCGCTCTCTTACGAGACCTTCACTTCGCTCGACGTAACAACGACGGGTCCAACCGGTGAGAACTTCGGTACCAACATAAACGGCGTAACGTCAGCAGACATCGAAAACATCCGTCGCATCTTCACCACCAATTATGCGACGAAGTTTGATATTGGCTCGATTCCACGGACCAAGCCGATCACGGACGAGAAATACTCAGCCAAGATTGATTGGAACATTACCGACCGCCAACGCGCATCGTTCACCTATCGGAACGCTGAATCGACCTTGATCCAACGGACCAACATCTCAAGCACCAGCGCCGGTCTCGACAGCCAGTGGTATCTCACCGGCGAAAAAGATCAGTCCTATGTCGCTGAGTTGAACTCAGACTGGTCCGACAACTTCTCGACCCGTGCACGCTTGGCGTATCGCGACTACACGCGCCTTCAGCAGCCGCCGTCCGGTCAAGAATTCGCGGATATCTCCGTGTGTAACTCTGCCGGTGGCGCAGCCGCGATTGCGAACCTGACCTCTTGCGAGAACACGACGTCAGTGATCCGCTTTGGTCCGGACGAGTTCCGCCATGCAAACTTCCTCCAAACGAAGAAGCTGCAAGGCCAAATTGAAGGCACATACATCTGGGGCAATCACACCATTAAGGGTGGCTACCAATACCAAAATCAGGATGTGTTCAACCTGTTCGTCGCGGCGTCAAACGGCGTCTATTATTTCGATACGGTGGCGGACTTCGCTGCTGGTCGCGCGAACTCCCTACGTTACAATAACGCTGTTAACGGCAATAAAAACAGCGCAGCCGCAGCGTTCACCTACGATATACACTCGCTCTATCTGCAAGACCGTTGGGACATCACCGACGAGCTGACGGTGCAGGCCGGCCTTCGCTATGACATGTACAAGTCCAGTGACAAGCCAGCGCTAAACCCGAACTTCGTGGCTCGCTATGGCTTCAACAACCAAGAAACCTATGATGGTCGCTCTGTTTTGATGCCGCGCTTGTCGTTCAACTATGTGCCAGAGGCATTCCCAATTCGCTTGTCTGGCGGCATTGGCTTGTACTCGGGTGGTGCGCCAGACGTATGGTTGTCAAACTCGTTCTCTAACACGGGTATTTTGACCAACTCTGTTACTATTCAGCGCCTTGCAAATGGCACCTTCATCGAAACAACGGGCGCGCCCGGCTTCAATGCCGGAACAGCCGCAACCTTGGGGGCAACTGCGCTCAACGTTTCATTGACTGATGCAAAGTTTGGCTTTGGTGTCCCTTCGGCCATACAAACCCTACTGGGCGGTGCGGTCGTCTCCCCATTGGCTCCAACGGCTTCGATCGCGCCAAGCTTCGACATCCCGTCCGATTACAAGTTCAACCTTTCCGCAAAAGTTGACCTCTTCGGCATCCGCTGGGGCGTCGACGCTGTAATCACCGATGTGAATCGTGGTTTGGCAGCACGCGACATTCGTGCGAACCGCCTCGTTATTGGCGGAACGCCGGCAACACTGCCGGACGGTCGTATCCGTTACGACGGGGTAGTCGCGACAGCAGCTCAACGTACCGCAGCTAACGTGACTTCCGCGAACCTCGGCTCAAACACCGATATTCAACTGTACAATGTCAATGAAGGCCGCGGTTACGTGTTCGCGGTGTCGGCGGATAAGTCTTTTGATAACGGCGTTGATGTCCAGGTCAGCTATGCGACCCAAGATTTGGAAGAGTTCACCTCCTCCAGCCGCTTCTCCTCGACGCCAACATCACTTTACAACTCTCAACCAACGGGTCGTGATCCGAACACCGGAACCTTGGGAGTGGGAACAGAGCAGATTGAAGGCAGCTTGAAGGCCAACATCTCGTGGCGGAAAGAGTTCATTCAAGACCTTGAAACCCGCTTCACGCTGTTTGGTGAGCGTCGTTCGGGTCGTCCGTTCTCAATCACGATGCGCGACTCGGCGCCTGGTCGTTCGCCGGTCTTTGGCGTCGTCGGAAAAGCCAACACGATGTTGGCCTATGTTCCAAACTTCGCAGGCTGGGATGCCGCGACAGACCCCACACGATTGAACTTTGATATCGTAACGTTCTCTGATGCAGCAACTCGTGATCAGTTCGTGTATTTGGTCCGTCGCTTTAACGTTCCTCAGGGCGGCATTGCCCCGAAGAGCTCGGCACGTAACCCAGATGTGTCGCAACTTGACTTCCAGTTCAGCCAAGAATTGCCGGGCTTCTTCTCAGGCCACCGTTCACGCGTCACCTTTGATGTCGCCAACGTTCTCAACCTCCTCAACCCACGTTGGGGCCGTGTTGAGGAGTTCAACGACACCAACCGCATCATCGACGTTGCTTGCGCCACGGCAACAGGCGCGGCGGTTGCTGCGGGTGACTTTACCTGCGCTCGTTATCGGTACTCGGCGGCTAACACCACGGCGGCTACGTCAAAGGCGATCAACAACGAGCGTTCACGCTGGTTTATCCAAATCGGCTTGCGCTACGAGTTCTGAGGCTGACGCTTCAGTGCGACAATCAGCGGGGCGGCCTTCATCGGCCGCCCCGTTTCTTTTTCTGCGATAGGAAGCTAACCCGTGCTTTGCGTTATGCTTCAAGGAGGCTGAATGACCGATCTGATTGACCCTGTTCGCCGTCGACTAATCACTGCTTGGGCGGCGACAGCGGCAGCAGCGACGTTTGCCACGCCTTGGAAAGGTGATGCGCGCGCACAAACGCCGGTTTATCGCGACGACCCGTTTAAGCTTGGTGTGGCATCTGGCGATCCTTCGCCGGAAGGCTTCGTTGTATGGACGCGCATCGCCCCAAACCCGTTTGAGGAAGACGGCGGCATGGAAGGCAAGATCGTTCCGGTAATGGTCGAAGTTGCGGCGGATGAAGCGTTTACTCGCGTCGTGGCCACACGGCGAGGCATCGCCCGTCCAGATCGCGGCTATGCGGTGCATGTTGAGTTTTCGGGTCTGCCCGCTGGACGAAACTACTGGTATCGATTCCGCACCGGTGGCGTAGTTAGCCCCGTTGGCCGCGCAATGACCGCGCCGGAGCTTGGCTCGCGTCTCGACAAGTTTCGTTTCGGTTGGGTGTCGTGTGCTCACTATGAGCAGGGCTATTTCACGCCCTATCGCGACTTGGCAGCCCAAAACCCTGATCTGGTTCTCTCAACGGGAGACTATATCTATGAGGTTTCCTACGGTCCGCAATTGCGTCGGCAAGCAGCCTCGGATGCGGTTACGCTTACGGACTATCGCCTCCTTCATGCGCAATACAAAACCGATCCGGACCTGCAAAAACTTCATGCAGCCTGCCCATGGCTGTTCATTTGGGACGATCATGAAGTCGCCAATGATTACCAAGGCGACATTGGCAAGATGCCGCCTGGCCTGAGCTTGGCGGACTTTGGCAAGCGAAAACTCGCCGCATACCAAGCCTTTTATGAACACACACCTTTGCGCCTCCGCTCTCGTTTCGATGCCGCAAACCGAATGCGGATTTGGGGGGAAAGCGGCTTCGGCGACCTAATCGATTTCACCTTGCTTGATGGTCGGCAATACCGCTCGCGGTTAGCGTGCTCCCCGGTTGACCGCCAAGAAGCGACGAGCGCCGTTCTTGCAAAATGTGAGGAACTGAAAGACCCAACCCGCACTATGCTGGGCGCAGAGCAAGAGCGCTTCGTCTCAAGCCAATATATGCAGCCGCCTTTCATTTGGTCGGTTTTGGTTCAGCAAACGCTGTTTTCAGAGCTCAATCAAACAAATCGAGCCGGTGAACCGGTAGCCTACACAGATGGTTGGGGTGGCTATGCACCCGCCCGCCAACGCATCATCGATGTTATGAGTGCGCGCGCAAAGACCAGCAATGCTGTCGTCGTCGGTGGCGATATGCACGCCTTCTGGGCCAGCGATGTGAAAGCGGACTTTACCAATCCAAACTCACCTACGGTCGCAACTGAATTCGTCACATCATCAGTCACATCGCACTCCTATGCGTATGATCGTTTTATGCGGATGCTACCGGATAACCCCCACATCAAATTCTTTGATGATCGCGTGCGAGGCTATTGCTTGGCCAACGTCTCCCGGACAGCGATGAGCGTTCAAATGCGTTCGGTCGATAGTGTTTGGCGCCGCGATATCCCGTTCAGAACCTTGAAAAGCTATGTCATTACTGCTGGGAAACCGGGGGTCCAAGAGGCATGAGCCGTCTCTGCGTCCCCGCGGAATGGGAACCCCATAAGCGCATTTGGACGGCGTGGCCGTCCGCTGAAGATCTTTGGGAAGAAAACCTCGAACCAGCCCGCGCCGAAGTGGCGGCAATGGTGAAGGCTTTGGCCGATCCAGTGTCGCACAGAGACGGATCGGTGCTCGCCGGCGATCTGATGATGGTTCTTGCCAGCGGCGCAAAAGCGGCCAATGCGGCCAAGAAGGCCTTAGGCGACGCTGCCATCGTAATCGATGCACCTTTTGGCGATATTTGGATACGCGATACAGGCCCCATCTTTGCCGGTGAAAATGGCAACCCGATCGCCCTTCGCTTCCTGAGTAATGGTTGGGGCGGGAAATACGACCTAGAATTTGATGACACCATCGGTGACGTCATTGCCGAGGCTGCCAATATAGCCGTCGGGCGTCATAATTTCGTGCTGGAAGGTGGTGCTGTTGAGCATGACGGGGAGGGGACTGTTCTAACGACCCGCCAGTGTGTCCTCAATCAAAACCGAAACGAAAACTGGACCGAAGCAACCGCCGAACGGGCGTTTGAAAGCGCCTTTGGTGCCCGCAAAGTCTTGTGGCTCAGCGACGGCCTTATGAATGATCACACGGATGGTCACGTCGACAACATTGCGCGCTTCGTGGCGCCGGGGGTGGTCGCATGCCAATCGCCGTGGGGTGACGACGACCCAAACGCTGAAATCCTAAATAAGATTGCCGAGGAGCTTGCAGCAATGACTGATGCTTCGGGGCGTCGGCTCGCAGTAAAGACAATTCCCTCGCCGGGTTCGGTTACAAATAACGACGGCGACATAGTTCCAGCATCGCACATGAATTTCATCGTTGGAAATGCCAGCATCGTGGTGCCACATTATAGCACCACGTCAACCGATGCTGCTTTGCGCAGCCTTGCAGAGCTTTTCCCAAACCGACGCACAATCGGTATTCGATCGGATGCCATACTCACCGGTGGCGGTTCATTTCATTGCATTACACAGCAGGAGCCAGCCTAGTCATGACCCGTCTCGTAAGCGTGGCTGCCATCCAAACGTCATACGGGTCAGACATTGTTGAGAACATCAACAAAACCGTTGGGTTTATCGAAGATGCCGCCCAAAGCGGCGCCCAGATAATTTTGCCAAGCGAGTTGTTCCAAGGGCCATACTTCTGCACCACGCAAGACGAGCAATGGTTTGCCACGGCATACCCAGTGGCGGAGCATCCTTGTATCAAAGCCCTCATGCCGGTCGCCAGAAAGCTCAAAGTGGTGCTTCCAGTGTCAATTTTTGAGCGTGACGGGCCTGAATATTATAACAGCGTTGCAATTCTTGATGCCGACGGCGCGCTATTGGGGGTCTATCGCAAGAGCCACATCCCGGACGGACCCGGCTATCAGGAAAAATACTATTTCCGGCCTGGAAATACCGGCTTCAAGGTTTGGCAGACTGCGTACGCCAAGATCGGGGTCGGCATTTGCTGGGATCAATGGTTCCCGGAGGCAGCGCGATCAATGGCGCTTCTTGGTGCCGAGATCCTTTTTTATCCAACCGCGATTGGCAGCGAACCCCATGACGGCACGCTTGATACGCGGGACCCTTGGCACCGTGCAATGCAGGGCCATGCGGTTTCGAACGTAATCCCCGTGGTTGCCGCTAATCGGATAGGCACTGAAGTTGGCCTTGGCGCGCCGCAGTCCTTTTATGGTTCGTCTTTCATTGCCGATCACCGCGGTGACATGGTGGCATCCCTCGATCGCAGCGCTGAAGGTGTAATTACGGCAACAGTGGATTTAGAGTATCTGGATCGACATCGAGCGGCGTGGGGTTTCTTCCGCGACCGGCGCTCTGAGCTCTACTTTAAGCCATCAAAAGGTTAGAGGTCTGTTTTCTGACAATAACGTGAAATTTTGTCATATGTGCAGTTTTCGTTCTGATTATTTGCAGTCATGACATGCTTCAACGAAATTGGGGGCTTCCCTATCCGGTTACCTCCCGTTAATGCGTTGGGCGGGGCCGCCACAATGCTCCATTCATTTCGACGGTCCTGACCTGGAGGAAAGACCCCTGATGTTCGCGCTTCTTCAAGCCACTGCGGCCGAAACCGCCGCTTCTCCCGCTGACACTGCCGCTACGGCCGCTGTCGACGCTGCAACCGCTGCTGCCTCGGCTGTTGCTGCTGCTCCTGTTGGCCTAACTGATGAGCAGAAGGCTGCTGCTGCCGCCCAAGCTGCTACAGATGCCGGTCAGAACACCATTACTGTAGAACATATGTTCATGCAGGCCGACATCGTCGTTAAGACCGTCATGATCGTGCTGTTCCTTGCATCGGTTTACTCGCTCGCGCTTCTTTTCGAGAAGATCATCGTGATGCGTTCAAACAAGTCCAAGATCGTGAACTTCGTAACGGCATTCCGCAAAGCTAAGACTCCAGAAGAAGCTGCAGAAATCGCAAAAAAGCAGCCAGATTCTCCTGCCAAGCAAATGTTCACCGCTGGTCACGACGAACTCACCAAGTCACGTGACATGGGCCTCTACAACAATCGCGACGCACGCGACCACACGCTTGACCGCGTCCGCTCAGCAATGACCCTCAAGGAAAATGCTGCTGTCGAAGGCCTTTCAAGCAATATGACCTTCCTTGCATCGATTGGTTCAAACGCGCCATTTATCGGTCTCTTCGGTACGGTTTGGGGTATCATGAACTCGTTCATCGGGATCGCGAACACGCAAACCACATCGCTCGCCGTTGTGGCGCCGGGTATCGCAGAAGCTCTTCTCGCAACCGCAATCGGTCTTCTTGCCGCTATCCCGGCCGTGTTGATCTACAACTTCTCCGCAAAGCAGATCTCTGCAATCTCGGGCAAGCTGGACGATTTCCAATCCGAGTATCAGGCTCTTGTGTCTCGCGACATGGATAGCAAAGCCTCCTGATTTCTCCTGGTTCTAGAAGGAAAGGCACCCAGTTATGGGGTCTAAACTTGCTACTCCTGGGGGTTCTCGAGGGAAGATCAGCCTCAACGCCGAACCGAACATTATTCCGTTCATCGACGTTATGCTGGTTCTTTTGATCATCTTCATGGTGGCTGCGCCTATCGCGTCGGTCGACGTCCAAGTCGATCTGCCCGATTCAAAGGTGCTGCCATCCAAGCGGCCGAACAAGCCAACCTATGTTTCTCTTCAAGATCAGGGAACCGCTGGGATTAAATTGTTCGTCGGCAATGATGAGGTCACAGAACAAACTCTGGGCGCAAAGACTTACGATGAAGTTCAAAAGAACGAGCGTAGGGCTATAACCGAGGCGGACCGTCTGCAGACGCGGATCTACATTCGCGGCCAAGATTCAACGCAGTATCGGAACATCGTGCTTGTCATGAACCGTCTTCAAGATCGGGGCTTCTACAAAGTTGCCCTCGTGGCTGAAGACAAGCGACGCTAGAAGAGGAGGGATCGTCATGCATAATCGTATCGTCGTGATCCGTCCTCTGACGGCGTCACTAGAACAGAAAGGGTAACCGCCATGGGAGCTAAGCTCGCGGGCGGCAGCGGTGGGAGCAAGCGTAACAGCTTCACGCCCAACAATGAGCCCAACGTTATTCCATTCATCGACATTCTCTTGGTGTTGTTGATTATCTTCATGGTGGCGGCACCAATTCCAACCGTCGACGTGAAGGTGGATCTTCCACCGCCGAATGCGTTGCCATCACCAAATCCAAAGCGCCCAACCGTTGTGGATATTCGGGATCAGGGCGGCTATCCTCAGATCTTCGTCGATGGCGAAGTGGTTGAGATTGACGCGCTTCCGAACAAAGTGGTGGAACGGGTGAATTTCAACGTGCCAGGCAACCCTAATCCGCTGCTGGAAACAGTACGTATTCGGGCTGACCAAACACTGACCTACCGCAGCATCATGTCCATCATGGCAACGTTGCAAGCGGAAGGATTCACCAAAGTGGCTCTCGTGGCCGAAGAAGCTCTCGCGCCTGGCGCGACGGCTCCAGCGCAATAAGGGGGGGATCATGGGTCGTTATCGTCTGTTATTCCTCCTTATTTCGTCGGCAATCTGGGTTCTTTTGCTTTACGGCTTCTCTCAAATGAAGCCGACCATGATGCAAGACGTCTTTGAAGACGTGAAAGCAATCATTGGTGAAAAGAAGCCACCGCCACCGCCACCGCCGCCGCCGCCACCACCGCCTGAAAAGCTGCCTCCGCCTCCGCAGATCGTCGAGCGTAAGACAGTGGCCATAGTGGAGGCTCCGCCGACGGAGTATATCGCGCCGGTTCAAGAAACGCCGCCACCTCCGCCGCCTCCAGCGCCGGTTGTGGAGACGCCTCTTCCACCGCCACCGCCACCACCACCGCCGCCTGCTTGCCCGCAGCCAAACAAACCTGCCGTGCAAAAACGTGGCTTCTCGGTTGAGCGTGCTTACCCGCCAGCAGCACAGCGTCGTGAAATTGAGGGAACCGTTTCGGCGACCTACACGATCAATGCCGATGGTACGGTAAGCAATGTTCGGATTAACTCGGCGAATCCGCCGGGCTATTTCGAAAGCGCGGTGCAGCGTGAAGCCGCACGGATGTCGTTTACCCCAGCCCTTCGTAACTGCCAGCCGGCATCCGAAGAGCGTGACTTAAACGTTCAATTCAAGCTGCAATAGCCGGCTTGGATGCGGTTAGAAATCAGAGCCACCGGTTCGCCGGTGGCTCTTTTTTTGCTCGCGAAGCCACTTTAAGATTTTCGACTAGACTCGCCGTGTTGAGTTGAGGTAACCGGTGTTCGTTGGAAGAGGAAAATCACAAGCCATGAATCATTGCTGATCTGAGGGGCACGCGACGCTCGCCCTTTTCTTCAAAGCCGGAGTGCCTGGCCCTGAAGAGCAAACTGAGTTGTCCCGCTCAATCCGGATCATTGATTTCATGAGGACGTGTCGTGGACACGCGGTGATATGCTTCTCTTTGCAACGTGGCTTTTTAGGCCTTCCCAATATTTCAAGACGGCAACGCGCAAAGCTGCGTGCGGGCCATCGTATCTTATCCCACAGGTCGGGAGGTCAAAATGACTGACCTTGTAGATGCGTTTGATGATGGCGATGATGATACAAATGGGAGCCGTAAAGCGACCGCTTTTGAAATCACAGCGTATCTGTGGAAGCGGTGGTGCACCCAACCTGGTCGGCTTTGGGCCTATGGTGTGCTGTTTGCGATTTCGGTCGCCTGCGATCTGGCCCTCCCGCTTATTGCTGGGCGTCTCGTTGAAAGCTTGGCGGGCGGGGTAGCCGCTGCAGATGCAACGGTGTGGCCGCTTTACGCTACGTTCGTTGCGGTAGCGTTCCTGTTCTACATGATGCGGAACACCGCCAGTCGGTATTGGAACCCCTTCGCTGCCCAGAACATGAAGGGTATCGTTACGGATGCCTTTAGCGACGTTCAGCGGTTTTCATCCGACTGGCAGGCCAACAATTTCGCAGGGGCAACCGTCCGTCGGGTCTCGCGCGCTATGTGGGCTTACGATTCTATTTCAGACACCCTCGCATGGTTTGTGATCCCTGCCGCCTGCGTATTGGTGGGCGTTACGATCATGACACTTGTCCAATGGCCGCTCATTGGCGTCTTTGTTGGCGGGGTCATCATCGTTTATGTCGTGTGCGTTGTTTTGATGGCGCAATACTATATTGCCCCACTCACAACGATCTCCAATGCCGCGGACACGGCAGTCGGCGCCGCTCTTGCTGACGCTGTCACGTCCAATCCCGCCGTGAAAGCATTTGGCGCGGAAGTGCGCGAAGAAGCGCGCTTTACCGGCATCGCCGAGGATTGGCGTTCGAAAGCGTTGCGAACCTGGATGCGCTTCACTGATGCTTGGTTGGTGCAAAACGTTTTGCTCTTCATTTTGCAAGCGGGCCTCGTGGGGTTGGTCGTCTTGGAGTGGACAAAGGGACGGGCAACCCCCGGCGATGCAGTTTTTGCGATTACCAGCTTCTTCTTGGTTTCCGGATACTTGCGTTCATTGGGTGAAAATGTACAGACGCTTCAACGCGGCTATGCCGACATCCAGGATGTTGTGGCTTACGCGCGCGAGGTTCCCGACGTCGCCGATGCGCCGAATGCGGAAGACTTTAAGATCGGCCCGGGTGCGATTGACTTCCAGCATGTGGCGTTCCGCTACAAAGGCCAAGAAGAAAACCTCTACCGAGACTTCTCATTGTTCATTAAGCCCGGCGAAACGGTTGCCCTCGTAGGTCCAACAGGGTCTGGCAAGTCCACCTTTGTGAAGCTGGTCCAACGGCTCTATGACGTTGATGGCGGTGCTGTTGTGATTGACGGACAGAATGTTCGCGCTGTCCGCCAAGCGAGTTTGCGTCAAGCCATTGCGTTGGTGCCGCAGGATCCCGCTCTGTTTCACAGGTCATTGCGGGAAAACATCGGTTACGCCAAACCAAATGCGACGGATGAGGAGATCGCCGAAGCTGCGCGCCAAGCAAGGGCCCATGATTTTATAGCCAAGCTGCCGAAAGGATATGACACACTCGTCGGAGAGCGTGGCGTGAAACTATCCGGTGGCGAAAGGCAACGGGTGGCTCTCGCGAGAGCGTTTCTCGCGGACACTCCAATACTGATCCTCGATGAGGCCACTTCGTCGCTCGACACAGAGACCGAACGGGACGTTCAAGCCGCGATGGCTGACCTAATGAAAGGGCGGACAACCATCGTCATCGCGCACCGTTTGTCGACGGTCCGAGATGCCGACCGGATTCTGGTGTTCAACCAGGGTCGAATTGTAGAGCAAGGGCGCCACGGAGAATTGGTTGCTTCTGGCGGTGCCTATGCGCGCCTGCATGCCCTGTCGGTAGGCGATACGCTGGGGGAGGCGGCCTAGGTCTAGGCCGCCTTTTCAGCGTGTTGCTATACAGCGCGAAGCGCGGCGATTTCGTTGGCCCTGCCGAGGGCGGCCAAAGCCGTTGCAGCGATGCCATCGGCGTCAAGACCGGCTTGGGCATACATCACATCAGGCTTGTCTTGATCTTGGAAAATATCCGGCAAGGTTAGCGTACGCACGGCAAGCCCGCGATCGAGCAAACCATCGGTGGCAAGGAAATGGAGCACAAACGCCCCGAACCCACCGACAGCGCCTTCTTCCACCGTCACGAACACTTCATGGTCACGCGCTAGCCGACGGATGAGATCGTGGTCGAGCGGTTTAGCGAACCGAGCATCCGCCACCGTTGTTGAAAGTCCCATAGCGCCAAGTCGGTCCGCTGCTTTCAGGCATTCGGCCAAGCGCGTGCCAAAGGAAAGGAGGGCAATCGTGGTTCCCTCGCGTACAACCCGGCCCCGGCCAATTTCCAACGGTTCGATGATTGTCGGCATATCCATACCAATGCCTTCACCCCGCGGGTACCGGAATGCCGAGGGGCGGTCGTCGATCGCGGCGGCGGTTGCTGTCATACGCGCCAGCTCAACTTCATCGGCCGCGGCCATCACAACAAAGCCGGGCAAGGCTCCGAGATAGCCAATATCAAACGAACCCGCGTGGGTTGGCCCGTCGGCACCGACGAGACCGGCGCGATCAATGGCGAAGCGAACCGGCAGTGATTGGATCGCGACATCGTGGACGACTTGGTCATAGCCCCGCTGTAGGAAGGTCGAATAGATGGCTGCAAATGGCTTAAAGCCATCGGCTGCAAGGCCTGCAGCAAAGGTCACGGCGTGCTGCTCGGCAATCCCAACATCAAATGTGCGCTCAGGAAAGCGCTTGCCGAAAACGTCAAGGCCTGTGCCGGATGGCATCGCAGCCGTGATCGCAACGATTTTTGGGTCGGTTTCAGCCAGCGTAATCAAGGCGTCGGCAAAGACACGTTGATAGGCTGGTGCGTTCTGCTTGGCTTTGGCTTGCTCGCCCGTCACCACATTGAATTTGACAACCCCGTGGTATTTGTCTGCGGCATTCTCAGCGGGTGGATAACCTTTTCCCTTCTGAGTAACGACGTGAACGAGCACAGGGCGATCATTGATCTTCTTTACGTTTTCCAGAACCGGAACGAGATGGTTCAGATTGTGGCCGTCGATGGGGCCGACATAATGGAAACCCAACTCCTCAAAGAAGGTGCCGCCCGTCGCCATACCACGCGCATATTCCTCGGCCTTTTTCGCGGCGTTTTGCATCGGCTTGCCGAACGCGCCGGCTATGGATTTGCCAAGCTTCCGGAGCGCCATATAGCTCGATCCAGAAACGAGGCGCGCGAGATAGGCGCTCATGCCGCCAACGGGCGGGGCAATCGACATATCATTGTCGTTTAGGATTACGATGAGCTGGCCGGTTGTTTCAGCGGCTTTGTTCATCGCCTCATAGGCCATACCTGCGCTCATCGAGCCATCGCCGATAATTGCGATCACTTTATTGTCACGGCCTTCTTGGTCGCGGGCTGCACAGAAGCCAAGTGCGGCTGAGATGGACGTTGCAGCGTGTGCGGCTCCAAAAGCGTCAAATTCACTTTCAGCGCGCTTGGTGAAGCCAGATAAGCCGCCGCCTTGGCGAAGCGTACGAATACGGTCGCGGCGGCCGGTTAGAATTTTGTGGGGATAGGCCTGATGGCCAACGTCCCAAATCACAATATCTCTCGGGGTGTCAAAAACGTGATGCAGGGCAACGGTTAGCTCAACGACACCCAAGCCAGCGCCAAGGTGCCCCCCGGTGACCGATACGGCGTCAATTGTTTCAGCGCGCAACTCAGCGGTCACTTGCTCAAGAGCGGGGATACCAAGGCCTTTTAGGTCTGCAGGCCCTGAAATCGTATCGAGGAGAGGTGTTTCAACTGTCATGATCGGTTCCTGAGCGCACGCGGCGCGGCGGTCAAGGTGGCGCTATAGCGCAGTATGACTTTTTGATAACTAGTTGGTTCGCGATAACACTATTGCCACTGACGCTGCCAAAACGATAGCGCGTTCGCCAAATCCATTGAGGTGGCTCCGAGCTTGCTCTGCCAAAAGCGCAACCCGGTCCTTAGCGCCTTGTAGACCGAGTAACGTCACGAAATTGGCCTTTCCCGCTTCTGCGTCTTTGCCGACTGCTTTGCCAACAGCATCCAATGATCCTTCCACATCGAGAATATCGTCGGTGATTTGGTAAGCGAGGCCAAGATCGTGTGAGAATGAACGCAAAGCCGAACGCGCATCGTCGCTCGCTCGGCCCATAACGGCACCTGCATCGGTAGCATACGATATCAACGCACCGGTTTTCATGCGTTGCATACGTGTAACAGCGATAATGTCATCGCCTAAGGTGTCGGCCGACATATCCATCATCTGCCCGCCCACCATGCCGCGTGGGCCCGCAGCCTCGGCCAGCTTACCCATAAGCGTGCAGCGAATGTTTGGGTCAGGATGAGTTGCTGGATCGGCCAGTATTTCAAACGCGAAGGTGAGAAGGCCGTCCCCCGCCAAAACAGCTGTTGCTTCGTCATACGCTTTGTGGACAGTCGGCCTGCCTCGGCGCAGATCGTCATCATCCATGCATGGTAGGTCATCGTGGATCAGCGAATAGGTATGCACGCACTCAAGAGCCGCCGCCACGCGCATTAAGGCAGAGGTATCGACCCCAAACATGGCCCCTGTTTCAAGGACGTAGAAGGGCCGCAGCCGCTTGCCGCCTCCCAACGCCGCATACCGCATAGCACTCATCAATTGGGCTTCAGGGCCTTGAACCCTTGGCAATAGCCCATCCAAAGCGAGGGTCACCCGATCAGCGGTTTCATCCATGCGATGCGGCAGATCGAGCAAGGCAATCACGTTTTTAGCCTAACTTTGCAGGTTCAAGGCCGATTTTACCATCGGTACCAAGAACAATCTGATCAACGCGAAGCTGGGCATCCTTCAGTTTGCCATCGCAGTGCGCCTTTAATGCGACTCCACGCTCGTAGAGGGCAATTGAGTCTTCAAGGGAAGCATCGCCCGCTTCAAGCCGCGCTACCAGTGTTTCAAGCTCTGCTATGGCCGCCTCAAAACTCATGTCAGCGATCGTCGTCATTACAAGCCTCCCAGAGTCGTATCTTAGACACCTCGCGCTAGCGCTTTGCAATTGAGACGATGCATCACATGCCTAAGCTCTGTTAAGGCTTTTGAATCGCGGTCTTTCTATCAATGAAGCTTGAAAGGCGTTTCTCAGCATCAGTCATCAAATTTGCATAAAACAGGTTGAATCGCGGGGTTTTGTAGCGCGTGCCGAGCTCCCAAACCGGCGGCTCGACAACTGTTGGACGATGCACTTCAACGATAAGCGCTCCCTCCACACAGCGCGCACCCGTGGCGGCGGGCAAAAGCGGGGGTTGCATGCCTGTTTCGAGATTTGATGCCGCGGCACTACCTTTATTGGCCGCCGGTTTGGCATTTGGTTGACCTAGCGCTCCTGTTAGCGGGTTTACACACGCTATCGGGCGACCCGCCAAGCCTTCAATTTGTCCATCGGCGCCCCATACCAATGAGCGCTCGCGCAATTGCCGCATCCCTCGCTCATCGCCAGCCGTGACGGTGGAATAGGCGATGGTGCAGCCGGTTTGATCTGGCGTTTCACACAGTGGCGTTTGGTTGAGACTTCCTGTTGGCGCAAACATGTATAGCGGCGTCGCTTGATCAATGATGTAAGCGGCTACCAGATTCCTACGAATTGCCGAATTGGCAATCTTTTCACCGAGCAAACGCTGCAGGTGCAAACCGCCTTGCCCTACGCCAACAATAACAAACGGGCGATTTGGGTCGCGCGAAGAAGCGAACGCATCAAAGGCTCGCGCTACGTCGGTGTAGGCAAAGGCAAGGGCGTCGCGCGAGTCTTCCCTATGGCTGAGCAGCGCAAACAAGGCTGCTTGACGATAATGTGGCACCCATAGTGGGCCAACTTTGCTAAAGGGCCCCGCGTGATTGGGTAACGCAATTCGCTTAAGGCGTTCATTCGCCGCACGGTCGGCGATAGAGGCGTTCCAGCCGTTTTCACCGTTTTCTTTTGTAGTTGGATAAAGGAAAAAAACGTCTGCTTGACTTGCACCCCTATTGGCGGGCGAGGGGCGGACGGCCCATGCGTTCGTTTTGGCGTAGTCAGGCGCGGGCGGCGGTTCAAAGACCTGGAACGGAATGGTTGGCTTGATGAGTTCACGGAAGATGTTGTCTCGACCAAGATACACAGCGGCACTGATTAGGGTCGTGAGCATCAAGGCGCTCAAAGCCCACCATCGCCTCCTGATCGGACGTTTCATGCCGCCATCTGCCTTGCCTTGGCCAAGGCCAGACCTGCGTATTTTGGCTGGTCAATCGAAACCTGCGCGATCGTTGTTGCGTCAAGGTGAGCAAAAAGGCCCGGCGTAGCTAATGATAGAGTGCCGTTTGCGATTGCGGCGCACAGCGCAGCATTTAGCTCGGGCACTGTTCCTTCTTGCCCAATCAATTCAACCAGACGCGCCTTTTCTTGTGCATCGGCACTGGGGCGTTGCTCTAATTCGCGCGCAATTATGGCTAAAGCATTAGCGGCTACGCGAGCATGAAAAGCCGCCTGTCCCGTCAATCCGGGCCCTGCAACCTCGTTCAAGTAGCGCCCCACGATGCCCAGGATTTCTGAAGCGGATGGGCTCTCATGCATGGGGTAAGCTCGCAAAAATGTTCATGAGGTCGATTTCTGTCTCAGAAGCACGCCTACCAATTGCTGCCTTTTCCACCGATGGATCAAGCCCAGAGGCAAAGGCTTGATACATGATCAAGCACATGACGCCCCACTTCAAGGTGCCCATCATTTCAAACCATTTAATATCTTGCGCGGTTACCGCTATGCCGCCGGCTTCCTGATAGCCTGCAATAAGGTCGTCTACCGTTCCGAATCCGCCGACTGTGTTGTGCAATTGGCCGAAACGCCACGATGCAACGCAAATCCAACCAAGGTCCTCACGCGGATCACCTATGTGGGAAAGCTCCCAGTCCAACACCGCTTTTACGCCGTCGGGCGCGATGATGAGATTTCCATTTCGGAAGTCTCCGTGCACTAGCGTTGGCGGTAATGGTTTCGGCACGTGAGCGGCTAACCATGCAAACGCCAGCTCGAAAACAGGGCGTTTTGCGCCGAAATCGCGGTAAACGGTTTGGTAGCGTGCCAATTGTGCCGCCCCATCAGAATGAGGCAGGTTAGGCAAGTTCGCCAAAGGGGCGGAATGGATTTGAGCTAGAATTGTGCCGCAATTACGCGCAAGCTGAGGGCGAATGGCATCAAATTCCGGATCGCGCAGGATTTTGCGCGCTAAGGTTTCGCCTTCGATGCGTCCCATGATGAACGCTTCGCCTAAGCCGTCCTCGGGTTGGCATACGTGAACTATCGACGGAACTGGGGCTTTCGTATGCTCTGCAATCTGGATCAGTGCGGCTTCAGTTTGCAGGCTGATCGCTTCAGACGAACGCGCCGGAGCTATCCCGCCCGGTGCACGTCGCAATATCATGGGCGATAGTGTACCGCTCGCGATGCAATCGAACGCCCATGTTTCTTGGCTGGCGCCTCCAGATAGGCGGATCAGACGTTCAATGGTGGCGTCCGCGCCACGAAGGCGCTTGGCTAAATCTTGCAACGCCTCGCTGAAATCTGCTGCCGCCACGCTCCTGATCCCCTCGCAATTGTTTTCTGTTTCGGTTTTGCCGAGAGATCAGGCGGTACGCAAGAACGCCTCAGCGTCATGTTGGTCGAAGAGATAAAGTGCAAGGCGGGCTGCTCGGCCACGCGGACTGGTGAGGTGAGGGTCGATGGCGACGAGATTGCGCGCGTCATTGTGGGCGATTGGCAGAAGATCAGCGTGTGCCACCGGGTCTGCAAGCTTGAAGTCTGGTAAACCGGTCTGGCGCAAGCCAAGCAAATCTCCAGCGCCGCGGAGTTCAAAGTCGATCCTGGCGATTTCGAAGCCATCCTCTGTTGCGCGCAAGGCCTCAAGGCGTTTTTTTGCGGTTTCCCCGAGCGGGTTGGAATAGAGTAGCAAGCAGGCGCCTGGCTTGCCGCCACGCCCGACACGGCCACGCAATTGGTGCAATTGGGCCAGACCGAACCGCTCCGAATGTTCGATTACCATAACGCTGGCTTCCGGCACGTCCACGCCAACTTCAATCACGGTGGTGGCCACAAGAATTTTGCACTCGCCCGAACGAAAGGACTCCAAAGCGGCATCCTTAGCCTTGCCGGTCAACCGGCCATGCACCAAGGCAACAGTATTTCCAAAACATTCCTGAAGCTGCTTAAAGCGATTTTCTGCGGCAGACAGGTCAAGCGTCTCGCTTTCCTCGACGAGGGGGCAAACCCAGTAAACACGGTCATCGCGTGCAATGGCGCGTTCGGTGGCCGCGACAACGTCCTCAAGCCGCTCCAGCGGCATAGCCCGGGTAGCTATTGGCTTTCGGCCCGGCGGTTTCTCATCCAGTGTCGAGATATCCAAATCACCGTGTACAGCGAGTGCAAGCGTGCGTGGAATCGGTGTGGCACTCATTACGAGCAGATGCGGGTTGTCACCTTTTGCTACCAGCCGCTTTCGATCGGCAACGCCAAAGCGATGTTGCTCATCGACGACCACGAGGCCAAGACGCTGAAACTCGACACTGTCTTGGAATAGGGCATGCGTTCCACACAGTGCATTGATGCGGCCTTCAGCAAGGTCCTCAAGTAGCCGTGCGCGAACGTGACCCTTCTCGCGCCCTGTTAACACCTCAAGCCGTAGCCCAGCTTCTTTTAAGGCAGGCTTGAGTGCGCGTGCGTGCTGTCTCGCCAACGTGTCTGTTGGTGCCATCAGAGCCGATTGGGCGCCCGCTTCGGCGGCTCGCGCCATAGCCCAAGCCGCAACGAGTGTTTTGCCGGACCCGACGTCGCCCTGGAGGAGGCGCGCCATGGGGTGTATACCGGCCAGATCGCGTCCAATCTCCCCAAAACTGCGCGTTTGAGCCCCTGTTGGGGCATAGGGAAGCGCTTTCAAAAGGGCAGCCGTATGACGTCCGTCTCCGACAAGAGCTTGGGCTAGAACGGCTTTTCGTTGGGCTAACGAAAGCTGCAAGGCCAATTGCCGAGCGAACAATTCGTCATACGCCAACCGCATGCGGTCTGGGCTATTCGGCTCAAGGTCAGGGAGTTCTTGAGGGCGATGGGCTTCGTAGATTGCATCTGGAAATCGGTTCCACTTGTTTGAATTGCGCAAGGGCTCATCGATCCATTCGGGTAACCCCGTTGCTCGCGCTGACGCTTCCCGCGTGGCTGTTCGCATTACCTTCGGCGGTAGCCCAGCGGTCATGGGATAGGTCGCCTCGATTGTCGCGACCTCAGTGAGCTTTTCCAACGGAACAACATACGCTGGGTGGGTCATTTGACGTTCAGCGCCAAAGCTTTGGACTTCACCGGAGACTACGCGCTGGCTACCAATTGGAAGGCTCGCCTCAAGCCATTGTCGGTTTGGATTAAACCAAGCCAGTGTAATGAAACCGCTCTCATCAGAAAGGCGCACGCGATAGGGACGGTTAGCGCCCCGCGGCGCGTCATGGTGCTCAACAGTGCCGACCAATGTCACTTGGCTACCAGGAAATGCACCCGCGATCGGAACCACCGTACGGCGATCAATCAACCCATTAGGCAGATGAAATGCAACATCGCGCACGAATGCACCCCCGCATGCCTTTGCCAATAGCGGCGCAAGCCTCGGGCCAACACCTTTTAGTGTTGTCAGTGGCGCAAATAGGGGAAACAGGGCTTCTGGACGCATAGCATCACTGTGCCACGAGCCGAAGGTGCACCGCTATGGCAATCGGCCCCGCAAGGCTGAAATCACCACATCGGTATGCGAAAGATGCATAAATCGTCCTGCATTGGGGACCAGCGCAAAACGGCTATTTGGTAGGAAGCTCTGCCAGTACTTTTGGCTCAGTTTGTAATCATAAAGCGGATCGGCATCACCACAGAGGAAAGTCCAGTTGCTTCCGTCGCTCAGTGGTTCTGGATGCCACGGGACCATATGCGCCGTCTGCTCGGCGATAAGCCCTTCTATGTTTCCCGCAGCCAGCATTCGAACAGAGCGCGCATAGTCAACGACTTCATTCGGGTCGTCGAATACCGCAAGGTCGCTTGGGCTTTTTTTCAGTGTTGCCCGAATTGCACGCTCAATCAGCTTATGGTCAGCGCGGCCAAGCAGCAGTCGAGTGATTGTTGAAATAGCCCCGGGCCTCAACGACACGGATTCTTTCACAGCGCCCAATATGCCATCGCGCTTCGTATCAAGATGGTAAGGTGTATCGGGGTTGAGAGCGACAATCTGACCGACCAAATCGGGGGCAAGCTTGCATAAATGATAAACACCCCGGCCATTACCGCGAAGAAGAAGATCCACGCGGCGAAGTCCAAGTGCCTCGCAAACGGCGATCGTATCGTCACTGGCATTTTCAAAAGGACATTTTCTGCCTTCTTCTAATGGCGCCATGGTTGTCAGCCCAAAGCCCGGGCGGTCAATGGCAATGGGCCTGAACCCTGCTTGCTGCAAAGACTTAACCAATGAGCGCGGCACGTGGCGGCTCGTGGCGCCAGAATGCATAATGATGACCGGATCGCCTTGGCGTGGCCCATAATCGCTAATCGCTATCCATCCAGCGCCCTTCGTTTCTGATCTTTCAATAAATTGAAGCGGCTCAATACCGTCGCGCGGGCTGGAGAATTCGCCGTAAGTTACGCTTGTCAACGCTGCCAAAGCGGAGGTCTCGGTAACGATGCGCGCTAAATCTGTCGCGGTTGAAACGTGAAGTGCCGCAAAAATTCGCGTTAAGTCGTCTTTGACGATAGCGTTTGAAAGCCCCAGAGCTTTGGCGGTTTGATTTCGCGTAAGTCCATCGGCGAGCCGAGAAGCGATACCGGCTTGCCTTGGGGTGAGTCCAAAAGCGTCTATTAAGATCGTTGCGGAATCATTGGGTCGTCGCCATGATCCTGCCGACAGAGCCAGCACCTTACCGACTAAATCTGCCTGTCGGCGGGCTCCCGTGCGTTTCAGCGCGCTTGCAATCGCATCTCTAGCGGTCGAGTAACTCACCTGCGCTTGCTGTGCTGCTTCAGGTAATCTGCCCGTATCAACCAACGCAGCAACAACTTTAGCTTCAATGCCGTTAAGGCCAAAAGCGCGTGCGGCTTCGCGCTGGAGACGCTGGGCCCGCGACGGTGCGACTCCTAAAACAACCACGGTCGCTAGGTTTTGGGTAATGGCGTCCAGAATCTCAGCCGGAAGCAACCAATTCTTTGCAATATCAACATGGGCATACGCAAAGAGAGCCGGTCGCTCTTCTTCGTCGAGGTGCAGTGCGCGTTCGCTCGTCTTTTCCGTTCCAACCCGCGCTACAATTTTTCTGTCGATCGCTTCAGGCCCAAACCAAAGTGCAAAGCGATTGTCGATCGCTACAACCGATCCATCGAGGCTGAGCGCAGCGGCGGCTACACTCTCCTCACGCAAGATTGAAGCGTGAGGGTTCGTTAGGCGTGCCGCACGTTCAATGGCTTCATCGAATACGGCGCCGTCGCGCCGAGCCGCGTTCACTAATCCTTCTGGATCCTCAATCCAGACCTCAAGCGGTGAACCTTTTGCGCTGTGGCGTTCAAGTAATGTGTAAAAATCTGACATTGTAGCCTAAGTTGGCCAATCAAATCGGTTGCCACCCTTTTACACCAAGACGCCAAAAAATGAAGGCATAGGTATCGGCGGTCTCTTTATCGCGCTGTGAACGCGTTGACCCAAGTCCATGCCCCGCATCGGTGTCTACCCTGAGAAGTATGGGATTGGATGATTTTGAAGCCGCCTGTAGGCGCGCAGCAAACTTGCCAACTTGCCAAGGATCAACGCGCGGGTCTTGCAAACCTGTCGTCAAAAGAACGGAAGGATACATGCCCCCATCCTTAACGGCGTAAACGCTGTCCATTGCTTTCAGGGCGCTGAATCCTTCCCGTGTTTTCACCGTGCCAAACTCTGGGATGTTCGGTGGGCCGTTTTGGCCCGTTTCGGTGCGCAAAGTATTGTTGACGCCTACATTTGAAATCACAACACCAAACAGGTCCGGCCGTTCCGTCATGGCTCTCCCAACGGTGATGCCACCTGCTGACCCACCTTGGATAGCCAGTTTCCCAGGGGAAGTGATTCCAAGCCCAACCAGATGCTCACAACACGCGATCAAATCGAGCCATGAATTGGGCTTTTGCGCGTCCTTGCCAGCAAGCCACCACTCTCGGCCATACTCGCCGCCGCCGCGAACACCTGCCGTGGCTAACACCCCGCCTTTTTCTAAAAACGCAATGCGCCTTGCGTTGAAAAACGGCCCGCTACTGATCTGATAGGACCCGTAAGCGTCCACCAAAGTAGGATTATTGCCGTCGGATTTTAGGTTTTTCTTTGAAACAATCGCCAATGGAATTTTTGTACCATCTGTCGCTGTGGCAAAAGTTCGGATGGCTTGAAAGCTGCCCAAATTGATTTGAGGTTTCGGAGCCAAGAATGTGTCCGCCATCATGCCAACTGCACCGTCGACGGAGTATAATGTGTAGGGATTGATCCAACCGGCGAGCCCCACAAAAGCCATCGGGGAGTCTGTCGATGCAATGATGCCGTTGAAGGCGCCTTCGAACGGCAGTTCAATACCAGAGATCTCGTCGGCTTCACTCAAAAACCGCAACTGACTATAGCCACCGTCCATATCTTGGATGAACACGCCGTTTGATGCCGCGGCTATCCCTTCGATAATGACATCGCTACTCGGCACCACATCTGCGCTAGACCCGAAATCAGCTGTATTACACGCGACTTTTCGTACGCTGCCGCGATCAGAGGTTTTCGTCGTTAGGCAGTAGAGATAATCGCCCCTAAGCACCGATGCTGTGACTTGATCAGAAATGTCGGCGACTTTTTTCCAAATCGGTTTCCCCGACTTCGCAGACGCCAAGGTTGCGACATAGACCGGGTTCTCGCGCCGGACACCGCCAAAGAGCACGCCAAAGACCCAATCCGAGCGAGGCGTTGCAAACACATTCGGAAACTCGATGGGATCAACCGATATGTCTGCGTCTAGTCCCACACCCATTACAAGTAGGTCGCTACGTGGGTCGGTGTTCAGCTTGTGCAGCCAGCATTGGCTATTCTTGTAATAGTCCGTTGTGTCTTGTTTAGCGTTAGAATTCAGCCGATTAAGGAAAAACCCGGTTCCATCCGGTAACCAAGAAACCGATGCATATTGTGCTCGGTCCAATCGTTCAGGAAAGAGGGCCCCGGTGGCCACATTCATAATGTGCGCAACAGAGTTTTCAGAACCGGCAGGCGACAGACCATAGGCAACAAAGCTGCCATCGGGTGAGGCGACCCACCAATCAAGAGAGACATGGGCGCCGTCGGATGCCCGCATTGTCGCCGGATCGACCAAAACTCGCGAAAGCCCGTCCAGCCCTTTTCGTACGCTTAATCGGAAATTGTCAGCGCCAACCGGCCGCGATTGAACAAACAGATAATCACCGGCTTGTTGAATACCGAAAACAACTTCGGTGTCGCCGGAAAGGTCCCCTATGCGTTTTTGGAGCGCCGCAATCCCGGGGATCTTGTCGAGGGTAGCGCGCGCAAAATCGGCTTGTCCTTTCATGAAAGGAACCCAGTCGGGATCAGCCTCGTTTTCCATCCATCGATAGTTGTCGACGATCGCTTCGCCGAAATAAGTGTCAATTACAGGCTCAATGCGTGCGGCAGGGTAGGGAGGCATAGGGGCCTTTTGCTCGATATTCGATGCGGCATAGCTTGCCGATGCTTGAGTCGAAAGTACAACCGCGCTGCCAGCGACCAAGAGCTCTCGCCTGCTGAGATTGCTGCAATCATGCAAAAAGGTGTCCGCCGGCATTCCTTGCTCCCATTCAGGTGAGCAATGAGCGTCGTTCTGATGATTGGTGCAAGGCCTCGCAGCCTATTTTTTGCGATACGGGACCAACCGCCGATTATTCAAGCAAAATGATTTTTTCGGCGTCAGCAACTCGATTTAACGCCCTCAGAGTATCGGAATAGGCCTTCGAAACCGGCTTCAGCAAAGCGTCTTGCTCGGGTCGCTGTTGAAGGAGCACAGCATAAGCAGCCTTTAGTGGGGCCTCCGCTAATGCAGGATTACCACTCTTTAGCAAAGCCAAGCCGGAAGTGTAACGCGCCGCGGCTAGGTCCGGACTGTTTGGGTCCACAAGTGTTTCAAGGATGGCCGCACTTTTTGAATACGCTCGAACGGCATTGGGAAAGTCCTTTCCTTCATACAGAACTTGCCCCGCACGGGATAACAAAGCCACAGCTTGGCCGTCCGGAACATCGTCTGGTTTATGACCGTAATCAGTAATCAAAACCGCAAGGGCTAGGGCCAATGGCTGACGTTTCGCTGTATCGGCTAGGTCGAGAAAGTAAACGGCACCGAGCATCACCGCACGACCTGGCGCGACAGGCCCGTTTTCCTCTTCGCCCACGCCAAAGCGAATTCCGGCGTCCAATGCAGCCATGCCACCTCCGGCAAGGCCCGCTGAAAGTTCATCGAGTGCGGTAATCTCCTCAGCGCTCGGCGCGTTGGGCGCCTGCTGGGCTGAGCTGCCGTTTGGATATGCAATTGAGCCAATCGCTCCAAGGAAAAATAGTACGAATAGAAAGTTCTTTGACGGCTTAGCGATGTTCATGATTTTTCACCTGACGAGAGTTTAGTTCCTAGGCTTTGGACAGACCAAGCAGCGCCGATTGACGCTTCAAAAATTCGTGCATCTTTGGTTCGCGCATCACTTTCTGTGGAAAACGCCGACTGCGTCTCGTTCGACCGCCGCGCAATTTCTGATGTCACCCCTTTCCGTGCGAACGAGATAGCTTTGGCAGGCCGACTTGTTTCAAGTAGCAGCGCTGCGAGATTGTTGAGAATGATGACTTCGACGTCGCTCCCCGGAAGCCGCAACGCAGCAATCTCAACGGCTTGGAAGGCGTAGGCCTCGGCCTCTGGAAGCCGATCTGTTTCTTTCATCAAGATCGCCAGCTCAGATGTGGGCGTCAGGGCAGCTAGACTCGTCGCGCCCGCCAAAGTTTCGGCGCGTTGAAGCGCTTCCAACAATAGGGGCTCAGCCTCAGCGTATTTTCCCAGAACGAGTAGATGAATCCCAAGGCTTTGGCGAATTGCATCGGCGCGATGCGTCTCGGCCTCCCCGCCTTGGCGCGCTAGTGCCAAAGCTCGCTGATAATTGGCACTAGCAATCTCATTGAACCTTTCGCGCTCAAGTCCCGCACCGGTTCCATTCGCAACGATTGCGGCGGCTTGGGCATAGTTTTGCAGTAACCCGATTAGAGATCGGTGGTTCGGCCCAAAGCGGCGCTCAATCATGGCGACGCTGCTTTCAAGCAACGGAAAGGCATCGCTTGCTCTTTGGCGCCCGATATAGGTCCGTGCAAGCGCCTGATAATCGTCCGCCAACTTCAAAATATCAACTGGAATTTGTTTTTGCCTCAGGCCAATCGCGCGTTGCCAAAAACTCTCCGCTTCACCAAAACGTCGATTGTCGTGCAATGATGTGGCAAACCGCTCAACGACATCCACCAGAAATTCGCCATTCGGATCAGAGGTTTCCGCAATCGCAAGGGCCGTCTCATAAACCGCGACTGCGTGCTCACTGGCACCAAGCGTCGTCAAAACATCTCCAACATAGACCACCTGAAAGACGTCTAAGCTGATTTCGACAGGCGCTTTTCGTGCTACCACTGCAGCTAGTTGCAGGGCCAACGACCGGGCCATCTCTTGGTCGCTTTCTGCGACGGCTGCTTGAAGCAAACGAAAGATATCCATCCACGTTTCTCGCCCTTGATCGCTGGAACCTTGCCTTGGTTTTGAAGTTTCGTTTCCAAAAGCGGGTTCACTCCGCTCGGCGTGAGCGAGTTGGCATTGGAAAAGGCCAATCATAAAGGCTATGATTGCGACCTTGCACGACTTCATTGGTGGTCCTCAAAGGCCAAACGGATCTTCCTAAGGGTAAGCGTGCACTCGCCGTTTGATACCGACATTTGCGGAAAACATTACAGTTTTGTAGGCACCCTCCCGCTGCGCGTGATCGAACACTATGTGTAAGCGCCCGCATCATGCGGTTTAAGTTCAACCCCAATGATCCCCAAGCAGAAACCCCCTATGACCTCATTGATCTTGGCCGCTGCAATCGGCGGTGCTTTGGTAGGTGTTCCGCTAACGGGCGCTGCCATGCTCGCGGCAAAGGACAGTCAATCTGTGCCGACGGTCGCTACAGGCGTAATTCCAAGTGCCGGTTTGGTTGAAAAAAGACCACCGACAACACGGGTTGAGGCGAGCGCTTCATTTGCACCCGTGGTTAGGTCGGCCGCCCCCGCGGTTGTGAACGTCTATTCGCGAAAAATTGTTCGCCAAGAATGGCGATCACCTTTTGCTGATGATCCGATTTTTGGTCGCTTGTTTGGTGGGCAAATGGGCGTGCCACGCGAAAGAGTTGAAAACTCGCTTGGCTCTGGCGTGATCGTTCGTAGTGACGGCGTTGTTGTCACCAATAATCACGTGGTCGATGGTGCCGATGAGCTTCGGGTCGTTCTTTCCGATCGCCGCGAGTTTCCTGCAAAACTACTATTGGCCGACCCAAGAACAGACCTTGCGGTTTTGAAATTTGACGTGCCTGAGGAGCTTCCAACCCTTGCCTTCGCCGATACGCGTGCCGCTGAGGTTGGCGACATGGTTTTGGCGATAGGAAACCCCTTTGGCGTCGGGCAAACCGTTACCTCTGGGATCATCTCGGCGCTTGCACGAACGGATGTTGGCGTTACCGATTTTTCTTTCTTTGTTCAGACGGACGCAGCCATTAATCCGGGCAACTCGGGTGGCGCGCTGGTCGATATGAAAGGCGCGCTTATCGGCGTCAATACGGCCATTTTTTCGCGTTCCGGCGGCTCCCAAGGCGTTGGCTTTGCTATTCCATCCGAAATGGTTCGGCGTGTTGTCGAAGGCGCTGTCAGTGATGGGCGTGTTATTCGGCCATGGGCTGGTATCCGTGGGCAAACCGTCGATGCCGATGTGGCGCGCGGTCTCAATCTGCCAAAGCCCGGAGGTGTTCTAATTGCAGCGATTGAGCAAGGCGGACCAGCTGATCGTGCCGGCTTGCGGCGGGGCGATGTTGTGATTGGGTTAGGCGGCGCACAAATCAACGATGATCAAACCCTTCGTTTTCTGGCCGCTACCCGCAGGCCCGGTGAGGTTGTCGATATCGTCTGGCTTCGCAATGGTCAGCAGCAACGAGGCAAAGTGAAGCTCGAAGCCCCCTCGGAGACGCCGGCTCGTGATCCCAAAACAGTTGCAGGTCAAAACTCATTTGCTGGAGTTTCCATTATTACCATTAACCCAGCCGTTGCGGACGAACGTGGCTTGGATCCGTTTTCCAAGGGGGTCCTCGTTGTCGCTGTGGATAGGGCAGGCGAGGCGGCACGCGCAGGTTTCCAGCCAGGTGATCTTATCCTAGAAATCGCTGGGAAGCCGATTTCGAATAGTGAAGAGCTCATTCGTGCGCTACCAAGCTCTGGGCGACCCGGGCAAGTAACCATTGAACGCCAAGGCAAGCGGATTAGTGCCAATTTATTGCTGTGAGTGATCTTTTTGCGGCGGCTGGGCTAGAGCAAAGTGCGCCGCGCCCGCTGGCCGATCGGCTACGCCCGCAACACCTGATGGACGTGGTAGGCCAAGAACATTTACTCGGGCCGCACGCCCCGATTGGGCGGATGGTGGCGGGAAAGCGACTGGCGTCCATGATTTTGTGGGGCCCACCGGGCGTTGGCAAAACCACCATTGCGCGGCTTTTGGCCAGCGAAACGGGCTTGGCATTTGAGGCGATCTCGGCGGTCTTTTCCGGCGTAGCCGATTTACGCAAAGTGTTTGAAGTCGCACGATCACGCCGGGCGCTAGGGCAGGGGACGCTGCTTTTCGTTGACGAGATCCACCGCTTTAATCGCGCGCAGCAAGATGGGTTTCTGCCGTTTGTTGAAGAGGGAGTGGTGACTTTAGTCGGCGCGACCACCGAAAACCCTTCGTTTGAGGTCAACGGCGCATTGCTCTCGCGCGCCCAAGTGTTTGTATTGAAGCGGCTTGATGGCGCGGCGATGGAAACCCTAATGGCGCGGGCTGAGGCCCATCAGGGCCGGACATTGCCGTTGGATCAGGAGGCGCGCATTGCTTTGGTGGCTTTGGCGGATGGCGATGGCCGCTACCTACTCACGTTGGTCGAAGAGTTATTGGCACTGCCGCCGGAGCCCCTTCTAGCGCCAAAGGACCTTGGCGAGCATTTGCAAAAGCGCGCGCCCGCCTACGATAAGGATCGCGAGGAGCATTACAATCTGATTTCGGCGCTGCATAAATCAGTGCGCGCCTCAGACCCTGATGCCTCGCTTTATTGGTTGGCGCGCATGGTAAGTGCGGGCGAAGACCCTCTGTTTATCGCGCGGCGTCTAGTGCGGATGGCCAGTGAAGATATTGGGCTGGCGGACCCAACGGCCCTGCGTGTTACCATTGCCGCTAAGGAGGCTTATCATTTCCTCGGAACGCCCGAGGGTGAATTGGCGCTCGCGCAAGCCGTGTTGCATTTGGCGTGTGCGCCAAAATCCAATGCGGCGTATGTCGGCTGGAAGAAGGCGCTGGCCGCTGCCAAAGAAACGGGCTCGTTGCCGCCGCCGGCGCGTTACTTGAATGCACCAACGAAATTGATGAAATCACTCGGTTATGGGCAGGATTATGCCTATGACCATGATGTCGAGGGAGGCGTTTCGGGCCAACACGGTTTCCCGGATGCGATGGAGCCGCGTGTTTTCTACCAGCCAACCGACCGAGGGGCTGAGGCTCGCCTTCACGAGCGCCTCGCCGCGTATCGTGCCCTTCGTTCCAAAACGGGATCGTGAGCACGTGGCGCCGAAGCAACGACGCCCCTTCAAAAATAAAGTGCCGCCACCGATCAGCGACGCGGAGCGGGCCTATATTCAAGACCTGATCCTGTATGAGGATGCCCATGTCTTGGCGTTTGCTAAGCCCTCTGGTTTGGCGGTTCAAAGCGGCTCTGGCATTGAACGGTCCGTAGACGGACTATTGTGGGCGTTTGCGCGGCGTAATGGAAAACGGCCAAAGCTGGTGCATCGTCTGGACCGGGAAACCTCGGGCGTGCTGGTTACGGCGAAAACCCAACCGGCAGCAGCCGCACTTTCAGCGGCCTTCGCAGACCGGACGGCTCACAAAACCTATCAGGCCATCCTGTGCGGTGGCGCGCCCGACCCGGCCGACGGGATCGTGGACTTGGCGCTTGTAAAGATCAATGAGGCGGGTTTGGATATCATGCGCGGCGCGCGCGAGCGTGACCGCGACGCCTTGGCCGCGCGAACGCACTATCGAACGCTGGCAACCAATGCGGCTGCGACCTTTGTTGAGGTCGAGCCTGAGACCGGGCGGATGCATCAAATCCGCGTTCACATGGCCTCACTCGGTAAGCCCATTGCGGGCGACACCAAATATGGCGGGCTGTTCATGTTGGCGGGCTTACCAGTTCCGCGCCTGATGCTGCACGCCCGGCGCCTCGAGGTGCCACACCCTTCCGGTTCCGGACGGTTGACGTTAGAGGCTGAATTGCCGCCCGAAATGGCCGATTTTCGTACTCGCCTCGGCCTTTAGTCGCTTCAGGCTTTATCTCCCAACAGAGCGCGGCGCTGAATAAGCGGGATCGTGCCGTCAGCCATCGGGCCGACATTGAGCAATAAATTGCCGTTCTGCGCGAAGGTATCGGCTTTCATCGCGATGAATTCAGCATGGGTCATGTATGAGCTGTCAGGCTCATTCGCGCAGTAGCCGAAGGATTTTCCGATACCGCGACAGGCTTCCCACTTCATGTTTTTCGGCGGTGTGCCCATGCCATATTCGATGGTCCGAAAATCGCAGAACGGTGGCGCGCCTGCTGCGAGACCTTCCGGGGAGTGGGCGATTTGGTGTTTAATCTGGGCATTAAACTGCGCGAGACCCTCAGGATTGCGCATGTTTTCAAACAACCATTCCTCAGCCAGCCAACGGTCATTCACCACACCATCGGGCACGACTTTCCGATAGGTGTCGATCATGTCCTGCAAGTTTTCCTTGTTGGGCCAGGCAATATCGTTCCACAACACGGAAGGCTCATAGCGCTCTATTAGTTCGAGCACCTGTGCTTTGGCGTAAGCGGCATAGGCTTCGCCCGGCGGCACGCAGGCAAACATTTCGCCTAGATTTCGAATGGGCGGGTTGTGAAACGTCCAATCAAGGCCGCCTGAATAATAGAGGCCAAACCGCATCCCGCGCGCCCGAACGGCCTTTGCCAGTTCGCCAACAAAATCACGCTTGGAAAACCAATCTGCCCGATTGGGGTTAATGACGCTGGACGGCCACAGGCAATAACCGTCGTGGTGTTTGGTGACCATAACGACATATTCAGCCCCGGCTTCTGCGAAAAAATCCGCCCAAATATCAGCGTCAAAGCGGGTTGAGGCTTCTTCGAAAGGCTTTTGAAAATTGCTGTAGGGGGCGTCGCCATAGTGTTGTTGATGGAAGTCGGCGGTTGGGCTGCCGGGCACGCGCATCGCGTTCTCATACCACTCCGCGTAAGGGCTGAGGATGGTGGCGTTGTCGAAGTCGTCGAACATCAGGTCGTGGATCGACTTGCCCATCGGCGCGAAGGCGGGAATGGACGAAAGGCTCCAATGAATGAAGATGCCAAATTGCGGCTTGGCAAACCATACTGGGTAGTCGCGCGCGTCGGTTTCCGTTGTGGTCATGGTCTCTCCCCCCGTATTGTTGTTGAGGAAAGCCTGCCTGCATTGATGGGCCTTCGACAAGCCCTCACATTGCGTGATTTAGGCGGTGAGGCGCTTTACGGGCACTGGGCGCAACAAAAACGCGGGAATGGCGTCCCCGCCAAAGGCACGCGATCCATGCTCTGGCGCAACGCGCGGCCCCGGACGTTGCTCGGGGCGGGCGTCTGCCTCAGCGCGCGATTCCCGTGGTGGGCCGCTGGAGCGACCGCCACGCGTGCGCGGCCCACGGCCGCGCTTTGGTGCGGCCTCGGTTGCTTCAGCGTTGGTTGGGACAAGCTCAAGTGGAGCGTCGCTTGCCTCGCCAATCATTTCCAAGCCGGGAACGGAGTGGGGGACGGCCTCAGCAACAAAATCGAGCGGTGAAGCTGGTGGCGCGGTTTCAGCCGAGTTTTCGACGGCTGGAGTGTCTGCACCTGTTTCAGCGGCGGAGACGGCAGGCTTTGCGCCGCGACGACGACGCGTTGGGCGTGGGCTTTCAGCCGCGACAGGGGCGGCTTCAATCATCACCTGAACTGGCGCCGCCACGGCTTCGTCAGACTCTGGCGTTGCCACACTTGGCTTGGCGCCGCGGGGTCCGCGTGTCCGTGTGGCTCGCTCACCACCACGGGCTGGACCGGATTTGCCACGCGGCGCGCGGCCTTCGACAAAGGTTTCTGGTACCCGTTCGGTGGGGACGCCCGGAATATCGGCCACTTCGATATCTGTGTTGATCAACTTTTTCACCGCCGCCAGAAGCTTATCGTCACCGGATGACACCAACATGAAGGCCTCACCAAGGCGGCCTGCGCGGCCCGTGCGGCCAATGCGGTGAACATAGTCATCGGCATGGCGGGGGACATCGAAGTTGAACACATGGCTAACGTCAGGAATATCTAGCCCACGGGCCGCAACATCTGACGCTACTAGGATTTTTAGTTCGCCGCTGCGGAAACGGTCGAGTGTGGCTGTTCGTTGTGACTGCTGCAGATCGCCATGGATGGGCGAGGCGTCATAGCCATGCTGAACAAGGCTTTTTGCGACAATGTCCACATCAGTCTTGCGGTTGCAGAAGATGATGCCGTTTTTCAGCGTAGGTGCAGCGCTGTCGATGATAGCGCGCAGGGCGGTTCGTTTGGTTTTGGTGTCCGATGACGGCACGCGCACGATGCGTTGGGTGATCGTTGCGGACGCGGTGGCAGGCTTCGACACCTCGATCTTGACCGCGCCATTGAGGAATTGATCGGTCAATCGCTGAATTTCTGGCGGCATTGTGGCCGAGAAGAACAATGTTTGCCGGGTGAAGGGGGTCAGCTTGAAGATGCGCTCAATGTCGGGGATGAAGCCCATGTCGAGCATGCGGTCAGCCTCGTCGATCACCATGATTTGCACGCCATTGAGCAGCAGTTTCCCGCGCTCAAAATGGTCCAACAGCCGCCCGGGTGTCGCGATCAGCACGTCAACGCCGCGTGCGAGCAAGGCATCTTGATCGCCAAACGACACGCCGCCGATCAGCAGCGCTTTGGTCAATTTGTGGTTTTTGCCGTATTTGTCGAACTGTTCGGCGACTTGGGCGGCAAGCTCGCGGGTCGGCTCCAAGATCAGGGTGCGCGGCATCCGCGCCTTTGCCCGTCCACGGGAGAGAATATCAATCATCGGCAAAACGAAGCCTGCCGTCTTGCCGGTACCGGTTTGTGCAATTCCGAGTACGTCTTTCCCAGCCAGAGCGACGGGGATCGCCTGCTCTTGGATGGGGGTGGGTGTTGTGTAGCCAGCGTCTGCAACGGCGGCTACTAGTGCGTCGGCGAGGCCGAGATCCGCAAAAGTCGTCATGAGGTCCTGTAAAACATCGGGCAGGCGTCGCGCGGCGCGCGGCCCCCGTGTCACGTCGCGGACATGATCGCGCTCGCACGTTTCGTCAAGGTCTCTAGCCACTTCCGCGCAAAAACATCACAAAACTGTTGCAAAGAAGGCGCGAAAATGGCGGGGGCTGGGATGGCGATGGGCCGACTCAAAGACCTAAACGTCAAGCGCCCCGGCATAGCGGGCGTGCTCTTGCAAATAGCGGAACCGAAGCTCTGGCCGCTTGCCCATTAGTGTTTCAACGAGATCCTCCGTAGCCGGAAGGTCACCTTCGGGCAGGACAACACGTGCTAGCGTGCGGGTTTTTGGGTTCATTGTGGTTTCTTTGAGCTGAGCTGGCATCATTTCGCCCAAGCCTTTGAACCGCCCAATTTCTACCTTGGCGCGTGGATTGAAGGCAGTTTTGATAAGCTCATTCTTGTGCGCTTCATCACGCGCATAAACCGATTTGCCGCCATTTTGCAGCCGGAACAGCGGTGGAAGCGCCAAAAACAGCCGCCCCGAAGTCACCATCGCATTCATTTGCCGAAAAAAATATGTGATGAGGAGGGCTGCAATGTGGGCACCATCGACGTCGGCATCCGTCATGATAACGACGCGCTCATAGCGCAAATCGTCGAGACGGAATTTGCCGCCCGGGGCAACGCCCAGCGCTAAGGCAAGGTCTGACAGCTCTTGGTTGGCGGCCAGTTTTTCCCCGCCTGCGGCGGCTACGTTGAGGATCTTGCCTCGCAAGGGAAGGATCGCTTGGGTGGTGCGGTCGCGGGCTTGTTTGGCGGAGCCCCCGGCGCTGTCGCCCTCGACGAGGAATATTTCGGTGCCGTCAGCTTCTTGGCGCGAGCAATCGGCCAGCTTCCCAGGAAGGCGAAGCTTCCGAGTTGCCGATTGGCGCGACACTTCCTTTTCTTTCCGGCGCTTCAGGCGATCTTCGGCTTGGGTGATCGTCCAGTCGAGGAGCGCGCGGGCTTCGCGAGGCGCGGCGGCCAGCCAATGATCGAACGGATCGCGAAGAGCGGCTTCAACGAGGCGTTGGGCTTCGGGCGTGGAGAGGCGATCCTTAGTTTGGCCAACAAATTCAGGCTCGCGCACAAACACGGATACGAGCCCGGCGGCTGTTCCCATCACATCGTCAGAGGTGATCAGGGCGGACTTTTTCTCGCCGACGAGCTCCGCATAGGCCTTTAGGCCCTTCACCAAGGCCGCGCGTAAACCTTGCTCGTGGGTGCCGCCTTCTGGAGTGGGGATGGTGTTGCAATAGGAGCGCAGGAAACCGTCTGCGTCACCGAAGCCGCGCAGGCCCCATGCAATCGCCCATTCGACAGTGCCGTGCCCCCCGGGGCGCTCTACTTTGCCGGCGAAGGCCGTCTCGGTAACAGTTTGGGTATCGCCAATGGTTGCCTTCAGAAAGTCGAGCAACCCGTTCGGAAAGTGCAAAACCGCTTCGGTCGGGGTGGTATCACCCGCCCTCAGGCGCTCTGGTGCGCATTTCCAGCGGATTTCAACGCCGCGAAATAGGTACGCTTTGGAGCGCGCCATTCCGAACAAGCGCGAGGCGCGGAAGTTTGCACCTTCGCGGAAGATCGTTTCGTCGGCCCGGAATCGCACCGTGGTGCCGCGGCGGTTTTGGGTGGCGCCTAAGTCTTGCAGCGGGCCTTGCGGGATGCCGCGCGCAAAGGTTTGCCGGAATAGCCGACGCCCGCGGGCGACTTCGACTTCGAGGTGTTCAGACAGCGCGTTTACCACGGAGACGCCGACGCCATGCAGACCACCTGAGGTTTGGTAGGCCTTATCGGAAAACTTGCCACCGGCGTGGAGCATGGTCATCACGACTTCTAGTGCGGATTTGTCTTTGTATTTCGGGTGCGGATCAGTCGGGATACCGCGGCCATTGTCAGCCACCACCAAGGTGCCGTCGGCTTCCAGGGTCACCTCAATACGGTCTGCAAAGCCCGCTACGGCTTCGTCCATTGCATTGTCGAGAACCTCCGCAAACAGATGGTGCAGGGCACGCTCATCTGTACCGCCAATATACATGCCGGGGCGCTTACGAACGGGCTCTAGCCCCTCAAGGACTTCGATGTCCTTGGCGGAATAGCCTTTTTCTTCTTGAGAAAGCGGCGGGGCGTCGACGTTGAAAAGGGGTTGTACGTTGGATGCGGCCATGATTCGTTTAAGGATACACGATTGCGGGCAAAGCGCGGAAGTTTCACGGGTAGAGACACTGCTTTGGCGGGCACGCGGTCAAAAGTAAGGCTCGGTCCGGTTGTCTCTAAGGTGCCAGCAAAAGAAAGCGTATGATGCCAATCGCCGCGCCGCCTAGGACCAGCCAAAGCGCACTGATCTTGCAGCGGTAGCCCGCGACGAATGCCGCGAGTGCAACACCAATGGAGATAAAATCGGGGACCTGATCGGGGTTTAAAGCCACGTGGCCGACGGTGTGCGCTAGCGTTCCAATGACGCCGACAACGGCAGCACTGACGCCAGACAAGGCCGCTGCAGCCCATTTCACCCGCGCTATATGGTCAACCAACGGTGCGCCGATCAGGATAAACCAAAAGCTTGGCAGGAAGGTGACCCATGTCGTGATGCCTGCAGCAATTGTGGCAGCGGCAAAGGGCGTTAGGCCGCCAGACTGGCCCGCGAGGGCCGCGTTCCACCCGGCAAAAAAGCCGACATATTGGGTGACGAGAATAAGCGGGCCTGGCGTGGTTTCAGCCAAAGCAAGCCCGTGAACCATCTCTGATTTGCTAAGCCAGCTATAGGTTTCCACCGCTTTTTCGGCCACGTAAGGCAGCACGGCATACGCGCCGCCGAAGGTTACAAACGCTGCTTTCGTGAAAAACGTGGCGATATCAAGAAAGGGCTTCGGGCCGAAGAAGGCGAGGGTTAGCGCGATTGGGGCAGCCCAAAGAATTGCTGATACCAATGTAGTCTGCACGATGCGAAACGCCTCGAGCCGCCATTGGAGGGAGGCGGGTGCTTTTGCGGCAGACATGTTGCCATAGCTAGCGGCTGCCAAAGTAAGGCCAAAACGATCTGCCAGAATGCCTGTTGCGATTGCGGCGAGGAGAACCCAAGGAAACCCGATCTCAAAGATCGTTAGAGCCGCGAATGCGCTGGCGGCAACGGCCCAGCTGAGGCGAGTTTTTAGAGTTCGCCCCGCAATACGAAATAATGCCATAACGACCAAGGCGAATGCGATTGGTAACATCCCACGAAACGCCGCCCCGAGCGGTGGCCAGTCCCCATGAGCAGCAGCAAGCCATGCAAGGCCAAACAGGACTGCGGCACCGGGCAGCAGGAACAAAACCCCAGCAGCAATTGCTCCGCGCACACCGTGCAATTGTCGACCCATATAGATTGCAAGTTGCTGCGCCTCCGGTCCCGGCAAAAGCATGCAGAAGTTTAGGGCGGTCAAAAAAGTACGCTCGTCGATCCAGCGCCGCCGTTCGACAAGTTCCTCATGCAAAATCGCGATTTGGGCAGCCGGGCCACCAAACGAGATCAACCCAATTTTGAGCCAAAGTTGCACTGCCTCGCCAAAGCTTGGCTGCACGACTAGGGTTTCATTCTCTGATCGCCGCATTCGGTCCCGCCCGATAGGTGTCGGACCAACGTGGGACAGGTTATTGGGCTTTGTAAACCGCGCAGCTTTATCCCTTAAGGCAAATTCTCATCACGGTGAGGATTATTGGGTCCATAGACGCGCGGCTCCATTGTAGACTTTTCGCCAGCAACCACGCGCTTTCCGCCGTCCGCTGCTTTGGTCATGACGAAGCTATCGTAAAGCTGGCCATCAGCCGCATAAGCCCGATAGTCGATGGTGCCACCATTGACATCGATGACCTGGAAGAACTGTGTGCCTTCGGCAAATCGATCCAAACGCACGCCCGATGGGGCATATTCGTCCCAGCGTGTGGATTTGAACTTGTATTGTTTTGGCCCTGACACAGAATTCACAAACATCATCGCGACCGCTTCGCCAGCGCCTGCGGCCTCTCGTTCGGGGCGCTGCGGCGCAGTTTCAGCAACAGTGCCGCGAGCATAGGTGTGGTCGTGGCCCTGAAGGATTAAATCGACCTTATGCTTCGCAAATACCGGTAGCAGAATGTCGCGGCGTGCTTTGTTGTCTCGGCCTTCACCTGATGAGTAGATCGGGTGGTGCATTGTTACGACGCGCCATTTGGCGTCGGTCTTGCTCAGTTCCGCATCAAGCCAAGCCGCTTGGACATCAATAGCCGCGCTCATCGTGTCGAGTGCGAAAATATGCAAATCCTTGCTATATCGAACAGAGTAAACAGTTTCCTGAAGTTCTGGTGGCAAACTCTCAACGCGATCGAGCCGAAATTGAGGACGCCACAATGCAGACAGCAAGCGCCGAACAGCAGGAGCAACGCCAAAGCTATCATATTCATGGTTGCCAGCCACTGGGATGGCCGGGATCATGCCGTGGATGAAGCCGACCGCTTTGAACCATTCGGCCCATTCCAAATCCCGCGAACCACGGTTTACAAGGTCGCCCGCGTGGATGATGAAGCGCGCGTCTGGTGCCTTTTGGAAAGCTGCGCGAACCGTGCGAGACCAATGGGAAAGGATGCCGTTTTGCGCATCGCCAAGATAAATGAATTTGACAGGGCCAGAAACTGGCGCGGTACGGATTTGGAACCACTCGCTCCATTTGCCTGAGGCACCGCTGACACGATAGGCGTAGAGAGTGTCGGGTTTAAGGTCCTTAAACCGGATCGAATGATAATGGACAGGCTCCAATCCTTCATTCCAAGCCATTTGGAACACTTCGGATAGATTGCGAACACTCTGAAGGTCTAGCGCTTCGGTATCCGCAGCTTGGCTGGTGCTTGCCAAGTCAAACCGAGCGTCTGGTGTCGCAAGGGCAATTTCAGCAATTGCCGCAGGCACTGTTGCATCGGTGCGCCAGCTGACCGCAAAGGATGCTGACGGATCACCTTCGAACGTCGCGACGATCCGATCCGGCCAAGACGAGGCGTCTTGCCAAGGGGCAATGCTGGGAGCGTGGGTTGCACTGGTGTGCGCGAGCACGGGCGAATGACCGGCAAATGCGCAAGCAAACAAAAGCGCAGCGGAGAGTGAGCGCGTCAACAATTTCAACATCCCTAACCAACAGAAGGCAGCCGATTGGTCCGTCATATCCATTGTCTATGACAGTGTTGTGACCCAAAAATTTGGTTGCATGGCCATTGTTTGGGCTGTATCGCCGCGACCATGAAGCAACCGCGTCACTCAGAGATAGTTGTAAATACTATCAGGTTCCGAAGATTGCTTTCTTGCTTTAGGCTGCCAGTTTGGGGCATGCTTTTTTGCAGCTTTGTGATACTTTCAGTCAGCAACTTTGCGACAGCCGCAGTCGCTCAAGATGCCCAACCCTGGCGCTTGGCCCGTGCCTTGGATGTTCCAGAGAACGTAAAGCTAAGTGGCGAAGTGAGGCTTCGATACAGCACGCTAGCTGGCCAATTTAGGGCAAACAGACGTGGTGGCGATCAACTACTCGAAGCAAGGACGTTGGTGTTAGGGGAGATATCCAAAGGACCTATTACCTTTGGCATGGAGCTACAGGATTCCCGCACTGAACTTGCTGACTCAGGAACGCCCCTGAGCTCTAGTTTTGTAGATCCCCTTGATGTGTTGCAAGCCTATGTTCGTGTGGCGGTTCCAATGGCCGATGCGCGCTCGTCTTTGCAACTTGGCCGAATGACGATTGAAATCGGATCTGAACGTGTCGCCGAACGTTTGGATTTTGCGAATGCCGTTGTAAACTTTACTGGGGCGTATTGGCGCACCGACTTTAAGAATAATGACCAGTTTCATGCGTTTTATACGGTTTTTCTAACGTCACGCCCTACCGACCGACAAGAATTGGAAAACAACACGCCGTCTGGTGACGAGGAAGAGTGGGGACGGCGCTTTTGGGGTCTGCATTATCGCAAAGCCAATGCGGTGCCAGCCATCTTGAGCGATGTTTGGGTCGAGAGCTTTGTTTACGGCATTAATGAGACTGATACGCGGACGATACCGACGCCTAATCGAGATTATTTGCAACCCGGCGTTCGTTTTTTTCGTCCCGCCAAGGCAGGTTCATGGGATTTTGATGTTGAAACATCGTGGCGAACTGGGTCTCGGCGAGCGACATCGAACCCTGCCGACATACGCAATTTGGACGTTAACGCACATTCTCTCCATGCCGAGTTCGGGTACACATTCGATGTAGCTACAAGGCCGCGTTTGCGGATTGATTATGACTATATGAGCGGAGACCGTGACCCGAGCGATGGCCGGTTTGATCAGTATGAGCGTGTTGTAGGCGCTCGCCGGTCCGATTTGGGTGCCGCTGGAATCATGGGGTTGCTTACCCCAGCAAACCTCGATGCGCCGGGAATGAAGTTTGATATGCGTCCGAACGCAAAGTCCGACGTGGTGGCAACATGGAAAGCGGTTTCACTGGCTTCTGCGCGAGATTCATGGGTTACTGCGGGTGTTCGCGACGCTAGCGGTCGATCTGGCCGATTTGTTGGGCATTTATTTGATTTTCGTGCGCGCTATTGGTTGGTTCAGGATTCCGTGCGGCTTGAACTGGGTGCTTCGGCGCTTTTTCAGGGTCGGTTTGCTAGAACAGCGCCTAATGCGGCCGGCAACGGCAATACACGCTTTGGCTATCTGGCTTTGACGACATCGTTTTAGGCTTCTTGTTGCGTCGATCGCGCGAGCGGTATCAGCGCAAAAGCTACTTGGCCGGCAAAACTTTGCGCTCTTGAGGGCTGAATTATCGTCGCGATGTGTTTGGGTGGAGATTGGCCGAATAGCAGGATGGCGAATAGGAATTCACCCTCCAGGAGCAGCGGAAAAGCGACGTTGCCAATCAATGCGCATGCTTTCTAGACTTGATCGACACCGAAGCGCGCCAAGCTGCCCACAAATGATCCATGGCACCGCCAGCAGCACCGAGATTTCAATAGCTATCGCGGGCCATTTACTGAAGCCGGATCGGGCACTCAAGGTACTGTTTCGGACAATGCTGAGCGCGCATCCGAGCATAAAAATAGCGGCGAAGTAAGCAATTCCCGCCAAAGCTGCCCTCGAAAGTGCGTGTGAATTGGTAGAATACATAAGGCAGCCTTTCAGTTGGAAACCTGCCCGCATGGGCATGCGCTGAGTGGGACGGGGTCGCTACTCAAATTGGGGCTGGTCAGTCGGGCGAAAACGCCGCATCCTCGTTCGCAAACGGGCCGCCTGTGGTGAGACCTGTACTTCTGGGGAGACAAATAAAGTGACTGATATGCCTGTCGGCGCAACCGACACCGCTGCACCTGCGCCCCCAACCATTATCACTGACGGCTACCGTCGCTATGCGATGGTGATCCTGCTTATCATCTACATTCTGAATTTCGTGGACCGCCAAGTCATCAACATCCTCGCGGAGCCAATCAAGAACGAATTGGGCCTGATGGATTGGCAATTGGGCCTAATGACGGGGCTGGCTTTCGCGGTCTTTTACACGTTTTTGGGCCTGCCCATTGCGCGCCTCGCGGAGCGCAGCAACCGGCCGAATATTATTGCAGCCTCGTTGGTGGTCTGGTCCGGCTTCACGGCGCTTTCGGGCTTAGCGCAAAACTTTGTGCATCTTATCCTTGCGCGCATTGGCGTTGGGATCGGGGAGGCGGGTTGCACCCCTGCCGCACACTCGTTGATTTCTGACTATGTGCCCAAAGAAAAGCGGGCCTCCGCGTTGGCCTTTTATTCGATGGGTACGCCTTTAGGCTCACTTGTGGGGTTGGCTGTCGGTGGTTTGGTGGCGGATGCCTATGGTTGGAGGGCTGCGTTCATCGTCTGTGGTTTGCCGGGCATCCTCCTTGCAGCCGTCGCGTTTTTCACACTGATCGAGCCGCGCGCCAAAGCTGCAATCGGCCACGCCAAGGTGGCGGCTGCAAAAGTGCTACCCTATACCGAAGCGCTGAAGATTTTGGCGACCAAGAGAACGTTTGCCCTTGTGGCGATCGCTGCGGCGATCAAGGCGTTTGTTGGCTATGGCCACGCGCCCTTTACCGCTTCTTTTTTCTTCCGAAATCACACGGAAGAAATTGCAGCGGCGGCTTCGGTGTTCGGCTTGCAATCGGGCGGTTTTCTAGGGTTGGCACTGGGTATTGTCGGCGGCCTGGGTGGAGCATTGGGAGCTTTTCTCGGTGGCATGATCGCGGACAAGTTTGCAAAATCGGACTTCCGTGGCTGGATGAGCGTGCCTGCCATTGCCTCTGTCGTGAGCATTCCGATCTTCGTCGTGGCAATGCAAACCAATATTGGGCTGCTGGCCATTTCGATCCTGACTATCAATGCGATACTAGGCTCGCTGTGGTATGGTCCGGTTTATGCAACGGCCCAAAGTGTGGCGCCTGCCCATGTTCGTGCAACCGCATCGGCTGTTATGTTGTTTGTGATCAATCTGATTGGGCTTGGCCTTGGGCCACTGATCGTAGGCTTAATGAGTGACTATTTCGCGATTGGAATGTCGATGGGCAAAGCGGAAGGCGTGCGCTGGGCGCTTATCGCGTCCTCGTGCTTTGGCTTCATTGCTGCCGCCCTATTTTGGAAAGCACGCGAAAGCATTCGCGAAGATATGGAAGGCTGAGCAAAGACGAGCTCAGAGTGGGATCGGAAATCTATGCGACGTTTCAAAATTGTGTTGGGGCTTGCTGGCTGTGCGCTCGTGCTGGCGGCTTGCTCCAATCAACCAGCTTTAGCGCCGGAGAAAGGCTTCGGTGAAAACCCGACCTTGCCTGCGGCCAAGGTCCAAGCGATCCCTGTGATCAACATTGCCAAGCCGAAGGGTTGGCCGGAGGGCGTTGTTCCGACAGCGCCCAGCGGGTTTACCGTAACAGCGTTTGCTTCCGGCTTGGACCACCCCCGCTGGGTGGTGGTATTGCCAAATGGGGATGTGTTGGTTGCTGAAACGCGAGCGCCACCTAAGCCTGACGGTTCTGGCGGTTTCCGTGCGTTTGCGGCCAAGATCATTATGGGAAGTGCTGGCGCTACAGGGGTCAGTGCGAACCGTATTACGTTGCTTCGCGATAGCGATGGCGACGGCAAGCCCGAGGTCCGCACCGAGTTTCTCAAGGGGCTAAACTCGCCCTTTGGTATGGTATTGGTGGGCGATACTTTTTACGTTGCAAACACCGATTCCGTGATGGCCTATCCCTATCAGGAAGGCGATACCGCCATTACCGCTCCGGGGACCAAACTCGCCGATTTGCCCGCTGGCCCGATCAATCATCATTGGACCAAGAATATTGTCGCCAGCGCGGACGGGACAAAGCTGTATGCGGCCTCGGGCTCCAACAGCAATGTTGGCGAAAATGGCATGGAAAATGAGGTAGACCGCGCGGCTATTCTCGAGATTGACATTGCAACTGGCAAGACACGCCTGTTTGCGTCGGGTATTCGCAACCCGGTCGGGCTGGCATGGAACCCGCAATCGGGTGCGCTTTGGACGGCGGTGAATGAGCGTGACGAGATCGGGAATGATCTGGTGCCGGACTATATGACCTCGGTAAAGGATGGCGGCTTTTATGGCTGGCCTTATTCTTATTTCGGGCAAACCGTCGATAGGCGCGTCAAGCCGCCACGGCCTGATTTGGTCGCTATTGCCCTCAAGCCGGATTATGCTTTGGGCGCACACACAGCCTCGCTTGGCCTAGCGTTTTACACCGGCCAAAGCTTTCCAGCGGCCTATCAGAATGGTGCGTTTATCGGCCAGCACGGCTCGTGGAACCGCAAGCCGTTCAATGGCTATAAGGTAATCTATGTGCCGTTTGCTGATGGGAAGCCCGTTGGCCCGCCACAGGATTTCTTGACTGGCTTTTTGACCAATAAGGGTGAAGCCTTGGGCCGCCCGGTCGGCGTGGCGCAGGATAAGTCCGGGGCTTTGCTTGTGGTTGATGATGTCGGCGACGTGGTTTGGCGCGTAAGTGCTGCGGTTCCGCCGCCTGTGCCTTTACCGACGAAATAGTCCCTACGGATGGCGGTGCGTGCCCTACGCGAAAGACAATGCACCGCGCATCGCTAACGTTTCCAAAGCAGGCGCTGGCTGCTATGCCCGACAGCAATCGGAGCCTACTATGTCACTGCCGTCAAAAGTAACCGCAGCGGTCCTCCTTATCGGGGACGAGCTTCTTTCTGGACGAACGCGCGACGTAAACCTACAAAACATAGCCCTTTTTTTGGCACCCTTTGGCATTCAAGTTGCTGAAAGTCGCACGGTTTCAGACGATCAACATGCGATTGTTGCCGCGCTCAATGCCTTGCGGGAGCGTTATGACTACGTCTTTACCACCGGTGGCATTGGCCCCACCCATGACGACATTACCGCTGATGCGGTCGCTGCGGCCTTTGGTGTTGGTATTTCCGAACGCGAAGACGCTCTCAACATCTTGCGCCAACGCATCAAAGAAGTGGATTTGAACGAAGCGCGCCGGAGAATGGCACGGATTCCAGACGGCGCCCGCCTCATTGCCAATTCAATGTCTGGCGCTCCCGGTATCCATATTGGCAACGTGTTTGTGCTTGCCGGTGTTCCCGGCATTGCGCGCGCAATGCTGGAAGATGTCGGGCCGCACTTGAAGGGAGGCGCTGTGGTGTTGTCGCACACCGTGCGCGGCGTCGGCTTGCGGGAAGGGGCCTTTGGTGCGGCTTTAGGCGAACTGGCTGCGAAAATGGCGGACGTCTCGTTTGGGTCATATCCCTATTTCAGTGCTGAAGGCTATGGCGCGCACCTAGTAGCGCGCGGCACTGACCCAGCCCAAATGGCAAAAGCACTTGAAGCACTTGTAGATTTAGTGAAACAACAAGGCGTGACACCTGAAATAGACCCGCCCAACGCTTGACGAAGCTGATGCTTCGAGCGACGGACAGGGCAAATGCGGACGTGGCGAAATCGGTAGACGCGGCAGACTTAAAATCTGTTTCCACTGGAGTGCGGGTTCGATTCCCGCCGTCCGCACCATAATGTAGCGATACATTCGGCAACTGATCGCATTATGCGGCCTTTTCCGAGCTCGCCGACGCTGTTTCTTCCGCCAATTCCAAAGCAAGTGCGATGCAATCAATCAAGGCTTGTGGATTGATCGGTTTTGCGAGGTGCTGATTAGCGCCAGCTTGTGCAGATTCAAGAATGTGATGATCCATAGCATTCGCGGTGACGGCAATAATCGGGACCGGAGCGCGCCCGGTTTCGCGTTCCCACGCTCGGATTGTGCGCATGGCAGTATGCCCATCCATGATCGGCATCTGCACATCCATAAGCACTACATCAAACGATTGGCTCATTACTGCATCAACAGCGAGAGCCCCATTCTCAACCATCATGACATCCGCTTCTAGCGGGGCTAGGAGCAAGGCCATAACACGGCGATTATTGGCGTTGTCTTCAGCCACCAGAATTCTGATTGGCCGTTCCGATTCCTGTGATTCAACGGGGTCAGAATTAATCGCTTGAGTTTGCTCACTCAGGTTTTCAACGCGGGGTGCGCGAATGGTGGCAACAAATGTTGCGCCGACACCGAGTTCGCCCTCTGCTGAGAGGGTGCCACCCATCATGGTTGCCAGTTGTTGCGAAATTGCAAGCCCTAGCCCGGTGCCGCCAAATTTTCGCGTGATTGAGGCATCAGCCTGTTCAAATCGCGAGAATAGTCGGTCACGCGTTTCTGCATCGAAGCCGATACCTGTGTCCATCACTCGAATTGTGATAATGTTGCCGTTGGAGTTTTCTCCGTGGCTATCCGCTTGAACGTCAACTTCGAGGGTAACCGAGCCTTGATCTGTAAACTTGGTCGCATTGCTCAGCAGATTTGACACAATTTGGCGTAAACGAATGGCATCACTGAAGTAGTCAGCATCGACGTCTTTCGACACTTTGCATATGAAGTCGATACCTTTTTCACGGGCCTGTTCAGCGAATAGCCCAGTTACAGATTTTAGAGTCTCACCAAGATTGAACGGCGCCGCCTCAATGGTCAGTTGCCCGGCCTCGATCTTGGCGTAGTCGAGCACGTCATTAAGAACACGCTCCAACAGCTCACCTGACGACGAGATCAGATCCGCCATCTCTTTTTGAGCTGGGTCTAGCGTTGACCGCGATAGCATGCTGGCCACGCCGACAATGCCATTGAGCGGTGTGCGTATCTCATGGCTCATATTTGCCAAGAAATCGTTCTTCGCGAGGCTGGCTTCGTTGGCCCGCCGCTCGGCGTCGATCAGCCTTTGTTCAGCTATTTTGGCTTCGTGGACATTTTTTGCAAAACCAATGGTTCGAACCGGGGTGCCATTCGTATCGCGGATAATCTTGATGTGGCACTGATGCCATTCATAGCTTCCGTCTTCCATTGCAAAGCGTTGGTCAGAACAGAACGGCATATCAGAAACGAGCAATTGCTCGAAAGCTCGGCGTACTTTCCGACGTTCACTGGGATGAACCACACCAAGAATAACATCAAGACCAACCGAATCCGGGCGCTTGATCTTGGACCGGATCGCCGACTTTTCATCGACGATGAACTCGTGCGTTGCCCAATCGTGTTCCCAAACGATCGCACCTGCCATCTCAATGGCTAGTTCCATCGTTTCACGGGCTTCAGCTTGCTTTGTCGCCGCAGCGGCAAGTCGGTGTTCTGCCGCTTTTTCGTCAGTAACGTCAGTTACGAAACAAACGAGACGCACTGCTACGCCAAATTCGTTGTGTATAATTTGCGTTGCAAAGCGCCCCCAACGCGCATTTTCACGAGGAGCAGCCGGGAAGGCGAGTGGAACGTCTGCCTTGTAAGGCCCGGCCGCCCAATCATGTTTCATGATCGCACTTATGACGGCTTTTCGTTCTGTTGGGTGCGTGAAAATCCCTGGATCTCGAACATACTCGTCAAAAGTTATGGTTCGACCAAGAATTCTCTCGGCTTTTTCAGAGAAAACAACCGTTTGTTTTTCAAAATCGCATTCAAAAACGGCGGCATCGGCTATCGACATTGCAAGGCCAAGCCTGTCACTTACGGCCGATAAACGCTGCGCTGAAGCAATGCTCGCCTCAATGGCGTTTCTTTCGTGCGTTGTGTCAATCACGAAATTGATTGAGCGAAGCGCTTTGCCCTCGGCGTCATGATCCTGATGGGTGACAAACCGCATCCAGCGTTGCGGGCCATCGTTAGGCAACGCTCTACATTCATGGCGATAAGGGCCTGTGGCCCAATCGTGCGCGATCCATGTGCTTTTTGCCAACGCGACATCGTCTGGATGGATCGATCGCCACGGATTGGCAATGAAGTCCGCGTAGGTCCCGAGATCACGGATCAAAGCCTTTGGTGAATCGGACGCACTAATGCTCCGATTCTCATGATCAATTTCAAATATCTCAGCTGATGCGATCCGATTTGCGAGCTCAAACCGATTTTGCGCGGTCTGTGCGTCCTGTAGTGCTGCCTGAAGCTTCTTGGTTGCAAGGCGCGTGGCTGTCGTTTCCATAACGATCCCAAACGCGCGCAAGGGCTGGCCAGCTTCAGAGACTTCAATATGGCAAACACTTAAGGCATATCTCTCGACCTCATCAGTGGACGCGATCCTATACTCAAATCGCAATGGCCCTTTGGCCCAATCATGGTTGTCCCATTCAGCCTTGCAACGTGCCTTGTCATCGCTGTGAACGTTGACGAATGGGTCTTTGATATAGTCGCGATAATCAGGCGCGAATTCGAATAGCTTAGTTGAGCTATCCACATACTCAGCTGTTTTGTTTTTGAAGTTGATTTCCCAAGTCGCAGCATCAACGAGCTTATGCGCCATGCGCATCAAATTTTCGCTATCTCGTGCTTTTTGGAGGGCTGTTTTTGCAACCGTCTCATCGATCACTGCAATTTCAACAAAATCCCATGCGCCATCGCCTTGGACACTCGGATTGATTGCGGCCGTGAGTTTGCGACCTTCGAGCCAATAGGGCATTTCCGGCAGGTCCGCGCGCAACATGCCTCGCGACATCATGGCCTGCATGGTCAGATCTGCGAAAACACCGCTTTGATCGGGAAAGCGCTGCATCTGCTCTGATTGCGTCGGCATTGGTTCGTTGAGGTCTCGGCCAAGCAAGTGATAGGCGCCAGGCGACCAGAACATCTCATCCTTACCGCGTTCGATGCGAAGGAAGCCCACGCCGGCCAGTTTTTCGAGGCGCTCAAACATGGCGCGCTCCCGCCCTACACTCAGTTCGCGTCGTCGAAGTTCAATCTGGTCGCTCGCTAAGGCGGCGAGGTCTTGCAACTGCTGTGCAAGGTCAGCGCAATATGGGCGGGGCTTTTGATCGACTATCGCAAGTACGCCGACGGCATCACCGCTCGGCAAAAGAATTGGTGCGCCAGCATAAAACCGAACAAATGGCTCGCCTACAACGAACTCATGCTTTGAAAACTCTGGGCAAGTTAGGGTATCTTCGATCCAGAGTATCTCGGATGTTTCAACGCCTACCCGACAAAACGCCCCCTTGCTCGGTAAGGAATCAACCCCAAAACCGATGCTTGCCTTTATCCAAATTTTATCTTCGTCAACGATCGAAACGAGGGCAATTGGAACATTTGCAGTAGCTTGTGCGAGGCGAACAATGCGATCAAAGGAATGAATTGGCTCATTGCCGCTAAGGCCGCACGCGCGGACAGCGGCGAGGCGCTTTTCTTCGATAGACGCTATTTCGATTTCCATGTGCGTTTCCCTACAGCACATGAATACGGCAGATAGATTTACATCCGGTTTTCAACGAAAACTGAAAGAGCTGAGCTTTGGGTCCGACGAGCGGTTTCCGAAGTTTCAGTTATGCAGCCTCGCGAATTTCCAACATTGGGTCGGCCCCAAAGTCTGCGCCTAAGGCGCGCTCTTGCTCGGCTAACACCCACGCCAACACGGCTTCTTTCTCAATGCCCACAAAGCGCAATACGTCTGCCGCCAGCTCCAACCCTTGAGGGCGTGAGATCAATCGAACAGGGTGGATCCCAAGGGCCGCATGGCGATCTGCATCCGTTTGAGTTCTAACAGCTACGTACCGTGTAAGGTCAGGCCAGCGCTCTTTGACAATCGGGGTAATGTCTTTCGACACTTCGTAGCGCGGCGCTGTGATAACGATTGCACGCGGGCTTTGCTCGGCAATTGATGCAATCAGTCGAACGTCACCAGCATCACCAAAAGCAACGTCATAACCATCCGCACTTGCCCCCATGAAGGCATCAGGATCCCGCTCAAGCGCTACAAACGGCACAGCATGAGCCTTCAACGCATCGGCCAACCTACGGCCAACTTCCCCCATTCCAACAATGACGATAGGCCCTTGTACAGGTTCTGCTGGTGTTGCCGATGGGCTCGTTCCCGCCTTCGCTACACGGCGGGCAACTGCCATGCCCAGAAGCGAGAAGGGCGGAGCCACCGCCAGTGAAAGCGCTACAGCTGCAATGAGAATAGACGCTGCCGTTTCGCCCAGCCCATCTCGAACCGCGGGCATTGCAAGGATAACGAATGTAAGCTCCGAACCCTGCGCGAGTAGAAATCCAAGTTGGATCGATCCTGGTTTTGACCATCCATTGGCACGTGCGGCGAGGACAATCATTCCTGTTTTGATGAGCAAAAAGACAGCCACCAAGCCGAACACGCTTAGCCAGTAACTCGCTAAGATATCCACATTAATCGTCATGCCTACCGAGATGAAGAAGAATGAGAGAAGAAGCGCCTGAAATGGCTTGATTTCTGACTGGATGGCCGCTCGGTATGGCGTCGCGCCAACGATCATGCCCGCGAGAAATGCACCCAACGTAAGCGAAAGCCCCAATGATGCCGTCGCCGCACCCGCAGCGAGCACAAGTAGGAGCGCAATCGCGGTAAAGGCTTCGTCGTTACGCGTTTTGGCAATGAGGGCAAAAAGTGGCCTCATCACGTAACGGCCCAATACTAACGCCACGCCGATCGCAATTATTGTGTTGATGAGCGCCAAGCCAATAGCTGAAAGCGCCTTCTCCGCCGTTGCAGTCATTGAAGCCGCGAGTATCAGCAGGAAAATCGCAAGGATGTCCTGAAAAATCAGGATCGCTAAAGACGACCGGCCAAGCGGGCATGTCGTTTGATTTCGATCCCGTAGAATTCGCGCGACGACGGCCGTCGACGACAGAGCCAGTGCCGCGCCGACGATGACAGACAACTGCCACATCAGACCAAAACCAAAATGGGCGACCAGCCCAAATCCAATGGCGCACAGCAAACACTGGAGCGGCGCCAATAATAGAATGTCGCGCCGGCCTTCCCAAATCTCCTTCAGTGAGAAGTGCATGCCGATTTCAAATAACAGAAAAGCGACACCCAGTTCAGCAACGAGGTGGGTAGTCTTGCTCTCTTCAATTAAGCCGAGGCCGTCAGGGCCAACGAGGACGCCGGCGACCAGAAACCCAAAAATCGCTGGTAAGCGCAGCGGGCGTGCCAATGCGGTGGCAAGAAGGCCCGCTACTAGGATGATAATTACAGGGAGGAGCGTTTTTCCAATTTCCATAGTGCCGCCTATCTGGCCCACAACCTGACTTAGTTCTGGCTCCCCGTCATCCTAAAACACCATGGGCCACTACACGAATGTAGTGGCCCAACCACGCTAACTCTGAACCAAGTCGAGTTATTTTGTAAATGCTCCCGTGTATTTCAGCGACAATGTCACGCGGCTACCGCCGAGGCCACCAAAGTCCTCGTCCGTGTCAGAGTACATCAGATCAAGAGCAACGCCTGAATCGAGTGCGCCGGTCACACCGAGTTTCCATGTGGTGTAGCTTGGGCTTTTTTCCACGTCTTGATAGCCGATCGCCGCATACCCATTGACGGCAAACGGTCCAGCCTTACCAAACGGTACCGAGCCCACGCCTTCATAATACCACGCCTGGCCTGTCTTGCCGAAAAACTCAGGTGAATAGAAAACGTTGAGCCCAACTGAGGCCCCATTCTCGAGAGCAATAGACGGAGCGACCTTGAACTCAGTAAATGGGAAGTCGAACTTATCTTCGACATAGCCGTAATAGACTACGCCCAAGTCCCAGGTGATGGGCCCAGTGACCGGTTTAAATCCCGCATAAACGTCGATTTCTTGGTTTACGCCTGGAACGTTGAAATCAACATTTGAGGACCAAACGCCCGCGTAAAAGATTCCATAGCTTGCATCTAGGCCACCTTGGACAGCGGCCTTACCGTCAGTTTGTGTCACGCCCCGATATACGTAGTCGCTAAAGACCCCGATGTTTCCAGTAATTGCCAACGCGGGAGCATCTTGCGCCATAGCTGGAGAAATGAAGGCTGCCGCTACGCAGCTTGCCGCTAGAAGGGTTTTCGAGAACTTCATGTGTGTCTCCTGTCAGTCCACAATAATTGTGGAAAAATTTGGACGCCCAAATAGCTGAAAGCCAATGAACAGATCGTAAGCGGCCCCCCGCTCATCAGCCTACCCTAACGAGGCCGCGACATATCCAAAGAGTTGCCCGGCGATCACCGCTGACCAGCTGCAAATTGCATCATTTAGACGCGCGATTTTTGCCGCACCGCACAATTCAAGGGCAATACTGTCCGGGCCGTCCCATAAACTGGGTGCACTAGCGTGCAACTAACGGGGCGAATCCCAGATGGTGTCCTGCGTCAACAAGGAGTGTTTCTCCCGTAACGTGCCGCGACATAGTGGAGCAGAAAAACAAGACGGCGTCGGCCACGTCATCGGGTGTGGATGCCTCTTTAAGCGGCACGGTATTGCGTACATTCTCCCGGATGCGCGCTGTCGTGTCAGCGCCATACGCGTCGGGAAACCAGCGCGTATCGATATAGCCCGGGCAAATGGCATTAACGCGAATGGCTGGCGCTAGGGCGCGCGCCAATGAAAGCGTCATAGTATTCAGTGCCCCTTTTGTTGCCGCATAGGCCACTGAAGATCCAATCCCTGTCACACCCGCGATCGAGGAGATCATCACAACGGAGGAAGCTTTTCCAGACGCCTGATAGGCGGCCTCCAAAAGTGGACGGCACGCGCGCGTCACTTGAAACGGCGCCACCACATTCACCGCATAGAGGCGTTGAAAGTCATCCATAGTCAGGCCATCCATGTCGGCGTGATTGGCGACATGCTTCGTAATCCCCGCATTATTGACTAGAATATCAATTTTCCCCCAGCGTGACGCGGCTTCCGCCAGTGCTTTGCAGGATTCATCGTCAGCTACATTGCCTTGAACGATGGCTGTTTCCGCACCGGCTTGTCTGCACAACTCTGCGGTGGCTTCCGCTTCGTCAGCGCTCTTTGAATAGTTCAGCACAATTTGCGCGCCACGCTCGGCAAGCTTGATGGCTGTAGACGCTCCCAAACCAGTTGCCGAACCGGTAATGACGGCTACTTTTCCTGAGAAATCGGTCATTTTTCCTCCCACATATACTTTTTGGCTCGAGAGCTTTGGGCGATCCTCAAGCGACAATCAAGTCCGGAAAAATCTCGTGGCGCTGCAGGTGAAATGTTATTATGTAGCCCAAACACCATGAACACGAAACACTCACTCTTTAGGGCAAGCCTCGGCTTTAGGCTGTTGCTGGCGACGATCATTAGCGCGCTGGTATGGACATTGATCCTTATTGCCGCGCCGTCGGTATTCAACACGTGAGTGCGCGCCTCCATAATCTGACACTTGGCTATGCCCGCCATCCGGCGGTGCATCACCTTGATGGTGATATTTCAAAAAGTGGCCTTCTGGCGGTTGTCGGTCCAAATGGGGCAGGGAAGTCGACGCTATTAAGGGGCCTTGCTGGAACGATACGCCCGCTAGAAGGGCGCATCGCGTGGGATGGCATAAAGAAGCGTGATATTGCGTGGCTGCCCCAAGCCGCTGAGATTGATCGGCGTGTCCCGGTCACAGCGTTCGAATTAGTGTCATCGGGCCTCTGGCACAGTGTGGGTTCATTCGGCTCCATTGGGCGGAAACAAGCAGATAAAATCGAAATTGCGCTTTCGGCGGTTGGCCTGTCAGGCTTTGAGGACCGATTGATAGGCGAGATGTCGGGTGGCCAATTGCAACGCATCCTGTTTGCTCGTGTCCTCGTTCAAGACGCGCAGGTGATTTTGTTGGACGAGCCTTTTGCGGCCATTGATGCGCGCACAACGGGAGACCTAGTCGATCTCGTTTGCCGATGGGGTGAAGAGGGCCGTTGCGTAGTGGCGGCGATCCACGACATCGATCTGGCGCGCGAGCGTTTTCCGCAAACGCTTCTTTTGGCGCGCGAAGCCGTAGCTTGGGGCCCTACGCGCGATGCATTGGCGCCCGCCAATCTCCTTCGCGCGCGCGCAATGGCGGAGGCTTGGAGTGAGAAGGCCGATCCTTGCAGCGGCCCGAGCAGCCTGCACGCGCAGGGCCACGTTCATGAGCACAAACATCGGGGTAACCACGCCTGACGATGGATTTTTATCAAATGTTCGTTGCGCCATTCGCAACCGAACCTTCCCAAATGCGAGCATTGGTCGGAATGGTAGCGCTGTCCGTTGCCGGCGCGCCGTTGGGCGTATTTCTGATGATGCGAAGGTTGTCTTTGGTTGGTGACGCGATGAGCCATGCCATTCTTCCCGGCGTTGCAGTGGCGTTCCTTTTGGCTGGTGCTGCACCGCTTGTCTTGACGTTTGGCGGACTGGTTGCGGCCGTTATTGTAATGATCGGTGCAACTTTCGTGGCCCGCTCGGGCGCACTAGAGGAAGATGGTGCCTTAGCGGTTTTCTCTTTAGGTGCATTGTCGCTGGGGGTAACCCTTGTTGCAATGAACCAGCTTACCCCAACGCCACCAGCGTTTAACGAGACAATCGCGCCCGAAATCAAGGCGGACGCTCCAAGCCAACGAGTGCACGCACATACTGGCCATAGCCACAGCCACAACCATGACCACCAACACGAGCAATCTGCGGTTCCTAGTGTTGGCGGTGACGTTCATTCGGCGCACGCACATGGCGTTGGCCATGCTGATGAACATGCGTTCGAAGCCCTGATGTTTGGTTCCGTCGGTGATATCAGCTCAACTGGCCTCATAGTCGCGGGAATCTCCGCGACCATGACCGTCTTTGGACTTGCCTTCATTTGGCGACCATTGCTGTTGGATGCCGCAGACCGGCTGTTTCTCTCGCGTGCGGGCTGGACAGGTGCTGTCGCGCATGCGGGCTTTCTAGGGCTCGTGGCGCTGGCGCTTGTGGCTGGTTTTCACGCCTTAGGTGCACTCATGGCTCTGGGCTTAGTGATTATGCCATCGGCTGCAGCTGGCTTTTGGGTTCGTAATGTTGATGCTCGGGTTGCGCTGTCGGTCGGCCTGTCCATGGTCGGTGGAGTAGTCGGCTTGGGGCTCGCCCATCACTTGCAGATAAGCGCCGGTCCACTGGTCGTGCTGTCACTTGTGATGATCGTAGCGTTGTCAGGAATTGCTGGCCCTCGTGGCGGGATCATCTCCCGATTGATCCCCGCCCGCCATTTGGCGAACTGAGCGTGCCAACTAAAACAGGAGTCGAAATGCGTGATCTGTTGGGCTTGGGCTTCGTGGTTACACTCTGTGTGGCGCCTCCCGGTGTGGTGATGGCTGAAAATGCTGAGCAACAAACTCCGTCGCAAATCGCTACAAAGATCGCGGGAACATGGGAAACTAGCCAAGGATTGCTAATGCTGTCGGCGCGGCGTGATGGCTTAACGGGCGATCTTATTGCCGATGGTGGACGTGTGTTTGGCAAAGTCGACGATTCAGGCACGTTCTCGGGAGTCTGGGTAAAGGATAGCGGCTCGGAAACCTGCTCAACCAAAGTAGATGGCTCGCCACATTGGGGTAAGTTCAAGCTGGGGCTCTCCGAAGATGGCCAAGCACTTTCTGGCGTATTGGCGCTTTGCGATGCCGAGCTAACGCCACAATCGACACGGTGGACTGGCACCCGAATTCCAGATTGAAGCTTTAGATGAGGGAAAGCTCAGGTCGGCTATAGTCGGCGCTGCATTGTCGCATTGCAGATGCGAATGATTTGCAATATCCCGTCACCTGTAGAATGCGAATTAGTCGCATTTGGGGATTGGGTGCTTTATGAAATCTCTTCTCGTGGCTTCGACAAGCGGGCTTGCGCTTCTATTGTCGGGGATTGGCAGCGCAGTTATCGCCGCTGAAACGGAAGAAGCACCGCGCCGTGAAGAGAGCACGGTTATCGTTATCGGAAAGCTTGAAGGCTATCGCGCGCTTGAAGCTACCAGCGGGACCAAAACGACCACCGATTTGCTAAACGTGCCGCAATCCGTCGCCGTCGTTACGCGCGCTCAGATGGACGACCAAGCCATCTTAACAGTAGCGGATTTGGTGCGCTCTATCCCAGGCATAACCAGCGGCCAAGGTGAAGGTCATCGAGACCAAATCACATTGCGCGGCAACAACTCTACCGCTGATTTCTTCGTAAACGGCCTACGAGACGATGTTCAGTATTATCGCTCGCTATACAATGTTGAGCGAGTGGAAGCCCATAAAGGCCCAAACGCGATGATTTTTGGCCGCGGCGGTGGCGGCGGCATTATAAATCGGATTACCAAGGGGGCTTTGCTGGATCGTTCGGTGCGTGATGTCACCGTGTCATTCAATAATTATGGGTCCGGATACCTTGCGGGCGACCTCAATATTACCGGGAACAACAAGGGCCTCAGGATCAATACGTTTTATGAAGGACTGGCCAATCACCGTGATAACTATGACGGCGAGCGTTTCGGAATTAACCCCGTCATTGGGCTAAAGCTGGACAATATTTGGAAGATACAGCTTGGCTACGAATATGTAACCGATGATCGTGTGGTTGATCGCGGCGTTCCGTCGTCAACTCTTGGTACTCTAGCGAGTCCCGCTGGGCCTGTTTCAGGGTTCACAAAAAACACGTTTAGGCTCGCCGGCACCAACTTTTCTGAATTTGAAGGTCAAAGCCTTGATTTGCGTGCTGAAGCTGCATTGTCCGATGCGCTGACGTTCAAGGTCAACGCGCTCTACGGCGACTATGATAAATTTTACCAAAACGTTTTTGTAGCAACAGCCGTTGCGCAAACACCAGCTGGGCCAAGCGTTGGCATTGAGGCCTACGCGGATGCTTTGCAGCGCGAAACCCTGATAATTCAAGGAAACCTCGAATGGCGGATGCAAACAGGGCCAGTCAAACACATCGTTCTTGCAGGCGTCGAGTTTACTGAGCAAGATTCGTTTAGCGAGCGGATCAACGGTTTTTTTGACCCACTCAGCTTCTCGTCGGCCAATCGTCGCCGAAACCTGCCCCTCGCGGTGCCTTTTGCGGTGCCAACTGTAACTTGGCGGTCCGGACCAACGGGCAATTCAAACCGCGCTGTCCGAAGCAAGCTGTCGCAAAGCTCTGTCTACTTGCAAGACCAAGCGAGCTTTGGCGAACATGTCGACCTTATCGCCGGTGTCCGCCTCGACAATTTTGATATTGCTGTCACGAATAGATTCACGGGCATTACGACATCTAGGGCAGATCAACTGGTCGCTCCCCGTGTTGGGTTGGTTTACAAGCCTGTCCCGGAAGCCTCGCTTTATGTCAGCTATTCAAAATCCTACTTGCCGCAGGCCGGTGATCAGTTCCTAACGCTTGACGCCTCCACCGCTGCTTTAGAGCCGGAAACTTTTGACAATCTAGAAATCGGAGCGAAATGGGACATCTTGCCAAGCCTAACGTTCACAGCCGCACTCTATCAGCTTGATCGAGGCAATACGCGCGCAGTGGGTGCAACGCCTGGGACCTTTGTTCTAACCGGCGAGCAACGCTCAAAAGGCCTGGAGGTCTCTCTTTCCGGCTCGATCACAGAGCATTGGGACATCGTGTTGGGCTATGCGAACACGGATGCAGAGGTCACGTCGACGACGAGCGCTGCGCCGGCAGGCCGCACAATAGGGCAAGTTCCTCGCCATCAATTGTCGCTGTGGAACCGGTATCAAGTCACCGAAAAACTCAGCTTTGGTCTGGGCGCTTACTACCAATCGAGCCAGTTTGCGACGATTAGTAATGTCACGCGATTGCCCGGTTACACACGGATCGATGCTGCCTTGTTTTACACCCTGACAGACACAATTGATGTCCAAGTCAACATTGAGAACGCTCTTGATGCGACGTATTTCCCAGTGGCGCACAACGATAATAACATCTCGCCCGGTGCACCGACGAATGCTCGCCTAACAATTCGTGCTCGGTTTTAATCGCTCTTCAAGGCGCGGGAATTATCGAGGTAATCTAAGTTGAAATCGCGATGAATCGACGCCCTAATTCGCTCAGGACGTCGATTTGAACACCGTAAGTCTCGCTTAGAATGGCTGAAGTCAACACATCGTCAGGCTTGGCCTGATGGGTAACGTATCCTTTGTTGACGATGATGATTTTGTCGGCAAAGCGGGCAGCAAGGTTAATGTCGTGAATGATAACGAGAACACCCGTCCCATTATTTGCTTCGTTCCTAAGCGCCTTTAAGATCTCCAATTGGTAGGCAATGTCTAAATGGGTTAGTGGCTCATCAGCCAAAATCCATGCAGGTTTCCCTGCTAGAACGCGCGCAAGAAGCACGCGGGCCAGTTCGCCGCCAGAGAGTGTGTCAACCAAGCGGTCGGATAGCTCTGCTAAATCCAATCGTTCGAGCGCGTCTGCTATGGCGCTCTCATCGTCTGCCGTTTGGGTCTTGAAGCTTTGCTGCCACGGGAGGCGGCCGAGGCTGACCAAGGTGTGTGCGCTAAGGTTCCACTCCGGCACAGCGCTTTGGGCTAAGTAGCCAATGGCCATTGCGCGCTCGATCGCGCTTGCCGTTTGAAGAGATGTGCCCCCAAGGCTTACTGATCCGTGGGAGGGCGGCAAAAGCCCAGCCAGCGCCTTCAGCAATGTCGTCTTTCCTGCGCCATTGGGGCCAATGATCGCGTTGAAGCTTCCCGGTTCAAGGTGCAATGATGCAGCATGCACAATTGGCTTCTTGCCAATCATTACCGTTAGGTTCTGTGCGCTGAGGCTCGTCATGCGCGCCCCCGGCGAAGCCGCCACAAGAGCAAAAAGAAAAACGGTGCGCCCAGCAAAGTCATCACGATGCCAAGCTTGATTTCTTGCTGACCCGCCAGCGCCCGAACGGCGATGTCCGCCGCCAATGTTAATACAGCGCCCGCAAGGGCCGAGGATAAGAGTGTCGCGGAGGGTCGGCCGCCCACCAAAGGCCGCACCAGATGCGGCACCACGAGCCCAACAAAGCCAATAACGCCCGAAACGGCAACCGCGCCGCCGACAACGAAGCCAATGCCGACAATCACCAGCCGCCGCAGTCGCCCTAAATCAGCCCCGAGGCTGCGCGCCGTATCTTCGCCCAAGGTTAAGCCATCCAGCATGTGTCCAGTGCTCAAAAGCATCAGCGCGCCTATCCCGATCAATGGAAGCGCGATCCGCACATCATTGAAAGAGCGGTCTGTAAACGAGCCGATTAGCCAATTGGTGATCTCAGCCATCGCAAATGGGTTTGGCGCGAGAGTGAGCGCAAGCGACACCAACCCGCCCGAAAGGCTGGAGAGAATCACGCCCGCCAACACAAACGTAATCGTCCCGCCTGTGCGTCCTGCGAGCAGATAAAGCAGAACCATGCCAAGCGCTGCAAAGCCAACAGCCATTAGCGGCAGCGCAAAGCTAAGCATTGCCGAGAGGCCAAAATAGAGCGCGATAACGGCGCCGAGTGAGGCAAAGCTCGAGACGCCCAAAAGCCCAGGATCGGCCAATGGATTACGCAGATACCCCTGCATTACAGCGCCAGAAAGGCCAAGCCCACCGCCGACTAGGATTGCTAATAGTGTGCGCGGAAGTCGAAGCTCAGTGATGATAATCCAACCCGTTCCGCGCAGAGTTGGATCAAAAAGGGCGGCCAGCCAATCCACGGCGACGCGGCCAATACTGAGCGAAACCAGTGATAACGACACCAGCAACAGGCCAAGCCCAATATTCAGCTTAGGCCCAAAGCTTCGTGCCTCCTGTCTCACAATGCGGCCTCACCACGCGCCACAGCTTTCAACCGGTTCGCTAAGGCCGGAACAACAGGCCCACCACAGTAGAGCATTGACGACGCAACACTTGCCGTCCGTACACTGAGTTCCGCCCGTTTAAGCGCCGGATGACCCAAGAGCCGCGCCGCGTCCGTGCCTTTTGAATATCTCTCAGGCTCGACAAGCAAAATGTCCGGCGGAGCGGACACCATCTGCTCTAAGGACAACGCGCCCCAACGCCCCAGCCCGTAATCGGGCGCAACATTCCAAAGCCCAGCCTTGGTCATCAACTCATCAATTAAAGTCCCTGCGCCCGCCGCATACCCGTCCGGATAGGTCATTAAGGCACGCTCGCCGCGTGGAGCCTCTATCGGTCGAGCCGCTTCGCGCATTTCAGCAATCAACGCATCCGCCCGGCTCGATTGACCAAGTGCGGCTCCAATCTCGCGCACTTGCGCAGTAGAAGCCTCCACCGTGTCTGGCACACCAAATAACAGGACCTTCACGCCGAGCCGCTGCAGTGTTTGGCGGGTAGCGTGTGGCATAAATGGCGTCGATAACACTAAATCAGGTTTTGTCGCGATGACGTCCTCGGCGCCGAGATAATTCACCGGCAGCGTCTTGGCGATCGCTGCAATAGGGGAACTGCGTGGGTTTTGAGAGTAAAAGCTGAGCGAGGCAATTTGCTCGCGATCCGCCAAAGCCACAAGCATCTGGTCCGTGCACGCGATTAACGACATCACTCGCATCGGCCGGTCCGAACCCGGCGCGCGCTCCGGTGTAATGGCATTGCTTTGAGGCGCAGCAATAGGCGCGCAAGCCGCCATCGCCACGCACATCACCCCGCCAAATAAGGAGCGCGCACCGGGCTGCATGTTAAAAGCGTGCCCTAACCCCAACCGACACTTCGCGCGGCGTTGAGCCATAGCCACCAGTTGTCGAATAGGCTTCATCGCTTGCATTATCGACACGCCCATAAAGGCTATAATGCTCGCTCAACGTAAACTCAGCTCGCAGATTGACCAAGGTATAGCCTCTTAGCCGCAGCGAGTTTGACGCGTTATCAAAGCTATCGCCGACATAGGAAACCGCGGCTGAGGTCGTCAGCCCGTTTCCCCAATCGTAGCGAGCATTGAGAGACGCCGTTGTTTCAGCACGCCTTGGCAGGCGTTTGTTGAAGTTAGCGGATCCACGAACTCGGTTGCGCGCGTTCAAATGGCTATAGCCTAAGCCGAGTTCAAAGCGCGGTGTAACCGCAAACTCCACCGTGGCGTCAGTGCCCTTTGCACTAGCCTTCTGAATATTATCATAAAAGCCAAACGGACGAGACGCGCACAGAGGCGCCGTGCTGCCAAAGCAGGAAGCGAAATCTACTTGGTTCGTAGTTTGGCGTTGATACGTCACCACGCCGGCCCTTAGTTTGCCTTCAAAGAACAGCTGCTCCACGCCAATATCCCAAGAGGATGCCTCCTCAGGCTGTAGACCTAGATTGCCGAAGTCTGAGAAAAGTTGGAACAGCGTTGGAGCCTTAAAGCCGTCGCCATAGTTTACACGCCATGTTGTTTGGCCTGCATTGGGCGACCACGCGACCGAAGCTCGTGACGTTGTCGCGGTTCCGAACTGGCTCTGATCATCAAGGCGAATGCCAAAACTTGCGCTGAACCCGTCAAACGGAACCGCCAATGCCTGTATATAGAGGCTGGTGATGTCAGCTTTAGCGCTCTGCGGAGCTGGGTTGGGGTTGAAGGAGGAGGGCGACGCAGTGCGATATCGCGCTTCCTCGCGCTCAGCGCCAGCGATCAGCTGAAAATCTTGCGTCACTGCTAGAGCACCTTGGTATTCAAGCCGACCTGTTTCTCCCTTCGCGCGGAAAGTCGTTGTTGGGCGGGATGCCGGGTTGTAATTCTCCCGTTCGGTTGAGCTTGACGTCGCACCCACGCGATGGGTCAAACGCCCATTGAGTTGCGAAATGTTGAACCCAGCATAGGTTATGAACTCTTGGCTATCGCCATATTCCAGCGTGTCGGCAAAGCTGAAGCTCGGGGCGGGAAAGCCATCAAAGTCCACCCGCGCATCGATATACCAAGCGCGCAAATCAGCTTCGATCTGCTCCGTCAGTGCCAAGGTTAAGCGGCCGTTGAGCCCAACATTGCGGTAGCCGTCATCCTCTTTACCGCCACGTCGCTTATCAAAAGCCGAAAAACCGCCCGTCTCGAAAAACCCTGCCGAAAGCGCGCCGCTCCATCGTTCCCCACCACGGCTCGCGCTGAGGCGGGCAAGTCTTGTATCCAGCGAGCCCAATTCGGCTTGTGCCTCAATACTTAGGGGGCCAGCGCCCTTCCGCGTCACCACATTTACGACGCCGCCAAGCGCTTGGCTGCCATAGAGGGTAGATTGTGGGCCCTTCAGCACATCAATGCGCTCGATATTGCCTATCATGAGATTAGAGAAGCTCGGCGAACCGCCGGGCGTCGATGGGTCGGAAAGCCGAACGCCATCAATCAGCAAAGCCGTTTGGTCGCCCTCAGCGCCGCGAATGCGCACCGCCGTTGTCGCCCCAATGCCGCCATTGCGGCTGAAGCTTATACCGCGCACATCCCGCAAGATATCCACCACGCTAACAGCTTGAGTTTCCTTAATTTTGGCCTGTTCTATAACGGAAAGATCGGTACCAATTCGTGCAATTGGGGCGGGAACGAAGGCCGCATTCACGATCACGGTTTGGGTTGGGCGGCTGGTTTCAGCGGCAAGGGCAGGGCAGGCGACCGTCAGGGCTGCGCTCGCCAACATTAAACGTCTCAACACAATAAATGTCCTTTCGACATGGTTTTGAAACCACCGAAAGGGGGGGGCGCACGCACAGGCGAGCGACCGCCAATCGGCGGGTCTTGGCCTGTCGTTACTCGGGAAAACCCGCACGGACGTCGCACCCTGGACGCTCGTAGAACGACTGTGAAAGGCAGGTCTCCTGGCTCACGGGTCAATGCCGGTGCGTCTCGCCTTCCCAGGGTGCCCCCCAGTGGCTTAATGAGACGCGGGCTATCCGCTTACAGTTGCAGGGGCAGCCGAGGTGTCACACCTCGTTCCCTTTTGATCCCCCTCCGAGGAACCCATCACGACGTTGTGGTTAGGCGGCAGCGCGCGCAGCGTCAAGGTTAAGCGACAACGACCTTACGAGTTCGGTACTCTAGCCCACCTTGGCTAACCTCAAGCCTCGCCGGGCCACGCCCGGATACGGCGTGGCAGGTTGCGCACTTTCACTTTGAGCTCACTTATTGTTTGATCGCAAACAGACATTCCCGCCGTTTTCACGGTCTCAGGATCGCCACTTATTAAGGGATGCCAATCAAACAGCGGCTTACCTTCGGCCAACAGCCGATAAGCACAGGTTTTCGGCAGCCAACTCAACTCGCGCGCCGCCTCCGGCGTCACTTTAACGCAATCTGGAACTTTTGCTTTCCTATTCGGATAATCCATACACCGACAGGTCGCTCCATCGAAGAGTTTGCAGGCCACATCGGTTAAATAGATGTCGCCGGTATCTTCGTCCTCAAGTCGAATGAGGCAGCATTTGCCACACCCGTCGCACAAGCTTTCCCATTGCTCGTCATTCATCGCATCGAGCGGTATGGTCGTCCAGAATGGGGGTGCGATGTCCATTCACATTCTCTACAATATTGCTGCAGGCTTGATAGCCCCAATAAATAGAGGAGCGACTGACCGTGGCGACCAGATTGCAAGGCTTAGTAGTGTCGTTTTCGCCCGATACGAATGCAGGGCTCATCACTGCTGAGGACGGTCAGCGCTACATGTTTCATCGCCAAGAATGGCAGACCGGGAAATACTTTCCGACCGCTGGCCTGGAGGTAGACTTTGAGACGATGGGCAATGATGCGCGCTCGATTTTTGTACTTGAACCGCTAGGCGACCGTTCTCTGATGCCCTCCTATGGTGATCGTTCAAGGGTCGTCGCCATCTTGCTCGCCTTGTTGCTGGGAACCTTCGGCATCCACAGATTCTATCTTGGCCAGCGTAAGGCTGGTCTGATTTACCTGCTGTTTTTCTGGTCAGGAATACCGACGTTGATCGGCATCGTTGAGGCCATCTGGTATTTAGCCATCGGTGAGGACGGATTCGACGACCGCTTTAACTGAACACCTGAAGCCCAATTGCCGGATGATCAAGATAATTTATAGCGAAAATCGTCGTGTCGTCATGAGATTGACGTGGAAGAGACGCTGAATTCGTGGCATGAACGATCTTGGCTACGAGGAGGCACTCATGAGTAACCCAACACCGACCACGCCAGAACCGTTCGTTTTTGACGGTGGTCCGCGCTCCATGACGATGGTTGCGTATGGTCTATATCTCGGCGGTTTCATTATCCCCCTGCTGCCAATTGCCGGTATCATCTTGGCCTACATTAAGAAGGGCGAGGCGGCTGGAACGCTTTGGGCCTCCCACTTTGAAAACATGATCTTTACGTTCTGGGTCTCCATCGGGATCGTGTTTGTCAGTATCCTCTTGATGATTGTCGGAATTGGCTTCCTGACGCTTGTTCTTGGTGCGGCATGGGGCATTTACCGAGCTGTTTTAGGAATTATTCGTGCTCTTGAAGGAAAACCCTTTGTGCCTTTGCTGCCGTTCGAGCCGGGCTACATAAAGTCCATTTCTTAGGCGATCTTCAGCGCGAAAAGAGCCCGACGAGTTCGGTATGTGGATTCCAACGGAATTGATCGACGGGGATCACTGTTGTTAATGTAAAGCCGCCCTCGATGAGGATGGCTGCATCGCGTGCAAAGCTTGTGGGGTCACACGAAACGCCTGCCACACGTTTGACCTTAGAGCGCGCAAGCTGGGTTGCTTGCGTCTCTGCCCCAGCGCGAGGTGGATCAAAAACCGCCCCATCAACACCTTTTAGTTCAAGTGGCGCCACAGGTGCGCGGAACAGATCGCGCGTTTCCACTTCTAAAGCGCGCCCCCCGGCAAACGCATCTGCCGCCTTCTTCATTGCGCCCACCATTACGGCCTCTGCTTCATAGGCTCGAACCGAGGCATTAGCCTTCAGCCGCAGTGCAAACGTTCCAAGGCCTGCGAATAGGTCAACAACGCGGCTGCAGCCCTTTAGGTGTGCCAACACTAAAGCAGCCAAAACCTCCTCACCAGCGGCCGTGGCCTGTACAAACGAGCCCGCCGGCAAATCAACCGCTGTTGGGCCAATCCGCAAAACAGGCTTCCGGCGTTCAATCGCGGTTTCGCCTTCAAAGGTTAGCCGCCCAATGCCTTGCGTCTCGCAAGCATCGGACAGGCGCTCCAAGCCTTTGCGCGCAAACCGAGACACCCGCCCAGCTCCACGTACATCCACATCCAGCCCAGTATCGGTCGCGGTTACGGCCAGCGTGATCGTTTCAGACTTTGGAATGAACGCCTCGCACAGCATTTTCAGATTAGGCAAAGCCCGCTGCAAAGCTGGAACCAAAACAGGGCACGCATGAATAGGCTCAAGCTGGTTGGAGCGCGCCCTCGCGAAGCCAAAGACGATACCACGATCTCCCAAACGTGCATGAAAGGAGACCCGCCGTCGGCCAGTGCCCCATGCGGCGATGGTCTCGCTTACCTCGGTCTCAATCCCGCGCCGTGCCAACGCATGAACTACCTGCTCACGCTTCCACGCCAGCTGAGGCCCATCTGCCCAGTGTTGAAACGTGCACCCGCCGCAAAGCCCAAAGTGCGGGCAGGAAGGCGCGACTCTGTCTGGGCTTGCCCCATCAACAGAAATGATCTGCGCCCGATCATCCTTGATGGTTGCGGTCAATACCTCTCCGGGCAAACTGTAAGCCACATGGATTGTCCGCCCGCCAAAAGACGTCACGCCATCGCCGCGCGCACCAATGGAAGTAATCGAAAGCGAGTGGGTGTCATTGGTCATACGATGAAGGCCATAAAGCTGAACGGGTTTCCTGTATTCTGGTCATGCACGGTTCAGGCAGCCTAGCGCAATGTGCTTGCAACGGAGGCGATAGTCGTCCCCGCCGCATTGACAAGGATTAGCGCTATGACCCGCGCCCTCATTCTCGCCGCCGCATCCCTGGCCGCTGTCGCGGCCCCTGTCGCAGCTTCCGCCCAATCATATGGTTCGTCATACTATAGCGACGGCCGCATCCCGCAGGAATGTCAGCAACAGCTGAACAATCAGCGCCTAACTGGTGCTGTCGTGGGTGGCATCGCGGGTGCGCTTTTGGGTCGTTCGGTTTCCGCACGCCAATCGCGCACAGGCGCGGGCGCAATCGGTGCTGTCGTTGGTGCTATTGCCGGCTCAGAAGTGGCGCGCGGTCGGTTGACCTGCGATGACGCTTACCGCTCACAGCAAAGCTACCGTTCAGACGACCGTCGCTATGGCTATGACGACCGCCGCTACGACAATCGCGGGTATAGCCATGGCGGATATCACGACAATCGTCGGTACCAGCCGTCCAGCAATGATTATTACAATAACGGCTATGGCAACGACTATGGCCGCGATCAACACTGGCAAACCAGCTATCCCACGCAATACTCAGCCTATGGTCGCGAGGTATGCGGTTGGGGCAAAGCAATCCTCAAAACTCCAGACGGCGACGCGCAAGCCAATAATGTCTGGATGTGCCGCGCCCAAAACGGCGCCTGGTACGCCGCGCAGCGGTAAAGGCTGTCTCCTCTCGAAGGACGCCCCAGCGAAAAGCTGGGGCATTTTCGTTACGGCTTACCTTTAGCGATTAGCGCATCCCGCATGGCTTCAAAGACGCTTGCCCAATCACCGCGCTGCCTTTGGCGAAACAGCTTAGCACTCGGATGCCAAGGGCTATCAGTCCGGTCGATCAGCCAATGTCTCTCAGATATCATACCTTACAAGAATTACGACTGCTCCTTTCGTCTTCAATTCAGCAACACGGCTTGCCCCCATCACGCGGGCGTGATCATTCTTCGCTCACAAATTCGTGACACTTGGGGAAATGGCTCATGAACATCGTTGTGATCGTCGGGATCATTATCACTTTAGCAACCGCGATCCCGGTGCTGATGCAGATGCGGACACACCCTAAGGGCCTGTTTGTCCTGTTTTTTGCTGAGATGTGGGAGCGGTTCTCCTATTACGGTATGCGCGGCCTGCTGATCTTCTACCTCACACAACAGTTCTTGTTCACAGACAGCGAAGCCCAAGGCCAATATGGCGCTTACACCTCGCTGGTGTATTTGCTTCCACTGATCGGCGGCATCGTAGCTGACAAGTTCCTAGGAACCCGGAAGGCCATCGCCTTCGGCGCGCTGCTTTTGGTTGCGGGCCACGGCCTGATGGCCATTGAGGGCAAACCCGCCACCCAAACACTCACCTATCAGGGCGCTACCTATTCCTTCGTGGTCAACGGGCGCGGCGATGATCGCCAAGTGCGCTTGAAAGTGGGTGAGGGAGAGTATGCCTTTGGGGCCAATGAAGCCGGTGGCCTGAAAATTGAGGGCCTTCCCACCGCATCGCCACTCCCAGCCGTGTTACCAAAGGACAGCTATGAGCTTGGCGTAACGGGGCGTCAGCCGCTGTTTCAAGCCATTCTTTTCATGGCTCTTTCGTTGATTATCGTCGGCGTTGGCTTCTTGAAGCCCAACATCTCCACAATCGTCGGCCAGCTTTATCCCCAAGGCGATCCACGTCGCGATCCGGGCTTTACGCTCTATTATTACGGTATCAATCTTGGCGCGTTTTGGGCGGCCATCCTATGTGGCCTATTGGGGCAAACAGTTGGCTGGTGGGCTGGGTTTGGCTTGGCCGGTGTTGGCATGTTGGCGGGCTGGCTGGTGTTCATAATGAATAAGCCATTGCTCGAAGGCCATGGAGAGCCGCCAAATCCGGAGGAGCTGAAAAAGCCGCTTCTGGGCCCGATCAATCGCGAATGGGGCATTTACATCGCGGGCGTTTTGGCTCTGCCATTGATTTGGTATTTCGTGCAAAACAACGCGATTGTTGGCGGCCTCCTTGGCCTCGGTTCGGTGATCGTGTTGGCGTATTTCGCCTACTTCATGGTCACAAAATGCACCAAGGAAGAAACGCTTCGCTTGCTTTTGGCGCTCATTTTGGTCGCCGCCTCGGTAGTGTTCTGGACCCTGTTTGAGCAGGCCGGTTCATCTCTCAACCAATTTGCAGAGCGCAATACCCTGTTGCCGTCCGATGGTATGATGACGGTGACAGCATCGCAAACTCAATCGTTTAACTCGGGTTTCATTTTGCTTTTTGCCCCGGTTTTTTCCGCGATTTGGGCCTATCTGGGCAAACGGAACCTAGATCCTTCAACGCCGCTAAAGTTCGCTCTTGCGCTGTTGCAGGTCGGCGCTGGCTTTATGGTTCTGGTATGGGGCGCTTCTTTCGCCGATGCAGATTACCGCGTGCCGATGTTGTTCTTGGCGCTGGCCTATTTGCTGCACACCACGGGTGAGCTTTGCCTCTCTCCCGTTGGCCTTTCCGCGATGACGAAGCTTTCCCCTGCCGCCGTGGTTTCCACTATGATGGCAACTTGGTTTTTGGCGTCGGCTTGGGCCCAATATGTAGGCGGGTTCGTCGCCCAGCTTACCGCCACAGAAACGGTCGCGGGCCAAGTGCTTGACCCGAAGGGAGCGCTTGAAACCTATGTGTCGGTGTTCCAGCTTATCGGCTTGTGGGCGATTGGTATCGGCGTCGTAATGGCGATTGCCAGCCCGCTCTTGAACAAGATGGCAGGTGGCGTGAAGTGAGTATGGATGGCGTCGACTCCGCAGATCGGGCTGCGTCCGCACCTGATATTCGCAATGGCCTGCTCTATCCTTGCGGCGAGCCACCCGAACCCGGCACCGTCAAAGAAGTTGCGGATGGTGTTTTGTGGGTGCGCATGCCGCTGCCATTCGCGTTGAAATGGATCAATCTGTGGCTGCTTCGTGATGGCGATGGTTGGGCGATTGTCGATACAGGCGTCGCGCTCGAAGAAACCCGCGCCTACTGGCGCACCATTATCGAGGACGTTCTGGGCGGGGCCAAGATTACCCGCGTTTTCGTCACCCATATGCACCCGGACCATGTCGGCCTCGCAGGATGGCTCACCCGCAAATACCAATGTCGCCTCTGGATGTCGCGCCTTGAATATATTTCGTGCCGCATGTTGGTGGCCGACACGGGCCGCGAGGCTCCTGACGAAGGCACCACTTTCTACCAGCAAGCGGGTTGGAGCGAGGATTCTATCGACACCTACCGCGTTCGTTTTGGTGGCTTCGGAAAGGGTGTTTCCCGCATGCCAGACGCATATCGTCGGCTCAGCGATGGTGAAACCATCGACATAGGTGGCCGCGAATGGGCAGTCATCATGGGCTGCGGTCACAGCCCTGAGCATGCCTGCCTCTACCAAAAAGACCTCAGTGTTTTGATCTCAGGCGATCAGGTTCTGCCGCGCATCTCGTCAAATGTGTCGATCTTCCCGACAGAGCCAGACGCAGACCCGCTAACCGATTGGCTCGATAGCTGCCGCAAGCTGAGAGGCCTTGTGCCTGACGAAACCTTCATTTTGCCGGCGCATAATGAACCCTTTGTCGGCGTGCAAAAGCGCCTGACTGACTTGATTGAAGGTCACGAAATTGGCCTTTCGCGCATCCTCGATATCCTCGACGAGCCTAAGCGCGTCGTGGATACGTTCTCAGCTCTGTTCAAGCGCCCCATTGGCCCAGACATCCTCGGCATGGCCACAGGTGAGGCGGGAGCCCACCTAAACACATTGCGGGCGCGTGGATTGATAGATCGCACCGTTGGTGAGGATGGGGTCGCCCGTTACGCCCGAACTTAGTGATATTTCGAGTTACTTCACGCCCAGTTTTTTCTGCAAGTCGGTGGAGCTGGTCGTGTATTGGAACCGAAGTTTGCGGTCTGGGTGCACATAGCGAAATGCCTGTTGCGCCATCAACGCGGCCTCATGGAAGCCTGACAGGATCAGTTTAAGCTTGCCCGGATAGGCGTTGATGTCGCCGATCGCAAAGATGCCGGGCGTGGTGGTTTCAAACTTTTCCGTGTCGACCGGGATCAGGTTTTCGTGCAGTTGCAGCCCAAACTCAGCCACGGGCCCTAGCTTCATCGTCAACCCATAGAAGGCTAACATCGCGTCGGCCGCAACCTCATGCGCGCCGTTGGCATCTTCCAAAGTGACCGATTTCAGATTCGGTGCATCGCCATTAAGCGTTTTCACATTGGCAATTTTCAGGTCCACCAAGCCCTGCTCAACCAGCTCGCGCATTTGCATAACCGAATGCGGCGCAGCCCGGAAATCATCGCGCCGGTGCACCAGTGTCACGCGTTCTGCGATCGGTTGTAACGCAAGCGTCCAGTCCAACGCACTATCCCCGCCGCCAGCGATCAGCACCTTCTTCCCGCGAAACTGTTCCATCTTGCGAACGGCGTAAAAAACACTGGTGCCTTCAAAGCCTTCGATTCCAGGTAGTGGCGGCTTCTTCGGCTGGAACGAGCCGCCACCCGCCGCGATCACCAACACCGGTGCCACCAAAGTCGTGCCAGCATCGGTGGTCAGCGACCATTTATCATCAGGCGTTTTCTCCAACCCAATTGCCATTTCACCGAGGTGGAACGTGGGCGAGAAAGGCGCAATTTGTTCCAGCAAGCGCTCAGTAAGATCCTGCCCGGAAATGATCGGCCATGCAGGAATATCGTAAATCGGCTTTTCAGGATAAAGCTCAGAGCACTGCCCGCCGGGCTTGTCGAGAATGTCGACAAGGTGGGCTTTAACGTCGAGCAAGCCGAGCTCAAACACCGCAAACAGGCCAACGGGGCCTGCGCCAATGATGATCACATCGGTTTCGTAATGCTCGCCTGCGGGCGCGCTGGTAATCCGGGTGGGAAGATTGATGGGGCCGCTGCCGTCCATATTAAATGCCTGCTCCGTCGCTCATGGCGCCTGTAACTTGATTGACGATATAGGTCGTCAATTGGTCGGCGGCGGCGTTTTGATCGTATGTTGTGGTGTCAATTGTTAGTTCAGGGTGGGTTGGTGCCTCGTAGGGTGCCGAAATTCCAGTGAAGCCCGGCAGATTACCCGCGCGGGCCTTCGCATATAGCCCTTTAGGATCACGGCTTTCACACGTGGCCACGTCAGCCGACACGTAAACCTCATGGAACCCATCGCCAACCGTTGCCCGCGCAGAAGCCCGATCCGCCGCATAAGGCGCGATCATCGGCACGAGGACAACAAGGCCGCTTTCCATCAGGATTTTCGCCACCGCTGTGGTCCGTCGCAACGCTTCGGCGCGGTCCTCAGCGCTAAATCCAAGGTCTTTGTTCAAACCAGCCCGCAACACGTCGCCGTCAAGGCGCACGACATTGATGCCGCTCGCAAAAAGCCGCTTTTCGGCAGCCTCTGCGACTGTAGACTTTCCAGCTCCAGATAAACCGGTCAGCCAGACGACAGCGCCGCGATGGCCGAACCGTGTGGCCCGAAGGCGTGCGGTCGGTACCGGCAGCTCGACTTTGGTGCGAAGCGCTTCGAGAATGACCCCGCCGCCGGCAATCGTGAACCCATCAACCAGCACGACCCGCCCAATGGCGGGCTCCACATCATGGGCATCCGCGGCAATCGGGCTGGCCAGCGCCAAAACCACATCGCCAGCATCGTGGCGCGGGATAGAGAGACCGTTGCGGGCTTCCAAACCTGCGGTGTCATACGCGCGCTCAATCTTTTCGACGACGCCTTGCGCTTCGCCCGAGCCGACCTTGATCTTTAACCGCTTACCAACGCTCAGCGCTTCATCGCCCAGCCAAAAAACCCGAACGCGCAGCTTCTGGCTAGCCACGGGTGCGGTGCTTATAAGTCCGCCAACATCGCCGCGCTTTACGAAAATCTGTTCGTCGAGCTGAATGCCGATGCTTTCGCCCGCAATCGCATGATCGACGGATGGCGCGTTCCAGCGCTCAAATGACTTGATCGTTGCGCTCACGCCAGAAGGCGCAAACACCAAAGCATCGCCCACATTTAAGCGGCCTGAAACCAAACGGCCCGCAATAATTCGGCGCTCGTCGAACTTGTAGACATCCTGAACCAACAGCCGGGCAGGGCGGTGATGCGCAGGCTTGGCTGACTGAAAGCTGTCCAGTGCTTCCAACACCGATGGGCCTGCCCACCAGCCGAGATTGTCCGAGCCATCGGCGATGTTGTCACCGTGGCGGGCTGACACTGGAGCGATGGTTTTGGCTACCACACCGAGCCCTTGAAGCAAGGCGCGGATTTCGCCTTCCAAAGTCTCAAACAACGCCTGATCATAGCCGATCAGGTCAATTTTATTGACAAATACAGCAACTTGCTTGACGCCTAATAGGGAGAGTAACGTTGCGTGTCGACGCGTTTGGTCGCGCACGCCTTCGGCTGCATCTACCACCAAAATCGCCGCATCAGCCTGTGCCGCGCCGGTGATCATGTTCTTCAGGAATTCGCGGTGGCCCGGTGCATCGAGCAACACAATCCGCCGCCCGGGCCGCTGCAAAATGGCTTGGGCCACATCAATCGTGATGCCTTGATCACGCTCGGCTTGCAGCGCGTCCGTCAAAAACGCCCATTCAAGCTCCATACCGCGCTTTTTTGAGAGCCCTTCGAGTGCTGCCGCTTTGCCTTCAGTCAGCGAGCCTGTGTCGTGCAACAAACGGCCAACCAGGGTGGATTTGCCATGGTCAACATGGCCAACAACGGCTACGCGGACGGTTTCGTGCGCAGAGGAGGCATCATTCACCGGTGCGGCGCCTTCAGAAACGGAATCATACATGGTGGTGCGCCTGATTTATGGGCGAAAACGGATGTTAGAGGTAGCCATCGACCCGTAGCCGTTCGAAAGCATCCTCCGACGATTTGTCCATCGCCCGACCCGAACGCTCTGACACGTTTGTGGTTTCAAGCTCCAGGATGATTTCGTCCAATGTCGAAGCCGGGCTATCGATGGGAAACGTAATGTCCTTGTCGCCAATGGAGCGATACCGTTTGCCATTCTTCGAAAAGTAAAGGTCCACTACCGGAATGGCCTCACGGCGGATGTAGCGCCAGATGTCGCTCTCGGTCCACGCCAGCAGGGGATGAACGCGGATGTGTGCGCCGGGCGCAAACTCGTCGTTAAACTGATCCCAAAACTCCGGCGGCTGGTTAGCAGGGTCCCACGCCCCGTCAGCACGGCGTGGGGAAAACACACGTTCCTTTGCTCGCGTCCCTTCCTCATCCCTGCGAATGCCCGCGATCAACCCGCCATACTTCTTCTCATCCAAAATCTTGCGGAGACCCAAAGATTTGCGCTGCCCGCGACGAGCATCTTCCGGCAATGAAGGGTCGGTAAACTCCAAGGTTGGCGCCATACCAACAATCAAATCCACACCCCACTCTTTGGTGTAGCGATCGCGAAACGCATAGGCCTCATCAAATTTGTTGCCCGTATCGATATTGACCACAGGAAACGGAACTTTGCCGAAAAACGCCTTTTTCGCCAACCAAATCAGAACATTGGAATCCTTGCCGAACGACCAAAGCATGGCAAGGTTTTCAATGCGCGCATAGGCTTCGCGCAAAATGAAGACACTCTGGGCTTCAAGTGCATCGAGGTGGGCCTCATGGCGCGTCGCATCGCGAGCCGCAGCATCAGCCTTGGCAAAAGTTGTGGAAGTCATAGCGCTGTTACCAGTTCATGCGTGGTCCGCGCCGTAGGGCGCGCGAGGTGTATGCCACATTCGGTCTTGTTTTCATCGGCCCAACGGCCCGCGCGCTGATCTTGGTCAATCGAGGTGGCTTTCGTGCACGGCCAGCAGCCAATGGATCGGTATCCCATTTCAAAAAGTGGGTGCAACGGTAGCTTGCGGGCGGCGGAAAACGCCACGATGTCGGTAGCGCTCCAGCGCGCTAGCGGGTTGATTTTAATGCGCTCACCGTCCCACTCCACCGTTTCCAGCGTGGACCGAAGCGCGTTCTGCCAGCGTTTTCGCCCTGTCCCCCAGGCGTCATATCCCAGCAATGCCTCATCCAGCGGGCGAACTTTGCGCAAGTCGCAGCACGCATCGGTCGAGCGTTTCCAGAGGTCACTGCGGGGGTCTTCGGCCTGAATGTCGGCGGTCTGCGCTCGAAGCGACGTCACACGCCGCAGCCCCAAGGTCTCGATCAGCGTGTCGCGATGCTGCAAAGTTTGGGCGAAGTGGAAGCTGGTATCCAGAAACAGCACAGGAATGTCTTTCGAGACATCCGCCGCTAATGCCAGCAAAGCGCCGCTCTCAGCCCCGAATGAGGAAACCAGCGCAAAGCGATCGCCAAAGATATCCAGCGCACGCTCAATCACAACTTCCGCCGCCGCACTATCCAGCTCGCGATTCAATTCGGTAGCAAGCGCTTGGCTCATGTCACGCCCCTTCCACAGGTTGCGCGCGTTGATCACTTACGATCCTCCGGCGGTCGGCGGCGACCTGATACACAGCGCGGTGGCGTTCCAGTGCCGCTAGAAACACCGGCGCTTTCGCTGCATCGGCGATCTCAAAACTATCAAAGCCGCAGCGCGCCATGAAGTGCGCTTGGTCGGGCAGAACTGCCCCGGTCGCGCGCAACTCTCCCGTGAAGCCCATTTCCTGACGCAGCACGTTGGCTTGGCTGTAAGCGCGTCCATCACGATAGGCCGGAAAATTCAACGCGATCAGCGCGATATGGCTCAAGATCGGTGCCAAGCTCCGTGGGTCCGCCGTATTTGAAAGCACGACGCCGGTTTCGCCATTCCGTGTAGCAAACGCCTCATCGCTCAAAGCCCGCTCAGCCGAAACGATTACGCTAGCCTCAAGGGTTGGCGCTTCGTCATCGGGGAGCTTTGTCCAGCGGTCATCAATCAACCCAGACCGATTAAGCAGTGGCATAAATTACCTCTTTGAAGGAGGCGACGCCGAGGCGCTTAACGGCCCCCGAAAAGCTTTCCCCGTCCTCACGCACCGCAACATAGCGCCCGATAATCCGCTCAATTGCGTTTACAGTCGCATTGGAGTCCAAGGCCGGGCCCATGATTTTACCGATGGCAGCATTCTCGTCTGCCGAACCGCCAAGCAGGATTTGGTAGTATTCTTGATCTTTTTTATCGACGCCCAAAATCCCGATATCGCCTACATGGTGGTGGCCGCAGGCATTGATGCAGCCCGAAATCTTGATGCGGATTTCGCCAATATTTTCTTGCGCGTCCAGATCTGCAAACCGCTTTGCGATGTCTTGGGCGATAGGGATGGAGCGCGTGTTGGCGAGCGCGCAATAATCCAAGCCTGGGCAGGCGATGATGTCAGACACCAGACCGACATTCGCCGTTTCTAAGCCGAGCGAGACAAGCCCCGCATATACCGCATCCAAATCACCACGGCGAACATGCGGCAACACCAAGTTTTGCTCATGCGTGGCACGAATTTCGCTGAACGAATAGCGTTCCGCCAACGCGGCCAGGCCATCCATTTGATCAGCGCTAACATCGCCTGGTATCTCGCCAACGGCTTTCAGCGAAATCAAAATCGCCGAATATCCGGGTTGTTTGTGCGCGAGCACATGGCGACGCTTCCAGCGTGAAAACTCAGGACCGCTTGTTGTTGGCGCGGCATCATTGGCGGCTTCGGGTGCAAACCGTTGCTCAATAAACGCTTCCCGAATGCGTGCGAGCTCGCCTGCATCCACGCGTGGACGATAGGCGTTGGAGCGCTGAAATTCCTCCTCCACAGCGGCGGTAAACTCTTCTTGCCCCATCGCATTAACAAGGATCTTGATGCGCGACTTGTAGAGATTGTCCCGCCGACCCGCCGCATTGTAGACGCGCAAAATAGCTTCAATGTAGCCCGTAATATCTAATCCTGGCACGAAGCTGTTGATTTCATAGGCCACGTAGGGCGTGCGGCCTTGCCCACCGCCTACCCAAACCGAAAACCCGACCTCGCCATCGCGTTCAACAATTTGCAGGCCGATATCGTGCACTTTCAGTGCCGTCCGGTCTTTTGCGCTCGCATTAATCGCGATCTTGAACTTGCGCGGCAGGAACGAGAATTCCGGGTGAAGCGTAGACCATTGCCGCAACACCTCAGACCAAACGCGCGGATCATCCGGTTCGTCGGCCGCAACGCCGGCTAGCGGGTCTGACGTGATGTTGCGCACGCAATTACCCGAAGTCTGGATGGCGTGCATGTTCACAGCGGCCAACTCATCCAAAATATCGGGAGAATCGACCAGCTTTATCCAGTTAAACTGGATGTTCTGTCGCGTCGTGAAATGTCCGTAGCCGCGATCATAAACCCGCGCGATCCGCGCCAAAGCCCGCATCTGCTCGGATGAGAACACTCCATAAGGGATTGCTACTCGCAGCATATAAGCGTGCAGCTGCAAGTAGAGGCCGTTCATAAGCCGCAAGGGCTTAAATTGGTCCTCGGTGATTTCCCCAGAAAGCCGCCGCGCCACTTGATCGCGGAACTCCGCAGCGCGATCGGCTACTATGGCGCGATCATAATCATCATAGCGATACATTAGACAGTTTCCGCTTGTTTGCCGAGGTCGAGGCGAACGGTCGGGCCATGCGCACGAATGCGCTCACGCCACCGCGGCACGGGGCCAGCATCTGACGGGAGGGCATCTTCAATTTCGGCGCTAACGACCACTGTTTCCGCGGCCAATGCCGCCGCTAAAGCGGCATCCGCTGTGGCAGCATCCATCAACGCAGCGCGCGTCATGTTGGCGACCCAATCAGCGCCGGTCCACCAAACAGCTTCGCCATCGGTTAGGCGGTTGGCGCCCAGAATTTTTAGGTCAGATTTCATGCTGCTTGGACCGCAATGTGAGTGAGATCGACGTCACTGGCCGCGCGCGCCGCTTCGCCAATTATGAGAAGGGCAGGGCCGCCCAATCCAGCTTCGCAAACAGCCGTCGCCATCAAACCCAGTGTGGTTCTAATCACCACTTGGTCAGCGCGTGTGCCTTTCTCGACAACTGCCACGGGCGTTGCCGTTGAAAGACCACCATCCAACAACCCTTGCGCTACGGCAGAAGCCGTTGAAAGACCCATATAAACAACAATGGTTTGTCCTAAAGCCGCAAGAGCGCGCCAATTTGTAGGCCCCTCGCCAGCATCATGGCCGGACACAAACGTGACCGCATGGGCAAAGCGCCGATCAGTCAGAGCAATTCCCGCCGTAGCCGCGCAGCCCAACGCCGCCGTAATGCCGGGCACAACATGAACCTCAACGCCCGCCGCACGGCACGCATCAACTTCTTCGCCGCCACGACCGAAAACGAACGGATCACCGCCCTTCAAGCGAACCACTCTTTTGCCATCGCGTGCGGCAGCCACCAGCAACGCATTGATTTGGCCCTGCGACACCGTGTGCGCTGATTTGTGCTTGCCAACGAATACCTGCGTTGCATCGCGGCGAATGCGATCACGGATTTCTGCCGATACCAGCGCATCGACAAACACAATATCCGCATCGCCCAGCAAGCGTGCGGCTTTCAAGGTCAACAAGTCGGGGTCTCCCGGCCCTGCGCCGACAATATGCACGACACCTTGAGAGGTCCGCTGTGCACCTTCCAATACGGCGCTCAACATCGCCTCTGCGCCGTCAAAATCCCCGGCTAAGGCGCGCTGCCCAATGGGGCCATCCACCACACCTTCAAGGATTTCCCGCGTTGCGTCTGGTGTTCCAACCTTTGCACGGACACGCGATCGTTGATGCTTCAAAAAGCTACTCAACCGATCCAAGCCGGAGGGCAGAGCAGCTTCTACCCAACCCCGCACCCGCCGCGCCAAAGTCGGCGCGCCGCCGGACGTTGAAATCCCGATCACGACGTCCCCGCGCTCAACAATGGCAGGCGTGATGAAATCGCACAAAGCTGTCTGATCGACCGCGTTCACCGGAACACGCGCCGCATTGGCGAGCGCAACGGTAAGCGCATCGGTTTCGCCGTCGCCGGACGCTGCATAAGCTAGCGTAACGCCGCTGAAATCGTCGGCCGTAACAGCGCGTTGCAGGAACGCCGCCTGAGGAAACTCGTCGGTTAAAGCGGGCTCGAACCGAGGCGAAACAAACGACAAATCGGCACCATAACGCGCCATCAGCCGAGCCTTTCGCGCAGCGATTTCGCCACCACCCGCGATCAGCACGGTTTTGCCATCCACAACAAAGAACGCTGGCGCTGCACGCATTACTCTAACCCAAATTTGAAACGCCCAGCCTGAAGGCCTTCCATCACAGCCAGCAGGTAGGCGTGGCCAATCAATGAAACAATTACGAAGTGATGACGTGACGCATTAGCGGCGCTAAACGATCTTCTTCAGAAATGATAGCTGAAGTCATCACGTTATGTTGCGATCCCATGGCTTGGTATCCGGCCTCCAACGTGAAATACGGCCTTTTTTGGGCTTTCCAAAACTAGAATCAATGATTTGAGTAGGCTATGGACCCGGTTCGCCACGCGTTAACGCAAGTAACCAGTATAACGCGGGCAAAAACCCTCATTGCGTTAGAAGAGGCGTTCCTCGATGCGATGAGTGGCTTAGGCATCAAGACCTATGCCGCATCGTTCATCGACTCCACGACACAGATCAGCCCTGCAAAGAACCTAGTGTCAAATTGGCCTGAGGAATGGCGAAATATTTGGCTTAAACGTGAGTTGTTTTTCGACGACCCAATTACGTGGAAAGCGGCACGCACGCCCGGCGGTTTTTTTTGGCGTGACGCAACCGAATATATGTCAGAACGAGGCGAGGCTGTGTTCGCGCAAGCCCGCGAGTTCGGGATGTTGGATGGGTTCGCGCTTGCGAAGTCAACACGGTACGCGCCATTCGCACTTGTCAGCGTATCTGGAGAAAAGCTTGAGTGGACGCCCATGGAAGAAGGTGTGGCGACTTTCGTGATGGAGACCTTCCTTGGAAGGCTTCTCTTCTTGCGCGATGCCGGCTTCGACAATGTTTTCAAGAAGCTATCGCCCCAAGAGCATCGTTGTTTAGCGCTGGCATCTAAGGGCATGTCAGATAAAGAAATCGGTCGCGCGCTTTCAATTTCCCATCACACAGTCACCGCCCACATGAAGGGCGCGCAAAACAAACTCCAAGCGCCGAACAGAGCTGCCGCCGTTGCTGCGGGGATATGGACATCCCAGCTCGTGCGGGCGCCGGCTACCCTTTAATTCTAACAGCGCTACGCTCCCCACTCCACTGTTTAGTCTCGGCCAATCCCATCCCCTTTTTTGGGAGGATAGGAAGAATGGTTAATGCCGTTAACCTTTTGGCATCAAACTACAATTGTGGAGACGGGCTATGGCTCTTTTAATTGAACCGCATCACCACATAAACCTTATGGGTGTTCTCGACGAGGCTTTTCGTCTGCGTCGCAAAGTATTTGTCGAAGGGATGGGTTGGAAGATCCCTGGCGATGACGGCATCCGCGACTGTGATCAGTTTGATGATGAATATGCAACGCATCTCTTATCTTTTGCACCAGATGGGCGAGTGGCGGGATATTTGCGTATCCTTCCAGGCGATCGGCCAATGCTGATTACAGAGGTATTCGCGGACACGCTCGACATGAAACCGGCACCACGTGGCCCCAATGTGCGTGAGGATTCTCGCCTGTGCACGAGCTTGGAGCTGACTGACAAAGCGGTACGCATGCAGGTGCAGCAAGATATCCACGTCAGCCATCTTGAATACTGCATCAGCCGTGGGGTTGAGACAGTTATCGTTTACACCAGCATGAAGTGGATCGCGAACACCGCGCGAACCGGTCTGGAGATCGAAATGCTTGGCACGCCACGCATGGTCGATGGCGAGCTTTGTGCGCCGGCGTGTTTCCACATCACCGACGATGTGAAAGCGTTGGTGAAGCAAGCCTACGGAGACAATATCGGTTTCCTTCAGGATCCCGACAAAAACCCGAGCCTGTTAGATCAATATGGTCAGGTTAATGTCGCAGCGTGAGTAAGCCGGACGCTCCACTGTCTGACGTACTGGAGTCCGAGCTCGGCGGTCTCCTTGACGATCTCGAAGACCTAAAGCCCGTTCAGCGCGCCGTGCATCTTCGGGCATTACGCTATGTCGCGAATGTGCCGACTGAAGATGTTTTGCTCGCGGCGGCTCTTTTTTCGACCTTAAAGCCTACAGTTGATACTGACGACAGCGCAGCTTTGGTGGGCCGAAAACCCACCAAAGCTGGCGTCGCAAAGGTCGAGCCTGCGGCTTTGGACGAGGCTGAGCCGATCAGCGACCGCGAGCGCAGTGCTGCACAGCTCGCTCGGCAATGCCTCCATGAGGATTTTTTCGCACGCGTAATCCGAGCCGCAGATGAACGGACCGGTGACGGCAATGTCGAGGCCGGGGCCATTTTTCGCGCAGCGCTCTCAATCGCCCTTAAGCGCTTTGGCCCAAAGCTCATTGCCGCTCAATGTGAGAAGCTGGCCAAGCTGCTAAATGCTAAGCCGACTTATATGCATTAACCTGTGGGCGCCGCTCACTAGTCTCCGGCTGTTCAGAGTTCTTCGGGCGCGTATTGTGCCACCTGTTTCTTCAACTCGCTCAGCAAAGCCGCCCCGACAGGGTGCGTGTTGTCGGTGATCTTTTGGCGAACGGCGGCTTTAATGGACTCAACATGAGCATCAAGCAGCGAGTGTGGCGCGCGCTGGCGGCCTTCTGGGCTGTCAATCAATCGGCACAAGCTATCGGCAAACTCGGAAACAATCGGATAGCCATAGGTCGTGCCAAGGCCTTTGAGGTCATGTGCGGCGCGATAGAGGCACTCACGTTCTTCTTCGGCACCATTGGCGGCTCTTGCAGCGGCATGGCATTGTTCCAAGCGCTTTACTTCATCATTCAGCCAGTCGCCAAACTGAGACGACATCGCCTGAAGTGCGGCTTCAGCCGCCGCAATGCGGTCTGGGTTTAGAGAAGAAAACTTGTTTCCAAGCTTCATCTTCAATTTGTTTGGCGGGTTAATGAACTCGACACTTGGCGCAGGCTCAGACATCATCGTTTCCTCAATCTTCTGTATCTTGCTTTGTTACACCTTAACCGACGGTGAAATTCGCAATTTCCGACTGTTTTGAGAACACTTTCTGGTTGTTAGGGCGCTGAAAATGGGTTTCGTTATTTCTTGTCCACGTGACGCGCACAATCATTGGTCGCCGCAGAGCGCACGTCCGCTTAGAAGTGGGACGGCCTTTGTTGCAGCCTTGATTCTAGTGGTCGGCCCGGTTCGCGCGGCAGCCGCGGGCCCAAATGATGTAGAACTTCTTCATGTTCAGGAGCAGGAAAACGTTCCGCCACAAGGTTTCACGACACCTTCCGGCAATATCGCCTGCGCCGTGTTCAATTATGGCGGCCCGCCAGAGCTTTCCTGCGAAATAATCGAGACGACTTGGACGCCAGAGCGCCCATTAGAAGAGTGCGAGCTCGACAGCGGTAAACAGATATCCATGGCCGTGCACGGCACCGCCAGCGGTTCGTGGTGGTGTGCCGGTGACACGTGGCGTCACCCTGGCATTAAGCCATTGGCTTATGGAAAAAAGTGGTCCTCCCAAGGCTTTTCCTGCATCAGCACGAAGGCCAACCTCCGCTGCACCAACGCCAAGGGGCACGGTTGGGAAATGGCTCGCGCTGCCGTGCGCATTTTCTGATCGCAGAGTTATTCAGAACGCCCTACGCTCATCGGCCCGGCAATCAGCCTTAATGCGCAAATTGCTCAACAAGAATACGCTCATCCAAGCTGCGGCCGGCGTCAAACAGCATAGTCATACAACGCCCGCGATCTTCCTGAATCAGAACCGAACGTACATCACGCACTTCCTGATTGTCGGCCGACGCGGCAACAGGCCGAAGCTCCGGGTCGATTATATCAAACCGAACTTTGCTCCCTTGGCGCAATAAAGCCCCGCGCCATCTCCGTGGACGGAACACTGAAATGGGCGTTAGAGCCAATAAACCGGTGCCTAAGGGAACAATTGGTCCGTGTGCGGACAAGTTGTAAGCAGTAGACCCTGCCGGAGTTGCAACGAGAACGCCATCACAAGCTAATTCGGGCATACGCTCGGCAGTGTCGACGGTCACCTTTATCCGTGCGGTCTGGTGTGTTTGGCGCAACAAGGAGACTTCGTTTATCGCCAGTCGATCTTGCACAGTACCATCAACGCAATGTGCCGACATCCGAAGCGGATGGATGATTACCGCCTCCGCATGGGCGAGGCGATCAATCAACTCGTCTTCGTCATAGTCGTTCATCAAAAAACCAACGGTACCTTGGTTCATGCCGAACACAGGGATGCCGTCAATCATGTGGCGCCTCAGCGTTTCCAGCATCAAGCCATCCCCGCCAAGCGCAACGATCACATCGGCCTCGTCCTCGGCGCACGTGCCATACCGATCAACCAGCCGCGTCAGCGCCTCTTGGGCCTCTGGTCGGGCACTGGCAACGAAGGCGATGCTCTTAAAGCGGGCGCGGTCAGCCGACCCCATAATGATCTCCGACTAGCCAACCTGCTAGCATTTCGAGGTGGAGACTAAGGCCGTTTTGCGAAGGAGACGTCAAGCACGTCTAGGCCACGCGACCCGCAAAAAGGCTATCGCCCGCCATTTCCAGCGCTTGTCATCAAGGCTCGCGCGGCTTGCTGCGGGGTAACGGCCTCAAAAATTTCATGGACGAGCAGGTCGTCCATCGGTGTCCATTCTCTATTGTCCGCCGAGGTGTAAAGCCGCTCATGCACGCCTGCCACAGAGGCCATGTCAAACCCAGCCGCGCGTGCTGCAATGATAAACGTCTTGTTTGAGCCCTGATGAAGGGCCTGCGATACCCGATTGGCCGACAGACCGGTTAGCTCCGCCATGCCATCAATGAACAAATCTTTCCGCCCGTTCATGAGGGCCTGCAACAGCACTCCCGGCGTGGGTCCACGCGCTGCTTCCTTAGACGCTTGGGCGATAATGGCGGCGCTGCGGGCATCCAAATCACCATCAGCCCGTTCCTGCGCGGCCGCGACGGTCGCGCTTGCCACCATTGCATCGAGCTCAGCAGGGTCAACATCATCGCGCCGCGCAATTGAGGCCCGCACTGCGGCCCCTGCATAGGAATACGCCAAAACGATCAGATCAATAGGCACCTCAGCCCGCGTTCCAAAGGCCTCCAAAACGTCGGGTGCATTGCGGCCAACCTCAATGGCAGCACGCAGTGTGGTTGTATCGATCCTCGCGGTCGTGTTGTGCCCAAGAATTCGTATCGGCGAAGGCTCGCCCGTTTCCACGATGGCCGCTGATACACGCTCCGAAATCGCAGGGCGCGCCGCGACAAGTGACCGGTGCGCCGTGCCGCGCTCAGAAATTACCGATAACAGCATAGCCTCATCAACGACCGGGCTCGCCTCGATAATCGGCGCCGCGACGGCGGCTACATCGAGCGCTAAGCTCGAAATCAAAGTGCGCGGCGCCCACGCTGCGTGCTTTACCGCGATGCTTAACCGCCGCCGCACATCCTGTTCGGCTTCAGCCAGCAGTGTTTGCATAATGTCACCGAACAGCGCCATCTCGGTGTCGCTTGGGCGGTTGGTAGCGCTCGTATAAACAATCGCGGCCTCATCCACGAGGCGCGCGCGCGCTTCCGCTGAACGGTCGCGGGCAAGCTCAAGCAGGTAAGCGGCGCGGGTGGAATTCATTTGAGCCTCAAACGAACGTGGTTATTCTCCGTTAACTGTTAACGAGCCCAAAACTTTCCAGCGCGGGAACTGCAAAAGCAATGAACTTATTTGAAATATACAACGATTTGCGCAAAAAGACATCTTTGATTGTGAGCTCGCTTTCGCCTGAAGATTGTCAGGTTCAATCCATGCCAGACGCAAGCCCAGTAAAGTGGCACTTGGCGCACACGAACTGGTTCTGGGAAACCTTCATTTTGGCCCCGCGAAGCGTCGGCCAAACGAATTCTGAGTATCAATTTCTGTTCAACTCCTATTATGAAGCGCTCGGCCACCGCCATGCGCGACCGCAACGTGGCCTCATTACGCGACCTGATTTGACCGAGATTCTTGCGTGGCGCGACCGCACTGATGCTGCAATGGAAGCGCTTTTGAACGGCCCCGCGGCCAAAGACCCCGCTTTGCAAGCGCTAGTAGAGCTTGGAATTGCCCATGAGCAGCAACATCAGGAGTTAATCTTGATGGATGTGAAGCACCTGCTCGCCAGCCACCCGTTCCCAACCGGTCGTTATGCCCAGCAAGCCAATTCAGAACACCAAATCTCACCGCCTAGGGCTAAGACCTCTTTTGAGGGTGGCTTGATTGAAATCGGACACTCCGGCGTAGGTTTTGCCTTTGACAATGAAGGCCCGCGCCACAAGGTCTGGCTAAATCCTTTCGTGCTCGCCAATCGCACAGTAACCAACGCAGATTGGAAAGCGTTCATCGCCGATGCGGGCTATTCCAACCCGTCACTCTGGCTTTCGGATGGGTGGTCATGGCGCCAAAGCACGGGCACCAAAGCGCCGCTTTACTGGCAAGACGGCGATGAGACGACAATAACTCTTTCGGGCGTTCAGCCAATCGAGGACGACGAACCCGTTTGCCATATCAGCTTTTATGAAGCTGCCGCCTTTGCCGAGTGGGCGGGCGGGCGGCTGCCAACAGAAGCCGAATGGGAACTTGCCGCGCGCGGGCTGCCCGTTGAAGGCAATTTTGCCAATGGCGCAACCGCCGCCCACCCGGAGCTGCTTTCTCATGGTGATGGCGTGCAGGGCATGTTCGGCAATGTCTGGGAATGGACCCGCTCAGACTATAGCCCCTATCCCGGCTTTAAGCCGGCCGCGGGTGCCGTCGGTGAATACAATGGGAAATTCATGAGTGGTCAAATTGTGTTGCGCGGCGGTAGCTGTGCCACACCCATGAACCATGTTCGCGCCACATATCGCAATTTCTTCCCACCGACAGCACGTTGGGTTTTCTCGGGCCTCCGTTTGGCGTGGGACGCCTAAATCCACATTCTGGTGATAAAAACCATCAAAACTTCTCTATTGACCATGGCGAAGGTCAGGGCGACGATGAGGCAAATACCTACTCGAGGAAGGAAAAACACATGAACGCACCAGCAAAACCAGAACCTAACACCGCAATGCCCAACCTTGGGCGCATGGCTACAATGGCTGCCACAGCCGAGAGCTTTTACGCCGCCCATCCTGGTGATGCCGAATGGAAGGCCCGGGTCGATCTCGCAGCGGCATATCGCATTGTGTCACTTTATGGCTGGGATGATTTGGTATTCACCCACATCTCAATGCGTATTCCGGGGCCGGAGCACCACTTCCTGATTAACCCTTACGGCTTGCTGTTTGAAGAAATCACCGCCTCGAGCCTCGTTAAGATTGATCTGGACGGGAACATCCTTGAGCCTACACCGTATTTCATCAATCCAGCAGGTTTCACCATCCACTCTGCCATCCATGCTGCCCGCGACGATGCCCAATGTGTGATGCACTTGCATACGGATGCAGGGGTTGCGGTGTCGGCTCAGAAGCGCGGATTGCTCCCGATATCACAGACAGCAATGGCCGCTTATGGGGACGTAGCCTATCATGATTATGAAGGGGTTGCCCTCGAATTGGACGAACGCGAGCGTCTTGTTGCCGATTTAGGGACGCGGTCTTTCATGATACTACGCAATCACGGCACATTAACTTGCGGTGATAGTGTCGCGACTGCGTTTTTACGGATGTTTTATCTTGAACGCGCGTGTAAGATGCAGGTTCTGGCCCAAGCGGGCGGGGAACTGCTCGAATGTCGCGAAGAATTGCAAAACATCGTGACTGGCCAAACCAAGCCAGTGTTCAACGCGGCCTTTGGCGGGGCGTTGGCATGGCCAGCGGTTCTTCGCCGCGTCGATCGCCAATTGCCTGGTTTCAACACTTAATCCTTGTCGTAGCGATCGGATCGTTTCCGATCGCTGCGCGCGCCGGGCCGTGGACGCCAGACGCGGGAAGGGGGCTCACCATTGTTTCGGTCGCCCTTGGTCCAGAAGGAAATGGCGTCCGCGATTGGGCCAAAGCCGAAACATCGCTTTATATTGAACAGGGGCTGCCCGGTGGGGCGGCCCTTATTTTTGCCCCAAGTGTGGAGGCACGCTTGGGAGCGTCACCGCAATTTGACCCTGCCGCTGCAGGCGCGCATCTTTTAGGCATCCGAACCCCGCGTCTGCAGCGCGGTAATTTTGCTCTTTCGACCCAATTATCGGTGCTGGAAGGCCGCGTTCCCGGCGCGCGGGGTGCCGTCGAAATGCGCCGCTCCTTGGGGATGGAAGCTCGCGCGCTTGCCGGACGTTCCTTCTCGAATCAAGGTTTTGCCGCGCTTGAAATGGGTCTACGCCATTGGACGAACGCGACCAACGAGCTAAGGCTCGAAACCAGCGTCGGCTGGCCAGCGTCGTTTCAAAAACCAAAGGGGCCCCAATGGCTGGTGCAAAGTTTCGCTGAAGCGCCGATTTCTGCGCAGGGTGATGTCTCCAATCCCCTCATTCGCGCTCAAATCTCGTTGGTTTTGCCGGTTTCAAACACGATTTCCATTCAAACTGGGCTGCGCACGACCCTAGTGGGCAAAGGCTGGCGAGACCATGCTATGGTTATCGGCCTATGGCGGCGCTTTTAAGCAAAAAACGAAACGGCCTATCTGTGAAACTTGACTGGACATTGGAGCCTGTCGAACGACATAAGGCCGTGAGTTTTACAGGTCCACCATGACATCTTTCGTGCAACGACATTTCTTTATGGCGCTGGCTGCGCTTGGCTTGCTCGGCATGATTGGCTTTGTTGTCATCAAGGAAATCGTTCCCAAGGGGGAACAAGGTGGGCCGCCGGGTGGCGGTGGCGGTGGCCCCCCCGGTGCGGGCGCCAGCAAAGGCAGCCCACCCGGTGGAGGCGGAGGCCGTCGCGCAGCCAACGTCGTCGTTCAGCCTGCCGCTTTAAGAGACTTCACCAATCGTACCGATGTGCTGGGAACGGTAATTGCCAATGAATCCGTAACCATTTCATCCAAGACGCAAGACGTGATTGAGCGGGTTGCCTTTGAAAGCGGCCAGTTCGTGCGGAAGGGCGATGTTCTCATTGTGCTCTCAAGCGTCGAGCAGAAGGCGGACCTGCTGCAAGCGCGCGCACGGTTGGTTCAGGCCGAAGCGACGTATAAGCGGTTTAGTGAGCTGCTCGAAAAGGGGTTTGCGCCGCGCTCGCGTGTCGATGAAGCCCTAGCCGCGCGGGATTCTGCCAAGGCTGCCGTGCAAGGTCTCGAAAGTCGCATTGCGGACCGTATCATCCGTGCGCCTTTTTCCGGCACCATTGGCCTGCGCAACGTGTCCGAGGGTGCCCTGGCGCGCCCTGGCGACGTTTTGGCAACGCTGGACGATACTTCTCAGGTCAAAATCGACATTGATATTCCCGAAACCGCGCTCGACAGCGTTCGGGTCGGCTCAACGGTCGCTTTAAGGATCCAGGGTGCCGATGAGGGCCGTGTTCTTGCGCAGATTTCAACGCTCGACACCCGTTTGAATGCGGCTTCGCGCACCTTGCGGGGGCGTGCAATCATCCGAAATCCCGATGGGGCGTTAAAGCCGGGCATGTTGGTCAGCGGTGTCATCGAAAGCGGTTCGCGTCGTGCCGTCGCGGTGCCAGAAGTTGCCCTTACGGATGAGTTGCAGCAGGCCTTTGTCTTTATCGCAAAGCCCGGTGCGGAAGGCTCAGCCACCGCAGAGCGTGTGCCCGTTGAACTTGGTGCGCGGATTGATGGTTTTGCCGAGGTCCGCAGTGGGTTACAGCCTGGCGCGCCGGTTATTGTGGAAGGGATCGTTCGGCTGCAGCCGGGTCAGCCGGTTCGGATGGCTGGCTCAGGGCCACCATCATCGGGTGGGGCCGGAGGGCGCCCAAGTGGTGGACCGCCTCAGGGTGCCCCAAGTGCTCAGCCAAATGCGCCACCACCAAAAGCTGGATAGGATTCGGCAATGATATCTGATCTCGCGGTAAAGCGTCCTGTCCTTGCTGCCGTCGCCAGCCTATTGCTGATCGCGTTTGGTTTGATTGCGTTTCAATCCTTGCCGCTTCGCGAGTTTCCAGATGTTGATCGCCCGATTGTCTCGGTCTCGACCAGCTATCGAGGGGCATCAGCCGAGATCGTTGAAACTCGGATCACGCAACCCATTGAAGATCAGCTGTCCGGCATTGATGGCCTCGCCTATATTTCTTCAAGCTCGCGCGATGGGCGCTCCAGCGTTACCATCGAGTTTGATATCAGCCGTGATCTTGATGCCGCAGCGAACGATGTTCGCAATGCCGTCGCGCGCGTTCAAGGCAACCTTCCTGTGGGTGTCGATCCGCCCGTGGTTGAAAAGGCTGATGCCGACGCCGAAGCAATAATTTTCTACAATATCGGCCTTCCCGGCATGAACCGGATGGAGGCGACCGACTATGTGGAGCGCAACCTCGTCGATCGCCTGTCCACGGTGCCCGGCGTTGCAAACATCACCATTGGCGGGGCGCAGCGTAAAGCGATGCGCATTTGGCTTGATCCTGCCGCTTTGGCCTCGCGGGGGTTAACGCCGGACGACGTTGATACCGCACTGCGTGCCCAAAATGTCGAGCTTCCGGCAGGCCAGATTGAAGGAAATCAGCGCGACTATAGTGTTCGTATCGGTCGGAATTATTCAACCGCTGAAGATTTCCGTGCCCTTCCGATTGGACGAGGTGCCGCAGGCGGGCCGGTCGTCCGGCTGGGAGAAGTCGCGCGCGTCACCGTCGGTGCCGATGATGATCGCCGTATTCTGCGCGGCAATGGCAAAGATATGCTCGGCATCGGGATTGTCCGCCAATCGAAATCAAATGCGCTGGCTGTTGGCAATGCGGTCAAGGAGGAAATGGACAAAATCCGGCCGACCCTACCGAAGGGAACCGAGTTGGTTATTGCGTCGGACTCAACCATCTTCATCGCGGAGGCCGTTGAAAAAGTGTGGGTTACGCTCGCCGAAGCGATCGCGTTGACGCTGCTTGTCATCGTTATCTTCCTCGGCGCTTTACGCCCGATGCTCATTCCGGCGGCCGTCGTGCCGGTGTGCATTGTTGGGGTGTTCTTGGTTCTGGCCGTCTTTGGCTTCTCGATAAACCTCATCACACTTTTGGCGATCGTGTTGTCGGTCGGGCTGGTCGTGGATGATTCCATCGTTGTGATGGAAAACTGCCAGCGCCGAGTGGATATGGGTGAGCCGCCTTTGGTGGCCGCTCAACGCGGCACCCGCCAAGTTGCCTTTGCGGTTATCGCTACAACGGCGGTGTTAGTGTCCGTCTTTACCCCATTGCTGTTTTTGGGCGGATTTACGGGGCGGCTGTTTGTTGAGCTGGCCGCAACGATTGCAGGCGCGGTTATCATCTCGGCCTTCGTGGCGCTCACCCTATCGCCCGTCATGTGCTCCATCATCTTGCGACCATCGTCGCAGTCGGGCCCGGTCGCGGCTTTTGTGGACCGTAGCTTTGGCGCCGTCGCCCGCTCGTATGGCGAATCTGTCCGCGCTTCGTTGAAGTTCCCTTTGGGCGGGGTCATGGTGATCATCATCGCGCTTGGCGGGGCGGCCTATTTGTTCACAAAACTACCGGGCGAGTTGGTCCCTGCTGAAGATCGCGGCAACATGTTCTTCCGTTATTCCGGGCCTGAAGGTGCAGGTTTTGAATCGACCCGCGCATCAATGTTGGCGGCGGAACCTATCTTCAAGAAGTATGTTGATAGCGGAGAAGTGAAGCGCTTTTTGATGTTCGTTCCTGGCTTTGGCGGAAGCGGGTCAAGTTTTAGCGGTGCATCGGGCCGTATCTTCTTGGCACCATGGGAGGAGCGTGAGCGTTCAGCCCAAGAAATAGCGGACTCGCTCACCCGCGAATTGGGCGGCGCGATCACGGCGGGCCAGTTTAACATTTCCCAGCAATCTGCCTTAGGCGGCCGGGGCGGCGGGGCGGATCAGGTTGAGCTTGTTCTCACCGGTAACGATTACAAGGAGCTCGCGGCAACGGGCGAACGTATTCTCGCGAAGATTCGCCAAGATGAGCGGTTCTCACGCACCCGCATGAATTACGAGCCAATCTCGCCACGCATTGAAATTACGGTCGATCGTGAACGCGCGGCGGCGCAGGGGGTCTCTGTGCAAGCCGTTGGGCGAACCCTCGAAGCGCTTTCCGGTTCGCGCCGCGTAACGACCTTCCCAGATCGTGGCGAGGAATATGACGTGATCCTGCAAATGGATCGCCGTGATCGCCGAACACCGCAAGACCTTGCCGGAATACAAGTGAGGTCAGAGCGAACAGGCGCGTTGGTGCCCTTGGCCAACCTTGTTTCCTTCCGAAACTATGGCGACACCGATAATCGCCCGCGAACCAATCGGCTGCGCTCCGTAGGCATTTCAGGCTCGCTCACCGCCGGATTTGCTCTTGGGGATGGGTTGGCTGTGATGGAAAAGGCAGCGATGGAGGAGCTAAAGCCCGGCATGGGCCTCGATTACGAGGGTACGGCGCGCCAATATAAAGAGGCGGGCTCAGGCTTAGTCTTTACGTTTGCGCTCGCTTTGATCATCGTATTCCTAACCCTTGCCGCACAGTTTGAAAGTTGGGTCCACCCGGCAACGATTATGCTAACCGTCCCGCTTGCGATCGCCGGCGGGTTGTTTGGCCTCTATGCCTTCGGAGGGACGCTGAACATCTATAGCCAGATTGGCCTTGTCATCCTTGTAGCGTTGGCGGCGAAAAACGGCATCTTGATGGTCGAGTTTGCCAACCAATTGCGCGACGAAGGCCGAACAATCCGCGAAGCCATCCTTGAGTCCGCTCAGCTGCGCCTCCGCCCCATTTTGATGACCTCAGCCGCAACGATTGCTGGCGCATCACCGCTGATTTTCAGCGACGGTGCCGGGGCTGAAAGCCGCCGCGCAATCGGCGTCGTCATCGTGTTTGGCGTGTTAGCGGCGACCGCCCTAACCCTTTATGTGCTGCCAATCGTCTATTCCTACGCCGCCCGTTTCACCCGCTCTCCCGAAACACTCGCCCGCGAGATTGAACGTTACGAGCATGACGAGGCCGTGGCGGGCGCGAATGACACGCGGAAGAAGCCGGTGCCTGCCGTGTTGCCCGCGGCGGAGTAGGGGTTCGATCATCGTAATGTAGGGCGCGCGCGGAAATCGGGGTGCCCCTGCATTTTCGCACCGACGGTTTCAACGTGGTCTGAATTCAATGCGCCGCTAGTCCGCAAGGGCCGAAACGAAACAGGTGTTTCAATGGGGAATTCAATGAAACACCCGTCTGCAAAAAAATCTTGGCCTGATCACCGCGTCCTATTGCTTGGGGAAGTTGCTGTTGTTCCACCAACCAGACGCTTTGAAACGTTCGACCATTCCAAAGGGGATTTTACCTGCAGCATACTTTGCCTTGTAAAATGCAAGGACCTTGTCCGAGCCGGTTTTCCAACCTGTAGCGAGCCGACGGGCAGCATCAATTGGTAGCCTCGTTTGTTTTTGGAAACTGAACGTTCTATCGCGTGGACCTAACAACCCTTCAACATCGTTGCAGAAACTTTTGAATATCTTTTCTCGCGCAGGCCCTTGTGCCGGGTTCAAATAAGTTCCCGGATAGAGGGAGTTCGTTTGAAAATCTCGCATATTTCCGAACTGTGTATTGGGATCAAAGCTATCGAGACCAAGGATAACGTCCCGGTTTTGTTCAAAAGCCAAGAAGACGTTGCCCGGATTGATAATTATCTCCATGGTTACGCCATTCCATTGACCGATCGTCGGCCGCAATTCTGGCGTCCACTGTAGGCGGTCATTATTGCCGGAAAATGCATCAACAGCCAGGATCTGGCCCATTTTCTCGAGACCACCCGGTGCCTTAAAAGCAGCCGCGATCCGTCGGATCTGGTCTTTGCTGCCTGATTTTGTGCGGTGCTCGCTCGCACTCAACAAGTCAAGCATATTGACCTTCACGGCCATGATGGACCACGCGATCGTCTGGTAGTTTGTATTCTGCTTAATTTGCATACCCGGTGGAAGTGGCGGCATCAGAGCGTCTTTCACCATATCCAAAAAACTTGGACCGCCCGTCATAGTGATTTTCATACCGTTTTGCTGCGCCCAATTTCGAACAGCCATCAGCTCCGAACGCGTCAAAACACGAGACTGCCCATTGGGATCAACGTGGTTCATTAGCTCGATCGGGAAATTGAGTCGTTCAGAGGGTCTATTGAACGGATTGTTGCCGACAGCGCGGTCGCCCTTCATTATGAAGGCACCGTCGCTTGTCTCAACCTTATACACTAAGTGGGAACCTATTTGATCAATTCGCTCAAACGCCAAATTACTGATTGGTTGTTTAATATCGACCACTGCCACAGCTCCCGACTGACATGCGCTTAAAATCCACTGATTTGTAGCATATTTTCTGACGCGGCTGAACAGCCTTTCGCTATGCGGGCTGCTTTTCGGCGATCATTTATTGCCTCCCGAACAAACCAAAGGCCGCCGCTTTCGACACGTATCCGATTGCGCTACGGTCTAACTATGAACGCGCCCATCTTCGCCGCCCCGACCACCGCAACTGCCGACATCGAAGCGCTTGCGCGCATCGAAGAGCGCCTGCTCTGGCTTTCTTCGTGGACGATCCACAACGCCAACCACCTGCGCGAAAGCCGCGATGGCATTAAAGTCGGCGGCCACCAAGCCTCGTGCGCGTCCATGACTACATTGATGACGGCGCTCTATTTCCACGCGCTTCGCCCGCAAGACCGCGTCGCCGTAAAGCCCCACGCAAGCCCGGTTTACCATGCAATCCAGTATCTGCTCGGTCGCCAAACGCGCGCGCAAATGGAAGGCTTCCGGGCGCTCGGCGGCATGCAATCCTACCCCTCGCGCACCAAAGACAAAGCAGACGTGGACTTCTCCACTGGCTCCGTCGGCCTCGGCGTCGCTGTCACCGCCTTTGCGTCGCTGGTGCAGGACTACCTCGCGGCGCGCGGCAAGGTGCCACCTGAAAAGCAAGGCCGCTTCATCGCGCTCCTGGGCGATGCAGAGCTGGACGAAGGCAACATCTACGAAGCCTTGATCGAGACCTATAAGCACGACATCCGAAACGTCTGGTGGGTCGTCGATTACAACCGCCAAAGCCTCGACGCGACAACGTCAGATCGGATGTGGGACCGTTTTGACGACATCTTCGCGACCGCAGGCTGGGATGTCCTCACCCTGAAATACGGCGTTCGCCAGCGCGCTGCCTTCGCGCAGCCGGGTGGGGAAGCCCTCCGGGATTGGATCGACACCTGCCCAAATGACCTTTACGCCGCGCTCACCTTCCAAGGTGGGGCTGCGTGGCGAGAGCGTTTGGCGACCGACTTGCCCAAGGGAGCACCCCAAAAGCTGTTGGCCAGCTTCGATGATGCAGCCCTAGCCGATTTGATGACCCAGCTCGGGGGCCACTGCCTCGAAACCATGCTGGACGCCTACGCCCAAGCCGCCAAAGACGACCGGCCGAAATTGCTAATTGCCTACACTATTAAGGGCTGGCGCCTGCCGTTTGCGGGCCACAAAGACAATCACTCTGGCCTAATGACACCCACCCAGATCGACGAGGTTCGCACCCGCCTCGGTGTTCCCGCCGGCCAAGAATGGGAGCCACTGTCCGGCTTGGGCGATAATGTTCAGGCCCAAGTAAAGGCCGCCATCGCAGCAGCGCCGTTTGCTGCCCCAGTAAAGCGCCAGTTTGAGGCCCCGCGCGTCGATATCCCTGCGCGCTTCGCTGCGCCCGCGGGCGCTGAGCAATCCACCCAAGCCGCCTTTGGCAAAATCCTGAACGATCTGGCGCGCGACGATACAGAGTTTGCCGCCCGCATTGTTACAACGTCGCCAGACGTCACGGTTTCCACCAATCTCGGCGCGTTCGTGAACCGTCGCGGCCTGTTCCGGCGTTCGGCCTTAGGCGATGTGTTTAAGGAGCGCAAAATCGCCAGCCCCCAAACATGGACGGGAAACAAAGCCGGCCAGCATGTTGAGCTCGGCATCGCTGAAAACAATTTGTTCCTCAACCTTGCGGCGTTTGGCCTTTCAGCACCGCTCTTTGGCGAACGGCTGTTTCCGGTGGGCACGCTATACGATCCCTTCATTGCCCGTGGCCTCGATGCGCTGAATTATGCGGCCTATCAAGACGCTCGCTTCATCGTGGTCGCCACGCCATCGGGCGTCACGCTCGGGCCGGAAGGTGGTGCGCACCAATCGATCAACACGCCTTTGATTGGCATGGGCCAGCCGGGTCTCACAGCGTGGGAACCCGCCTTTGCCGACGAATTGGCCCTGCTTCTCCGTCATGCGTTTGCCGATTTGCAAGAGCCCGAGGGCGAAAGTGCTTATTTCCGGCTTTCAACGCGTAGCTTGAAGCAACCAGAGCGCCAAAACCAAAGCTGGGAAGCTGGTGCCTTAGCCGGAGCCTATTGGCTTGTTCCTCCAACACCCGGCGCCGATCTCGCCGTTGTCTATTGCGGTGCAATTGCGGCCGAAGCCCGCGCCGGTTGGGAAGCTGTCTTAGACGATCATCCCGGTGCGGGCCTTTTGGCTGTCACGTCACCTGATTTGCTACACCGTGATTGGACAGCCGCAGGCCGAAGCCGCTGGACCGGCGGCCCCCGCATCACCTCCCATGCCGAGCGCTTGCTGAGTGATCTCAGCGCGCGCGCAGGCTTAGTCACCATTATCGACGGATCACCCGCCGCGCTTTCGTGGCTGGGTGGCGTGCGTGGTATGCGGGTGCGCGCTCTCGGCGTTGAACGCTTTGGCCAAACCGGAGACCTGATTGATCTGTACCGCACCTATCGGCTGGATGCTGAGGCCATCCTCGACGCCGCCGCTGATTTAGCGTTAGGGTAACCGTAAAAGCCGCCGCGCCCTTGGTGTGATGGTGGGGTAGGGAGGCCACTGTGATCGCAGAAACGCAGAAAAGCCCGTTCTGGGAAACCAGCAATTTCGCTCCCGTCTCCGAAGAAGTCACCACCGCCGACCTCGTTGTTGAGGGTTCAATCCCGCCAGAACTTTCGGGTCTTTATGTGCGAAACGGTGCCAATCCGCGCTCTGGAAGGCCCGGCCATTGGTTCCTCGGTGATGGAATGTTGCATGGCGTCTCGCTCGCGGGCGGCAAAGCGCACTGGTATCGTAATCGCTGGGTACGAACCCCTAAGTTTGAAAACGAGGGCCAGCCGCCGGCCTCGCCACTAGACCTGCGAAACAGTGCCGCAAACACAAGCGTCGTTCAGCATGCCGGGCGCATCTTGGCGCTTGTCGAAAATGCATTGCCGTTTGAGGTTGACCGGCGTCTCGAAAAAATCGGCTTCCACGACTTTGGCGGCAAGCTCACAACATCGTTCACGGCGCATCCTAAGATTTGCCCCGAAACCGGTGAAATGCACTTTTTCGGCTATTCCGTTATGCCGCCCTACGTCACCTACCATGTTGCCGACAAGACTGGTGCCCTCACGCGATCTCTTGAAGTGCCCACGGCAGGTCCCACCATGGTGCATGACTTTGCAATCACCCGAAACCACATCATCTTCCTCGATCTGCCCATCGTTTTCGACCTAGAAATGGCCTTGCGCGGCACCATGCCGTTTGTGTGGAGCGACACCTATGGCGCAAGGCTTGGCGTGCTTCCACGGGGTGCAGGCCTTGAAAATCTGCGTTGGGTAGAGGTGGAGCCGGGATATGTTTACCACGTCGGCAACGCCTATGAAAAAGCAGACGGCTCCATCGTTCTGGATGTGGCGTGGTATCAAGAGCATTGGCGTGGTGGCGCGTCCAACAAGGCGTTTGAACCAGCACGCCTTAAGCGGTGGACGATTGCGCCGGACCGATCCCGCGTCGCTGAAAGCCTGCTGGATGATCGCCCGATTGAGTTTCCCAAGATCAATGACGGCCATTGTGGCCTCGCTCACCAATTCGTCTATGCCGTTGAAACTGGGGGCGAGACGGGCACTGGCCGCCATCAAGCGCTAACAAAGTTTGACGTGAACTCAGGCGAAACGGCTTCGCACGTGTTCCACGACGCCATGATCAGTGAGTTCGTCCATATCGCTCCACCATCGGCCTCCCGTGAAGATGATGGCTGGCTTATGGGCTATGTTTTTGACCGAACGCGCGGCGCTAGCGACTTAATCATTCTCGACGCCGCCACCATCGCCAAGCCCCCAATCGCTCGCATCAAGCTGCCGTGTCGCGTCCCGCAGGGCTTTCACGGTAATTGGATGCCGAATCTGAACTGACGACCTGAAGCCGTTCACAAATTGGCATAACGTCAAAGCTGCGTGGCCTTTAGCGCCGCCAACACCCGTGCGATGTTTTGCTCAACGGTGTTTTCAGCATCGATGACGATAGCATCGCTTGGCGGTTCCAAGGTTGCGAGTTGGCTATCAAGCAAAACTGGGTTGAAAGGGTGGCCTGCGCGCGCGGCCAGCCGCGTCTGTAGCAGCGCACGGGGTGCCTTTATCCAAACGAACGCCAACGGGCCAGCAATCGACCGTAAATGCGCGCGATAGCTCTCCTTAAGGGCCGAACATGCACACACGACGCCTAAATCGTCGCGCGACAGTGCGGCACCAACCGCATCGAGCCAAGGCCAGCGATCGACGTCAGTCAGCGCTATTCCCGCCGACATCTTAGCGATATTGCCGGGCGGGTGCAGGTCGTCAGCATCCTGAAAACGAGCGTTCAGCGCGTCTGCCAAGGCCGCACCCACCGTGGACTTGCCGCATCCAGCAACGCCCATAACGACAATTTTGCGTTTTTCGTGCATCGCTTTCTGATATCTCCAAAGCATCCAAAAGTGTTGTTCACTTATCGTTGCGCATCCCGATCACACGCCCAAACCTTGACTTAACCGCCCCAATCCGCTTCAAGCCCCGCTTCGCGCGCCGCAAGGCGAGGCGACGCAATACTGGATGACGGGCGGCCGCCAGGGAAGTCGTGGTCCCAATCTTGGGAGCTCCGGACCTCGTCAATGAGAAGAGACAATGTCAAAGCGTATTGAAGCCAAGTACAAAATTGATCGCCGGATGGGTGAAAACATCTGGGGTCGCGCAAAAAGCCCGATCAATAAGCGCAACTACCGCCCCGGTCAGCACGGCCAGCGCCGCCCGAACAAAGCGTCGGATTTCGGCACGCAGCTAAAGGCAAAGCAAAAGCTGAAGGGCTATTACGGTTCGATCACCGAAAAGCACTTCGCGCGCCTTTATGAGGAAGCGGAGCGTTTGAAGGGCAACACCGCAGAAAACCTGATCGGCCTTCTCGAAAGCCGCCTTGATGCGATGGTCTATCGCTCGAAATTCGTGCCAACCGTGTTTGCCGCGCGCCAGTTCGTCAATCACGGCCACGTTCTGGTCAATGGCAAGCGCGTCAACATCGCGTCTTACCGCGTGAAGCCGGGCGATACGATTGAAGTGCGGGAGCGTTCCCGCACAATGGCATTGGTTATCGAAGCGCTCGATAGCGCAGAGCGTGACCTGCCAGATTATCTCGAAGTCGATGCAAAAGCGATGAAATCAACCTTCATCCGCATCCCAACGCTCTCGGATGTGCCATATCCGGTGAAAATGGAGCCAAATCTGGTCGTCGAGTTTTACGCCAGCTGATTTGCTTCCCAGCTCAACAAAAAGGGCCTCGCGGCAACCGCGGGGCCCTTTTTTTCTTGTGCGCTTAGTACTGAACCAACACTGGACGCGGGGGCGCGCCTGAGTAAATCACGGGCATGGCAATCCATATCCAAAAGCTGTGCGTCGGCGCTGACGAAATTGACGATCTCGCCCATTGGCAAAATCACGTCGTGGCAGAGCGGTCACGCATGGGCTTGTTAGCGCTGCCCGTCTGCAACACCCGCTCCACCCCAAAGCGTCGCGACGAAATCCTCAACGGCGGCTCGCTCTATTGGGTCATCAAAGGCGTCATTCTGGTTCGACAGCGCATCGTCGAGGTGTTGACGATCTCCGAGGATGGCCTGTCCCGCTGCGAACTTGTTCTCGATCCCGAACTGGTGAAAACCTCCCCAATGCGCCGCCGCCCGTTCCAAGGCTGGCGCTATCTGGAACCCGCCGAAGCGCCGCTGGACTTGTTATCGCCGGGGGAGGGCGGGGCTGAATTGCCTGCGGGGCTGCGGGAAGAACTGATTGCGTTGGGCGCTTGGTAGCTCAACCCTAAACCGAGCAATTATCGATCAGACGTGTTTTGCCGAGCCATGCTGCGACCAAGACACGCCCGGGTTTACCGTTTTCAATTGGCCCGAGGGTTTCGGCATCCAACGCGGCCAAATAGTCAACCGATGCAAACCCGGCATTTAACAACTCAATCCGCGCCAAACCGGTAGCAATTTCCACCACGGCGCCATTGGCAATCGCTTCGGCGCCCCTGCGCATAATCACATTGAGTGCCCCAGCCGTTTCCCTCTCGCCAAGGCTCAAATACGCATTGCGGGACGACATGGCGAGGCCATCCGCCTCGCGCAAAGTAGGCCCGCCAAGAATCGAAATCGGCATATCCAGATCGCGCACTATTTTACGAATAACGGCCAATTGCTGCCAGTCTTTCTCGCCAAAAACGGCCACATCGGGCTGAACTTGATTGAAAAGCTTGGTGACCACCGTCGCAACGCCGCCAAAAAAGTGTGGGCGAAACTCACCCTCGAGCGGCCCTGAAACACCTGACACCGCGATGGCTGTTGAAAACCCTGCCGGATACATCTCGCGTGCCTGCGGTGCGAACAACAAGTCACACCCGACCTCCGCCAACCGTTCTGCATCAGCAGCTTCCCCGCGCGGATAGGTCGAAAGGTCCTCATGGGCGGCAAACTGGGCCGGGTTCACAAAAATGCTGGCAACCGTTCGGCTGCATTGCTGTTGGGCAAGGGTAACGAGGGAGGTGTGCCCCGCATGCAGTGCCCCCATCGTTGGCACGAAGCCAATGAGGTGGCCATCCGCGCGCCACCCAGCGATGATAGAGCGAAGCTCAGAAACGGTGCGAACGATAGGAAGCGTCATGCGCGCTTTTCTAGCGCCAAATCACACGGGCGGGGAGCCTGCAAACGCGCGGTAGAGGGCCACAGATGCAGAAGCCAATTCGCGTTGTGCGCCCAAAGTCGCCAAGCGAGACTGGCTAAACGCCGTTTCCGCTTGAAGCCTTTCACGCATCGACACGAGGCCAGATTCATAAGCCCGTGAAGTGCCGGTGGCGGACTTTTTGGATGCCGCTTCACCGTCAACCGCCGCTGAAAGCCGCTTATTGCCTTCCGAATAGGACGCCAGTGCCGATTGGCCCTCCGCAATCGCCCGCAAGGCCGCGGCTTGATACGCTAAAAGCGCGATTTTCAACTCAGCGTCCCGCTGATCCACCGCCGCCATGCGCTGGCCGTAGTCAAACAATGGCAGAGAGATCGCCGCACTGCCCGAGCCGGGACGGGTCGAGGCGAAATCTGGCCCAAACATCGATGTCGCAGCACTCAGCGCGCCACGAATGGAAACGCGCGGATACAAATCAGCCCGCGCCACGCCAACCGCCGCCGCAGCCTGAACCGTTTGCGCCTCAGCGCTGCGAATATCGGGCCGTCGCCGCAACAGATCAGCCGGGGCGGATGAAATTGGCGGCGCGAGGAACGTCAAAGGCGTGGGCGTGCTCAGTTCAGCGTCGGCTGTGCCCGGGGCTTTGCCGCGCAGAAGGGCAATGCGGTCAAGCGACGACGAAACGGCCAATTGCGCATCGGGGAGGGAGCGTCGTGCATCGGCGGCACTGGCTTGCGCGGAAGCAACATCAGTGGGCGACACCAAGCCTGCAGCACCACGTTCCTTGGCAATCGTTGATATCCGCTCAAACCGGGCTGCGGTTTCTTGCTGGATCGAAAGCTGTGTCTGCGCAACGCGCAAGGCAATGTAAGCGTCGGCAAGGTCAGCCACGAGTGCCACGCGCGCCGCCTCGAGATCAGCCTTCGTGCCATCTTCCAGCGCGCGAGCCCCAATAATCGTGGCATCTAGCCGCCCAAATAACGGCACCTCCCAGCTTGCACCGAGCCCCGCGCTCGCGGTGCCAAAAGCGTCTGACGCCGGTGGCGTGCCTTCGTTCGATTCACTTTGCGCGGCAGCACTTCCTTCGGCGCTCAAACGGGGCGCAAAGCCCGCAATCGCGGCGCGCGCTTGGCTGCGCGATTGGGTAATCCGCAAGGCGGCCTGCTGAACCGAAATGTTCTCGGTCAGTGCCTCGCGAACTAATTTGTCGAGGGTTGGGTCCGCGAAAGCGGCCCACCACGCCGCGGCATCGGTTGCCGGTGTTTCGGGGATAGCCGCGCGCCATGTTTCAGGCAGCGGCCCAGCCGTTATCTCCGGCTTTGGCGTTTGCGCGCAGGCGGCCAAGATCGACAGCGCCGAAAGGGCCAAGAGAGAGGAGCGGAGGGCCATGCTGCTGCAAACCTTTTTTCGTGCCGTCGCTATTGCGCGCTTGACCTTGTGTGCAGTGCGGAATAAGCGAACGAGCGTTCGTTCTCGGAATATGTATTTTGGCCCGCACCGTCAACCCTGATCGCGCCGCAGAGCGTCGTAGCCAAATACTGGAAGCAGCGCACGCGTGTTTTGTCCGCAAGGGTTTCCACCAAACGTCAATCGATGAGATCTGCACAGCAGCCGAGATTAGTCCCGGTGGCCTCTATCGCTATTTTTCGTCGAAAGACGCCATAATCGAGGCGATTGGCGAAACAGCGCGGCTCGAAATTCAAGAATTGCTCAGTGGCGTGCGCGCAGGTGGCAATATCGTCGATGGTTTGAGCAACCTTGTCGCGCGGTTTTCTGAGCTTCTCACTGATCGCGCTGAGGCAGGGCTCGGTGTTGAGCTTATCGCCGAGGGCCTGCGCAATCCAATCATTGGCAACATCATTCGTAATGCCGAAAGCGCCATGATCGACGACTTTTCCGATTTGGTGGCTGCCGGTCAGCGCCGAGGCGACATCGAATCATCCATTGATCCTCGCCAAGCAGCTACCGTCTTGATGTCGGCGGCCGATGGTCTTGGGTTGCGCCTCGCGCTTGGCCACAAAATGACGCCCCAAGAAGCATCGGGCACCCTGCAAAGCCTTCTCAATCGTTATCTACGCCCCACCGGAGCCGCTTAACATGCCGCGCGCCAACTCATTCGCCACCATCCTGCTTCTCTCTACGGCCACTTTTGCGCTCACGGCGTGCGGTGGCGGTCCGAAAGAAGACGCCAAGAAGGCCGAAGAAGCCAAAACCAAAGCGGCAAGTAAGGCCGCGGCCGTAACCGTGGCCGTTGCCTCCCTCCGAACCTTCTCGCCCCAAATCGCACTGTCTGGCCAAGTGATGGCGCGCAATGAAGCCGCGGTTTTTGCTCAGTCGAGCGGTGCGCGTATCACGGCCTTATTGGTGGATGTCGGTGATACAGTTCGTGCGGGTCAACCGCTTGCCCGCCTCGATGCCGCCTTGACAGGGGCAGACAGCGCACTTGCGGCGGCCCAAGTCGTGCAAGCCCGTGCAGCCCTCAAGGAAAGCGAAATTGGCCTCCGCCAGTCCCGGTCAGACTTGCAACGCGCACAAAGCCTCGGCGGCGAGGCGGTTCTATCGGCAGAGCAGATCGAGCAACGCAAATCAGCCGCAGACTCAGCCGCGGCACGTCTCGAAGTCGCCCGCGCCTCGCTCGGCGTTGCCCAAGCCCAGCAAGCCCAAATCGCCGCCCGTCAGACCGGTGGCGCCGTAGTGTCCCCTGTTAGTGGCTTAGTCATTGCGCGTTCGGCGCAGGTAGGTGAGGTCGCGGGCGCGGGTGGCGAGCCTTTGTTCCGCATTGTCGGCGGCGGCGCGCTCGAAGTTAGCGCCCAAATACCGGAATCAGACGTAAACAGCCTGCAACTTGGCCAAGCCGCTAAGTTCAAGCTCCCCGATGGCAGCGAAATCACGGCGAGCTTGCGCGTCGCCCCCGCCGCCATCGACGCAGCCACCCGAACCGGTCTCGCCAAGTTTCAATTGCCAGCCGATGGTCGTGTTAAGGCTGGGATGTTTCTCGATGGCATAGCGGGTTTGCCGGCCCGTCAAGCCTTAGCTATTCCGGCGACAGCGTTGGTGTTCGGGCGCGACGGTCCGTTCGTTTACGTGGTGGACAAAGAAAACCGCGCCCGCAAAGCTCTTGTTCGCACGGGTCGCCGCGATGGTGCCTTTATCGAGCTGCTCAGCGGCCCAGCCCCCGGTCAAACAGTGGTTGTCGGCGGCGCCGCTTTCTTGGCCGAAGGTGACAGGATTGCCGCCACAGTGATGAAGCCAGAACCCGGCGCTGTTTCGCCAACCCCGCCAGCGCCTGCAGCATCGGCTGCAGCGCCCGCGAAGAAATAGGGGCGCGCCGTGAAGGGAAACATCTCAGCATGGGCCATCAAAAACCCCATCGCGCCGCTTCTCCTGTTCATCTTGTTGATGATCGTCGGCCTGTTCTCGTTCAATTCGATCGCGATCAACTCGGACCCCAACATTGAAGTACCGTTCATAACGGTAACCGTGACCCAGCCGGGCGCCGCTCCAGCCGAGCTTGAGACCCAAGTTACGACGCGCGTGGAAGCCGCACTCACGGCCATTCAAGGCGTTAAACGCATCCAATCGAGTGTAGGCGAAGGCTATTCGAGCACCTTTATCGAAATGCAAATCGGCACCGATGTCGAAAAGGCGCTCGATGACGCCCGCTCGGCGATGACGCGCATCCGGTCTGATTTGCCGCAAGATATTCGTGAGCCACAAGTCGCCCGTGTCGAAATCGCGACCTCACCCATCGCCACATATGCTGTGGAATCCGCATCGATGGCTCCAGAGGAGCTTTCGTGGTATATCGACTCCAAGATTTCCCGCGAAGTTTTGTCGATCAAGGGTGTTGCGCAAGTCTCTCGTCAGGGCGGTGTCGAGCGCGAAATCACCATTGAGCTCAACCCGGCGCGCATGGATGCCTTGGGCGTAACCGCCTCCGACATTAGCCGCGGCTTGCGCTCAACAAACGTCAACCTGCCATCAGGCCGCGCCGAGGCCGAAGGCGGCGAGCAAGCTATTCGAACCTTAGGCTCAGCCAAATCACTCGAAGAGCTCGGCGCAACGTCAATTTCCGTTGGTGGTGGGCGCTATGTTCGCCTCGATGCTGTCGCCACGCTCCGGGATGGCGCTGCCGAACTGCGTACCATTGCGCGCCTTGATGATCGCCCAATCACCTCATTTGCGGTGTTCCCAACCAAAGGCGCTTCCCAGCTTGCGACCTATAAGAAGGTCGAAAAAGCCATTGAGAAACTCAATAAGGATCACCCCAACGCCAAAATCTCCTTGATCTTTACCTTCACGGATTGGACCAAGGAGAGCTACAACATCTCAATGCTCGCTCTTATCGAAGGCGCATTGCTTGCCATCGTTGTGGTGTTCATCTTCCTGCGGGACTGGCGCGCTACGATTATTTCGGCGTTCGCAATTCCGCTGTCGGTTATCCCAACATTCTATGTGATGCAGCAATTGGGCTTCTCGCTCAATCAAGTCACCTTGCTCGCCTTAGGCTTGGTTGCCGGCATCTTGGTGGACGACGCGATTGTGGAAATCGAGAACATCGTTCGTCATATTCGCATGGGAAAACGACCCTTTGCCGCGGCCTTAGAAGCGGCCGATGAAATCGGCCTCGCCGTTATTGCCACCACGGCCACCATCGTTGTCGTGTTTACCCCGGTCAGCTTCATGACAGGCATTACCGGGCAATATTTCCGCGAGTTCGGCCTCACCGTGGCTATAGCGGTGATCTTTTCGCTCCTCGTGGCGCGCCTGCTTACGCCCATGATGGCGGCTTACTTCTTGAAAGCCACACCGCCTGAAAAGGAAAGCCAAACAAAGGAAAGCTTCCTAGGCTTCATTCGGCTGGCCCTGCGAAACCGCTGGAAAACGGTTTTCCTGGGCGGTTTGGTCGTCATGGCGTCATTTTTCCTCGTGACAAAAATCCCTGCTGCCTTCGTGCCTAAGGTCGATCAAGGTTCGAGCCGCTTCCAGATGCAATTGCCGCCGGGCCTAACAGTGGCGGAAGCGGACGCGAAAATGCGTGAAGTGTCCAATATCATTATGGATAACCCTGCCACCAAGCAGGTCTACGCGTCGATGGAAAGCAACCTCACATCAGCCGATCTAGAAGTCACGCTAAAGCCCCGTAATGAGCGCGACTACGATCAAATGGCGTTCGAGGACCAGATCCGTGAAAAGCTAACAAAGGTCACAGACGCGCGGATCAATGTGCGCTCAAACTTCGGTTTCTCCTCCGCCGATCTTGAAATACTCCTTGTCGGCGAAGACCCCATCTTGCTGGCCAAAACCGCCGATAACATCATCAACGAAGTGCGCAAAAAGCCTTGGGCTGTTGATTTGCGCTCGTCCGCCGATCAGGTTCGCCCCGAAATCCACATTCGGCCGCGCACTGATGCCGCCGCGGCAGCCGGGGTTAGCGTAGCCTCAATTGCAGACGCCGCGCGCCTTTCGACGGTAGGTGATTTTGAACAAAACCTGCCGAAGTTTAACGCCGGTGATCGCCAAATCCCCATCCGCGTCATGCTTGATCGCGCGAACCGTGCTGATATCGAATCGATCAAAGCCCTCAAAGTCCCAACTAATACGGGCGGTTCGGTGCGCTTGGATTCGGTCGCAGACGTCGAGTTTGGCGGTGGAGAAACTGTCATCCAGCGCCAAAACCGCGAGCGTCGGATATCGATCTTGGCCAACCTCTCCGGCATTGAGCTTGGGGCCGCTATGGCCGAGCTCCGCCAGATTCCGGCCTATCGCGACTTGCCTCCCGGCATCCGCTTCATCAATTCCGGCAATTCGGAGCAATTGGGTGAGCTGTTTAGCCAATTCGGCATCGCGATTGGCCTGGGTGTGTTCTTGATCTTCTGCGTACTGGTCCTGCTGTTTAAGGACTTTCTGCAGCCAATCACGATCCTAACGGTGTTACCGCTCTCCATAACCGGCGCCTTCCTCGCGCTATTTCTGTTGCAAGAACCCCTCTCGCTGCCCGCTCTAATTGGCTTGCTGATGCTTATGGGCATCGTAACCAAGAACTCGATCTTGCTGGTGGAGTTTGCAATTGAGGCCGAACGCGCCGGTGTCAGCCGGTTTGAGGCCCTTGTGAGTGCCGTTGATAAGCGTGCCCGCCCGATCATCATGACCACGCTGGCCATGATTGGCGGCATGATGCCTGCGGCCTTGGCAACAACAGGTGAGGGGGCTTTCAGACACGGTATGGCGGTGGCGGTGATCGGTGGCTTGATGGTCTCAACACTGCTCAGCCTGATTGTGGTTCCCGTGATGTATTCCATCGTGGCCGATATCGACCACTTCTTGGGCCGCCACCTCACCAAACTCACCACGTTGGAAAAGGGCGACGTTGAGGCTGGCAATGCGGAGCTTGCGGCGCGCGAGGCGGCAGCCAAAGAGGCCAACTGAGAATTTTTTGTGATCCACCCACAAAAGGCTTGAACGCTGAGCGATTACGTTCATATTCAGTATATGGTGTAGTTGCAGCTTTCGCTATCTTGCGAAGGCTGCGCTGACCGCACGACGAGGTCTACCTGTGATCGCCCGAAATCTTGCTCTGTGCGCACTCGCGTCGTTGACACTCTTGGCGGCCTGCGGCGGCGGCAAGAAGCCAGAGACGGCCTCGGCTGCCAGTGCCATCGTGGCGGCCATCCCCGTTGAAATTGCTCGCGCCTCAGACGCCGGAACGGCAACCTCAACCAGCGCCACGGGAACCTTTGGGCGTGAGCGCGAAATCATCTTGTCGTTCCGCTCACCCGGCATCCTGTCGCGCTTAACTGTTGAAGTCGGCGACACAGTAACCAAGGGCCAAGTCATCGCCGCGATTGACCCGACCCAGCTCGATGCCCGCGCCCGCGCTGCTCAAGCAGACGCCGACAAGGCCCTAAGAGACCTCAATCGCGATAAAGCCCTTGCCGAAAAAGGCTTCGTCTCCGCGGCGCGTCTGGCCGACCGTGAAACGGCGCTTACCGCTGCCCGTGCCAACGTAACCGCTGCAACCTTCGACACTCGCTTTGCCACCTTGGTCGCTCCTGCGTCCGGTGTTGTGTTGACCCGCACAGCGCGTGCCGGGGAAGTGGTTGGCGCGGGTCAGCCGATCGTGAGCATTGGCGATGTGTCCAGCCCGCTTATCCTCAAAGTGCCGCTGTCAGACCGCGACGTCGCCCAAGTTCGCTTGGGCGATTCAACCACGGTCACCGTGCCGGCGCTCGACGCGACATTGCCTGGAACAGTCACGCGCATCCAACAAAGCGCCGACAACGCCACAGGCGTGTTCCTCGTTCAGATCACCGTTCCTGCGCGGCCAGACCTCAAAACTGGGTTTGTCGGCAAGGCAAATCTCGTCTCGGCCCGCTCGATTGATGTTCCTGCGGGCCAAGTATCCGTACCAGCCGAAGCCGTGTTCGGTGCCAATGGCAAATCAGCCTTCGTGTATAGCCTCAGCCCTGATGGCAAAAAAGCCAAGAAAATCCCGGTTCGGTTCGATGGTTTCCAAGGTGAGCGTGCACTCATTGGTGGCATTGCGCCGGGGGCCGCCGTTGTCACCGCAGGCGGCGGCTATATCGATGATGGGTCACCGATCACCACCGTCGAGGTTGCAGCGCAATGAGCCTGCATAGCGGTAGTGGCGCTGGCTTCTTCAACCCTGCGGCTTTCTCGGTTCGGCGCTGGCAATTCACGCTTCTCGGCTTTGCTCTTCTGGTCGCGCTCGGGCTTTCCTCATTTGGCTCGATCGCGCGTCTCGAGGATCCCCATTTCAAGTTCCCCCTTGTCGTCGTCGTCGCGTCCTATCCGGGCGTTGATCCAGCCCAAATCGAAAACCTAGTCGCCAAACCGCTCGAAGATACCCTAGGCGGCATTGAAGATCTTGATGAGGTGTTTTCCTCCATTCAAGACGGTTCGGTCGTCGTTACCGCTCAATTCACATGGGGCGTCGATCCAGAGCGGAAATATGATGAGGTCGTGCGCGAGGTAAACTCAATCCGGGGCTCATTGCCGGCAGGCCTCGCGCGCCTTGAAATCCGAAAAATTGGCCCCGATGGTACCAATATTCGCCAAGTTGCGCTCGTCAGCGATAATCTGCCATGGCGCCAACTTGAAAAGATCGCTGACCGCTTGCGAGAGCGTATCGACAGGGTTGATGGCGTCAATGAAACTGAATACTGGGGCGGCCCGCAAAGCGAGGTCCGCGTTGCAATAGACCTCGGCAGGCTTGCCTCCCTCAACCTTCCCATCACAGCCGTATCAGATGCGCTCCGTGCCGAAGGTCTCGATATACCCATCGGGGCCATCCAAGCCGGTGAGCGCCGCTTTAACGTCAAGACGGATGGCGCTTTTGAAACAATCGACGCCGTCGGCACGGTGCCTGTCCGCTCTGTTGGAGGCAGGGTGGTTCGCGTGCGCGATGTTGCCACCGTCTCGTGGGAAACTAAGGAAGCGACGCACCTCACATTTTTTAACGGCAAGCGCGCAATGTTCGTCTCTGCATCCGGCAAAACGGGCGTGGACGTTATCAAAATCAACGAAAGGCTCGACGCAGCCTTTGACGAGTTCGAGAAAACCCTCCCGGCTGACGTAAAGTTGGAGCGTGGCTTCCAACAATCCAAAAACGTCGAATATCGCCTTAGTAAGCTTTATCGGGACTTTGCCATCGCCCTTGGCCTCGTCTTGATCACACTTTTGCCCTTGGGGTTCCGTGCTTCCCTTGTCGTGATGCTGTCAATCCCGCTAAGCCTTTTGATGGGCATTACGGCGCTGTATTGGCTCGGCTATTCGCTAAACCAGCTTTCTATTGCAGGGTTCGTTCTGGCCTTGGGTCTGCTGGTCGACGATTCTATTGTTGTCACTGAAAACATCGCTCGACGTCTCCGCGAGGGCGAGGACAGGACCGATGCGGCGGTGAACGCGACCGGTCAAATCGGCGTTGCTGTCCTAGGCTGCACCGCCACCCTGATGCTTGCCTTCTTGCCTCTTCTTTTCCTGCCGGAAGGGGCGGGGCAGTTCATTCGTTCGCTCCCCATGGCGGTTTTGGTCACCATCGCGGCGTCCTTGTTTGTTTCGCTCACCATCATCCCGTTTCTTGCCAGCATCTTGCTGAAACGCGACGCAGACCTTGAAGGCAACTTCTTCCTGCGAAACCTTAATCGCGGCATTCACAATTTTTACCGCCCGATCCTGCACTTCTCGTTAGAGCGCCCATGGATTGCCTTGATTGTCGTGTTGGCGATTTGCGCCACGGCTGTCCCAATGTTGCGGCAGATCGGCTCCAGCCTGTTTCCGCCTGCTGGAACACCGCAATTCCTCGTAAAAATTGAGATGCAAGACGGAACTTCGTTAGCACGGACAGGCGAAACCCTCCGTCTCGTTGATGAAAAACTCCGCAAAGAGCCTCTCGTTGAGTGGACCATGGCCAATCTGGGCCGGGGCAATCCACGGATTTTCTACAATCAAAATCAATCAGAAGCCCGCGCAAACTCGGCTGAAATCTTTGTGCAAATGAAGCGTTGGGAGCGTGTGGAGGGCTTAGCCTTCCTCGACAAACTACGGACAGATTTTGAAAAAATCCCCGGCGCGAAAATCCGTGTCATCGTTTTTGAGAATGGCCCGCCCGTCGAAGCGCCCATCGCCGTGCGCATAGTGGGGCGTGATATGGACGTCCTGAAACAGCTTTCTGCGCAAGCTACCGCCATCATGGGCCAAGTGCCCGGTACGCGTGATATCGACGATCCGCTCAGGCTGGACCGGACGGACCTCAATCTCGGCGTTGATCACGAAAAAGCCGCCACTCTCGGCGTTCCCGCAGGCGTTCCTCGTCGGATCGCCCGTTTGGCGCTCACGGGGGACGAAGCCGCGCGCTTCCGAGACTCATTGGGCGATGAATACCCCGTCACCGTGCGCCTGCCGGTTGGAGACCGAAACGATATCGCCGCCTTGCAAAGTATCTATGTGCCAACAAGCAATGGTGCCGCTATCCCGCTAAGCCAAATCGCCACGCCACAGCTTGAATCAAGCCCAGCCCGCATCACCCGCTTTCAGCGTGAGCGCCAAGTTACCGTAACGTCCTACACGGGCACGGGCTTCTTAACCTCTGCGGTGAATGCCGCTGTGTTTGAAAAGCTGAACCAGGAGCTGAAGCTGCCGCCGGGTTATCGGATTTCTGCCGGCGGTGAAGCTGATGCAGCATCCAGCTCGTTCTCAGGGCTCGGCGGGGCCATTTTGATCGCCATTTTCGGGATTTTGGCAGTACTTACGCTTGAGTTTGGCAAGTATCGAACCGTGCTTGTCGTGGCCGGTGTCGTCCCGCTTGGTCTCTTTGGTGCGGTCGGTGCCCTGTGGCTTACAGGCAATTCGCTCTCTTTCACGGCCGTCATAGGCATCATTGCACTCATCGGGATTGAGATTAAGAACTCCATCCTCCTCGTTGATTTCACAGAGCAATTACGCCGCGAAGGCGCTGAGCTTAGTGAAGCTATTGAGCGGGCAGGCGAGATCCGCTTCGTGCCGGTATTCCTCACCTCACTCACCGCAATCGGCGGCCTGATTCCGCTGGCATTGGAAGATTCCGGCCTTTATTCACCGCTCGCGATTGCCATTATTGGCGGCTTGGTCACCTCCACCTTCCTGTCGCGAATTGCCACGCCAGTGATGTATCTCTTGGTCGCGCGCACGGAGAAAGCAGCCAAATCGCCGACGCCGGAGCCCGTGGCCGCCTAGGTTTGCCCAACCTTTCCCAGTGAAAGCCTTCCGGAATCCCCGCGGGGCGGCTATTGCCACGCCACGTTTGTGATCCTTGGAGCCACCCTCACTATGACCGCCATTATCGACATTCTCGGCCGCGAAATTCTGGATAGCCGCGGCAACCCGACCGTTGAAGTTGATGTGACACTCGAGGATGGCTCTTTTGGTCGTGCCGCTGTCCCATCGGGTGCCTCCACCGGCGCGCACGAGGCCGTCGAGCTCCGCGATAACGACAGCCACCGCTACTTGGGCAAGGGCGTCTTAGATGCCTGCGAGTTCGTCAATGGCGAGATTTTCCAAACCTTGTCCGGTATGGATGCCGAGGATCAGGGCCGCATCGACCAGATGCTGATTGACCTTGATGGCACGCCGAACAAGGCCCGCATGGGCGCGAACGCCATCCTCGGTGTGTCCTTGGCGGTCGCAAAAGCCGCAGCAGAGGCGTCGGCTCTCCCGCTGTATCGTTATGTTGGCGGTGTTTCCGCCCGCACCTTGCCTGTGCCGATGATGAACATCGTCAATGGCGGGGCGCATGCCGATAATCCTATCGATATTCAAGAGTTTATGGTGATGCCTTTAGGCGTCGATACATTGGCGGACGCTGTTCGCGCCGGTGCTGAAATCTTCCATACCTTGAAAAAACTTCTGAAAGACGCCGGCCACTCCACCAATGTTGGCGATGAAGGCGGGTTCGCGCCAAACCTCGGCTCCGCTGATGAGGCCTGCACTTTTATCATGCGCGCCATTGAAAAGGCAGGCTACCGCCCGGGTGAAGATGTCGCCCTCGCGCTCGATTGCGCCGCCACCGAGTTTTACAAAAACGGGAAATACGTCTTGGCCGGTGAAGGCAAAACGCTCGATGGCGCTGGCATGGCCGCCTATCTTGATCGCCTCGTTTCAACCTATCCCATCGTCTCCATCGAGGATGGCATGGCCGAGGACGATTTTGATGGCTGGGCGCAACTAACCGACCTGCTTGGCAAAAAATGCCAGCTCGTAGGCGATGATCTTTTCGTCACAAACCCGATCCGCCTCAAAGACGGCATTAGCCGCGGCCTCGCCAATTCCATCCTTGTCAAGGTCAACCAGATCGGCAGCCTAACGGAAACGCTGCACGCCGTCGAAATCGCCCAGCGCGCGCGCTATTCCGCCGTGATGTCTCACCGCTCCGGCGAAACCGAGGACTCCACCATCGCGGACCTGTCAGTCGCCACTAATTGCGGCCAAATCAAAACCGGCTCGCTCGCGCGCTCAGACCGTACCGCCAAATACAACCAGCTCATCCGCATCGAAGAAGAGCTTGACGACATGGCCGTTTATGCCGGTTGGGATGCACTCAGCGTCCGCCGCTCCGCCTAAAATCGCGATTTCATAACGCTAGAAACCTACAAAAACGCGACGGTCCTTCGGGGCTGTCGCGCCGCTTGGTTATGCCCGCTTACCGCCCGAAAACGGGTGTAGATTTTTCAAATCCTGTGCGTTCTCTGTAAAAAAATCACATAAAAACAATTCAACTGCGCAAAACAGATTTAATTTATCCTACCTAGCTTCCAGCGCTCCCATGATGGGGCATGTCTAAAACAACCGACCATTCCTTCATCAATACCGTTCCGAAAGCCATTGATGGTTTGCCGTTTTCGGAGGCGCTCAGCGTCCATCTGCGCCAAGTCCACATCGCGCGTGAACGCCTCGGAGCGCTCGGCCTGCAGCGATGGGCGCGCGCCATTTCCACCATCGCCCAAGCCCACAAAAACGTCATCGCCATAGAGGCGATCCGCGCACAATCCAACCCCCAAAATGAGGAGGAGGGCATGTCCCTTGACCCCAATAAGTCACGCGCCAAGCGTGAACGCGAAGACGCTTATGTCGCCGAGATTGAAGCTCGCCTCGATCGCATCCTTGCCGAACTCGACGCGAAAAGCGCTGATATTGTCCTTAAGTTTGCCTCAACGTCGCGCGATGTTGAAGGCGTGGGGCCTGTGGGCTCATGAGGCGCAGCGTCCTCCTCCAGACCCGTGGCGCACCTGGCTTTTCCTTGGCGGGCGTGGGGCTGGCAAAACGCGCGCGGCGGCTGAATGGGTGCGCGATCAAGTCGAACGCGGCCTCCGCGCCCGCTTTGCCCTCATTGGCCCCACATTGTCCGACGTGCGCGAAGTGATGATCGAGGGCCCCTCTGGCCTGCGCGCCATCGCGACACGCGGTGAACGTCCAGCCTATTTCTCCTCGCGCCGCCGCCTTGAATGGCCCAATGGCGCGGTCGGTTTCGTGTTTTCCGCCGAGGACCCAGACAGCCTGCGCGGCCCACAATTTGATGGCGCGTGGGGCGACGAAATCGCCGCGTGGCCATTGGCCGAAGCCGTCTTGGCGACTTTAGAGCCCGCGATGCGCTTGGGTGAGGACCCTCGCATGGTGTTCACGACAACACCGCGCCCCATCCCCGTACTCCGCCGCTTGCTCAACGACCCGTCCGTCGTGGTCACGCGCGCCAGTTCTTCTACAAATGCTGCCAATCTCGCGCCGGGGTTTCTTGATGCCATGCAAGCTCGCTTCGGGGCTACGGCTTTGGCCCGCCAAGAGCTCGGCGGCGAACTGATCGACGATCCCGAAGGCGCCTTATGGAACCGTGCCGCGCTCGACGCTGCCCACACTAAAGCGCCGCCGTTGGAAGCGTTTGAGCGGATCGTCATCGGCGTTGATCCCCCCGTCAGCGTCGGGCCCGAGGCGGATGCCTGCGGCATTGTCGTGGTCGGGCTGCTGGTCGAAGACACCGCAAACCGCGCCATTGTCCTGGCCGACTGCACCGTCCAAGGCCTTGCCCCGATGGACTGGGCCAATGCGGTTGCTGCCGCGTTTCAGCGCTTTCAGGCCGACAAAATCGTCGTTGAGGGCAATCAAGGCGGCGAGCTGGTCCGCACCATGCTGGTCATGGCCGCCCCCCACGCCGCGATCAAGCTGGTTCATGCCAGCCGCGCCAAGCGTGCCCGCGCGGAGCCTGTAGCTGCCCTTTACGCGCGCGGCCTCGTCACCCACGCCCAGCCCATGCCCGCCTTGGAAGACGAGATGTGCGCCTTCGGCGCAACCACCAAAGGCAAAAGCCCCGACCGGGTAGACGCGCTGGTGTGGGCCCTTTGGGAGCTAATGCTCGCCCAATCGCCCGCCCCACGTCTGCGCCCCCTTTGATCCCGCTAAAGGACACAGAGTCAATGCATTGGATAAATCCTTTCAGCCGTCTGCCGAAGCCCGAAACCCGCGCCGCCGCCCCGCTTTTGGCGTGGGCAGGCTTGCCCGGCCCTGTCTGGACGCCGCGAGACTATGCCGCCTTGGCGCGGGAGGGCTATGCTCGCAACGCCATCGTCTATCGCTGCGTTCGTATGGTGGCGGAGGCTGCCGCGTCCCTACCGCTCATCGCCTCAGCACCTAATCACCCGCTGGCCAGCCTGTTGGCGCTCGCCAACCCTGATCAAACCGGGATTGAGCTTCTGGAGGCTTTCTATGGCCATCTGCAAGTTTCTGGAAACGCCTATCTCGAGGTCGTCAGCTTGCACGGCGAGCCGCGTGAACTTTACGCTCTGCGCCCCGATCGCGTCCGCGTGTTGCCCGGCCCGCAAGGCTGGCCCATGGGGTGGGAACACACGGTGGACGGCCACACAACAGCGATGCTGCGCGATGCCGCCACAGGCCAAAGCCCAATCCTGCACCTCAAGCTTTTCAGCCCAATAGACGACCATTACGGCCTTTCCCCCCTCGAAGCCGCCGCCTGCGCCATCGACATCCACAATGCCGGGGGCGCATGGAACAAGGCCCTAATCGACAATGCGGCGCGCCCCTCGGGTGCCTTGGTCTATCGCGGACGGGAAGGGGCCGAGCGCCTGTCAGACGACCAATTTGCCCGCCTCAAGGCCGATCTCGCGGCCACCTATGCCGGCCCCGGCAATGCTGGTCGCCCGATGCTGCTCGAAGGTGGCCTTGAATGGATGCCGATGAGCCTATCACCGGCCGAAATGGATTTCATCGGCGCACGCAATGCCGCTGCCCGCGAAATCGCGCTCGCTTTCGGGGTGCCGCCCATGCTGCTCGGGATACCGGGAGACAACACCTACGCCAATTATCGCGAAGCAAACCTTGCCTTTTGGCGCCAGACCGTCCTGCCGCTGGTGTCCAAAACCGCTGCCGCCCTCACAGAATGGCTCGGCGCGCGCTGGAGGGAGCCGGTAACGCTCCGGCCCGATCTCGATGCCTGCCCCGCTTTAACGCCGGAGCGTGATGCCCTGTGGGCGCGCCTGCAAACGGCAACCTTTCTGTCAGACGATGAAAAGCGCGCTATCCTCGGCATGCCCGCGCGTTCAGCCCATCCGGTGCCGCAATGAGCGGCGAAGCCTCGCTGCGTGTCGATGGCCGCATCACGGTGGCCCTTGTGATCGCCGTCGCCATTCAAACCGCTGCCGCCCTCCTGTGGACGGGCGCTGCCGCTGAACGCCTCGCCAATGTTGAAAGCAAAATCAACGCCCAAGGCCCGGTCACGGAGCGACTCGCCCGCCTTGAAGAACAGCTTACCGACGTCCGGCGCACCCTCCAGCGCATCGAAACCCATATCGACGAGAAGGGACATTCCGCCAATGGCTTATGATAGTGTCCTCACACTGAAATCACCGCCAGACTTGCAGGTCGAAGGCTATGCCAGCCTGTTCAACGTCCTTGATCTCGCGCGAGACGTTATCTTGCCCGGTGCTTTTGGGGCGAGCCTTGCCGCGCGCGGGCCAGAGGGCATCCGCATGCTGTGGCGGCACGATAACGCCGCCCCCATAGGGCTGTGGACCACGCTGATCGAAGATGAAATCGGCCTGCGCGCCACGGGCATCATCAGTGTCGGCTTCCCCACAACCGCCGCCATTCGCCCTGAAATCGCCCAAGGCCACCTAGACGGCCTCTCTATCGGGTTCCGCCCCGTGGAGTGGCGACGCCGCCCCGACGGCATCCGCGAACTCACCGTGATCGAGCTGGAGGAAATCTCCCTCGTCGCTTTCCCCATGCTGCCGCGTGCGCGGCTCAGCATCACCCAAGCCCTGTAAAACTGGAGACGAAGCCCATGCAGATCGAAACCAAAATGGTCAGCTCAGAAGCGGCCACCCGCGATGTGATGATCGCCTTTGAAGCCTTCAAAGAAGCCAACGACCAGCGCCTTGCCGCCGTGGAAGCCAAGGGCGCGGGCGACATCCTCCTCGAAGAAAAGGTCAACCGGATTGACCGTGCCCTTGCCCGCAACCAAGGCGCGCTTGATCGCCTCGCCCTCATCCAAGCCCGGCCCGGCATGGGTGGGGAGGGTGGCCCTGCTGCCCCATCCGAAGCCAAGGCCGCATGGGGCAGCTTTGTGCGCCGTGGCGATGAAACAGCCCTTGCCCGCATTGAGTTGAAAGCCCTGTCGGCTGGCGTCGACGCCGATGGCGGTTACGTTGCCCCTCCTGAAGTCCAAGGCGTCATTGATCGTCGCCTCACATTGGCCTCACCCTTCCGTCGCCTCGCCAGCGTGCGCCAAACCACCACCTCGACCTTCAAAAAGCCTGTGAGCATTTCGGCAGCAAGCGTTGGTTGGGCAACGGAAACTGGCGCGCGCCCCCAAACCAACACCCCAACGCTCGACCTGTTATCCTTCCCCGCCGGAGAGCTTTACGCCCAACCCGCTGCCACCCAAACCTTGCTCGATGATGCCGCGGTCGACATCGACACCTGGCTCGCCGCCGAAATCGCTGATGCGTTCGCCGCCCAAGAAAGTGCCGCCTTCATGTCTGGTGATGGCGTCGGAAAGCCCAAGGGCATCTTGGCTCACACCATAGTCGCTGATGCCAGTCAGGTCTGGGGTAATATCGGCTACCGTGCGACCGGTGTTGCAGGTGGTTTTGCTGCCACCAACCCTGCCGACACGTTGATCGACCTCACCTACGCCCCAAAGGCTGCCTTCCGGCCAAACGCCTCCTTCGTGATGAACCGACGCACCGTCTCGGCCATCCGCAAATTCAAGGATAGCGCGGGCAATTACATCTGGCAGCCCGCCACCACGGCAGGCCAACCTGCGAACCTTCTCGGCTATCCCCTTGTCGAGATTGAGGAAACGCCAGACATCGCTGCAAACGCCTATGCTATTGCCTTTGGTGATTTCGAGAAGGGCTATTTGATCGTTGACCGCATGGGCGTCCGCGTCCTGCGCGACCCCTACACCGCCAAGCCCTATGTGTTGTTCTACGTCACCAAGCGCGTCGGCGGCGGCATCCAGCACTTTGATGCCATCAAGCTCTTGAAGTTCGCTGTCAGCTAAACCGCAAAACCCTCTGCCCGGCCAGCGAAAACTCTGGTCGGGCCCCTAGGCCCAAAGGCTCTCCGCAATGCCCGAGATTTTAACGCCGCCCAGCGGTGAACCCCTCTCTGTGTCTGACGCCAAGCTGTTTCTGCGCGTCGAACATAGTGCTGACGACGCCCTCATCGCCAGCCTCATCGCCACGGCGCGTGCCACGATTGAAGCCCGATCGGGTCGCGCGATGCTCACCCGCCGCGTGAAGCAGCGCTTTGATGCTTGGCCGCCAAGCGGGAAGGGGCTTCAGCTTGCGCTCGGCCCTGTGTCCTCTGTTCACAACGTCACAGTTATCAATACCTCTGGAGACGAAGCCGCGCTCGCCAATACCGCTTGGGCGCTCGACCCCGATCCCGACGAAGCGCGCGTTTTGTTTTTATCGCCCAGTCAGTTGCCGACACCCGGCCGCGCGCAATCGGGTATCGCGGTGGAGTTCAACGCGGGTGGCGCACTCGAAGCCATTCCGCCCGCGCTCCTCCAAGCTGTCCGCCTCGTCGTGGCCCATCTTTACGCACGTCGCGATGGCAGCGAAGGCCCAGAAGCCTCAGATATCGCTCGCCTAATCGCCCCTTGGCAGGAGCCGCGGCTATGAAGCGCCCGGTCCCCATCGGCATGTTGCGCCAACGCGCCACCCTCTTAGCCCCGGTCCGCACCGCAGACCTAGCCGGTGGTGCCAGCCTCGGCTTTGCAACGGTCGCGACCGTTTGGGCCTTTCTCGAAGGGGCAAGTTCCACACCTGCTGTCGTGTCTGGCAGGGCCGTCGCGCTCCAGCGTGCTCGCCTCATCCTGCGCGCCCGAACTGACGTTAAGCCCGGCTGGCAAGCCGTCCTCGACGGTCGCACATGGCGGATTGAGGGCATTATTCGCGGCCATCAAAGCGAGCCGTTTCAGTATCTGAACGTCACCGAGGTCGCGCCATGAGTGCGGCCTACGCCCTACAAATTGCCCTGCAAGCCCGCTTCGCCGCTGATGCGACCGTGCGCGCCACACTTGGCAACCCGGTTCGGCTTTGGGATGGCGTGCCGGAGAGCCCGCAGTTCCCTTATGGCGTATGGACGCGGGTGGAAACCACGCCCGCCGATGCCGACGAGGCACAAGGCGAGGCTCACATCTTCACGCTGAGCGTCTGGTCATTTTACGATGGCCGCGCCGAGGTAATGGCCGCGCTCAACGCGCTGAAAACGTCTGCCCATAACGCCACCTTTGCGCTCACAGGCCACCGTCTCATCCTCCTGCGCGCCACGTTCGCCGATAGTTTCCGCACCCTCGATGGCACAGCCATGGTCGGCCTTTTGCGCCTGCGCGCCCGTACTGAACCCCTATAGCCTCAAAAAGGATAAACCCATGCCCGGTCAACGTGGTAGAGACATTCTCGTACAGATTTCAGACGGCGCAGCGACGCCGACCTTCGTTGGCGTCGCAGGCCTGCGGGCCCGAACCATATCGCTCAACGCCCAAAGCGTGGATGCCACGAGTGCAGACAGCACCGGGCGCTGGCGCGAGCTTCTCGCGGATGCTGGCGTTAAATCCGCCACCGTGTCCGGGGCAGGGGTGTTTCGCGACGCCGCCTCTGATGCCCTCGTCCGCACCAGTTTTTTCGCCCAAGATATGCGGACTTGGCGTTTGGTGATCCCTGACTTTGGAACGCTGGAAGGCCCCTTCCAAGTCGCGACGTTGGATTATGCAGGCGACCATGATGGCGAAGCCACCTTCGCGATCACGCTCGCCTCGGCGGGTTCCATCGGGTTCACCGCATTATGAGCGCGCTGGTCTGCAACCCCCAGCGCGGCGATGTAACCATCACCATTGACGGCCAGCAGCACCGCCTCCGCCTCACTCTCGGCGCATTAGCCGAGCTTGAGCATGCCTTCGCGGCTCCTGACCTAGCAACACTCGAAGCCGCCCTTCGTCGCGCCGCGGCGAGCGACATGGTGGTGGTGTTAGCGACCCTGATGCGCGCAGGCGGCGGTGATGGCAGCCAAGCCCGTAACGCCAACCCCAACCAAGCAGCACTCGCCATCGCTGAAGCCTTTGCAGCGAGCAATCCGTAAAATGAGCGGCCAATCAATCCCGTGGGGCCAATGGCTCAGCACAGGTCTTAGCCTCGGTCTAAGCCCGGACGCATTCTGGGCCCTGTCTCTGCGCGAATGGCGAAGCCTTACCGCCCCCCTCAACGCGCCAACCGCCGACCGCGCCACCCTAACTGCGCTTATTGAGCGGTTCCCTGACACACACCCAACAGAGGTCACCTAAAAATGGACCCGATTGACTCCCAACCAACCAGCCTAAACGGTAGCTTAGACGCCGCCGCCCAGGCCCTCTCAGCTTTCACCGATGGCCCCGCGCGCGCCGCCGCAGATGCGCTCGGCACCGCGTTTGACCGTGCAGGTGGCCGCATCGCCGGGGCGCTGACGAATGCCGCCCGTACAGGAGAGCTTTCTGTCCGCGCTATGGTCGCCTCGATCCTCACCGATTTGGCCCGTGTCTCGGTGCAACAAGCCGTCACCGGGCCGCTCCAATCGGTGATCTCCGGGGCTCTTTCCGGCATCAGCTTCGGCGGCGCGCGCGCGGCGGGCGGCCCAGTCACCTCCGGCCACGCCTATCTCGTCGGCGAACGCGGGCCTGAGCTTTTCACCCCGGCTACCACGGGCCAAATTTCCAGCCCGAGCGGCCCGTCTATCACCGTAAACGTCGCCATGGGTTCAGCGAACGCCAACGATCTCCGTCGCTCCGCCGGCCAAATCGCCACCGCGCTTGCCCGCGTCGTCGCCTCGGGGAGCCAACGCGCATGAGCTTTCACAACGTGTCATTCCCCCTCGCGCTGGCGCGCGGGGCGAGCGGCGGCCCCGAACGGCGCACCGACATCACCACGCTCGCCTCCGGCCAAGAAGAACGCAACGCCGTCTGGTCCCAAGGCCGCCGCCGTTACGATGTCGGCACCGCCATCACCAGCCTCGATGATCTCCATCGCCTCATCAGCTTTTTTGAAGCCCGAAATGGCCGTCTGCACGCCTTCCGTTTCCGCGACATCACCGATTGCAAGTCCTGCCTGCCCTCGCGAACACCAAGCACGACTGATCAACGGATTGGTACAGGCAACGGAACCCAAACAATTTTCTTCCTGTCACGAACCTATGCCGACAGCGCCGGAACAACCACCCGCCCTATTCGTGCGCCTGTGCCGGGCAGCGTCGTCATCGCAATCAATTCAACCCCGGTAACGCCCGCCGCTATCGACCACACCACTGGCCAAATCACCCTTCCCACCGCGCCAGCAACCGGCGCTGCCATCACAGCAGGCTATGTCTTCGACACCATCGTCCGCTTCGACACCGACCACCTCGACGCCACCCAAGACGCCTTCACCAGCGCCCGTGTGGTCTCGGTTCCCCTGGTGGAAGTGTTGTGATCGCCAGCTGCTTTCAGGGGACGTTTCAGCCAAAGGCTGTGGTTGACACGTTTCCTCCTCCGCTCGCGGGGGAGGTGTCAGCCAAAGGCTGACGGAGGGGGCACGGCCACCACACTCTCGCTCAATCCTCTTCCCCCACCTTCTCGCTTTGCGATCCACCTCCCCGGCAAGCGGGCGAGGAAAACAACCATAAAAGGCACCCTATGCGCACGCTTCCCGCCAGCTTCACCACCCCAACCACCACGTTGTGCTGGGCGATCACGCTGCGGCGCGCCGATGGCCTCACCCTCGGCACCACCGACCATGACCGAGACCTCTCCATCGCGGGAACGCTTCACCGCGCCAACGCCGCCCTTAGCCTCAGCGAGCACGACAGCAATGATGCCCTCCCGACCGACCAAACCGCCCTCAGCGGTGTCCTCACTGATGATGCCATCAACGACGCCGACATCATCGCGGGGCGCTGGGATGGGGCGGGGGTCACGCTGTCCCGCGTCAGCTGGGCCCAACCGAGTGAAATTGTTCCGGTCTGGTCTGGCACCGTAGGCACAATCACGCGGCGCGGTGCATCGTTTCAGGCCGAAGTGTTGGGGCTGGAAGCCAAGCTCGAAACCAAAACGGGCCGGGTGTTTTCAAGGCTGTGCGACGCCCGCCTCGGCGACACGCGCTGCGGCGTCGACCTCACCGACACCTCACGTTCAGCCGGCACCATTATCACCGCCGCCACGACCAACGGCCTGCTTTCGGTCTCATCTGTAGCCCTAGACGCCATCGCCTTGCCCTATGGTACCGTCGAAATCACCAGCGGCGCTTGCATCGGCCTCAATTCCACAATCCGTTCAGCATCAATCGTTTCCGGCGTTCTGCAAATACAATTGGACACCGCTTTTCAGCTCCCAATCTCCCCCGGCACAACCGCCAAGCTCACAATCGGGTGTGACCGACGTTTCGCCACCTGCACCGCGCGGTTCAACAACGCGCCCGCCTTTCGCGGCTTCCCCCATATGCCGGGGGATGATGCTGTGGTGGCAGGTCCGGCTACATCGGGCGCACTGGATGGCGGCCGCCGTTCGTGACGACGCGAGACGCCCTCGTCGCCCAAATCCGGTTGTGGATCGGCACACCCTTCGTCCCGGAGGCCAGCCTGCGCGGCGTCGGCGCAGATTGCGCAGGGCTCATCCTTGGCGTGTGGCGCGATGCGTTTTCCACAGCTTATTCACAGCGCCCGAACGCCAAAACCAGCCTTGAAACAGCCGCTGCAACCCTTCTGCTCACCCAAAGTCTTAGCCCCGCCTTAGCCGATATTCTGCTGTTCGCCCCGGAACCTGGTGGCCGCGCCACGCACGCCGGGTTCCTAACTACGAACGCCCCGAATGCCGCTCGCTTCGTTCATGCCCATTGGGGCCAAGGCGTGGTGGAGAGCCGGTTTGGCGCCTGGTGGGCTGCGCGCCTTGTCGGCGTTTACTCATTCCCGGAGACACTTGCATGGCCTCGCTAATCCTTTCCGGCATCGGTGGCGCATTCTTCGGCCCCTTGGGCCGCGCCGCTGGTGCTCTTGCGGGCTCATTCCTTGATAATGCAGCAGCCAGCGCCCTCACGCCCGCCCGCATTGAGCCTTCGCGCCTCGCCCAACCTCGTGTTCAAACATCAACAGAAGGCGCTGGAATCCCATTGGTTTATGGGCGCATGCGCGTTGCTGGCCAGGTGATTTGGGCAAGCCGCTTCAAAGAAACCACCACCAAGCGCACCATCGGCAATTCTAAAACCGGCACGCGCGTGATTGAGCGGCGCTACTCTATCTCGTTCGCCATCGCGCTCGCCGAAGGCACGATCGCCGGGCTTGGCCGCGTCTGGGCCAATGGGGAGCCGTTTGACCTCAACCTTGTCGCTCACCGCCTGTACAAAGGCACACCAAACCAAGAGCCAGACCCGCTGATCGAGGCCATCCAAGGCTATGGAGCGGCACCCGCCTACCGCGATCTCGCCTATCTGGTACTAGAGGATTTCCCGCTCGACGATTTTGGCGATCGTATCCCCAGCCTCGCCGTTGAAGTGGTGCGCCCCGCGCCGCCGATCCCGGGCGAGCCCAGCCTTGAAAACCTCACCCGCGCGGTAAACCTCATCCCCGGTTGTGGGGAGTTTGCGCTCGCCACCACCATCTTCCGCAAACAGCTATCGCCCGGCCATGCCGTCACTGAGAACGCGCACGCCAGCGCTGAGCGCTCCGATTTCATGGTCGCCCTCGACCAGCTTCAAGATGCCCTGCCAAACCTTGCCCACGTCACCCTCGTCGTCTGCTGGTTCGGGTCAGACTTGCGCGCGGGCATCTGCCAAATCGCCCCGCGTGTGGAGGCCAGTGTCAAAGATACCAGCCCTCAAACATGGTCCGTTGCCGGCATGGGTCGCGGCGCCACCGCCACACCCAGCCTCTCCTATGGCCGCATCGCCTATGGCGGAACCCCGTCAGACGCCAGCGTTCTCGAGGCGATTGCCGAGCTCAAGAGACGCGGCCTAAGCATTGGCATCACGCCTTTTTTGCTGATGGATATTCCAGCAGGCAACACGTTGCCCAGCGCTGACGGCTCTGTCAGCCAACCGCCGTACCCGTGGCGTGGTCGCATCAGTGGCAACACCCCAAGCGCAGACCGAACCGCCGCCGCCGCCACCCAAATCGCGAGCTTCTTCGGCACCGCCGCCGCCGCTCACTTTACGGTTTCAGGCACCACCATCACCTATTCAGGCCCAACAGAGGCCACATGGCGGCGCTGCGTGTTGCACTATGCAGCGCTTGCCAAAGCTGCAGGCGGCGTTGATCAATTCCTTATTGGCTCTGAATTCATCGGCCTCACCCGCCTGCGCGACGCGACGGGAGCCTTCCCCGCTACCGCCCAGCTTCAAAGCCTCGCTGCCCAAGCCCGCATCCTCCTTGGGCCGACCACCAAGCTCAGCTACGCTGCGGACTGGACAGAATATGGCGGCTTCGTGCCCCCTGAAGCCGGAAGCGACCTGCTTTTCCCGCTCGATCCTTTGTGGGCCGATGCCGACATCAATTTCGTCGGTATCGACTGGTATGGCCCCTTAGCGGACACCCGAGACGGTGACGATTTCAGCTATGAGCGCACCACTTTTGCCGCCAATATCGAAGCCGGCGAGGGGTTTGACTACTATTACGCCTCAGAAACCGCCCGCGCCTCAGGAACGAAATCCCTCATCACCGACGGGGCTTACGGCAAACCCTTCGTCTACCGTCCGAAAGATTTGCGCGGCTGGTGGAGCCAGCCCCATGTGGAGCGCATCGCGGGGGTCGAGCGCACGACCGCTACCGCATGGCTGCCCGGCTCAAAGCCGATCCGGTTTTGCGAATTGGGCGTCCCCGCAATTGATCGCGGGGCCAACCAGCCCAATGTGTTTGTCGATCCGAAAAGTGCTGAAAGCGCGCTGCCGCATTTTTCCAGTGGTGAGCCTGATGATTTGGTGCAGCGCCGCGCATTAGAAACCGTGCTGGATTGGTGGAGCCCCGCCCAAGGCCGCAATCCGCTGTCCTCCTCCGGCCAGCGTTTCATCGACACCGAAACCCTGGCGCTGTGGGCATGGGATGCGCGGCCTTTTCCGCAATTTCCCGCGCTTACTGAGGTGTGGGGTGATGGCCCAAACTGGCGGCTTGGCCATTGGTTGAACGGCCGTGTCGGCGCGCTCTCGCTTGCGGCCCTAATCGCCGACACCGCCCGTCGCGCCGGTTTAGCCCCGGTTGATGTGTCCGGCGTCGAGGGCATTCTGGATGGCGTGCTGTTTGACGGCCCAATCCGCCCGCGCGATGCCTTGGCGCCCTTCCTTTCCGCCTTCGGTGTGTCGGTTCGCGAAAAGGCCGGGCGCTTGAGCTTTTTCATGGAGGGCAGGGGCACGCCAATCCTGCTCGACGCGAGCCAATTCAGCGTGGATGCCACCGGCAATGGCGCGGTGTCTTACGTGCGCGACGAGGACGCCCACACGCCCTCCAGCGCTCGTCTTGTCGTACTAGACGCCGCCAAGCCCGGCCAAGTGCTGTCAGTCACGGCCACCGGCCCAACAACTTCCGGCCCCAGCCTCGAAACCGCCTTGCCCGCCGCCCTGTCTGAAACCACCGCCCGAACGCTCGCCCGTCAAAGGCTCAACGCCGCCAACGCCGCGCGTTCCACCGCAAGCCTGATCCTGCCACCCTCGCGGCTCGATCTCGAAGCGGGTGATGTCGTCCGCCTAATCGCCGATGGCCCGAGCTACAAAATCGCCAGCCTCGAAGGCGAGGGGGCCTTGCGCGCCAAACTCGTCGCCCTGCCAGCCCGCGCGCGCACCAGCCTTGCCTCCGCCACGCCCGCGCCAACGCCACAGCCGCGCGCCCCCTCGGCCCCCATTGTGGTGTTCCTAGACCTGCCAGCCCCACTGACGGACCCGCAAAGCCCGCAATTCCTCGTCGCCGCCACCGCCACGCCATGGCCCAATTTGATGGACGTGCGAACCGGCCCCGCTACCGCGCCCGCCCGCGCCACGCTCACCGCCCCAGCGACCCTCGGCGCGCTCACCGCCGCCCTCCCAAGTGGAGACCCCAACCGTTGGCTTGGCGGCACGATCATGGTCCAGCTTTATGGCGGCAGCCTCGCCTCCGCCGCGCCTAACGATGTTTTGGCAGGGGCAAACCGCCTCGCCATCCTCCCGCCTGATGGCATCGCCGAAATTGTCCAATTCGCCCGGGCCGAGCTGATTGGCCCCGGCCAATGGGCGCTCAGTGATCTCTTGCGCGGCTGTTCGGGCACCCAAGCGCGCGCCGCGCCAGCGGGTTCCTCAATTGTCCTGCTCGATGATCGCCTCGTGCCGCTCACCCTTACTGACGATGAAATCGGCCTACCCTTGGCCTACGCCATCGGCCCACCGGGTTATCCCGCCACTCACGCCGCCACCACAACCCAAACCGCCACCTTCACGGCGCGCGCCCGCATGCCGCTCAGCCCCATCCGCTTGCGTGCTACGCGCTCTAGCCTCGGCACCACCCTGTCGTGGATCCGCCGCGGCCGCTCCGGTGCCGAGGCATGGGCAGCCCAAGACCCCCCACTTGGCGAACGCGCCGAGCTTTACCGCGTCGAAGTCCGCGATGGCGCAACGCTGAAACGCACATGGGACGTAGCCATGCCAACCAGCCTCTACGCCATTGCAGACGAATTAACCGATTTCGGTACCCCACAGCCAAGCCTAAGCATCAGTATCGCCCAAATCTCACCCGATTATGGCACAGGAAGCAACCTGGCAGGCGTGGTTTAAGGCCCATTGCCACCACCACCTGCCTCATGGTTGGCCTTGTGCCAACCACCCAGCTTCTCGAAGCAAATTTGGCACTCGTAAACTAGGTCCTAGGGACAAGCCCTAGGATGAGGCGCTTGGGGATGCCTTAAGCCGCGCGAACGTCGCTGTCGGTCACGTCCTCGATGGAGAACATCCGCAGGCGTGAGGCGTTATGGCTGGCCATCACGTCCAAGGCATCGGGTGTAATTTCGGGCTTGGTATCTTCGACGGGCGTATAAACCGGCTCTGGCGGGGCATCAAAGTCCACAATCGGGGTGGTCGCCACCAGATCGGTCGCGTCAGCCAAGGCGCTGGCTTTGTGCAGCGCATAGCCCTGCACGCGCAGGAAGCCGAGCGACCGGAACAGGTCGAGTGAGTCGCGGGTTTCCGCGCCCACGGCCGTGGTCGGAATGCCCGCAGCAGAGGCCGCGTTGAGCCGACGCAGAAACAGGCTGGCATCAGCGGCCTGCAGGCGGCGCGCCACGCGCAGCATCACGCCACCGCCGCATTTGATTTCGGCAAACAGCGCCCGCGCACGCTTATCAAGCGCCACAGCAGGGGGGCCCTTGGCATCCAGCGCAATGCGGAAGCCGCGCGCTTTCAGCCGCTCCAAAGCCGCAAACCCGCCTTCACCGCACAGGGCAAGGCCATCTTCCGGCGCTTCGATCACCACTTGCCAAGGCCGCGCGCCCGCCGCCGCCACGATGCCCGCGGCCTCGCCCGCAAAGTCGGGGTTCAAGGTATCTTCCACCGCCACGTTGATCGACACCGACAGGGCCGGGTTGATCGCAGCCCAGGTTACAACCGCCTCGGCAGCTTGTTTCAGCAGCTGGCGGTTCAGCTCGTCGCGCAGGCCTTCGCGTGCCATCAGGCCTAAAAACAGCCCCGGCCCGATTTCGCCCAGCGTTTGATGGTGCCAGCGCGCCACGCCTTCAAAGCCAACAATGGCCCCGGTCTTAAGGTCAAATTGTGCCTGATAGGCGAGGTGAAAACGCCCTTCTTTCAAACTGTTCTGCAGCTCGGTGCGGGCAAGGAGTACGGCGTGGGCTGTCACAAGGGCGACCTTTCAAGCGATAGTCTCACCCACAATGACACCAACGTCGTTAAGAACATGTTGGCATCGGCAAAAATAATGGGCCACACTAAGGCATGACAGAAACAGCGCCGAAAACGCCCGACACCCGCCCCGCCATTCCCTCCGCCACCATCCTTCTCGTACGAGACCATGAAGGCGCGATGGAGGTTTTGATGGTGGAGCGCCATTACCAGATCGACTTTGCCTCCGGCGCCTTGGTGTTTCCCGGCGGTAAGGCTGCCCCCGCGGATTATGAGGACGCGTGGCTCGATCACGCCACCGGCCATGAAGGCCTCACCCCGTTTGAGCGCGCCATGCGGATTGCGGCCTTGCGCGAAGCGTTCGAAGAATCTGGCATCCTTCTGGCCGCAGGGGCGGCCTCCTTAGCGCTGGCTGACCAGCGCGAAGCGGTGAATGCCGACGCCACCCTGTTCCGCCCTGCGGTCGCTGGGGCCGGGTTCAAGCTTGATCTTGGTGCCATCGCGCCGTGGGCCCATTGGGTTACGCCGATTATGATGCCGAAGCGCTTCGATACCTATTTCTTCATCGCCCGCGCGCCGGATGGCCAGTTCGCCGAAGGCGATGGCGGCGAGGCAGTAGACGCGGTCTGGCTCACGCCGGAGGATGCGCTCGCTCAAGCCAAAGCCGGCACCCGCAAGATCATCTTCCCCACCCGCCTGCAAATCGAAATGCTGGCCGCCTTCGGCACGGTAGACGCCGCGATCGCCGGGGCCCGCGCCCGCTCCATAGTCACCGTCCAGCCTTGGGTGGTTCAAGAAAACGGCCAGCCAACCCTGAAAATCCCGCCCGAAGCGGGATACGCAACCACGAGTGAACTTTTGGAGGGCAACGGGTAGGGGCAGCCCAACGGCGAACCAGCTCGCTGTAACTACCGTTGGCAACATCGAGCACACCACGACGCCTTAGCGGCGCGGCTTCGGTTTCGGCGCTACGATCGCAAGATTCATCGGGTTCCTCCCGACCGGAATTGGGTCCCCGATCACGGTATTGGTGGCGGTGTCGATCACCGAAACCGTGTTGCCAAGATGGTTAGCAACATAGGCACGTTTTCCACTTGGATCGAACGCAACGCTGAATGGGCCTTTGCCCACAGCAATCGGACTGCCCAGTACGGCATTGGTTTCAATATCAATCACCGTAATCGTATGGCTAAAATTGTTCGCCACAAAGGCGCGCTTGCCCGATGGATGGATGGCCAAACTCAGCGGGGCATTTCCCACCGGGATAGGATTGCCAATTACTGCGTTAATGGCGGTATCAATCACAGACACGGTATTGCTAACAGCGTTCGCAACGAAAGCGCGCGTGCCGGCTGCATTCAACGCGATACTACGCGGGCCCTTGCCCACCGCAATCGGGGTGCCGACTACGGAATTACTGCCAGTATCAATCACCGAAACGGTGTGGCTGCCATAATTGGCGACATAAGCACGCGTCCCCGCCGCATTGATCATCACATTAACTGGGCCGGTGCCTACCGAGATCGGGCTGCCAATCGGGTTGTGGGTGCGCGCGTCGATCACAGAGATAGAAGAACGATGGGAATTAGCTACATACGCGCGCGCGCCACTGGAATCGAACGCAACACTGATCGGGGCGCGCCCTACCGGAATAGGGCTGCCGATCACATTAAGGGTGCTGGCATCGATCACTGTAACCGAGTGGTCACCTGTGTTAGTTACATAGACAAATGTGCCCGCAGGATGGATCGCTAAACTTTCAGGAAAATTCCCCACAGCGATAGGCGCGCCCACTACTTTATTTGTGGTGGTGTCGATAACAGAAACTGTATTGTCAGAACTGTTTGCAACATAAACGCGAGACGTTTGCGCGATCGCAGCCGAAGCGGCTGTAAAGGCAACGAGAATCGCCATCGCTAACTTGAGTGGCATAATCTCTCCAAAGAAACCCAACCATTTTCGATACGTAATGCACGATCAACAAGCAATCGGCCCCACGCCTAGAACGTACTTAGCGGCCAATTAGCCCCGGCGTACAACGTTGGCCTTAGTCCCCAAACGACGTCGCCATAAGCCCCGCAAAGGACGCTAATGTTACTTCATGCGCCGAACAATGCTTCAGAAAACTGGGCTCTCGGGGTGGGGCCAAAAACACTGCGCCGCACGCCCAGTCGGCCTCTCCGGCTTCAACTTTCCATGTGCGGCGGCGCTTATTTCATACTCTTCCGTGTCTTGGTCGCCGCGCACGGTGCCAATAGCGTCGTCGCAAAAACCATCCGATGCGTTCGTAATGGCATCATTTCGCTGGTGATTTATGCAACTGCCATTGGCGTCGCTTTCTGGATGCCCATCATCGCCATGGCCCTCTACGTCTGCGTTGCCCTTATCTAGTTCGTTCCCGACAAGCGCATCGAGCCTGTAATGGGGGCGTGAGGTCGCCCTGTTTGCAAACCACCTGCTGACGAACCGCGCCAAACATGCCACTCTGCAATTGAATGGTTCCCTGCTCTTCCTCCTCCGTTCACGGGGGAGGTGGGCCCGGCCTTGTGCCGGGGTCGGAGGGGGGAGATGCAAGTAACAAAAGCCAAACAGGAAGCACCGCCTTTTTATGCCGCCGACCAAAACTTGGGATAAGTCCCACCTCCCTAGCCGCCACGTCACTATCGGCCCCGCGCGCGCGCCGCACCGTTCCTATTATTACGCCATGGGCCTCGGCACTAAGGAGATTGAACAACCGTTTGTCGGCGTGGCCTCGTGCTGGAATGAAAGCGCGCCGTGCAACACCACATTGATGCGCCAAGGCCATGCGGTCTCCCAAGGCGTCAAAGAAGCTGGCGCCACCCCGCGTGAGTTCTGCACCATCACAGTCACCGACGGCATCGCCATGGGCCATGAGGGCATGCGCTCGTCGCTCGTCTCGCGCGAGGTGATTGCGGATTCAGTTGAGCTTTCCATGCGCGGCCATGGCTATGATGCCTTGGTTGGCGTGGCCGGGTGCGACAAGTCCCTCCCGGGTATGATGATGGCCATGCTCCGCCTCAATGTGCCATCGGTCTTCCTCTATGGCGGCTCGATCCTGCCCGGCCGCCACAAGGGGCGAGACTTGACGGTCCAAGACGTGTTCGAAGCCGTGGGTGCCCATGCAGCGGGCCGTATGGATTTCGAGGAATTGTGCGAAATTGAGCGCCACGCTTGTCCCTCTGATGGTGCGTGCGGTGGACAGTTTACCGCGAACACCATGGCCTGCGTCGCCGAAGCCATCGGCCTTTCGCTGCCGATGTCGTCAGCCCTGCCAGCGCCTTACCTCGACCGCGATGCCTATGGCGTTGCCTCCGGCCATGCGGTTGTTTCATTGATCGAGCGCCAGCTCCGCCCCCGCGACATCTGCACCCGCGCTGCCTTCATCAATGCTGCCATCGTCGTTGCGGCCACCGGCGGCTCCACCAATGGCGCGCTGCATTTGCCCGCCATGGCCCATGAGGCAGGGATTGAGTTCACCATGAAGGACGTTGCAGACGCCTTCATGCTCACACCTTGGATCGCAGACTTGAAGCCCGGTGGCGCGTATGTCGCGAAGGATATGGGTGAAGCCGGCGGCATGCCGATGCTTCTGCGTTCGCTGCTCGACGGCGGCCTGCTCGACGGCAATTGCTTGACAGTCACCGGCAAAACGCTTGGTGAAAACGTTGAAGAAGTCACATGGAACCCAGACCAAAAAGTAATCCACACGGTTAAAGCGCCGATCACGGAAAATGGCGGCGTCGTTGGCTTGTGGGGCTCGATGGCTCCTGAAGGGGCAATGCTGAAAATCGCAGGGCTCGAAAAGCTGGTGTTCCGTGGCCCAGCCCGCGTGTTTGATGGTGAAGAGGCCGCGTTTGAAGCCGTTTCCAACGAAGCCTTTGAGGCTGGTGAGGTCCTGGTCATCCGTTATGAAGGCCCCAAAGGCGGCCCCGGCATGCGCGAAATGCTGTCGACCACTGCAGCGCTCTACGGCTTAGGTCGGGGAGGGGACGTTGCCCTGATCACCGATGGCCGCTTCTCTGGCGCAACGCGCGGCATGTGCATTGGTCATGTCGGTCCCGAAGCCCAAGTCGGCGGCCCTATCGCCTTGGTGCAAAACGGCGACATCATCGCAATCGATGCCCAAGCCTGCACCATCGAGCTTGAAGTGTCAGAAGAAGTTCTGGCGGAGCGCCGCAAAAGCTGGGCCCCGCGCAAAACCCTCTACACGTCTGGGGCCATTGCGAAATACGCCAAGCTCGTTGGCCCAGCCCACCTTGGCGCTGTAACCCATGAAGGGGCCGCCGCCGAAAGCCACATGTATGCGGACATCTAAGTGCGCCTAGCCGATCACCCCCTCGAAAGGCGCAATGCTTTCCTCCCCCGTCCACGGGGGAGGTGGCTCGCAAAGCGAGACGGAGGGGGCGGGGTCGGCGCAACGAGCGGAAAACTCCAAGCAATCACCTTCCTCACATCCGTCCTCATCGGTCTTACCTTCCTCCTTGCCAGCCCCGCCTTCGCCCAATCCAACCCGCCACCGCTTGTGCTTCTTCTGCATGGCTCGTCCCAAAGCGGCGCCGACATTCTTTACGAAACCCAGCTTGACAAAAGGGCGAGCGAAATCGGCGCAACCGTCTTGGCGCCATCGGGTAAGGGTGGCGTTTGGCGGGCGGAGGATCTGCCAAGCCTTCAGGCGCTCATAAAATCGGCAATTGAAACCGGCCAAGCCGATCCAAGCCGTATCGTTGTCGCGGGCTTTTCCAATGGTGGCGACATGGCATGGCGCCTCGCTTGCTCGGATGCGGTGCCCATTGCCGCAATCATCGCTGCTGGGATGCCAATTCAGAAATCGATCTCAGCGAATTGCGAAGCCAAGAAACCGGTTCGCGTCCTCATCTTTGGCGGAACTGCCGATCCGCTCGTGCCCTATCGTGGCGGCGCACTTCCAATTTTTGATGGCTTCGGCGTTCTCTCCACCGATGATACGGCAGCCTTTTGGGCGAAGCACAATCAGTGCGCTGCTGGCCCCTTTACGCGCGAAAGTCGCGCACCCACGGGTTCAGATCGCGTCGGTGTAAACCAAATTGAATGGCAAGGCTGCCAAGCGCCCGTGGCGTTGTTCTCACTAGTTGGCGGTGGCCATGTTTGGCCCAATCAACCGGGCTTCCACCCGCTTTCCTATCAGCGTTTGCGCGGCCCAATTTCGCGCTCGGTTGATACTGTGAGCGAAATAGCCAAACTGATTGCGGCCCTCCCTTTTTCAAAGCCAGAGCCCACAAACCAATAGGTGCACGCCATGCCGACCAGCCCTATCAGTCTCGACGTTGATGCCTTGTTCAATACAAGGATCGCCCCTGCTTTGGCGGCGCTGGAGAAGGAAAGGAAAGCCAAAGTCTCGCGATTTTGGAACTTCATTGTCGGCGGTCTGGTTGGCGGCACGGTGCTCGGCTCTCTTGGCCAAGCGACATTCAAGGAAGATGCCTTCGTCGTTATCTTCGTGATATCAATGGTTTTGGCCGGAATAATTGGCTACTATCCGCTAACAAAGGTGTCCAAAAACGCCAAGGAGCAAATCCTGAGCATCATCGCTCCTGCGCTCGAGCTCACCTTCAGGTCCGATATTCCGTATCCAGACACATTTGCCAGTTTCAATCGATATGGTTGTCTCCCAGGCTATGATCGTTCGGGGTTTGAGGATGAATGGTCCGGCACCCATCGAGGCCGCAATTTCCTAATTTACGAAGCCCACCTTGAACGCGAGAGCCGAGACAAGGACGGCAAGCGTGAGTGGAGCACGGTATTCCGCGGCCAACTCATCCGCCTCGAACTGCTTCGCCCTCTACACTCTACCACCGTCCTCAAACGGGACGCGGGCATTTTTAACAAATTCACCTCTCCCGGTGATGGCTTCAAGCGCGTAGGCTTTCCGGTTTCCAGCTTCGAGAAAGCATTTGAAGCTTGGGGGACCGACCAAATGGAAGCGCGCTATATCCTCGATCCCGTCGTGATGGAGAAGCTGATCGCGTTAGAAACCACGCTCGCCGGTGGTAAAATTCGAGGCATTTTTGAAGGAGAGGTCGCTTATCTGATGGTCGAAGGCCGCGACCTGTTCGAAATCGGCAACATGTTCAAAACCCTCCTCGATCCTACCAACACCAAAAAGATTGCAAGCGAGGTCGAAAGCCTGCGCTCCATCATGGACATTTTGGCAGACCGCAAACCTGTCTCTGTTTCATGAAGCCGCAGCGGCTTTTAGCCCAATCCACTCAGCCCGCTTACCGAACACCCAGCGGTTAACAGCCAGCGCGAAGCCGATGCAAACGAACAGTGTGATCGCCATCAAATGGATATAATGGATCGGCGTCCAAACGAATGTGAAGAACGCATATAATCCCACCCCAAATGCCAGATTTCCCATAACAGCACGCGCATCCACGTTCTTGAACAATAGCCCAACAATGAACGCCGATAGAATTGGCATCGACAGTAACCCATTGAGTTGCTGCACCAAATTGATGATCGCCCACCCATGCGACGAAGCTGCCACCAAGTGGCCAAAGCCATCGGGACGGTTAGGCTAACAAAAACGACGCCTTGCACGATATTTTTGTCCACCAAGATCCCCCAAACCTAAGACGAGCGGCGCCCGCTCCCTTTTTTTGTTATTTGGCACAGCAAGGAGACCTTTGCATTTCATTATGGAATGCCCGACTTTAGTTTGTCCATGTAATTTGCGGTAAGCGCCATCTGTCCGGCATGAACAACCGTAGCATCCACGACAGCGAAGATTTTGCCGCCGCAATCCCGGGTCCACCGCAAGCAAAATGAGTAGTCCTCGCTATAAAAGCGCTGCTCTTTTTCATCGAGAATGCAGTTGAACAAGGCGTAATGGGGCAAGTCTGTACGAAAGCCGGAACGCGTTCGATACAACAAATTTGGGAACTGCTTGACCATGGCGTCAGCGCAGTCACGTCGTATCAAGAGGAAGCCAGTTCCAATAGTTTCAACTTCGGTCAGCCCGTTCTCAACGCGCACGTTCACAGGCCCGCCATCTATTTGACCCGGATAGCGAACAATAAATTCGAGCGATGAACTCACGAGATCGGATGTTGGCGCGATGGCTCCAGCGTTGGCGCGTATTTTGGCCCAATCAAGGTTTTTCTTATGATAAATCAGACCAGAAAGTGGCTTATCGGCTTTGAGTAGCTTTATCAGCGCTTCTGCCTTAACGCCCATATCCGCATCCCAAAACAAAACGTGCGTGTACTGGCGATCAGCAAGAAACATCGAAATAAGCGAATTTCGTCCTTCAACGATATTGGAACAGCTCAAAAATTGGAACGTATGGGAAATGCCAAGGCGCTGGAGTGTGAGAAGTAGTTCGAACGCCGCGTTCACGTATGGAACAGTCAGCATGTCGCCATAAGTCGGCGTAGCAATCAGAATATTCGGAGCTTGAACCGCGCTCATAAACTTCCCTGTCGATGACGGCAAAAGGCGCGCGTTGATACGCGCGCACCTACCCTAAATCAATGACAAGCACGCGATTGAGGCGTTAGGGAATCAAGTGCCATGTGGTGATCCCATAGGCGCAAGGCGCCTCAGAACACTTCGCCATCAACAATTCCAACGTATAGCTTCCAGACGCCTCGATCGGCACGGCGATCACCGCGCTATCGGTATCATCAGTATCCGCACCAACCACACGTCCATTGGCGGAATAGAGCGTTAAGTCGATATCGTTGCAATCGGTATCGCACCCGGCAGAGAACGTATAAACGCGGCCACCGGTGAGGGTCACTTTGTGCGTTGCCGTTTTTCCCTGCGCCAAGGACGAGACAATATCGGCAGACGACTTGGTGAAGCCTTCGTTCTTATAAACCTTGCCGACTTCCGTGAGTATCAACTGAATCTGTTCTGCAGGTGTTTGAGCCAAAGCACTGCCCGCGCTGGCAAGCAAAACCATACCTGCAGAAAGCGCCAAACCACTTACCCGGTTGAACATGTTGTGTCCTTACTAAAGAGCCCAAGCCCAATAGGCATAAGCAAAAAAGGCAAAAACGAGCTACTTCTTATAGTTGTTCGATTTTGTGCGAGACTTGTTGTCCTCGGAGAATAGAAGCACTCCCAAGCCCAATAGCGCTGCAAGCGCATCCACGTCGCTGCTGCTGCTATCAGCCTGCTGCTTTCCTTTGCCGCTATCCTTGCCGTTACCGCTGAAGCCATCCTTGGCCCGAACAAACATGCTGGCGCCGTAAGCGCAGGGCTCAATGCGGCAATCCGCCATGGCAATCTCTAGCTCGTAATTACCGTCAAAGCGGGGTGTGAATGAAATCAGCGGATTATCATCAACATCGACATCCTCGGTCATCACATAGCCGTCGTCGTCGCTCAGCTCTAAATCAAGATCATTGCAATCATTGTCGCATGTCGCAACGAACCCGTATTCAACGCCGGCCCTGAGCGAGATGGTGATGGACTCGCTCTCGCCTTCATTCAAGCGCCCAGTCTCGCGATCACCAACCATGCGGAAGTTTTGGTTTATCATGTTGCGCTCAGCAACTTGCAGCAAACGAACCGCGGTATCCTCTGCCTCATCAGCGTTGGCCGAAACCGGAAATGTGCAAAACGCTAACCCGATGAAGGCGCACGTCGCGGCTTGAATAGGTCCCAAACGCATAATTTCTTCCCCGTTCAACGCAGTATTCCAATTGCGTCAGGAATATGGCGCAATCCGGCCTGCGGCGCTACTGACAATTCCTGTTGTTCACTCTTGGATCGAGCAGTCGATGGCGGTGGCCGCAGTGGGAAATACTTTGGCAAAAGGAGTGACAATCCTTATTTGCTTCTTCCCATAGTAAAATTGGAAACTTCATATGACCCAACCCTTCGACGTCGATCTCTTCGTAATTGGCGCTGGCTCTGGCGGTGTTCGCGCCGCACGAATGGCAGCGCTTTACGGCGCAAAAGTCATGATCGCTGAGGAATACCGTATCGGCGGAACCTGCGTCATTCGGGGTTGTGTTCCCAAAAAGCTCTTGTCCTATGCCGCTGAAATGGGTCACGAGTTTGAGATGGCCCAAGGCTATGGATGGTCGGCTGACAATGTCGCCTTTGACTGGCCAACCCTGCGAAACAACGTTGCTGCAGAGGTCGATCGTCTATCGGCAATTTACGCCCGCAATTTGAACAATGCTGGCGTCGAGATTGTTGAAGCGCGTGCAACGCTCGATGGACCAAATAAGATCAAGCTTTCCAACGGCAATGCGGTAACGGCTAAGCATGTTTTGGTGGCGACAGGTGGCAAACCTTGGTTGCCAGCTGACGTTCCCGGGATCGAACACGTCATCACGTCAAACGAGATTTTCCTGTTGGAAAGCTTGCCGAAATCGATCGTAATTGCCGGCGGCGGTTATATTGCGGTTGAGTTCGCGTTCATTCTGAAAGGCTTAGGCGTCGATGTAACGCTGATCTATCGAGGCGAAACGGTGCTGCGCGGATTTGACGACGACATCGCGTTGTTTGTGCACGGAGAGCTGAAGCGCAAAGGGATCCGCGTTATCACCCATGCTGTGTTCCAAAGCATAGAGAAAACCAGCGCCGGCTTCGTCTCTCACTTGAGTAATGGCACAAAGGTCGAGAGTGCGCTTATCATGGCGGCGGTTGGTCGTGTCGCACATACAGAAGGCTTGGGGCTTGAAACCGCCGGAGTGGACCGTTTGCCAAACAGCGCCATCAAGGTCGACGCATACTCAAAAACCAATATAGACAACATTTATGCCGTCGGCGACGTAACCGACCGGGTCAATCTAACCCCTGTCGCCATTCGTGAGGGGGCCTGTTTCGCGGCAACCGTGTTTAACAATGATCCGCAGAAATTTGACCATGCGGATATTGCCACTGCGGTGTTCTCAAAGCCGCCCGTGGGCTGCGTCGGTCTGTCTGAATATGAGGCACGGCGCAAATACGGTAAGGTCGATATCTACAAAACAACGTTTCGTCCGATGAAATACGTTCTCCCAAACGACGAAACACGAATGTTGATGAAGTTGGTCGTCAAAGAGAGCGATCAAACCGTTCTCGGCGTTCACATTGTCGGGCCCGATGCGCCCGAAATCATCCAAGGCGTGGCCATTGCAGTGAAGTTTGGGCTTACCAAGCAGCAGTTTGACGCAACCTGTGCGCTCCATCCCACGGTCGCCGAGGAGTTGGTGACGATGAAAGAAAAATGGGTGCCGCCCGGCTTGTCCTAAGCCGCTGCGCGTGCGCTAACACCGCGAAATCCAATAGATTCAAGCAATTTGGCAAAGGTTCCTTTGGGATTGCGTTGAATGTTCACCGTCAAGAATAGGTCACCGGTGGCCTTGTTGCCCCGTGCTGGCAAGCCTCGCTTGGCAAGGCGCAAACGAGCGCCATCTGGAATGTTTGCCGGAATGGTGAGGCTCAGTTTGCCATGGGGCGTTTCAACCTCAGTTCGTCCACCGGAAATCGCAAGGTCGGCGGCAATCCGGATAGACCCATAGAGGTGGTTGTCCAAGGCTTGATACCCATCCTTTTCTTGGATGCGAACAGTCAGAACCAACAGCTCGCCACCGCGCAGCCGATCCCCGTCGCGCGCGCCCTTAGGAACACGCACCAAAACAGACCCATCCGGTCCGCGCACGCGCTTTAACGCACCACTGATAGCTTCACGAGGCGAGAGTTCGAGGTCTACAAATGTGGTGGAGACGGGGTGACGCACGCGCGGCGCAACGGGCTTCGCCATCGGTGGTGCGGACGTGGGCCCTGACCCGTTGCGCAATTGGTCCATCCGCTCCATGGCGCGACGTGCCGCTAAAATGCGCGAATAGGCTGCGCGCGCCTCTTCAAAGCGGTGCCGTGCACCAGCGTCGCCGGGCGCCCGATCGGGGTGGCAATCCATGGCAACGCGACGAAATGCGGAGCGCGCTGCGTCGGCATCCGCGCCGGTAGGCAGGCCTAAAATCGTATAGGGATTTGCATGTGTCATCCCAAACAAAATGGCAGCCTTATGGTTTATGCGACGTTAAGGCTGTGGCCCTTGGCGCGGTTGCGTGTGAGGTCTAGTTCTCGGTTTGGAGCCAATTTATGACAGACATCGCCGCAATTCCGCCAACACCGACCGAGGACGACTACGCCGCGTCGAGCCTAGCTGATGAGACTGAGCTCTATGAAGCGGAGAACCCTTTTGGCCTCTTTGCAGAATGGCTCAGTACCGCACAGAAAACCGAACCGAATGACCCCAACGCGATGGCGCTCGCAACCGTTGACGCAACTGGGATGCCGGATGTTCGGATGGTGCTGTTAAAGGCTGCCGATGCCCAAGGCTTTGTGTTTTATACCAATACGAACAGCGCAAAGGGCCAGGAAATTGCGATGGTTCCAAAAGCCGCGTTGACATTTCATTGGAAAAGCCTGCGTCGCCAAGTTCGCGTGCGCGGTCTGATTGAGCGCGTAAGCGACGCTGAAGCCGACGCTTATTTTGATAGCCGGGCACGCGACAGCCGCATTGGCGCATGGGCATCGGACCAGTCAAAACCACTTGAGGGTCGGTTCGCCTTGGAGAAACGGGTCGCTGAGTATGCGTTAAAGTTTGGGCTTGGGCCAATTCCAAGACCCGACTTTTGGACGGGGTTTAGGCTTGTCCCCATGCGAATAGAGTTTTGGCGGGACAGGCCCTTCAGGCTGCACGACAGGCTCGAGTTTACGCGAGAAACCGAAAAAGTTGCTTGGCGTACGCAAAGACTTTTCCCTTAGTCAGCTCCGCCGTCGCGCTGTGGCTCTGGGGAGCCATAGAGTTACGTGGAAATCGCCTGAACGTTAGCCGAACCGCAACTTGTTTGTCGTAGCATTTCCGCATGAAGGCAGACATCACAGCGGAACATAGCGCGGAAACCCGTATGCTGCAGTGGCGCGGGACTGCGTTGCCGATGCGGCTAACGCAAGTCCTAATCGTTGTTGGCTTTCTAGCGCTTTACGATGCTTCAGCCCTGATCTGGTTTTGGGCGGCAGCTACGCTCGCCAGCGAAACATTCGCCTGGTTCATGGCACGGTTGGAACTCAAGGACCGAACGAACAAAAAACTGAACGTAGCGAGCACTCTCGCGTGGTCTTTAAGCAATCTCATTTTTGGCTGCAGCGCCCTGATTTTATTGGCTGCGGGGTCAATGATCGCGCTCACAGGTGCGATGTTCTTATGCTGCGCCTACAGCCTCAATAACGCTATGATGTCGCGCGGCTCGTGGTATCTCACCATCGCCACATTGGGGCCTTCCGCGGCCATTCTGATTTTGGTGCCTTTGGCGGCCTCAAATCTTGGCGTGCCACTTTCAAATATGGAGCTAGTGCTCCTCACCATCGGCAGTATCGCAATGGTGATGCTGTTAGGCTTCCTTGCGGCAATGCTGAACGATGAGCGTAAAAGCCTCGAAATTGCTCTTGCTCAGCTCGAAATTGCCAGCGAAGCAAAGGATCGCTTTTTGGCCAATATGAGCCATGAGATCCGCACGCCCCTTAACGGCATCGTCGGCATCGCGAACGTTCTCCATCAGTCAAGCCTTACACCCCCGCAACGAGAATTGGTTGGCCTAATCGATAGTTCGAGCCGCGTTTTGGAGCGTCTTTTGTCCGATTTGTTGGACACAGCGAAAATGGTTTCGGGCAATTTTAAGCTCGAGAACACCATCTTTGACCTTCGTACTGAAATCGAGATCAATGCGAAGCTGATGCAAGCAAAAGCCCGCTCAAAAGGCTTGAGCTTTGATCTGAGCTTTACACCGGAGGCTGATGGGCACGTTTCCGGTGACCCGATCAGGCTGGGTCAAATCGTTTCAAATCTCGTCTCAAATGCCGTTAAGTTCACCGAAAAAGGCGGCGTCCGGATCGCCGTCGATTGTATAACCCTCGTGAAAGCCGAAGGCCCAGACGACCGATTGATTATTAAGGTATCAGACGATGGTATCGGTTTTGATGCTGAAACAGCAGCAACCCTTTTCCAAGCCTTTATCCAAGCCGATAGCTCAATAACGCGCCGATTTGGTGGCACGGGCCTAGGGCTCTCAATCGCAAAGGCCTTAGCCGATGCGATGGGTGGAACCCTGACGGCCGAATCAGTGCTTGGCCGGGGTAGTACCTTTACGCTGGATATCCCCTTCAATCGTGAGGTCATGCAAAGGGAAGGGGAAGCACCTCTGCTGGCTCCTCCCGAAGAGCCTGAGGACGAAAACACCTTTCCGCTGCGGGTTTTGCTTGCTGAAGATCATCCAACAAACCAGAAAGTTGTTGCACTGCTTCTGGAACCGATGTCGGTGGACCTTAGCATCGTCGAAAACGGTAAGCTCGCTATAAGCGCATGGCAAAAAGGCAATTTCGACATCATCTTGATGGACATGCAAATGCCCGTCATGGATGGGCTGAAGGCCATTGAAGGCATTCGTGCGATCGAATGCGCCGAAAACTTGAAACGAACGCCGATTGCGCTGTTAACAGCCAACGCGTTGGCGGAACACCGAATGGCCGGTGAATTAGCTGGCGCGGACTTCCACATTGCCAAACCTGTTACATTCTCAGCACTAAAATCCGGTATCGAAGCCGCGATGCAGCATGCTGAGAATGTCGAAGTAGCAGTTCCTTTTGAAGCGGCGCTCGACCTCGCTTGACACAACGAGCTAATATCGGCGCATGAATTTTCATTCTGCACCCTAGGCGGTTGAGCAATCGGTACTTTGCCCCTATATCTAGCGACCAATTTCCCAATAGGATGACATCATGGCCCGCGTTACGGTTGAAGATTGCGTTGAGCGCGTCCCTAACCGCTTTTCCTTGATTTTGTTGGCGGCACATCGTGCCCGCCAGATTTCAGCTGGTTCGGCGCTCACTATTGACCGCGACAACGACAAGGATCCCGTCGTTTGCCTCCGTGAGATTGCGGAAGATGCAATCGATTTGGATGATCTAAAAGATAGCTTAGTCACGCAATTGCAAGAAATTCAGCCGCAAGCGGTGCATGAGGAAGCCAATGATATGTTGGCACTAGAGGCACCTGTGATTGTTTCAGAAGAAGATGTGCTCCGCGCGCTTCAACAGGAACAAGAAGCGGTTCGCGAGGAAATCTACTAAGCGAGACGCTATGGATGATGGTGAAACGGCAATTGTAGCAAACGAGGCGGTCACCGCCCAATTGCCGTTGCCAGAACCACGCCAGAAAGCTCCGGCGCGCGGGCGCGTGCTTCGCCAATACGAGTTGGTCGAGCGTATACGTGCCTACGATAAAGACGTTGACGAAGACGCCATAAACCGCGCCTACGTGTTCGCGATGGTAAAGCATGGCGCGCAATTACGCTTGTCTGGTGACCCTTATTTCGCGCACCCCATAGAGGTGGCTGGCATCCTAACGGAAATGCGTTTGGATCAGGCGTCGATCATTACGGGCCTCCTTCATGATACCGTTGAAGACACAACAGCCACGATCGACGAAGTGCAGGACCTTTTCGGCGAGGAAGTCGCTGGCCTAACGGACGGTGTCACTAAGTTGTCGCGGCTGGAGCTCTCTTCCGAGCGCACTAAGCAAGCTGAGAATCTTCAAAAGTTTGTTCTGGCGTTATCCAAAGATGTTCGCGTTCTTTTAGTGAAGCTCGCCGATCGACTTCACAATATGCGAACCCTTCGTTTTATTCCGAAAGTGGAGAAACGACGCAGAATCGCTCGGGAAACCCTCGATATCTATGCGCCTTTGGCGCGGCGGATCGGCGCGCAGCGCATCTGTTCTGAGCTTGAGGATTTAGCGTTTCAGCACCTTAATCCTGAAGCCTGCGCGGCAATCCGAGTGCGGCTAGAAGCCCTTCGTTCCGACAAATTGGAAGCGGTATCTGCGGTAAGCGAAGCGATCGGGAATGCTTTGGCTCGGGCAGGGGTTGAAGCGACAGTTTTTGGCCGCGAGAAGCGTGCTTATTCGATTTGGAAGAAGCTGGAACGCAAGTCGCTCTCGTTTGCCGATCTGTCCGATGTTTACGCGTTTCGTGTGGTCGTGGCGAACGAAGCCGATTGTTATCGCGCGTTAGGGATCATTCACGGCACTTGGCGCTGCGTTCCTGGCCGTTTCAAAGACTTCATATCCACCCCGAAACCGAATGGTTATCAATCCATCCATACCGCCGTGGTTGGGCCGAAACGCGCACGCGTTGAAGTTCAAATCCGAACCGACGAAATGGAAAGGGTAGCGGAAGACGGTGTCGCCGCGCATTGGCGCTATAAGGACACCTCCTACGGTTATCACCCCGAAGGAAAAGGCCCTACTGCTGACCCGCTGGCGAGCCTTCGGTCGCTCATCGAAATCTTGGAGCACGGTGGCGACCCCGATGAGTTCTTAGAGCATGCCAAGCTCGAAATGTTTCAAGACCAAGTGTTTTGTTTCACGCCCAAAGGCGATCTGATTGCGCTGCCATTCGGCGCGACCTCTCTCGATTTTGCGTATGCCGTTCACACAGATGTCGGCGACACCACCATCGGAACGCGGGTTAATGGTGAAGATCGGCCACTTCGAACCGTTCTGCGTAATGGTGATGTGGTTGAAATCATCCGCTCAAATCTGCGCCAGCCGCCGGCGGATTGGGAATCCATAGCGGTAACGGGCAGGGCGCGTTCCGCCATCCGGCGCTTGGTGCGTGAAAGCGAGCGCGACGAGTTTGCAAAGCTCGGACGCGACTTGGCAGCACACGCACTTCGCCGATTGGGGCATGATATTGATGACGTGAAGCTGGACGATACGCGCGCAAGGCTCGGTTTCGGTTCTGAAGATGAGCTGTTTGCCGCGGTCGGCCGGGGCCGCTTGACGGGCACGCAATTGGCTGAAGCCGCCTTCCCAGGCGTTGTGCATAAGCGCGTGCATGGGGAGGCCCGTCAAACTATCGACGACGCCCACGCAAAGGAGTTTGTGGTCGGGCGCGGTCTAACCCATGGGGTCGCTATTCATTTCATGAGCTGTTGCTCCCCACTACCGGGCGATCGCATTGTGGGTGTCCAAATCAAGGACCGCGGCGTGGAAGTTCACACAATCGATTGTGAACGTCTCGAGGAAGCTCAAGAAGATAGCTGGATAGACTTGGGCTGGACCGACGAAGCTAAAAAAAGCGGCCTCGCAACGGCAAAAATTACGATGACAGTGGATAACTCGCCTGGCGTGCTTGCGCGTCTGTGTGCGATTGTGGCGGACAGCGATGGCAATATCACAAACCTTAGACTGACAAAGCGGTCTGAGGATTTTTGCGAGCTGGCCCTTGATATCGAGGTTGTCGACACACGCCACCTAACCGAAATTGGCGCTTCGCTGCGCGCTTCCCCATTCGTGGTTTCGGTGGAAAGAAGCCGTGGGCTCGGCGGCGTTAACTAAGGATAGGCTTTAGCTAAACCAAGATGTCATCCGCGATCCTACCATCGCTAGGGATGGTTTCTGCGCCGGCAAGGCTTCGATAAATTGGCCCAAAATCTTGGCCGGTTGCTTCAAACAATTCGCCATATGATCTGATCACGAAATAGCTCTTTTGCAGGTCATCAATCTCGTAAAGTGTCCGCATCACGCGCTTGAGATCAAACCGAATGCGATTTGGAACGGCACTTTCTACGGCATACTGGGTCTCGCTTGGCGACGAAACGATGCCTGACCCATAAATCCGTAAACCGTCGCTCGTTTCAATCAGGCCAAATTCCACAGTATACCAATAGAGCCGTGCAAGTTGGTCCAGCGCACCAAAGCCCATAGCGCGCAACCCGCCCGCGCCGTACGCTTGAAGATAGTCAGCAAAAACAGGATTTGTTAGCATCGGAACATGGCCGAACACGTCATGAAAAATGTCTGGCTCTGAGATGTAATCGAGCTGATCTTCACGCCGCAAAAAACGGGCCGCCGGAAACAAGCGTGCGGCCAGCATGCCAAAAAAGGCCTCGTCGGGAATAAGGCCCGCAACCGGAATCACGCGCCATCCTGTCAGCGCCAAAAGCTTTTCGCTCAAGACTTCAAAGTCAGGAATGCCATCACCGTGTAGGTCAAGCGCGTGAATGCCGTCTAAGAACTCGCCGGCAGCCCGCCCCTCTAGCAAGGCCGATTGGCGCGTATGCAAACGCTGCCAAAGCTTATGCTCGGCGTTGGAATAATCATACCAAGCCTGGTCAACCCCAAAAAGCCGAATCAATTCATCGGGCTTATCGGCAATTCCAAGGTCGACCGTTTCGGACACGATCACTTAGTTTGCTAACCCGTTTGCCTTCGGCAAGTAACGGCCGCCCACCATCTCATCGAACATGGCCGGGATTTGGGGGTGATCGACCGGGCCGCTTTCGGCATCAGGCAGCAAGTTTTGCTCGGACACATAAGCGACGTAGTGATTTTCTTCGTTTTCCGCCAGCAAATGGTAAAACGGCTGATCTTTGATCGGACGAATTTCCTCCGGAATGGATTGCCACCATTCTTCAGTGTTCGCAAACTCCGGATCCACGTCAAAAATCACGCCCCGGAACGGAAAAACGCGGTGGCGGACGACTTGGCCGACATTGAATTTGGCTTGGCGCATTGTTGTCATTGGTTACTAGTCCTTCGACAGCAAGAGATAGTTTCGGAACTCTGCGCCTGCAAGCAATCAGATTCCGTAAACGCCAAAACTCTGCTATTGAAGGTTCAACGCTTTGTGACGGCGATCCGTCACGCAAGGAATTGGACAATGCCGGACGGGCCTGGCGCGCCACCCACCCAATCGTGGGTTCGGCGCGCGCTCGGTCCCACCCGATCACGCACGCTGTACGGCGCGATTGATCTCGGGACCAATAATTGCCGCCTGTTGGTGGCTGAGCCCTCTCAAGGAGGGTTTAGGGTGGTTGATGCATTTTCGCGCATCGTCCGCTTGGGCGAAGGGCTGGGCGCATCAGGGCGCCTATCAGACGCCGCAATGACCCGCACTATGGATGCCGTTGCGATTTGTGCGGAGAAGCTGAAACGCAAAGGCGTAACGCGTATTCGGTCCGTAGCAACCCAGGCCTGCCGAATCGCGAGTAATGGCGGTGACTTCCTGTCCCGTGTTCGTGCAACGACCGGCCTTCGGTTCGATATCATCACGCCAAAAGAAGAAGCGCGCCTTGCTGTTCTCGGCTGCGCAGGCTTGGTGGCGTCGGATGCACCAGCAGCCCTTGTCGTTGATATTGGCGGTGGTTCAACGGAGCTCTCATGGGTGACGCCCGACCGTTACCCGGATGGACGTGTGCGCACGCCACGCATTCAAGCGTGGACTTCCTTGCCGATTGGTGTGGTTACATTGGCGGAGCGCTTTCCTGAAGAAGGTGATCGCGCAGAATGGTACCAAGGTATGGTAGATCACGTACGTCAAGCGGTAGACAGCTTTGCCGACGCTGAGCGTTTGCGCGCGCTGTTCTCGCACAAGAATGCCCACATGATTGGAACGTCAGGCACGGTTACTTCTTTAGCCGGCGTGCATTTGGGGCTTCCTCGCTATCGGCGCGATGTGGTGGATTCTATGTGGATTGGGCGAGACGAAACACTAGCCGTTATCCGTCGTTTGTCCGTACTGGATCCAGCCGGGCGAGCGTTGGAGCCCTGCATCGGCAATGAGCGGGCAGACCTTGTGCTTGCCGGCGCTGCGATCCTTGAGGCCATTATGCACGCTTGGCCGTCGGACCGCCTTCGCGTGGCTGACCGCGGCCTTCGAGAGGGATTGCTTCTAACCTTAATGGCTCAAAATCGAAACAGACGCCGCAATTCAGGACGCCATCGCGAGCCAGCGCCGGCTAATTCATCGAGAAAAGCAGTGACCCAATGACGGACGAACTTCCGCCACGCCGTCGCCGGGTCAGCGCGCCGATTGATACAGCGAATGCCGGTGGGGGTGTTTTTGAGCGCGTTAAGTCGGCAAAGCGCCAATCAAACTCATCGGCAAACTGGCTGCGCCGACAGCTCAACGACCCGTATGTCCGCCGTGCGAAAGCGGAAGGCTGGCGCGCCCGTTCTGCCTATAAGCTTCTGGAACTCGACGAGAAATTCCATCTACTGTCGCGGGGATGTCGGGTAATTGATTTAGGCGCTGCGCCGGGCGGTTGGAGCCAAGTCGCGGTGTCGCGCGGCGCGGCGTCCGTGGTTGGTGTTGATCTGTTGCCGATCGATCCAATGCCCGGCGCTACCTTTGTTGAGGCTGATTTTTTGGTACCCGGTGTCAGCGAGCAGCTCATCGCACTGCTCGGTGGCGCGCCGGATATTGTCCTTTCGGATATGGCGGCGAATACAGTGGGTCATCGGCAAACGGATCACTTGCGAACCGCGGGCCTTGCAGAGTCGGCAGTTACCTTCGCGCTCGACGTGCTTGCGCCCGGCGGAAGCTTCTGCGCCAAGGTTTTTCAGGGCGGAGCGGAAAAGGCCCTATTGGACGCTTTGAAACTGGGCTTCGCAGAAGTCAAACATGCAAAACCGCCATCAAGCCGCGCTGAAAGCCCTGAGCTTTTTGTTATCGCGAAAGGATTTCGTGGCCGATGAAAAGGTCTCGGAAATCCCCAACTAGGCGGCGTCACTGTCTGGCTTGGCCATCCAGTCCATGAGTGGCTTTAGCGGCAATGGCCAGATCGTTCCAACTATGGCGAAATAGATGATTTGCTGCCACCAGACTTTATCGGCGAACAGCGATCCAATAGAAGCTGCGATGAAGATGTAGCCCAAAACATAAGCGCCAATGAAGATCATCCCTAGCGACCGTCGATCTTTTCCGCGCATGCCGTTTTCATCCTTTGCCTGCGGCTGGCTGCCGCGCTGGGTTGTCGATGGTCTTACCGAAACTACTGTGATGTATGCGTTTTGGCGCTCAGAGAGATAGAAGACGGATAGCCTGATGACCAGTGTCGTCGACCTTAAGAAATACAGAAGCGCCAACACGCCGCAGGTTCAGGCAGGCGTAACTGCCGCTGATCGACGTGTCGCGGTTTGGCTGCTGTTTGTGGCCTTATTGGTTCTTGGCATGGTGATTGTGGGTGGTGCAACGCGGCTTACGGGCTCTGGGCTGTCTATTACGGAATGGAAGCCGATCCACGGCGCGATTCCCCCCCTCAATGCCGCCGATTGGGCAGAGGAGTTCGCAAAGTACCGCAATACACCGCAGTATCGGATTTTGAACGAAGGCATGACCATGCCGGAGTTCCAATTTATCTTTTGGTGGGAATGGGCACATCGACTGTTAGGCCGCGTTATCGGCGTGGCCTTTGCGCTCCCGCTTCTTGTGTTTTTGGCGACCAAACAAATCCGTCAGGGCCTCGCGCCGCGCCTTTGGATTATGTTTGCGTTGGGTGGCCTGCAAGGGGCTATCGGTTGGTGGATGGTCGCTTCGGGTTTAACCGATGAGCGCGTTGCTGTAGCTGCATACCGTTTGGCAACGCATTTGGGGATGGCGTTTGCGCTGTTTGGCCTTTTGGTGTGGACGGCGATGGACCTCCTCGCCCCGAAAGCGCCCGGCCAAGGCGATGCAAAGGTCGCCCCGCTCGCAATGGCCTTTTGCGGGCTACTTTATTTCCAGATCATTCTGGGTGCCTTTGTCGCCGGAACACATGCTGGTTTTGCCCACAATGATTGGCCCCTGACCGATGGCCGCTGGATTCCTCAGCACTATTTTGCGATGACGCCATGGTGGCAAAACTTCGTTGAAAACACGGTAGCGGTGCAAACGAACCACCGGATCGCGGCCTACATCGTGGCAGCTGTCGCGGTTTGGCTTTGGGCTCGCTCGCTGAAATCGGCGGACCAGACTGTCCGCGCTCTCGGAGCCTATACGGGCGTGATCGTGTTATCCCAAGTCGTTCTTGGCATTGCAACATTGATGCTTGTTGTGCCGTTATGGCTTGGGCTCGCGCACCAAGCGCTGGCGTGTTTGTTGCTCGGACTAGCGTTGTTGACGTGGCGCGCCGCGCGGGTTGCTGCCTAATAGTTTAGTGACCCCGCAAAGTCGGCTTTGCTGCCCTTGCGGACGAAATAGGCCCAATCGCCTTTGCGTGCTTCGAGGCGGTAATCCGTCCACACTTCGGCCACTCGCGGGTCGTCGTCGTAAAACTCGATCAGATTTCCGGGTGAAATTAGGCCCCGCGGAACGGAGTCGCGAACCGCTATAACGGCTGGCTGCCATCGTTTGATGTCGTCGGCAATATAGCCTGCGCCGATCGCGTAAAGCTTCTCGGCTTCAATGCGTTGAGCCTCATCACCTCGTCTCAATTGCATAACCGCCGGTGCGATCCAGTCGCATGGACCCCGCGATGCCCAGACTCCATCGACCATCGATGCGGTTGGCCATGGTGGTATCAGCGACGTCGAAAGGACAACGAATGGGCCGTACTCAGCAGCGCGCTTGAGGCGTTGGGATTGATCGTTTGCCATTTGTTGTGCGGTTGTTAGGCCGGCCACCGGCCGGTTAAGGTCAGGAAATCCAACATATTGACCGCCAATTGCAACCGCGAAAACGCACCCTAACCAACCTAAGGCGAGCGTGATGACGGCGAAAGGGCGGGGGAGGTTTGGGCGCGGCCCAACCATAACCAAAAGAAGCAAGCCAATGGCGGCGAGCTGGCGACCCGGTACGCCATGATAAACCCAAGCTTTCTTCTGCAGGAGCATCGAAACCTGAAACATGAGCGCGCAAACAGCGAGCGGGACCACAAACTTTCGAATGCGACTGTCGGCGGGAAGCATGAAAATCAAAAGGCCGAGCGCGCCAAGCTGAAGCCACTCAAGCGTGCTGGCTTGCCAAACAACGGACCAAGGCACCGTATAAGCCCAATAGACGCGCAGCCCTAACTGGCCGACCGGTATCCAGTCCGAAAACACGGTTAGAATGCTAAGGCCGTAAAGTGCGGCTACCGCCAGCATCAGCAAGAAGTGCAACTGGATCAGCGCCGAGAGTTTGCGTTGCTGCCAGACCCAAGCCAGCAATAGTGAGGCGGGTACAAGCGCCGTTGTGGGCTTTAGGAGAAAGCCGATGGCGGCAAACGCAGCGAACGTCAGCGTGATCGGCAAAGGTGAATTATCCGCCCTTCCGGCCAGCTTACCGCACCACCAAATAATGAAAGGCAAGGCCAAAAGAAGCGCCATCAAGTCGCGCTCACCAAAAAGCGTCGTAGAGCCGAAAACCGTGATAACGAAAACGGATCCGGCGGCTAAAGCGCCTTTAAGGTCATCGCCCAGTGCCCATGCCAAAATTGGCCGGATGAAAAACGCACTCCACGCACCAAACGCCAAGAACCCAATCTGGTAAACGCGGTCGGCATTAAGGCCGAGCCACTGTTCGATCCACGCCGAAGGCGCGAAAATGGCAATGGCGAGGGGAGGATTTACTTCAAGGGCGTCTCTCTGGAACGAACCTCCTTGAACAAAGATGCGGCGGGCGGCCTCCTGAAGCCAAGCATTGTCGAAATTTGGTGCTAGCGTGAGCAACATCCATGCGCCGACCACAAAGACGAGCGAAATGTAGGTAAGCGCCACGAGGTCCGCGGCAGCGACCCGTGCGCTACCGTTTTCCATACCGAAATACCCAAAGCTTATTCACGATGTAAGAACTGATCGGGATCACAAACATGACGACCACGGTGGCGATCATGGGGTTCCAGTTTTCCAGTGTTGTCACTGTCACAATCGACTGGCTTGCTACCAATTGGGCGAGCGCTACGGGCGTAAACTTGCCCAATTCAGCCCACCAATTCGCGCCTGTTCGAAATGTGAAATAGCGGTGGCCCATGAAGGAAACGATGAACGCGATCAGCGAGGCAAGGGGGTTTGCCACCATCGCATTGATGTCGGTGAATTGAAGGAACCCAAGCATGGATACGCCATAGGTAAGCGTCGACGTTATGCCGATGAGCGCGAAGCGCACGACTTCGGCGGCGTTCTGCTTTATTCCGATTGGGGGGCCTTTGGTTCGATCGTTCTCAGGCAATTTTTAAGGGGCTCATGGGTTTGATGGTTTAGCGGGACTTTGAATAGGCCGAGACAGATCAAACGCTCCATCAATGTCAGCTTTCGAGCCAATGCGACTATAGATCAGCCACTTATCGTTCTCAAAGCGTTTCGTATAGTTTTTCCAACGCGCTGCAACGTGCGGGTTCGAGAGGTAGAACGCAATGATGTTACTGGGCGTTTCGAACGCGGTGGGCTTGGTTTTATGAAGTATAATAATCGCGGGTTTGTAGCGATCGAGGTCCTCGGCCAGCATGGTGGCGCCAAGTCTGTGTAAGCGCTGGCCTTCCGCTCGTTCTTCCCCGGTTTTGGCCAACAGCCGTGCGGCGGCGGGCGCTATCGGGTCAAACGGAGCCCTTGATGCCCATTCACCCTTAACTACCGAAATTGTGGGGAAGTGCGGGATCAACGATGTCGCAAGCACCATGACAGGGCCGTAGTTCGCAGAACGCTGCATCAACTGACCGAACTCTGAGGTGACCAAGTCTTTGGTAAACATCCCCGCGACGCCACGGCCTGTATTGGGCCAGCCGATGAGCCCTCCCGCGACTAGGGGCGCGTAGAGAACGCCGATGGTCATTGCGATTAGGGCAAGAACCCGAACCAAGGTGGTGGCCACTAGAAAGCGGCCGCTGATCAAAAGAACGCCCAGAACAATCGCGTCAAGTTGGCGGATGGCGATGTCATGATACTCCCACCCTTTTTGCTGCACGATCAAGGAAATCAAGAAGCCGAGCCCCGCGCAGACAAGCACAGTTGCGAAAGGCTTCAAGCGATCGGTCGGCTTGAGCAAAGCGATCAAGATCGACGCTGCTGCCAACAAGATCGCTTCCGGGAAGGCGGATGCAATCACGTTCGACCAGCTTGTGTTAAAGGCCCAGTAAACCGACAAGCCAATATCGCCGACGGGTAACCAACTGGAAAAAAACAAAAAGATGGACGCGCCATACGTAAATGCAATCGCCAGCATGACCATAAAGTGCGGCTCGAAAGCGGCGCGCCAATCGCGTTTCTGAACGACCCACACCAGCAACATCAGGCCCGGGACAAAGGCCATTGTTGGCTTCAAGAGGAATCCAATAGCCGCAAAGACGGCTAGGATTATGGAAAGTGTTGAAAGTGTTGCACCGGGCCAACCGGCGAGTTTGCCGCCCCACCAAACAATAAACGGCCATGCGAGCAATAGGCTCATCAAGTCGCGTTCACCGAACATGGTGGTAGCCCCGAAGATCAGGACAAACAGCGATAAAGCCAGTGCTAGATCGGCCTTGATGTCGCTTTCCAACACCCAGCGAAAGGTGGGGCGCGTGAGGAGTACGCCGATAGTCGCAAGGGTCAGGCTCAAGATTTGGTAGACACGATCACCGTCTAGCCCTGTCCAATGGGCAATCCAAGCTGAGGGTGCGAAGGCAATAACCGCCATTGGGGGATTGATTTCAAAGGCGTCGGTTAGGAACGAGCCACCTTCAACAAAAATTCGCCTCGCTGCAATTTGCAGCCAAGCATTGTCAAAATTTGGTGCTAGCGCGAGCAGAAGCGCAGCGCCCGCAAGATAGATAGGCACGATCAGTGCCGCCAATCTTAGCCAGTTTGATGGCCACACTGCGGGTTCAATGTCTGGAATGACGGTCACGCAGCGGCGGGTTGGCTTACAGCAAGCAGTGACACGCCCACAGGCAGCGGGAAAAGCCGCATCAAATTCTTCTCAGAGGTCATCACGGCCTCAAGTGCGGCGTTCACGGGTTGGCTCGGAAGTGCATCATCGTGGCTCGCTAAGCCCACGAGCTTTGCCAAGACCCGGCGCGCGATCACAACAGGCATCAGGAGGGTGTTGAAATGAGACAAGCGAGAAACCTCGAGGCCGGCTCCCTCAAGGCACGCGCGGAGCTGCCCACCCGCATAGCGGCGCTTATGGTGATGACGCTCATCGTGTGGGCTCCACAACCAGCTATTGGCGGGGACAGTGATCAACACACGCCCACCGGGCTTGGTGAGCCGTGCAAGTGCCTGCAATGCGCCATGGTCGTCGTCCACATGCTCCACCACATCGCAGGCTACTACCAAGTCAAAGCTGTGTGGCTCCAGCGGTAAGCCGTCCGGCAACAAACCATGGACGACGGCGATGCCGGATTTTTCACTGGCATGGGCGCGCGCGAAATCGTCTGGCTCTACGCCAGTTACCGTGCCAAATTTGGCGAGCATGGAGAGGTTACCCCCCGTGCCGCAGCCAATCTCCGCGATGAGGGCATCTTTTGGCAGGTTGAGTTGGCTGATGGCGTCGGCAACGATCGCGCGGCGCGCGCGAAACCACCAGTGCTTGTCCTCGACTGAGGCCATGGTTCGATAGGTAGCGGCGTCCATTTATAGCCTTCTTTCGCCCGAATGTAGGTTCGGGTCCTCGTCGTCAAAGCCAATGGCGGTTCGGATTACATAGAGGGGTCGGCGCTTGGTTTCTTGGAAAACCCGGGCGATATATTCGCCGATCACGCCAAGCGAGATCAGTTGGACGCCACCAATAAACAAGATCGCGACCATAAGGGACGGGTAACCCGGAACGCCGCGACCATGGACCAATGTATCCACGATCAAGATGGCTCCATAAATGAAAGCGAAGGCTGAGAGCGCGCCGCCGACATAGGTCCAGGCGCGCAAGGGCGCTGAGGAGAAGCCGGTGATCCCGTCAATCGCAAAGTTCCAAAGCTTCCAATAGTTAAACTTGGTGGTGCCAGCGGCACGGACCGCGCGGGCATAGGGCACGCCGACTTGGCGGAAGCCGATCCAGCCAAACAGGCCTTTCATAAACCGGTTGCGCTCTGGCAGCATCTTCATTGCGTCGATGACTTTGCGATCAAGGAGCCTAAAATCCCCCGTATCGGCTGGAACATTGGTGGTCGAGACCTTCCCAATTAACCAATAAAATCCGCGCGCTGTCATGCGCTTCAACGGCGTGTCGGTAGAGCGATCTGTCCGGACGCCATAGACGACATCGGCGCCCTCGCGCCACTTCGCGATCATCGCCTCAATGACTTCGGGCGGGTCTTGTAGGTCAGCGTCGATGGGAACCGCTACATCGCCTTGGCAGACGTCGAGTGCTGCCGATAGGGCTGATTCCTTGCCGAAATTGCGCGATAATTCCACGATGCGAATATGGGGATTGGCGCGCCGATGGCCCATCAGCATGGGCACAGTGGCATCCAGCGAACCATCAGAAACACACACGATTTCATAGCGATCCGCAACGCGCTCCAAGACGGGGACAATTTCGCTCAGGAACCGATCAACGACCTCGGCCTCATTATACATCGGGACCAAAACCGACAGCATGATGGGCCCCGCGCGGCGGGCCGCTTCGCGGGTTTCGCCGAGGTCATGAATTAGTGTTTCATCAGCAGGTATGTTTTTCGACATTGGGGAAAGATTTAGCGACTAATTGGTAAGTTTTGGTAACCAACTTGCATATCTGCGCACCAAGTTGCAGTTCCCAAGCGAAAAACAAGTGGCCGGCTACTTAGAAAATGGTCAAGTGAAACTCCAATTCGGTTCCGATGGGGCAGCGTCGCATGACGATCACGATAACGGCCTTTGAAAGTTCCCCAGATCGCGGCCGAGGACTAGCGCGCGACATGCGTGTTCGATGGGCGCTCGAAGAAGTGAAGCAGCCTTACGACGTTGCGTTTCTATCTTTTACCGCGATGAAAGAACCTACGCATTTAGCACTTCAACCATTCGGCCAGATCCCAACCTTTCAAGAAAAAGGCATTGCTCTCTTCGAAACCGGGGCAATTGTCCTTCACATTGCTCAATGTTTTCAGGGTCTGCTGCCATTAGATGCAAAGGCACGGGCCCGAGCGGTTTCATGGGTTTTCGCGGCCTTAAACACGGTAGAGCCACCTGTATTGGAGCGAGAAGCCGCATATTTTCATGAACGTGAAAAGGCTTGGTACGGTGAGCGATTGGCCTTGGTCGATGAGCGCTTGGGCGCTCGATTGAGCCAAGTCTCGGCCTATCTTGGCGACACAGAATGGCTAGAGGATGCCTTTAGCGCTGGTGACTTGATGATGGCATCGGTGCTTGTCAGACTGAAATCATCAGCAATTCTGGAAAATTATCCAAATCTCGCTGGTTATCTTAGCCGCGCCGAATCGAGACCGGCATATCAGCGTGCCTTTGCGGCGCAATTAGCTGCCTTTGAAAAAAGCAAACATACCAATACTACAATGGACTAAGAACTAGAATTCTTACCGTGGCCCACGCTTTCCCGGTAGGCCTTTTGCCTTCGCTGCACTCTTGCCGCCGCCGGGCATCGGGCGTTGGGGGCCGCCGGGGCGCTTGGCTTTGGGTTTGCCGTGAGCCGCTTTGCCGGGTGAATAGTCCATTTTGCGTGCAGGCGCTTTTGGCTTGGCCGGTTTAGCGATACGCTCGCCCTTGGGGCGTGCAGCTGGCTTTTCGGTAATGGTGATCGAAGGGCCGCCTTCAGCGGTGAGCACGATTTCGCCGGGTAACACCTTACGGGTAGCAGGAGCCGAAGCAACGCGCGAACGCGGGCGGGCAACTTCGCCCTCTTCAGTATCGAACGGATTTTTCGGCGACCGCACAAAGAAGCGGATTGGCACGGCGGGCATGTCAAACGCTTTGCGAATGCCGTTGACCAGATAGCGCGTATAGCTTTCGGGGAGGGCTGCCGCGCGAGAGCAGATCAAAACAAAAGTTGGCGGCCGGGCTTTTAGCTGGGCGATATAGCGCGGCTTGATCCGTTTGCCGCCCACGGCTGGCGGTGGCTGACGGGTTATGGCTTCTTTGAGCCAATCGTTAAGATCGCGGGTCTTGACGCGGGCATTCCAATCGCCATGCACATCATTGACCGCGTCCATCACGTCTTGCAGGCCTTGGCCCGAGAGCGAGGCCACTGGAACCATCGGCGCGCCCTTAGTTTGCGGCAGCGTCTTGTCAGCCTTCTCGCGGAACTCAGCGAGGCGGGCTTGCGGGTCAGTTACCTTGTCCCATTTCGACAGGATGTAGACGATGCCCCGGCCTTCACGCGCCACCAGATCAGCGATCTGAAGGTCTTGTTTTTCAAAGGCTTCGTTGGCGTCCATCACCAAAAGGCAAATCTCAGCGAAGCGAATAGAGCGGACAGTGTCCGCGACGGACATCTGCTCCAGCTTTTCCTGAACGCGGGCTTTACGGCGCATGCCGGCGGTATCAACTAGGCGAACGTTTTGGCCCTTCCAGACCCAATCGACGCCGATCGCATCGCGTGTAATCCCCGCTTCTGGGCCAACCAAAAGCCGATCTTCGCCGATGAGCGCATTGACCAAGGTCGATTTGCCAGCGTTTGGGCGACCAATCACCGCGACCCGCAAAGGGGGCTTTTCTTCATCGAATACGGCTTCAGGATCGGGCACTAAGGCTGCCTTAGCGTGCGAGCTAAGGAGCGCTTGGTAAAGGTCAGACATCCCCTCGCCATGCTCACCGGACATGCCGATGGGTTCGCCAAGGCCGAGGCTGTATGCCTCCATCAGGCCGCTTTCGCCCGCACGGCCTTCGGCTTTATTAGCGGCGATAAGGACGGGTTTGTCCGAGCGGCGCAGGATCGCGGCGAAGCGCTCGTCCATTGGCGTGACGCCAACTCGCGCATCGATCAAGAATAGGCAGACATCGGCCTCGGCGATTGCAGCCTCGGTCTGCTCGCGCATCCGGGTTTCGAGGGTTTCGTCGTTGACGTCTTCAAAGCCTGCAGTATCGACGATGAGGAGGTCAAGATCGCCCAAGCGTCCGCTGGCTTCGCGGCGGTCTCGCGTAACGCCTGGCATATCATCCACGATAGCGAGCTTTTTCCCAGCTAACCTATTGAAAAGAGTTGACTTTCCAACGTTCGGTCTGCCCACTATGGCAAGCTTAAGCGCCTCCGGGCGCGCGATAGCATCAGGCCGCATGGCCGTTTGTGTCCTTAGAGCGGCCTAGGTTCGGTGCGAACCCGGGCATTTCGTCGTTTAGCGTAGCGCGATCAATTCAGCTTTGTCGTTGAGAACGTAAACAGTTTCGTTGGCAACCACTGGAGCAATGTAGACCGGAGCCCCGGCCTTTTGCGTCGAGATGATTTCACCGTCGAGCGGGTTTACCACGAGAATGTCGCCCAATGAGCTTCCGAGCACCAGCTTGCCTCCTGCCATAAGCGGACCGGCATAAGCGATAAGGCCCTTTTTGGCCTTTGCGTTCTTGAAGCGTGGCAGCTCCTTCACCCAACGGATGGTGCCAGTTGAGCGGGTTAGGCAGACAAGCTCACCCGACGTTGAGACGACATAAATGAAGTCCCCCGCGACAGAAGGGGTTTGGATGGACGGTAATGTGCGCGCCCAAAGGCGATCACCGGTTCGAAGGTCGATCGCGGCGATGATACCAGACTGTGAAACCGCATAGACTTTGTTGTCAAAAACAACAGGACGGCCCGCGATATCGTTAATTGTGCCGAGCGAAGTTAAATTGCCAGCGCGGGTAAGGGAATCCGCCCATAAGCGTCGGCCATTGGATGCCAGAAGCGCAACAATTTCGCCGGACGCGAAAGGCGCAACGACAACTTCACCCGAAATCGCCGCGCTGGGCGCGGAAAGCACGCGCGCTGGCTCTGGAATGGCTTGGAACGTCCAAGCGATTGAACCAGTAGCCGCATCAAGCGCCACCATTTCAGCGTCATTTGAAGTCGCATACACCTTGCCATCGGCTGCGGACGGCGCGACATGATAAGGAGACGTGCCCTTGGTACGCCATGTTATCGCACCGGTGGCGGCATTGAGCGCGATGATTTCGCCAAATCCTGTTGTGGCAAAAAGGGTCCCGCCTTCAAAGGTTAGCGCGCCACCCATCGCTTGATCGGGTCGCTTGACCTTTGCAGGCTGTAGGGATGTGGTCCAAACCGTAGAGCCAGAGCGTTCGTCCACTGCGCGGATGTTTGACCGGGCGTCAAACACGTAAATCCGACCGTCGGCGATGATCGGCGGTGCAATTAGCGCTGCTTTTTTGCTGCCGCCAGTTCCGACATTTCGCTTCCAAACCACACCTAGATTACCGGGCGCCGCTGGATTGCCCAAACCATTTGCGAGGTTACCGCCTGGCGTTTTCCACTCGGTATTGACCACGGGTGCCGGGAGCGAAATTGGCAATGCAGCGATTGCGGCATCCGCTTCCAGCTTCTGATCAAAAGTTAGAATTGAAATGCGACCGTCGTCTGCCTTGACCGCCTCGCCTTTCTTGCCGCCGAACGGCCAAAGGTTAGACGCCGTATTCTGTATCGTTGCGCAACCACCCAAAAGGGCGAGTGTCGCTAAGGCGACGATAGGGCCTTGCATCAACCGCTTCATGGCGCGTTTCCGGGCGCTGGTGCCGGGGCTGGCGCAGGAGTAGCCGGTTCGGCTGGCTGGGCCGCTACGGCTCTTGCTTGTTCAAGCGCTTGCAACACGGCTTGATCGGCTTGGCTTTTCTGGGCCGCCGCCTGTTGCGCGCGGGCTTGGGCCACCGCTTGTGCTTGGGCTTGGGCTTGCGCTGCTTGAGCCGCCTGCATTTGGGCGATCATTTCTGGGGAAATCTGTTGGCCGCCTTGCGGCATACCGCCTTGGCCTTGGGCTGGAGGGTCTGGCAGAGCGGTCGCCGCAATTGACGCTTTTGAATCAATTACCGCCAAGGCGCGGGCTGCACGGGTGCGCACGCCTTCGGGTGCATTAGGATCAAGCTGCAGCGTTGAATAAAGCGCGCGTGCAGCCGTCATGTCGTTAGCAGACCACGCCAACATTGCGGACAGTTCACGCGCCAGCGGAGCAAACGCTGAATCCTTGCGCGCCAGAATCGGGGCAATGCGGGCGTCAACTTGAGCCCGCGTTTCAAAGGTGGCCGCCGAGTAAGCGCCTTTTAGGGCGGCTAAATCCTTCAAAATGGGGTCGTTCGTGGCGGCAGCCGCTGCTGCATAAGCAGAGGCGGCGGCCTTATCATCGCCTTTTTCAACCAAGGCGGCGCCTTTTTGTATGATCGCTAAGGCCCTGAGCCCGCCCGGCGCTGTCTTGGCGATCGCATCCAACTTGGCGATGCCATCATCGACTTTGCCATCCTGAAGCGCTTGCAACGCGGCGTCGTAGGTGACGGCGGCTTTTTCAGCTTGTTGGGTTTGGTAGTTCTGCCAGAATTCAAAGCCTGCATATGTCAAAAGGGCCGCTGCAAGCGCAGCAGCAAGCGCTGGGCCCCAGCGCTTGGCAAAGCCTTCCACTTTTTCGCGGCGGAGCTCTTCTTCCACTTCGCGCATTAAGTCAGTCACGGACGTCTCCAAGCGGGGCTATTCTCGGCGCAGACACTAGCGATGGCGCACGATTGGGGCAATCGCGCAGGGCAGGGCGCGGCCATAGCTGTGTATGGTCTGCCGCAAAAACTTGAACTCACCACAGTAGGCGAGGGCGTTAGGTGTCGGTGCTTTTTATGCCGTTATTCGTTCGTCCCTAGATCGGGATTGTTTGGTAAGTTTTCAAGTGTCTGCCGGATTTAGATTAAACATACCGCAATGCCTTTACCGTTTGAGGGTGTACACCTCCGCTGCGGCGGGAAAGGTTCGGGCACGGACGTCGCCTGCGTAACCCGCGGCGGCGTTTTCGATTGTGGTTTTCAGATCTGCGTAGCGACGAACAAACTTTGGCGTCCAATCAAACAGGCCCAGCATATCGTCTGTAACGAGGATCTGGCCGTCGCAGGCCGAAGAAGCCCCAATGCCAATGGTTGGCGCTGAAACGGCGGCTGTGATCTCTCGTGCGATGTCTTCTGCGACGCCTTCAACAACGATTGCAAAGGCGCCGGCTTGGTCTGTCGCGTGGGCTTCTCGCAAAACGCGGGCTTTTTCGTCCTCGGTGCGGCCCTTTGCGCGGAAGCCACCATCAACATTGACCGACTGCGGGCGCAGCCCAACATGGCCCATCACAGGGATACCGCGTTGAACGAGGAAAGCGATGGTTTCCGCGATGCCTTCGCCCGATTCCACTTTTACGGCGTGACAGCCCGTTTCCTTCATGACACGCGATGCCGATTGCCAAGCCACCTGAGGACTTTCCTCGTAACTTCCAAAGGGAAGATCGACCACCACCATGGCTTGTTTGGCCCCGCGCATCACGGCTTGTCCATGGAGGATCATCATGTCGAGCGTGACGCCGACCGTTGAGGGGAGGCCGTGGACAACCATGCCGACGCTATCACCCACCAATAAAAGGTCTGTGTGAGGGTCGAGGATTGAAGCCATCGGAGCCGTGTATGCGGTGAGGCAAACGATCGGTTGACCGCCCTTGCGGGCGCGAATGTCTGGCGCTGACAGGCGCTTTGTCGTGGAATGCTGTGACATTGGGCTCTCTTAGTGGATCCAGCGTGCCGCCGTTAGGCCGCTTCTGCAGTGCGGGTTGGCTGGTCTGATTTTCGTGGAAACAGGCCGCGCCAGCCGCCGCTTGTCATGAGAGCGATTTCAAAGAGGGCGAAAGGCAGCGACGTGGATGCTGCCGACGCAATATAGACGGGCTCCCACTTTGGGCCGAATTTGTTTTTATAGGCCCGCAGACCTTCAAAGCCATAGACACTATTGCCATGCTCGAACACCAGCGCGCCGAGGCGGGCGAGCGCTGGGGCAAGACGGCGATCTTGCAGGCCGCCTAGTGGCGCCATGCCGAGATTGACCTTTGTGTGGCCATTATCGCGCGCCCAAAAGACAAGGCTCAAAAACAAATAATCCATGACGCCATGGGGTGTTTCGGCACCATAACGCATGAGGTCGATGGCAACTTCGCCACTCTGAAGCCATAGATTGGCAAAAGCGATGATGCGGTCGTCCTGCCATACAACCGCGAGGGGCGTGCGGTTGATATAATTGATGTCAAGCGTGCCGACGGAGAAGCTCTTTTCCGTATCGCCATGGATGGCAAGCCATTGTTGCGAGATGAGAGCAAGGTCGGCTTGATGTGCCGCTGCTGTGCCAGGCGCCAACACTTCGAAGCGTAAATTGTCTTTCGCGGCGCGGTTATTGGCGGTTCTAAGGTTCTGCTTGCCTTTGCCAGCGATAGAAAAGGTAGCAGCGTCAACAACCGCTTCCTCGCCGACTTTGCGCACGACCATGCCCAGCGCGACCAGCTCTGGCAGCATGGTTGAGCCTACGCCGTAAAACACGGGCGCAACACCAATCCGTGCGGCTTCTTCGACAAACTCCCACAGAAGATCGTGGTAATCGTCGGGCTCCCCTACGGGATCTCCCATGACGAACCAATGACGACCACGGCCACGGAACATCAGAAAGCTGCGCCCTGATGGGGAGAAAAACAGGTCTTTGTTGCCGGTGAGCGCCAGCCAACCGACTGCGCGGCCAGCATTGCCCTTCGTCAAGATTGTTTCCGCGCGGGCCAAGAGCGCTTGGCTCGGCTTGCCTTTGTAGGGCTGACGTGGCGGGCTCAGCAGTGTTTGAATTGCAATGGCGGCCACCAGCAAAGCAACAAAAGCGCCCGACCGGAAAAAGCGGGGCGCCTGCCCATCCCGCAGGAACGTCCACCAAAAGTCATTGGTGTAATCAACATTACGATACGCGAAAAAGGCGAAGGCGGTTGATGTAATGATCACAACCATCACGGCGCCAAACCAAGGCAAGGACAAGGTTGGCTGGACCAAGCGGGACGGGCGGTCGAAAGCATTGCGGCATGGGGCCAAGAGGCAACCAATAACGAAGAAAATGACGGCTTCCTCGATATCCAAGGCCTTTAGGAACGAGAATACGACGCCGAGAGCCAGCAGAATGAGCGCCAGCCAATAAGCGCCGCGTCGTCGTCGCCATAGACCGGCGGCCACAACAAGCAGCATGACGCCAACAGCGCTTGCAAGAAAGTGAGAAAGCTCGATGACAAGAAGCGGCAGCCATTTCGACAGTATGTCGAGCCGATCAGCGATCTGTGGCGTAGCGCTTGAAGCCAATAACAAGCCGCCCGCACCAAACGCGAGAACGGCAAAGCCATAGGGGGAGACTTCAAGCAGAAGCCCGCCGAAACGCCACCACGGACCCCTTGTGCTTTGCTTGTCTGTCATTGGACATTTTCTAGCGGTTGCAGCAGGGCAAGAGAATAGGCTGAGGCGCGTATGCGGTGACTGACAGCCTTAGGCCGCCAGCGCCAATGTTTCCTCGGCGAGCTTTTGCGCGGCGACATAGTCGGTCTTGCCGGTGCCGAGAAGGGGGATCTCGGGAACCTGAACAATGCGGCGCGGCAAGGAAAGCTCTGATAGACCCGTGGTTTTCGCAAAGGCCAGTAATTCGTTCCGATCAGCGTTGGGGCGATCAGTGAGAAGTAGAACCTGCTCGCCCTTGCGGGGGTCCGATACGGCCACCGCGACGTGACCGTTTTCGGGCCAAACGGCAGCGGCATTGGTTTCAACCGCCATAAGCGAGACCATTTCCCCGCCTATTTTTGCAAAGCGCTTTACGCGGCCTTGGATCACGCAATAGCCATCGGAATCCAGCGCCACGACATCGCCGGTGTCATGCCAGCCGCCCGGGAGTGGCTCCAGCACCCCGGGATCGTCGATCCGAATATAGCCAGCCATCACATTGGGGCCGCGCACAAACAGGCGACCGCCGCCCATAATGCCGGGAATGGATTCAAGCTTCCATTCAATGCCGGGCAAAAGGCGGCCGACCGTTCCCGGGCGGTTTTTGTCGTCTGGGGTGTTTACCGCAATAACAGGCGCTGCTTCTGTAGCGCCGTATCCTTCTACGATTGGCACGCCGAAGCGCTGCATCATTGTGGAGCGGGTTTCTTCTTTTACGCGCTCAGCGCCGCAAACAACAAAACGGAGTGAGTTCAAGTCCCCGTCGGCGGCACTGCGTGCATATTGGAAGCAGAATGTGTCCGTCGCGAAAAGAATGGTGGATTTGGTCTCTTTCACCAAGCCAACAATGGTTTTCGCTTGGAGCGGCGATGGGAACAGCACACACTTCATGCCGTTGAGCACGGGTAAATAGACGCCACCCGTCAGCCCAAAGCAGTGGAAAATCGGCAGCGGGTTAAAGACGATATCGTCTGGGTTGAGGTCGACATGGCCAGCGATTTGGCAGACATTAGCAACGATATTGGCATGGGTAAGCACCACGCCTTTCGGTGCGCCTTCGGTACCCGATGTAAAGAGGATGACGCCGGGAGCGTCAGGGTCAACTTTAGTCTTTGCCATGTGAGGCAATGAAGCGTCAGCGAGCCCGCGCATTTTGTCGAGTGTGGAAACGCTTTCCCGTAAGTCTTCAAGGTAAACGATCTTAAAGTCGTTCTCCAAAGCGGTGATGAGATGAGCGAGGTTGCCTTGCTCGATAAAGCGGCGGGCCGTGAGAATGGTTTTGACTTGAGCCGTCTCGCACGCGGCGCGGATGTTTTTCGGACCGGCGGTGAAGTTGAGCATTGCTGGCGTTCGGCCAAAGGCGCCTAAGCCAAACAGCGTGACCATTCCGCCAACGCTGTTTGCGATCAACACGCCGACATTTTCTCCCGGGCGCGTGAAGGCCGCAATTTTCCGGCCCATCACAAAAGCGCCGATGACGAGTTTGTCGAACGTTAAAGGCGCGCGGTCGGCGTCCTCTAAAATCTCTTTCTTGCCGCCAAAACGCGTGCGCGCGTCCAGAAGCGCGTCAAAGATCGAACGGCGAGTGCGCGCGAAATCATAGGGGACGATCGGCATTTGGCGTTTCCTGCGTCATTTTGGCGTAATGTGTAATTTTTGTAGCATGTGACGAATGTGACACAGTAGCGGGCTAACGGCAGGTTTCAATCCATTACACGCAGTTTGGCATCGCACAGTTTTGCGAGCAGCGTCGCGAAGCGCCTGGTGCGCAGACCCGAAGGCGTAAACAGCAGGGCCTTAAAACGGATCGGCTATTTGAACCAAACTACCTGTTCAGTTGTCGCGAGCAGGCGGCCATCCGGCGCCCAAACGCGGGCTTCGTGATCGCAGAACCCGCGCGCGCCGTAACGCCCGGCACTGTCGATTAACACATGTTGATCGCCAATCTCGGCCATTTCACTGGGTGTCGCGTGAAAATACACGCTCATGGAGATGGTTGAGGAGGGCGTAATTGTTGAAAAGTGGAAGAACGTTCGCGGTGGCATTAGATCAGCTATTGCGGTGAGCAACACTGCATCGAGAGGGCGGGGGTCTGCCAGCCGGGCCCATTGGCGTGAGCGACCCTCGACATGGCCTTGAAAGGGTGGGCCGGACAGCCAGCGATTATCGAATTGTGCGAACCATTTAGGGCCGCCCTCCCGAAGGGGAGCCCTCTGGGCTGCCTCCGGCCCCGGAACGTCAGGCATTTTAATTTCAACATAGCCTTGGGTTTCGCGGTGTGCACCTAGCGTAACCATGGCCTGTATAGCCGTTTGAAGGGTTTCGCCTTCGCCTTGCACAAGTTCGACCAACCAAAACTCGGTGGAGCGATTACGGCGCGAAAGCCGAGTCGTGATCCGAAAAGCGCCGTCCGCGATTGGGCCCATGAAGTTGAGTGTTAGCGCTATTGGATCGCCCAAGCGGCTTGGTTCGTCCAGCACTGCCTTCATGCAGATTGCGGCAATCCAACCGCCAAATGGGCCGACCATGTTGGCGTATTCCGGGCTGGTTTGACCGTGCCACGCTCCATCGTCACCACGCGACAGGGCGATCGAATGATCAAAAACCGTCATGCCGCCGCAGCCTCTTCAACCCAATCCAAACGATCCTGCCCAAACCACATTTCACCATCGACGAAGAAGGTTGGTGCGCCAAACACGCCGCGCGCAATCGCGTCGTCGGTGGTTTTCTTGACGGTCTGTTTGATTTCGGCGCTTTCGCCTAATGCCTGCATTTCGGCAGGATCGAAACCGGCCGCCGCTAATACCTCAGCAGCGATGCCCCGATCGGCCATGTTTTTTTGGTGCAGCCACACCGCTTCGAAAACAGCATCGACATAGGCGCAAAACCGATCTGTGCCTTTCAGTGCTGTTGCCGTTCGCACCAAAGGCAGGGTGTTGAGTGGAAAAAACGGGTTCATTTCCATCGCCACGCCGTATTTTTTAGCAAACCGCGCCAAATCAATCCCGGTGTATTTTCCCTTATTGGGAACGCTGAACGGAGGCGAGTTGCCGGAGCCTTGCATAATTCCACCAAGGAAAACCGGGATCATCTCCACATGCGCCCCTGTTCTTTCGACAATGCCGCCCATGCGCTTGTAGGCGACCCATGATGCAGGGCTGACGAAGTCAAAAAGAAACTCAATTTTTTTTGCCATGTTTGCGGCCTCCCTCACCATTTTTCTGACCACGGACGCAGATCAAGCTCATGCGTCCATGCAGATTTTGGCTGCATGTGCAGCATCCAGTAGGCCTCTGCAATATGGTCCGGATTCAAAATACCGTCCTGTTCCTTCATCGCGTATCTCTCTGGGAAATTGTCACGGATGAAGGCTGTGTCGATGGCACCATCGATGATGGAGTGCGCCACGTGGACACCTTTTGGCCCGAGTTCGCGCGCCATGCTTTGAGCGAGGCCGCGAAGGGCGTGTTTGGCGCCGGCAAAAGCCGCAAAGTTTGCGGATCCTCGGATCGACGCTGTTGCCCCAGTGAAAATGATCGTGCCCTTGCCGCGCGGCACCATAACGCGCGCTGCCTCGCGCCCCATCAGAAAACCCGAAAAGCAGGCCATCTCCCAGATTTTTCGATATTTCCGGGCGGTTTCATCCAGTATCGACGATGGGACATTGGCCCCAATGTTAAAAATCGCGACATCGATGGAGCCGATGTCTCGTTCAATTGACGCGAAGAGGTTGACCATCTGATCTTCGTCGCGGGCATCGCAGCCAAAAGGAACGACTTCACCGCCCTCGGCAATTATTGTCTCGACTAGTGGGCTCAAAGCCTCGGCATTGCGGCGAACTGGGCAGGCCACGAAACCGCCCTTGGCGAAGCGTCGCGCTATCGCGCCGCCTGTGGCGTCTCCGGCACCAATAATAAGAGCAACAGACTTTGGCATAGAAACCCCATCAACTTATTTCGCAAGCGAACTACTTTTCGGAAGGCAAAGCAAGGGGTAGGCCGGTGCGGTGCTTTCTGATTGTCGTTAGCCTAATACCGCGCAAGGCTCGGTAGGATAGATTCATATGCTTTTTGTTTTATGTGGCTGATATCTTGCGGTAATTTTCAGGTGCGGATGCGGGATTTCGTCCAAAGAACGCACACTTAGCTGCTGGTTTACACGCCTGCGTCTTAAGCGTCTTAAGCGTCTTCGGCGAAGGCTTGAATTGGGACGGGGGCTCCCGTTTGCGCCATGAGCGCCTTTTTGCGAAGGAATCGCTGGAAACCGGCTGGACCCATGCGAGAGCCGCCTAAACCGGATTCCTTGAAGGCGTGCTTCTCGGCTTCATAGAATAACGCCGTGAGTGCTGCGTCATTCAGCGAAACGCCGCCGACATCCAACTGACGGCCAATAGCCTCGGCTTCCTCAAGGGTGCCCGCAAACACAGCGCCGGAGAGACCATAGACCCCGTCATTGGCAAGGTTGATCGCTTCGTTGATGCTATCATATGCCATCACGGGCAAAAGCGGGCCGAAGGTTTCTTCCGTCATTACGGCCATCGTGTGGTCCACATCCGTGAGCACGGTTGGGGCGAGCCAAAGCCCGCCGCCATTGTGGGCTTCGACGACGCCGCCGGTTCGAACGGTGGCGCCCTTGGACACGGCATCGGCGATCTGGGCAGTAAAGGTTTCGGCTTGGCGTTCGAAGATGATAGGGCCGAGCTCACCCTTGGTGATATCATCTGCGTTCAGACGAACCGCCTGCGCGGCGGCCACCAATTTTTCCACAAAAGGCCCGAAGATCGAGCGTTGCACATAGATGCGCTCAATCGACTGGCAGGCTTGCCCGGTGGACAGCACCGAACCGCGCAGAGCTGCTGTAACCGCATGGTCAAGATTGGCCGTTTCAGTGATAATCAGCGGGTCTTTGCCGCCTAGTTCGAGGAAGCTGGGGATCAAACGTCCAGCCGCTTGTAGCGCCACCTTTCGCCCAGTGGGCACTGATCCTGTGAAGCAAATCGCATCGACGCGATCAATCAACCCCATCCCCGTCAGCCCATCGCCCGGCGCAAACGCCAAAACCGGAGCGAGCTCTGGAATAGAGGCGACGATCGCGCTGAGGGGTTCCACGAAACGCGGCGTTACCTCGGAAGGTTTGATGATAACGGCACAGCCCGCCAGCAACGCCGGAATGGTATCGATCATCGAAAGCGTCAGCGGGAAGTTCCACGGCGAGATCACCCCAACGAGGCTATAGGGTACAAATTGCGGTGCATGGCGGATGCTGGGCATCGAGCGGCCTTGCGTCCAGCCCTCGGGCAGAAGGTGAGGGGCTTGCGCCGCCCACCCCATGATGGAACCGGCCACCCCTCGAACTTCTTGCATCGCGATAGCGCGTCGCCCAGTGTCGACCTCTAACGCACCGGCAACGCTGGATGCATTGGCGGTGAGTGCCGCACCAAATTGCTGAAGCACGGCCACGCGCTCCATCAAGGATTTGGCTGCCCACGCTTTTTGCGCGACGCGAAGGTCGGCGCACATTTGATCAAGGCATGCATTATCGGGCGGGACGAACGAATAGTCGCGTTCACCCGTTCGAGGGTTGCGAACGTGAAGCGCGTCGCGGCCCATCTATTTAAGGCCCAGAGAGCCCGGATTAACGCGCCTTTGGGGGTCCACCGCTTGCTTGATGGCCTCGACCAAGGCCAGAGCTGCCGGTTCACGGGTTTCTGCGTAGGGATAGGTGCGGCCAATTTGGAAATGCGCGCCGCCGTGCTTGAGGAAGATCGCTTTGATGGCGGTCCGCATTTTTTCGACGAGCGCGGAGGCCGTGTCGTCATTGGTGCCTTTGGGAAGTTTTGCCAGCATGTGCGGCTCGATTGTGGCTTCCACGAGGGAATTGCGTTCGCCCGGCCAATAGAACACAGGCTCGAGCAAGAAGCCGTTTGTGGAAATGGTCGTAATCATGAAGCCGCATTCGACTTTGAGCGCTTCCATGTCGGGCTTCAAGGAATCAAAAAGGGCATACACGTCTCGCCATGCCGGGATGGCCTTAGAGTGCGGCAGTATCCCGTGTATCGGCACCCAACGCTCACCTTCTGGCCCAAGGATGTTGTTGAGCGGCGTAAATGGCATGGTGCGCACGACCTTTGGGATCGTGTTCTCGATCTCTTTGGCGCCTAGCTCCAGCGCTATGGCACGCAAGACGCCCATGTCATGCTCAACGGCGGCTTCGGAGCGCCCTTCAACAACGAGGTGAACGGAATAGCCTTCGTCGGCCATAAAGGAGCGCCCCGCGAGGGCCATTTTCGCGCCTTCGACGACGCCTTTGAATAGGTTTTTCTGGCCTGTGACCACATTTACGAACGTTTTTGCATCCGCCAGAAGGCTAGCGCGCTTCATCCGTGCCATGCCGAGGACGGGGTCAAAGCCGAAGAGCTCGCACGCCAGCCCTTCGCGGCCGATAGCGGAACAAGCTTTGGCGCAGGCTTCAAAGCTCGTGAACTCAAACGATGCCCAGCGTTCAGCGTTGGGCAGCTTTATCAGGCGGAATGTGGCTTCTGCTTTGAAGCCAAGCGCACCAGTATCGCCAATAAAGACGCCAGTGAGGTCTGGCCCGTAATGACGCCAGAAAGGCGAGCCGCCCTGTGTCGAAGCCGAACCTGTCTTCAGAATTGTCCCGTCGGCCAGCACTACCGTCATCGACGTCACTGAATCCGCCGTCGGCCCATAAACGCCGGAGCCGAACACGGCGTTATTTTGCGAAAGCCCGCCACCGATTGTGGAAGAAAAGCCCGACATTGGCCCCCAGAATGGCGTTCGCACGCCTTTTTCCTTTAGCGCTTCATAGAGCTGCTTCCACGTTACACCGGCTTCAACGGTAACTGTCATGTCCTCTGTATTGATCTCAAGGATGCGGTTCATAGTCGAAAGGTCGACCAGAACGGCGCCACCTTCTTGGGCGAGATACCCGCCGGTATAGGACATGCCAGCCCCGCGTGGCAGCACCGCAATACCGCGCGAAGTGGCTGCAGCGACCACTTGGGAAAGCTCCTGTGTCGTCTTGATTGAGACGATGCAGGCCGGCGGTTCTCCGCTGGAATAAATGTCTTGGCCAAACAGCGTGATGTCCGCCGGATCGGTAATCACGCGCTCGGACCCAACGATTTGGGCCAAAATGCCAGTAATATCAGCGCTTGGGCTGGTGTGGGTTTCTAGCATGGCAGCGCTCCTTAGGAAGGCATAAACGACGAATAGCTGGTCGGGGCCCAAAAGCCTAAAAGCCCAGCCAAAATAAGGCAGGCCCAAATCATCATCACTGTCGGGCGGGCGCCACCAAGGCTGCGCGCCATCTGTGCATCGGTGTCATCGGTTGGACCGGTCGTGATCATGGTGACAAAGGCGGGCCCAAAATCGGCCATTTGAGCACGAACTTTTAAGCCCAGCAAAATCGTGGTCGCGAGTAGCGCGCATTTCAAGCCAAGGAATAAGGGAACCGGCCCGAGGTTCAGCGCGGCAACCACCAACATCGCAAGAAGTCCTACCACCAGTACCCATCGGATGGCTAAGTCCACGCGCTTGAATGGGTCAGCGGCTGGACCATGCTTGATATGGATTTGCCACGCCAACCACGCCCATACGCCCGCCAGCACAAACGCAATCCCGACACCCAAAGCCCCAATCGGCAGCCAGCCCTTCGCGTTTGCCAATGCCAAACCAGTGGGCAACGCCGCAATCATCGAGAAGCGCGGCGCAAGGTCCACATTATTGACGATCCCCAACGCAAAACGGCGCTCCTCCACCGTGCGTTTGGGATCAATCACAAAGCCCGCCGAATAGAACGCGCCGACATCACCACCGAGCCAATAGGCAAGCACCAACACATGGAGGAGTGTGATAAGGGCTAACGGTAATTCCACGACAACGCTCCGCTCCGAAAAGATATACCCTTTGGCCCCACTTCCCGGCAACGCACTTGCGTATTGTCAAATCTGTCCGTTGGGTGGAGGGCTTGCCGGTGGCTGTAGCGGGTGGAACGAGGCCTCAACTGCCGTCAGACCGCACCAAAACATACTCACCGGGGGCGTCGCCAAGGACCTTTAGCCCACCATCGCCGGGGCTGCGGGCGGGAACACGGTCTCCTGCACGGGTCGCTAACCACCGATCCCAATCATGCCACCACGAGCCGGGAAATTCGGTAGCGGCGGCTATCCACTCATCGACCGACTTTGGGAGCGGTGTGTCGTCAGCCGGTGGCAGCCAGTGTTGGTATTTCTTTGCGGCTGGTGCGTTAATTACGCCCGCAATGTGGCCAGAGCCTGCCATGATAAACCGCACAGGACCGCCAAAGGCTTGCGCACCACGATAGACCGAGCGGAAGGGCGAGATATGATCCTCACGGGAGGATTGCATGTAAACCGGCGTCGTCACCTTGCCCAAATCGAGCGTCTTGCCACCAAGCTCCTTCGTGCCTCGGGTGAGGCGGTTTTCTTGATAATATTCCTTCAGATACGTCATGTGCAGGGTGCGCGGCATCCGGGTTTGATCGGCATTCCAATAAAGAAGGTCAAACGGCGTTGGGTCTTTGCCCAGCATGTAGTTGTTGATCACAAACGACCAGATGAGATCGCTGGAGCGCAACGCATTAAAGGTGTCTGCCATGGACTGAGCCGACAGCACGCCACCTTCGGCTTCGATTTGTTTCTCGATATATTGGAGGGCTGCGTGATCGGTGAAGATCATTAAATCGCCCGCATCCTTAAAGTCGAGCTGGCAGGCAAAGAAGGTGGCCGATTTCACGCGGTCATCATTGGTTTGTGCCATGTACGCCATGGTCGAGCCGAGCAGCGTGCCGCCAATGCAATAGCCAACGGTGTTGACGTTGCGCTCGCCAGTAGCCGCCGCTACCGCGTCCAGCGCCTCCATCACGCCGCCACGCATATAGTCCTCAAAGGTCTTGTCTGAGAGAGATACGTCCGGATTGACCCATGAGGCGACGAAAACTGTATGGCCTTGATCCACCAGCCATTTGATCAGCGAGTTATCGGCTCGCAAATCCATGATGTAGTACTTGTTGATCCAGGGCGGGAAGATGAGCAGCGGTGTTTTGTAGACTGTGTCGGTGGTGGGGCTAAACTGCAAAAGCTCAAACAGTTCAGAGCGCAAAACTACCTTGCCCGGCGTCGCGGCAACATTTTCGCCCACTTTGAACTTTGAAAAATCGGTCTGGCTGATCGACAGTCGCCCATCGCCACGCTCCAAATCCTTCATCAAGTTACGCATGCCCGCCAGCAGGTTTTCGCCTCCGGTGGCAAGGGTAGTGCGCAAGACGACTGGGTTGGTTAGCGCGAAATTGGCGGGAGAGAATGCCTCGGTCAGTTGACGGGTGAAAAAGGCTGCCTTGCGCCGTTGGGCTTCATCGAGGCCCTCGACATCAGCCACCAACTTGGTCAGCCAGTTTGAGGTGTGCAGATAGGTTCGCCGGAGCAGATCGAAATAGGGAAGTTCGTTCCAGTCAGGGTCCGCGAAGCGCTTGTCCTTGGGCAGCGGAGGAGGGGCCTCGCCGCTCAGCGTTTGTTTGGCTGCATCGGACCAAATGTCCATAAAGCCGCGCCAAAGATCGGCCTGCGCATCCAATAGCTTGTCGGGTTTGGCGGTAAGGTTGGTGATGATTTCCCCCGCAAGCGGGGTGATGCCGAAGGGGTCTGGCTCCGTTGTCGATTGGCGGGTGATTGTCTTGCCAATCATGTCGGCCATAAGCTTTTGCGACAGGATGGTGGTTTCAGCGACGTTCTTTGACAGCTTTTCGAGTTGATCCAGCGTTTGGCCCTCGATCGCTCCTAGCAGCGATTCGACCTTGGGCGCGGTCTTGGGAGCCGCCTTGCCCGGCGCTGTGAGTGTTTCAGGCCGCTTTGATGGGGCTGGGGCGGGTCTTGGCGCAGCAGGTTGCAGTTTTGGCGGCTCGATAACGGCTTCAACAGAGGGCGGGACCACGGCCTTTGACTTTTTTGCCTTGACCACTTTTGCGGTTTTTACAGCTTTTCCAGCCTTCTCCGCCTTCGTTTTTGCTTTTTCGCCCTTAGCTTTAGCGCTTTTTTTGTGTGACTTGTCGCTCATCGAGCGCTCTCCCTAACCTTGCCGTCGAAACTTAGCCTCGCGGCAATCATTCTGCACGTTTCTATACGCCGAACGTGACACACATGTCGCGACGCGTTAAGCGGTGTCATAACGAAATGGTTTCTATGTCGCGCGCCACCATCTTTTCTCGTGTCTATTCGACCACCACCTTGCTTTGTGCGGTTGGCCTTGGTGCGTGCGCAACGGTGGAACAAAAGTCGGGGCCACTCCCAGCATGGGCGCAAGAGCGCTCCGTCGAACTGGCTGGAACGGGCTATCCAGACCTTCGCGATGTTCCACAAAAGCCAGCCGGCTTGCCTGATCTTCCAGAGTGGATTGAACGGCGTGACCAATTGGGCACATTGAATGATCGCATGGCTGCGAGCGCCTGTGCCGTTGTCCCTGAAACCGATGCGGCCAATTGGGCGCGAGCTACCGGCGGCCCGATTGCGGCCGACCCGCGGGGAGATATCCCTACCGGTGAGGATCCTGCCATCTGGGCCCGGAGACAATTGGCGATGTTGCCGCCTGTTCCTCCGCAATCACTGCCGAAGACGGATAGAGGCGCGCGAGCGGCTTCAACCACACCGGCACCTCCCCCAATTTCTGCGTCTGCTAGCGTGACAAATCCCGCTGCGACGTCGTCTCCGGACACATCGAATGACCCCCGAATTCTACAAAATCAAACGTCTACCCCCTTATGTCTTTGAAGAAGTCAACAAACTAAAGGCGCAGCTTCGCGCCAAGGGTGCTGACATCATTGACTTCGGCATGGGCAACCCGGATTTGCCGACTCCGCCGCATATCCTTGAAAAACTCGCCGAAACGGTGATGAAACCGCGCACGAACCGTTATTCGGCATCGCGTGGCATTCCAGGCCTGCGTCGGGCGATGGCGGGTTATTATGATCGTCGGTTTGGTGTGAAGCTAAACCCCGATACCGAAATCGTGGCGACGCTTGGTTCAAAGGAAGGCTTTGCCAACCTCGCCCAAGCCATTTGCGCGCCGGGCGATGTCATCTTGGCGCCAAATCCATCGTATCCAATCCACGCCTTTGGTTTCATTATGGCAGGCGGTGTGATCCGGTCGGTTGAGGCCCATTCGCCGGAGCAATATCTCTCGGGCCTTGGGCGCGCCGTGCGCCATTCTGTGCCGCCACCGATCGCCATGATTTTGTGCTATCCGGCAAACCCAACCGCACAATCGGTAGATTTGGCGTTCTACAAAGATGCCATTCAGTTTGCCAAAAAGCATGATCTGATCGTGCTCTCCGACATGGCCTATTCCGAGATTTACTTTGACGGCGATCCGCCGCCGTCGATCTTGCAGGTTGATGGCGCGAAGGACATCACGGTCGAGGTGAACACGCTGTCGAAAACCTATTCGATGGCTGGCATGCGCGTTGGATTTGCGCTTGGCAATGCCCGCTTAATCGCTGCGTTGGCGCGGGTTAAGTCCTATCTTGACTATGGGGCTTACACGCCCATCCAAGTTGCCGCTGCTGCGGCGTTGAACGGCCCGCAAGAGTGCGTTGCCGAAATGCGCGGCATCTATAAAGAACGTCGCGATTCTATGGTTGATGCCTTTACCCGCGCCGGGTGGGCGATCCCTTCGCCGAAAGCCTCTATGTTTGCATGGGCGGCATTGCCGGAGAAGTTTGCGCATTTGGGATCGGTTGAGTTTTCCAAACGCCTGATGGAGCAAGCCCATGTCGCCGTTGCCCCCGGCCTCGGCTTTGGCGAATATGGGGATAGCTATGTGCGCTTAGCCCTCGTGGAGAATGATCAGCGCATTCGCCAAGCGGCGCGCGCGATGAAAAAGTTTCTGGCTGATGGGCCAAGCGAGCCCTTGCCCGCCCAGCACCCAGTGATGATGGCCCAAGCATGAGTAAAAAACCTTTGCGTATTGGCCTCGCGGGCCTGGGAACCGTTGGTGGCGGTCTTATCGCGCTTATCGATGGGGCGGACGCCACTTTGGCCGGGCAGGTGGAAATTGTTGGCGTCACGGCCAATTCGCGCTCACGCGATCGCGGCTTTGACATTTCCAAGTATCGTTGGTTCGACGATGCCGCCGCCCTGGCAACTGACCCAGAAGTTGACGTTTATGTGGAGCTGATGGGCGGATCCGATGGGGCTGCCAAGCACTCTGTTGAGGCGGCGCTGAAGGCTGGAAAGAACGTCGTTACGGCGAACAAGGCTTTGTTGGCCGAACATGGCCTCGCGTTGGCGGCTTTGGCGGAGCTGCAAGGCCGACAGCTTCGTTATGAGGCGGCGGTAGCCGGCGGCATACCAATAATCAAGGCATTGCGTGAAGGCTTGTCGGCCAATCGGATCACCGGGATTGCGGGCATTTTGAATGGCACCTGCAATTACATCCTGACCACAATGGAATCGACCGGCCGCACCTTTGGCGACGTTTTGGCGGAAGCGCAGCGCTTGGGCTATGCTGAAGCAGACCCGACGCTTGACGTTTCGGGCGCTGATGCCGCGCATAAAGTCTCTATCTTGGCGGCATTGGCCTTTGGTGGCGCGCCAAACTATGCGGGCGTACAAACCCAAGGCATCCAAGAAATCCAGCCCATTGATTTAGAAGCGGCGCGCGGGCTTGGTCGTCGCATTCGGTTGGTTGCACGCGCCGTGCTCGTTGATGGCGCCGTTGAGCAAACCGTGCGGCCATTGCTTTTGCCCGCCGACCATCCGATTGCGCGCGCTGAGGGTCCGCTTAATGCCGTTGTGGTTGATGGTGTGCCGATTGGGCGTTTGACCCTTGTTGGGCGTGGCGCTGGCGCCGGGCCGACGGCCTCGGCTGTTGCTGCTGACCTGATTGATCTGATCCACGGTGATGAGCGCCCTGTGTTTGCCGCCCCGGTTGCTGGCAATGCTGGTCCGAAGGCGGCTGCTCCCGGAACGGGCCGTTCGCGCTTTTATGTGCGGCTCCGTGTGGCCGATCGGCCCGGCGTTATTGCAGCGATTACCGAAACGCTTGCCCGCCATGAGGTTTCCATTGAAAGCTTTATGCAGCGCCCGATTGAGAGCGCGGCTCAAGTTCCGATCATACTAACCACCCAAACCTGCGACGAGGCCATAATCGCCCGTGCGCTTTCTGAAATCGCCAGCCTGCCTGCCGTGGTGGAGGCCCCATGCCTCCTTCGTCTGGAAGATTGAGCCACCTCAGCATCAAGGAAATACTATGTCCGCCACCACCACTATTCTCACAGCCGAATTGGCCATGCGCGCCGCTGTTGCGACCGAGGTCGCCGCCATCGCTTCTGCCAAATTGGCAGGCCGTGGGGACGAAAAAGCCGCTGACCAAGTCGCAGTTGACGCCATGCGCACTGCACTCAACGAAATGGCCATGCAGGGCGTTGTGGTCATTGGCGAAGGCGAGCGCGATGAAGCACCGATGCTCTATATCGGCGAAGAAGTGGGGACCGGGAATGGCCCCGGCATCGACATCGCGCTTGATCCGCTTGAGGGCACCACGCTGACCGCAAAAGCCATGAGCAACGCTCTCTGCGTTCTTGCTATTGCCCCGCGCGGCACGCTGTTGCATGCCCCAGACACCTATATGGACAAGCTTGCTATTGGGCCGGGCTATCCAAAAGGTATTGTAGACATTGATCGCAGCCCTGCGGATAACGTGCGCGCATTAGCGAAGTTCAAGGGCGTTGAACCGTCCGACATTGGCGTTTGCGTTCTTGATCGGCCGCGCCATGCTAAGATCATCGAGGAATTGCGTTCGGTTGGTGCCGTCGTGCATTTGATCTCCGATGGCGATGTTGCCGGCGTGATTTACTGCACAAACCCAACGACGGGTGTGGACATGTATGTCGGCCAAGGTGGCGCGCCGGAAGGTGTTTTGGCCGCTGCTGCGCTCCGCTGCGTTGGCGGGCAGTTCCAAGGCCGCCTCGTGTTCCGCAACGCCGACGAAAAAGCGCGCGCCTCCCGCATCGGTGTCACCGATTTTGACCGCAAGTATGACCTTGAGGATCTCGTTCAAAGTGATGCGATCTTTGCCGCCACTGGTGTTACCAATGGCGCATTGGTCCGCGGTGTTCGGTATGAAGCTGGCGCGGCGATCACTCAAACTCTGCTGATGAACTCCGCCGAAGGTATGGTGCGGATTGTGGAAACCCGCCGCCTCGCGAAATGAGGCCGCGCGCCTTCCTCGGTGTCGAGCAATCGCTCTCAGGCCGCCATTGGGTTGGCCGCGAGACCCCAGCGGAATGGGTGGAAGCCCATCGTCGAGAGGGTGTGTCTGATTTGGCGGCGCGCTTGCTGGCGGCACGTGGCGCAAAACCGGGCGATGGCCCCAAAATCCTCGAACCGCGCTTGAAGGACTGGTTGCCGGACCCGTCAAGCCTACAGGACATGGACGCCGCCATTGACGCCATCCTCGAAATTGTTGCCCGCAAGGGCACGATCGCGATCTTGGCGGACTATGATGTCGATGGCGGAACTTCAGGGGCATTAGTGTCACGCTGGCTTCGCGCTGTTGGCCTAACGCCGCGCTTCTATGTGCCTGATCGGCTTACAGAGGGCTACGGCCCAAGCCCACAAGCATTCCGTCGGTTAAAGTCCGAAGGGGCTGACCTTGTGGTGACCGTCGATTGCGGCGCTGCAGCTTATGGACCGCTCGAAGAGGCCGCGCGAATTGGCCTCGATGTCGTCGTGATCGACCACCATTTAATGCAGGGCGCACCCCCTCCGGCCCGCGCTGTCGTCAACCCTAACAGGCCAGATGATACCTCTGGCCTTGGGTCACTTACCGCAGCTGGCGTCGCGTTTGTGCTTCTTGTTGGCCTTAACCGCGCCGCGCGTGCCCGTGGCTTCTTTGATGCCCGCCCAGTGCCGGACTTGATGGGTTGGCTGGATTTGGCAGCTTTGGGGACCATTTGCGATGTAGCGCCCCTCACAGGGCTAAACCGTGCTTTTGTCGCCCAAGGCCTAAAAGTCTTGGGCCACAAAAGGAATGTTGGCCTTACGCATCTAGCGACGGTTGCCGGATTGCAGGAGCCGAAGTCTGCATACCATGCCGGTTTTGTGCTTGGGCCGCGTCTCAATGCTGGCGGCCGGATTGGCGATTCTTCGCTCGCCGTCCGCCTGCTCTCAACTGAGGACCCCATTGAGGCCGCCGACTTGGCCGCGCAATTGGACCTCCTCAACATTGAGCGCCGTGCCGTGGAGGCCTTGGTCCTCGAAGAAGCGCAAATCCTTGCCGATAAGGCTAATCCTGATGACCCTTGCATTGTTGTTGGCAAGCCGGGTTGGCACCCCGGTGTCGTTGGCATTGTGGCGGGTCGCCTCAAAGAACGCCTGCATAAACCAGCTATCGTGCTTGGCTCGGCAGATTTGGATGATGCGCTCGCCAAAGGTTCTGGCAGATCGATTACGGGAGTGGATCTCGGGCGCGCAATTGCTGCCTGCGTAAAGGATGGGCTGCTCGACACTGGCGGAGGCCACGCTATGGCGGCAGGCATGGCGTTGCCGTTTGGCAGGATCGACGCCTTTCGTAAGGCACTTGGTGAAAAACTCCGCGCTGAGGCCGATGCGGTTACCGACGCGCGCGACTTGGTTTTTGACGGCGCTTTGGGTCTCGGCGCCGCGTCTATTGCGACCATCGACGAAATCGCCAAGGTCGGCCCTTATGGCGCCGGATGGCCCGAGCCCTTGTTTGCCTTCACCGATCTTCGCGTTACCTATGCCAGTGTGGCGGCGGGAAGCCACGTTCGCGCTGTGCTGAGCGACAATGCTGGCGCGCAAATTCGCGCGATTGCGTTCCGGGCGGTTGATACCCCATTGGGGGATGCACTTCTGGCGCGGAACGCCGGGCCGTTTGCGATAGCCGGAAAGCTCAAGCGAGACGATTGGCGCGGCGGGGATGCTGTGGACCTTACCATCGAGGATGCAGCCTTCGCGTCCGAGTCACGTTGATTTAGGGTTGGCTCGGCGTCGGGGCTGGCGTGGCACTAGCGGTTGGGACCGAATAAAGACCGGTAATACGGCTCAGGGCTTCTTTGCCAAGATTGAGGCGTTGGCCGTAACGGTCGCAAGGGTCTGGCTCAGGCACCGGTTTCGCTTCAACCTCATCTCCGGCTAACCATCGTGTAAAGTCTGCCGCGAAAGCGTCTGCGAAGCGGTGGGCATCACCAACTTCTGAGATTGATCCACCGTCATTGGCGATGCCAGCACCGCGTGACCACGACATGGCAGCCGCCTCCCGACCCGCTGGCGTTTCGGCGCGCGCCTCTACACTCATGCCGCCACGCCCAATGGGCAACCGAACGCTAGCAGGGCCGGGTATCGCGCGGCTGATGGCTGACGACATAACCGCTGAAGCGGCATTTGTTGATTGGATCCGGGTAAGCTGAGATTGGATGCGGGTTGCAGATTCGTCAGTCATGTCAGCGATCCGAAATCGACGCGATAAATCATAGCAAAGCTGGCGCTCGATTTCGAAGAGCACAGCATTGGCCTCAGCTTCACTCACGCTTGATGCCTTGATGATGGATGGCGACAAGGCAGTTGGCTCAATACGGATTGCGGTGATTTCGCGAACAATGGCGGCCTCACGGCGGCGATCAATTTGGGCGCGGACGGTGTCGGTCGCGCGCTCCATTTGTGTCGTTGGGCCAAGGAAGGCAGTCCGGGTCGGCGCTTGAGTGGCGCAGGCACCCAAAGCGACCAATGAGGTGAGAAGTAGGAGAGGTAGGCGTTTCATTTGTTATCTCTAAAAAGTATTCTGGTGGGTATACGCGCCCGGCGTCGATTAGATCCCGCGAGTACAGACACAGTTTGGTGAGGTGTGCGCTGATCGGCAGTTTCCCAAACGACCCAAGCGCGCTAACCCCTTCCTATGCTTTCTGATCTTGCCATTGCGCGCGCCGCCCCGCTTCAACCTATTGCGACAATCGCCAATTCAGTTGGCCTGCCTGACACTGCTTTGCTGCCCTATGGCCGCCATATTGCCAAGCTGGACGCCGCCTTCATCGCGACCTTGGTGGATCGACCGATGGGGCATTTAGTGCTGGTAACTGCCATCAACCCAACCCCGGCTGGTGAAGGCAAAACCACGACGACCATCGGCCTTGGCGATGCTCTCAACGCGATTGGGAAGCGAGCTATTATTGCGCTGCGCGAACCGTCTCTTGGGCCAGTATTTGGCCGCAAAGGTGGGGCAACCGGCGGCGGAAGGGCGCAAGTTTTGCCGATGGAGGCCATCAATCTGCACTTCACGGGTGATTTTCACGCCATTACCAGCGCCCACAATTTGCTAGCGGCATTGATCGACAATCACCTCTATTGGGGCAATGCGCTGGGCATCGATGTACGCTCGATTACATGGCGGCGTGTGGTGGATTTGAACGACCGCGCCTTGCGCCGCGTTGCCGTCGGGCTGGGCGATGGCGCAAATGGTGATGTCCGCGAAACTGGTTTCGATATCACGGTCGCCTCCGAAGTTATGGCGATCTTATGCCTTGCAAGCGACCCCGCCGACCTTGAGGCGCGGTTGGCGCGCATTGTTGTTGCCAAGCGAAAAGACGGCTCGCTTGTAACAGCGGGTGATCTGGAAGCGGCGGGCGCGATGGCCGTTTTGCTGAAAGACGCCGCCCAACCCAATCTTGTTCAGACGATTGAAGGCTCCTGCGCGCTGATCCATGGCGGGCCGTTTGCTAATATCGCCCACGGGTGCAATTCTGTTATTGCAACAAATGCTGCGCTCCGAATGGCTGATTTTGTCGTGACAGAGGCCGGGTTTGGCGCGGATTTGGGCGCAGAGAAGTTTCTAAACATCAAGTGCCGGTCTGCGGGGTTGGCACCGTCTGCTGCTGTGATTGTTGCCACGGTTCGTGCCTTGAAGATGCAGGGAGGCGTTAGCAAAACGGACCTTGGGCGCGAGAATTTATCCGCATTGAAGGCTGGGCTGGTCAACCTTGGGCGGCATGTAGAGAATCTGGCGCTTTTCGGGGTGCCAATCGTGGTGGCCATCAATGCCTTCGCCAGTGATACCGCAGCGGAACATGCATTGATCACAGAAATGTGCCAGCGCCATTTTGGGGTTGAGGCCGTGCTATGTCGGCATTGGGCGGAGGGTGCGGCTGGCGCGGTGGTGCTAGCCCAAAAAGTTGCTGAGTTGTGCGATGCAAACGAAACCCCGGCTAAAGGGTATAATTTTCTGTATCCAAACGATATGCCACTTGAGGACAAAATCCGAACGGTTGCGCGTTCAATCTATCGAGCGGCTGATGTTGCTTTTGCGCCAAAGGCCGCGAAGGAGCTGAAGCGGATCAGCGCAGCGGGTTTTGGGGATTTGCCGGTCTGTATGGCAAAAACCCCTTACTCCTTCACCGCGGATGAAACAGTTTTAGGCGCACCTGAAGGCCATATTTTGCCGGTTCGGGAGGTGCGTCTATCAGCCGGAGCGGGCTTTGTGGTGGCGATCTGTGGAGATGTGATGACAATGCCTGGGCTCCCCAAAGTGCCCGCCGCTAACGCCATCTACCTTGCTAAGAATGGCAATATTGAGGGCTTGTTCTAGCGCGTTTCCCACTTTGAACCGCCACGAGCCAACACTCTGAAACATTTGTAATTCAAAAACAGTGTTTATTGTTTATCGGTAATTTTCTGGACACGGTGAGGTTAAGTTAGTTGGCCTAAATCGGTTGTCAGCGTCGATCCAACGACGCGGAGGAAACCGTTATGAAAAGCGTTCAATTTGTTGCTCTAGGCGTGTGTGTTTTTGGTTCTTTGGTTTCAGGTGCCGCCCTTGCTGCGCCGAGTACGGCTTCGGTTGGCTATGCCGAAGTCTCGCGCTCCGTTTCTTTGGCAGGGCTTAATCTCAACAGTGTGAATGGTCGGTTCATTGCCACAGAGCGCCTGCGCGCGGCGGCTCACGATGTTTGCGGTTGCAATGATGCTGCCTATTTGGCGCAGCCAGTCGTCCGGCGCTTCGCTGCGAAGTGCGAGGCCGCGGCCTTCAAATCTGCGATGCAACAACTGCCCGTGATGCAACAAACCGCATTGATTCAGAATGATGACGTTGCGGAGTTTGAGCGGGATACCACGCCAACCGCAATGTCGGTCAGCTTCACGCGCTAGGCTCGCTGCCACCAAGCAACCGCTCCGTTGAGGCAAAATTCGCCGCTCGGAGCGGTTCAACGGTCTGAAAAGTGACGTTACGATAGCGTCACCACACGATTGCCAGCGTGTTGCGCGCGATTTATGCCCCTGCCACCTGCATTTAGAAACAGGAATGGGAGCAAAACATGGCTGAAGCTTATATTGTCGCCGCTGGGCGCACTGCTGGGGGCCGCAAGGCAGGACGTCTTGCTGGCTGGCACCCCGCCGACATGGCCGGTGCCGTTTTGAATAGTTTAATTGATCGCGCAGGCATTGATCCGGCCGCTGTTGAAGACGTGATTATGGGCTGCGTCGGCCAAGCTGGGGAGCAGGCCGTCAATATTGCGCGTAACGCTGTGCTCGCCTCGAAACTGCCCGAAAGCGTGCCGGCAACCAGCGTTGATCGTCAATGCGGATCGTCGCAACAAGCCCTACACTTTGCGGCTCAGGCCGTGATGTCGGGCTCGATGGATGTCGTGATCGCGGCAGGCGTTGAGAGCATGACGCGAGTGCCAATGGGTCTGCCAAGCTCTTTGGCCTACAAGAACGGCTTTGGCTCTTACATGAGCCCGAAGATCGTTGAGCGTTATCCGGGCATCATGTTCTCGCAATTTGCCGGCGCGGAAATGATCGCCACGAAATATGGCCTGTCGAAGGATTTACTTGACGAATTTGGCTACAATTCGCACCGCAAGGCGATTGCCGCAACGCAGGCTGGCGCGTTCAAAGATGAAATCGTGCCGCTGGAAATCACCACCGCTGACGGCAGCACGGAGCTTCATACCGTCGATGAAGGCATCCGCTTCGAAGCGAGCCTTGAGGCGATGCGCGCGGTGAAGCTGTTGCAAGAAGGCGGCGCGATCACAGCCGCAACGTCATCCCAAATCTGCGATGGCGCGTCGGGCGTGATGGTGGTTTCCGAGGCTGCACTGAAGCAATATGGGCTGACGCCTTTGGCGCGGGTTCACCATATGACGGTGATTGGTTCCGATCCGGTTATCATGCTGGAAGCACCGATCCCGGCGACGCAACGCGCGCTCGCCAAGGCGGGCATGAGCATCGACGACATTGACCTTTACGAAGTCAACGAAGCATTCGCATCCGTGCCAACGGCTTGGCTGCAACAAATCGGAGCGGACCCTGAGAAGCTAAACGTCAATGACGGCGCTATTGCTTTGGGTCACCCACTTGGCGGCTCTGGCACTAAGCTGATGACGACGCTGATTTATGCCCTGAAGGCACGCGGCAAGCGCTACGGCTTGCAAACCATGTGCGAAGGCGGCGGCTTGGCAAACGTGACCATCGTCGAAGCGCTTTAGGCTGACGGTCGGCAGGCGTCATCTTGGTGATGACGCCTGCCTAGGCTGTTAGGCTTTCTCAGCAAGACCCGCACACCATAGTGCAAAAGCATATTCAATCGCGACTTCCTTCAGAGCATTTAAACGGCCCGACGCGCCGCCATGGCCTGAATCCATGTTGATTTTGAGATAGAAAGGACCAGCGCTCGGCGCTGTGTGCCGCAAATTGGCGATCCATTTTGCAGGCTCCCAATAGGTAACACGGAAGTCCGTTAGCCCGCCCAGCGCCAAGATAGGCGGATAGTCCTGATCGGTTACGTTGTCGTAGGGCGAGTAAGACGCGATGTAAGCATAGGCGTCCTTGTCCTCGAGAGGATTTCCCCATTCCGGCCATTCTGGTGGGGTTAGCGGAAGGCTGGCGTCCGACATGGTGTTCAGCACGTCAACGAACGGAACATCGGCAACAAAACCGGCGAATAATTGCGGCGCCATATTAGCAACCGCGCCCATCAACATACCGCCCGCCGAGCCACCTTGGGCTACGATTTTGCCCTTTGAGGTGATCTTGCGCGCGATCAAGTCCTCCGCCACAGCGATGAAGTCCTTGAATGTATTTTTCTTTTTCTCAGCGCGACCATCAAGATACCACTGGTAGCCGCGCTCCATGCCGCCCCGGATATGCGCGGTAACGAAGATCATCCCGCGATCCACAAGAGAAAGGCGACCGGTTCGGAAATCCGCTGGCATAGACAGCCCATAAGAGCCGTAGCCGTAGAGCAAGACCGGAGCCGAGCCATCCAGCTTCGTATCAGCGCGGTGAAGCATTGTGACGGGTACGAGGGCACCATCCCATGATTTTGTTGAAAAACGCCGGACGACATAGTCTTTCGGATTATGGCCCGAGGGCACCTCTTGGCGCTTACGGACAATTTTTGCCCGGGTTTTCATATCGTAATCGACCGTTTCGCGCGGCGTTGTTGGCGAGGAATAAACAGTGCGCAGCGTGGTCGTGTTCCACTCATAGCCTTGGCTTGCATCCAAATCATAAGCTTCTTCGTCGAACGCGACGGTGTGTTCCTCGCCCGTCGTCAAATCGCGAACGATCAGGCGCGGCAACGCATCGACAACTGCTTCGCGGACTAGGTGGTTTGAAAAGCCGTAAATGCCCGTGATCAACGACCCCGGTTGGTGGGGAACCAAGTCTTTCCATGCCGAACGGCCCGGCGGCGCATTCAGCGGCGCAACCATAATCTTGAAGTCTACGGCGCTATCAGCATTGGTTCGGATGTATATTTGGTCGCCGTGGTCAAAAAGGCTGTATTCGACACCGGTTTCGCGCGCCGCAACAAGCATGCTGGGCTTCGTTGGCTGACTGGCGTCAAACAAACGTACTTCGCTCGTCGTGTGGTTCCCCGCGCCTAAGCTAATGAACCGGCCAGACGGGGTTGTGTCGACCGATAGAAAATAGCCGGAGTCCTTTTCTTCATAGACAAGCGTATCGTCTTTCTGGTCGGTGCCGCGCTTATGCAGGAACACTTTAGCGGGCCGGGCATTTTCATCGCGCCAAATCCAAAACACCGTTTCGGAATCGCGTGCCCACGCCATACCGCCATAGGCCGAAGTGATAGCGTCGGGATCGTCTTTGCCGGTTGCCAAGTTTCTGAACTTGATCGTGAAATACTCAGAACCGGCTTCATCCACCGCATAAGCGAGCCATTTATGGTCCGGGCTCTGGTTCCAGCCGCCCAATTGCCAAAACGCTTTGCCTTTGCCTTCAGCATCACCATCAAGCAGCGTTTCTTCTGGGCCATTTGGTTCCTTTGTTACGGGATTGATAGGCACACGCATTACGATTGGATATTGCCCGCCTTCACGAAAACGCGTGAAGTAGGCGTAGGTGCCGTCTGGCGCCGGGACGGTGGAATCATCCTCTTTGATCCGACCGCGTAATTCCGCGAACAGCGTTTCACGGAGCTTGGCCGTCGGTTCCAGCAGATGAGCCGCGCTATAGGCGTTCTCGGCTTCGAGATATTCCTTGATGTCCGCGCCAAGTTTGCCGGGCTCGCGTAGCAATTCTTGCCATGCGGGTTCTTTTAGCCATGAGTAAGCGTCATTGCGGGTAATGCCGAGCTGGGTAATCTTGTTGTCGCGCCGCTTGGCGACAGGAGGAGTAGGCAAAGTGGGTGCCGTATTAGGCATAAGCGAGCGCTCCGAAAAAGATTTTGCTGCGCTGGTATTGGCCCTGAAGCGGTGCCGGGTCCAGCGGTAAAGGGGCTGATTTGTGCATCACGATCTCAACATGGTGCTTATGCAGGCGACGTTCAAACTCGAGCAAGGCCAAGGCGATGGCAGCGCTACGGTTGGAACCGGTTGGCTGGTGTTGATTAGGGCGAGTGAACATGGCCTCGACCACGATAGGATCGCGCTAGTCACAGCCGCGCATGTGTTTCGGCGCATGGCGAAGAAGGACGCGAATATCCACTGGCGCCGCAAGGACGCAGACGGCACGTGGAAACGCGAACCGCGCAAAGTTCAAATCCGCCGTTCTGGAGACGGGCCGGGCCTTTGGGTAGAACACCCAGAACGCGATATTGCCGTGTTGTGGGTCGAGCCGCCCGATGAAGTGCGCGCTAACGCGGTTGATTATGGGCTTTTGGCCGACGCCCAAGCCTTTGAACGATTTGATATCAGACCCGCCGATGAAATGATGGCACTCGGCTACCCACGCGGAATCACCGCCAATGAGGCAGGGTTTCCAATTTTGCGCTCCGGTCGGATTGCTTCCTATCCGCTTTGGCCCGCCGCGAGCTTTCCAACTTTTTTGCTCGATTTTTCAGTGTTCGCCGGAAACTCGGGTGGGCCGGTCTACATGGCAGATCGGGTGCGGCGGCGTGTTGGCGGCAGCGTCGATGAGAACATGCAATTCATTGCCGGGCTCTTGGCGCAGCAAGTCATGTTAACAGACGAAAGGCTGGAAATCGGCATCGTGCTCCACTCGGTGTTTATTCGGGAAGCCTTACAAATGTTGATCGATGTTAGCCGTGGGCGAACGGCCTTGTTGGGGCCCTCTGCACCTAATTAGGCTTCGCGCTGATAACTCTGCGCATACACAAATCGGTCGCCCGGGTGGTGGCTATCTGAGGCCAAAATCAAACGGTCGCCGCTATCGTAATAGCGCCGGATTGTTCGCAATGCTGGGCCGGCTCGGCGCGCGTTCAGCTTTGCGGCATCGTCGCCATCAAGGAGCATGGCGCTGATTTCTTGCTCAATTCGGGCAACCCTGATCCCGGCGCGTGCCTCAATGAGCTCTGAGTAAGCGGTTGCCCACGATGAGAGTTCTTCCGCGAAAACGCTGAATTCCGGGCGCAAGTAAATCCGACATATCGCTAATTCTAAACCACTTTTGGAGCGTCGTAACCCATCAACAGCCAACCATGTCGAGCCTACCGGCTGATGCAACGCAACGGCCTCAACCTCATCCAGCGTGACGGTCGAAACCTCATCGACCGCCAAATGCGCGTCACGAGCATATTGGAGCAATGACGCCATCCCGCCGAGCTCTTGGGCAAAGGCAGGCGGCGAACCATCCGAAACGACGGTTGTGCCTGCGCCACGCCGCCGGGCAATAAGCCCCTCGTCGCGCAGCTTCCGAAGCGCGTCACGCGCGGTGTGACGTGAGATCTCGTAGATGCGGCACAATTCCAGCTCTGTGGGCAACATTTCGCCAACAGGGTATTCGCCCAATTGGATTTTGTTGCGCAGATCGCGCGCAACGGCCACGTAACGCGGGGCAGGGGTCACAGGCGGCTCCGCATCTGGGCCCATGCGCGGGCCAAATCTTCTTGGTGGGCAGGATCAGCGATGGAAATCAGCTTATGCGCCCGGCCTTCAACATCAAGCGCACGCAAATCCACTGCCCCATGCTCCGTGACCACAATGCCAATATCAGCGCGCGCAATCGACACGGCATCCGGGCTAAGGCGGGGCACAATACGCGAAACACGGCCTTTTTTTGCAGTGGAGACCAAAGCGACGATGGGCAGCCCGCCGTCGGCCACCCGCGCTCCACGCAAGAAATCTACCAATCCGCCGGTACCCGAAACCTGCTCACCCTGAATGAACTCGGCATTTGCTTGTCCGAAGAGATCGATCTCAATGATTGAATTGATGGCGATAAACCGTGGTATCGCCGCGAGTGTTCTAATGTCATGGGTAAACCCGACGGGGGCAAACCGCACCCGCTCATCGCGCGCTATCGCCTCATATAATGCGGCTGAACCCATCGCCACGCCGACAGTAATGGCGCCGCGGTCACGCGCCAAAGCGCTGCCATCGAGCAGCGGTAAAATTGGGTCGCTGACCATGCCGGAGTGAATCCGCAGGCCCTTTGCGGTCGCAAGTTCTCTCAAGATCGCCAATTGGACCTTGCCCAACCCAAACTGAAGCGTCGCACCCTCCGGGATCAAACCGGCAATGTGGCGCGCGATCGAGGCAAAGGCGGGATCAAGCGTTGGTGCCTCAACGGTGAGCAGGGGACGTTCCTCGACGACCACACCGTCAAATGATGCATAGGGCAGCGACGGCGCATCAACTGGAACCGGCATTGCGGCGTTTACATGAGCAATCGTGTATTTCGCTTGTTTTACAACAGTGGGAGCAAAGTCTCCTGAGACGCCAAGCGAGCAATTGCCGTCTTTGTCTGGCGGCGAAACGTGGAAGAAGGCCGCGTCACATCGTTCAGCCTCTAATGCACGCCATGCTTGGGTGTATGACAATGGCCGAAACGCAACTCGACCCGCTTTATAGCTTGAACGATACTCCGGGCTAAGGAAGATGGTTTCGGCATGCGTTGAAGGCGTCCAGCCGGCCCAGTCAGTGGCGTTCACGCCCGGTATCCAGATGCCGGAAAACACCAAACCTGCCGCTATTTCTGGCGCTTCGCGATAGGCATCAGCGAAAATTAAGGGTTCGCCTGAACAGCCCGGCACATGAACACGCCCGCCCGGCCCCGCTCGGCGGTGCACCAGCGTAATCGCATCGTGAGCACTCAAAATCTCTGGCATCGTGTTTCCGAGCCCTTGCCGTTGCGGCGCGGGGTGCGCGTTGCTACCACAGCCCTATGTCCGGACAAACGCCTGAGTCACTTTCGCTTCAGTTAGCCGCCATTTTGGCCCGACCTGTTTCGCCCCAAGCGCGTGCGCGGGCTGTGGGGGCTGTGCTCGACTGGGTTGGCTGCGCGGTGGCTGGGGCGGCGTCACCCGCAGGCAAGACGCTTCTGTCGCTCGCGACAGCCGAAGGCCAGGGGAATTGTCGCCTCATTAGCGGTGGCCGCGTATCGGCGTTGGCCGCTGCGCTCGGCAATGGCGCGCTCGGCAATGTGTTGGAGATGGACGATGTTGATAAGCGCGCGGTTCTCCACCCCGGCCCCGTCATCATCCCCGCGGCGTTAGCGCTAGCCGAAGCAATAGCCGCCACGCCGGAAGCCTTCCTCAACGCCATCGTGCGGGGCTATGAGGCGGTGATCCGCATTGGGCGCGCGGTTGGCTCCGGCCACTACGCCTATTGGCACAATACGGGCAGTATCGGCGGTTTTGGTGCCGCAGCTGCGTGCGCCTCGCTGCTAAATTTTTCCAGTGAGCAAACCGCCGACGCACTTGGCAGCGCGGGCACACAAGCCTCGGGTCTTTGGCAGGTCCGCCACGAGCCAGCCTCCTCGGCCAAACAACTTCACACGGCCCGGTCTGCTCAAAATGGCCTTCTTGCCGCACAATTGGCCGCTCACGGCTTTGCAGGCCCTCGGTTTATCCTTGAGGGGCCTCAAGGTTTCTTCGCCGCTACCTGCCCTGGCGCAGACCCGACAAAGATCGTCGCTGACCCCGAAGCCGATTGGATGATCCATGACGTGTCGATTAAGCCTTGGCCTGCTTGTCGCCACGCCCATGCTGCTATCGACGCTGCCTTGACCCTGCGCCCTTCGCTGAGGCTCGATCAAGTCACCGCAATTGAGGTGGTGAGCTACGCCGCCGCGGTCGATTTTTGCGACAAGCCAGACCCTAAAACCGTTGTCGAAGCCAAATTTTCGTTCCAGCATGCCGTTGCTGTTACCTTGCTTGATGGCCCGCCCTCTTTGGAGGCGTTTGAGCCTGCTATGATCACCGATCCGCGTGTGATTGATGTCCGAAAATTGATCAAAGTCAGCGCGGGAGAGCCCTATGTGTCGGCATACCCTGCGCGGTACGGCGCGGAGATCAATGTGAGCCTCAATAATGGCGGGACTTTGTGGGCCGATGCGCGAGATGCGCTGGGTGATCCTGAAAACCCGCTATCTTTTGAAGGCCTTGACGCGAAAACCGCAAGTCTCTTGGCATGGGGCGGTATGTCATTTTCAGGCGCTGATGCCCTAAAAGCAGCCACGATGGCGCTCGGCACGGGCGGATCTATTTCGGATTTCGTGGCCGCGCTGCCATGACAAATCCCGCCGAAAACTTTGCTCGCCACGCGCTGGGCGCGACCCTAGCGGCCATGCCGCCAGCCGCTATTCATGCCGCCAAGACTTTCATTCTGGATACCTTAGGCGTCGGTATTGCTGGTGCGAACGCTGCCCATGCTGATGATGTGTTGCGCGCAGCAAGGGGCTGGGGCGGCGCCGGGATTGGCGACGCGGCGCACGTTTGGGGCGGTGGGGCACGCCTGCCGGCCCCTCAGGCGGCTTTCGTGAATGCGTTTCAAATCCACTGCCAAGAATATGACTGTGTGCACGAAGCCGCCGTCGTCCACCCCCTCGCTACAATTTTGTCGGCACTCATGGCCGATGTAGAACGCTCAAGCCCGGTTTCTGGCGCTGACTTCATCCCAGCGCTTGCAGCCGCTGTTGACACCGCCACTGGCCTTGGTGTTGCCGTTTCTAGCCCGATTAAATTTTTCCGTCCGGCAACGGCGGGAATTTTTGGGGCCACTTTGGGCATAGCACGCCTTCGTAAGTTGTCTCTTGAAAAAACAATGAATGCATTGGGTTATGCGCTTGCTTTCACATCAGGTACCATGCAGGCTCATGTTGAGGGTAAGCCCGCTCTCCCTGTTCAGATCGCGAATGCTAGCCGTGGCGCCTTGATGGCGATTGACCTTGCGATGGCCGGAATGCCCGGCCCGCAAGACGTGTTTGACGGGCCGTTTGGCTATTTTTCGCTGTTTGAGACGACGTCAGACCTAGCCCCCGTTATGGCATCACTTGGCCAAGTCTGGCGTATTACGGAAGTGAGCTGGAAACCGTTCCCAACCGGGCGCGCCGCGCAAGGCGGTATCGTGGCCGTGCAGGATCTGCGTGCCCAAGGCGTGACCGCAGAGAACCTTGTCTCGCTCGAACTTTCCGGGCCCCCGATCATCAAGCGCCTTGTTGGGCGACCGCTTATCCAACCTTTGCCGCCCAACCATGCGCGCCTGTGCTTTCAGTATTCGGGCGCTGTTGCCCTGATGCGCGGCACCGTCGGGCTAGAGGATTTCACACCCGCCCGCCTGAACGATCCTGCCACCCACGCGCTTGGTGCGAAGATTACGGTCATCGACGACGGCTCACCAAACCCCGCCGCCTTCACACCACAAAAGGCCATTGCAACGCTAACTGATGGCACAATAAGAACTGCGACGGTTGAAACCCTCTTTGGCTCACCCGGATTTCCGCTGACCCACGACCAACACCTCGAAAAGTTTCGCGCCTGCGCGGCTTTCGGTGGCCGCAATGATGTGGCAGACGCTCTCATCAGACGCTGCGAAGCCCTTGAAACTGAACCTGATATGGCTGTCATCGCCCGCGTAGCGGCAGGCCGAGCCGCCTAAATTATAGCCAACTGCACCACAACAAAAACCAGACCTAACAGAGGCCGCCATGAATACCCACCGCACCTACTTCAATTCGGTAGACTGGAACGCTCTGCAGGCGGACCATCCGATTGGGGATGATTTCATTGCTGTTGCGAAGCTCTCTCGCGACGAAATCCGTGCCCGGCAAAACGTCCTGTTCGCGCGCTGCGTTGATCGCGCATGGCAAACCATCTTCTACCAGAAACATTGGGGCGCGGCTGGTATTAAACCCGGCGATATCAAGTCTCTCGACGATTTGCCGAACATCCCAACTTTTGACAAATCCGACATCATGGCCTCACTCGACCGTGCGCCTCCTTTTGGCGATTTCGGCGGTTTTGAAAGCTACCCCAAGGGCCAACGCCCGCCCGTGATCATGCACACGACATCGGGCACCACAGGCAAGCCGCAAGTCCTCCTGTTCGGCGCGAAATCCCGCGAGGCGCAAAACCTGTTACTGGGCCGGATGTATCGCTTCCAAGGTCTGACAGCGGACGACGTGATCCACTCAGTTTACGGCCACGGGATGATCAATGGCGGGCACTATGTCCGCGAAGCTGTGCTGCATTGGACGAGCGCCATGTTCCTGTCGGCAGGAACCGGCGTTGAAACTAGATCGGTTCAGCAGGTTGAACTGATGAAGAATTTCGGCGCGACGGTTATCGTCGGCTTTGCTGACTACATCAAAAAACTCGCCGAAACTGCCAAGGAGCTTGGCTTAGAGCCGGGCAAAGACATCCCGGTTCGCATGATTTCGGGGCATATGGGTCGTGAGGATCAGGCAGCGATTAGCGAAAGCTGGGGTGGTGCTGCCTGCTATGATTGGTACGGCGTTGGCGATACGGGCCTCATCGCAGGCGAGGGGCCCGACAAATCCGGCATGTATGTAATGGAAGACGCCCAATTCCTCGAAATGTGCGACATCGACACCCATAAGCCCGTGGCCGACGGCATGGCAGGGGACATGGTGGCAACCTGCCTCTACAAAGACGACATTTACCCAATCATCCGGTTTAACACCCATGATGTTTCGGCATACCGAACCGATGCTTCGCCCTTAGGCCTCAATTTCCGGCGGATTGAGGGCTTCTTAGGTCGTTCAGATAATATGGTAAAGTTGCGCGGCATCAACATTTTCCCAACGGGGATCGGCGCAATGTTGGACGAAATCGACGCCTTTGCGGGTGAGTTCATCTGCAAGGCCGAGCGTGACGCCAGCGGGCGCGACGAGTTCATTGTCATTGCTGAAACCAAAGCACCCGAAACTGAGCGCGCCGCGTTATTGCCGACCTTCAAAGAGACGCTGAAGCGCAAGATTGGGATCGAAGTGCAAGTAGAGCTTGTGTCAAAGGGCACAACGGGAGCACTGACGCAAATTGAAGTGCGCCAGAAGCCAATCCGGCTCATTGATAACCGTTTTAAGTGACCGTCTTATGCCGCTGAGCGATCTGGATATTCTGAATGCAGGCGTCGTTGGCTTGGCTGACCTGTTGGCACGAAAAGAGCTGACCGCAACGCAAGCGACCCAATTTTACCTTGATCGCATCAAGAGGCTCGACCCAAGCCTTAAGGCTTACATTAATGTTGACGCCGCTGGCGCTTTAGACGCTGCCGCGCAGGCGGATGCGCGCTATGCAAAGGGGCAGGGGCTTGGCCCGCTAGATGGTGTGCCGGTCGCCATTAAGGACAATATTGCCGTTGCGGGATTGCCGTGCACGGCAGGAACAGAGGCGCGGCGGCATGCTGTTGCCGATGAGGACGCCTTTGCGGTGACTCTCTTGCGCGAGCAGGGAGCGGTCATTCTCGGAACGCTCAACATGCATGAGGGTGCGTTGGGCGCAGTAACCGACAATGTTGCCTATGGCCGCTGTATCAACCCGTGGCGGAAAGGCTACACGCCCGGTGGATCGTCTGGCGGCAGCGGCACAGCGGTCGCGGCTGGCTTATGTGCGGCGGCCTTGGGCAGTGACACAATGGGCTCGGTGCGTATTCCTTCCGCCTATTGCGGGGTTTATGGCTTCAAGCCGACCTATGGACGGATATCGTCGGATGGCGTTTCCCACCTCTCCTGGTCGCTGGACACAATTGGCCCGCTGGCTCGCAATGCCCATGATCTCCGCATGTTGATGGCGGTTTTGGCGACCGGCCATACCGGCGCGATGGTAACGATACCGTCACCCGATTGGAAAGATTTTTGGTTGGATGAGCCTGTTCGCTTGGCGGGCCTGACCATAGGGATTCTAGACACGGCCATTGAGACCGAACCCGGCGTGGCGCGTGTATTTGCTGCTGCCCTAGACCGCCTTGAAGCGTTAGGGGCGGACCTTGAGCGCGTTAGCTTTGACGGTGCTGACTTGCCCACCCTTCGCCGCAAAGGGTTGTTGATTGCCGAGGCTGAGGGCGCTGTTGCTTTTGCAAGCGAACTTACCCGCGCAGATGAAGGGCTAACTGCCAATTTCCGTTCATTGCTGGAATATGGTGCACGCCAGTCTGCAGCGAAGCTGGCAAGCGCTCACCACGCCATTTTGACGGCGCGGGCCGCTGTTCGCAAGCAAATGGCGTTTGCCGGGATTGATCTGCTGATTTCACCTACCGCCCCACAAACGGCCTTTTTGCACGGAACCCAAGCCCCCGCGAGCCAAGCCGACTTCACCGTAATCGCCAACTTTGCCGATTTACCCGCCGGTTCCCTGCCAATTGGGCTCTCTGATGGCTTACCCGTTGGGCTGCACGTCGTCGGTGCTGAGGGAGAGGATGCCATGGTCCTGCGGGTCATGGCGCGGCTAGAGCGTGAGTTTGGGCTGACTTTGCCCGTGCTTTAATTGAATGATGGTCTAGCGAATTACCACGAACTCCTCGCCCCACCATAAGGGCGATTTTGGCAAGTCGATAAATTTCCGCTCGTCCTCCAGCAGCAGCTTTCCAGCCTTTGCCGCTTCGGGATCGGAACCGGATTTCGCCATATCTTCAAAGCTGTCCCACCAAAGCTCAGCCACGCCATCATACCCATCAGGGCCGCCACGAGTGCGCTGGATGCCCTCAGAAGTCGCCACTGGTGAGGAGTGAAGCTGAACATAGCGCCTGATCCGCAGAACATCTTTGTGGGCCGCGACCAAAGGCGCATGCGTTTCGCGCCAATAGGTTTGAAACTGCTCCCGGGTCAGGTGGGGAAGGCGGGTTAGGCAGAAGGTGAGCTTAATCATGCGGAGCGCTATCTTTTTGGCCAGAAATTGGATTTGCGACGGATTGAAGAGGTCGGGCATCATTATGGCGTTCAGATATCTGTTGTAAGTCACCACAGCGTCGATTTGCAAAAATAGTGCTCCAAACCTATATAGCTTCAAAGGTGTATTGTCGAAAAGACTTGGGTTGTCCTGTTTTCCGATGAGTTTGAGCCCGAGTTTGATGGCTTCGCGATCGAGGTGCAGGATGCCGCTTTCGCGCGCTTACTTCTCCTTGAAAGAGAAGGCCCCAGTCTCGGTCGGCCCCATGTCGATACGCTGAGCGGATCGAGACATACCAATATGAAGGAGCTTCGGTTCTCGATTGCTGGTGGTGTCTGGCGGATTTTGTTTGCCTTCGACCCTAATCGGCAAGCGATCGTTCTGGTTGGCGGCGACAAGGCCGGTGTCAATCAAAAGCGGTTCTACAAACAGAAAATTAGCGAGGCTGATGCGCGGTTTGACCGACATTTGGCTCGGCAGAAAGGAACTGATCGTGACAACTAGCCTAAAAACAAAGATGCAGGCATTGGACCCTGAACGACGTCAAGCCATTGAAAACGAAGCTGACCGTCTGCAGGTGGAATATTTGAGCCTCCAAGAATTGCGAAAAGCCCAAGCTTTAACGCAGGCCCAACTCGCCACACATTTGGGTCTTCAGCAGGCCACTATCGCGAAATACGAACGCCAGACGGACCTGTTGCTGTCGACTCTTACGAGCTACGTGCGGGCCATGGGTGGCTCCCTCAAGCTGATTGTTGAGTTTCCCGGAAAAGACGCCGTCGCGCTGGATGGCTATGCTTTCGGCGACCGCGAACACAAGGCTGCGGCCCGCCGCAAGCGGTCAAGCGTGCATGAACCAGCGGGTTCGGAGCAGCCCTCAGATCGCTAAATCGGCGCTGATCGGCACGTGATCTGAAGGCTTTTCAAGGCCGCGAGCCGCCCGGTGAATTTTGACGCTTTTGAGTCGATCGGTTGCCTGCGGGCTTAGTGCCAAATGGTCGATCCGTATACCGTGGTCTTTCGGCCACGCGCCCGCCTGATAGTCCCAGAATGTATAGCGGTGGATGCCGCCATCAGCGGCCATGAAGGCGTCGGTATAGCCAAGGTTTAGGAGCGCACGGTAGGCGGCACGGCTTTCCGGCTGAAACAGCGCATCACCCTTCCACGCGGCGGGGTCGTAGCAATCTTCATCGCGCGGGATAACGTTGTAATCCCCGGCCAAAACGCAGAGTTCTTCATAGTCGCGCAACTCACGCGCGCGCAGCCGCAGCCGTTCAAACCAAGCGAGCTTATAGGTGAACTTTTCGGTGCCGAGTGGGTTTCCGTTCGGCAGATAAATTGAGGCGACGCGAACTGCCGTGCCGCCCGTTGAAACGACGGCCTCCAAATAGCGCGCCTGCTCGTCGGTATCGTCGCCCGGCAGGCGTGGCAGAACCTCGTCAAAGGGTAGTTTAGAGAGAATGGCCACGCCATTATAAGTTTTCTGCCCATGGGTGGCGACATTCCAGCCAAGGTCCTCAAACGCTTCGCGCGGGAATTTGTGATCCTCGCATTTGAGCTCTTGCAGGCAGACAATGTCGGCCTCTAGCCCGCCGATTACGGTGAGGGCGGTAGGCAGGCGGGCATTGATTGAGTTGACGTTCCACGTGGCGATGCGCATGGCAAAGGCTTAGCGTTCTGGCAGCGCTTTCGCTACTCCCCTTGCGCGTTGAAACGAGTAATCAGGGCCTGCAGGGTCCTTTGAACCTCTGCGCGGCTCTGGCAGCGGTGGAACTGGACGTGGGCCATATCGGGGCGTTCCATCATGTCTCTGGCTTCGCGGTTTCGCTTCTCATAAGTGTCCCACGCCCAGCGAATGGGGTGCTCCGGGCCGAGCATCCGCGTCCAGTCTTCGCGGCACCCGGGGAAGACGTCAGCACCCGAAGCAGCCCGCGCCAAAGATCGTGCAATCACCTGCCCCATGATTTGCCAGCGCGGCAGATTGAGCCAGATAATATCCGTCACGCGCGGCAAATAGGCGGGCCGGGATACGGTGTAGTTTCCCGCGAGCACCCAATTTTCTTGCGAGGCCGCTTCGGCGACCTCTGCCACAAAAGCGTCGATGTCGTTTCGGGAGCGGTTAAACCAGCCGGGCCGCCAATTGATCAGGTCGAGCTCGATTTGAACGATACCCGTGGCTTTGGCCAAGGCGGTGGCAAAGGTCGTTTTTCCGGAACCCGAGGTGCCGATGATGGCGACGCGGAGGGGCATTGCATGTGCCATAGGCACCTCTCGTCAGAACCGTGTCTGCAGGGCCTCAGAACCCTCGGAACGTTGTGATTTCGTCCACACTCGCGCGATCGGAGCGCAATGCGTTTACCGGCGCGTTCGGGTCTGGATAGCCGAGCGCTAGGCCGCAATAGATCATCTCGTTAGCGGGGAGCGCAAAATGCGTGTGCAAAGAGGTGCGCACCATGCCCCATGCTTCTTGCATGCACGTGGCAAGGCCGCGCTCAGTAGCTGCCAAACAAATCGATTGCATCAGCATGCCGAGATGGGCCCATTGGCCATGCCCCATGCAATTATCGATCACAAAGAACATACCGACAGGTGCGCCAAAGAAGGTGTAATTCTTGGCCAGATTGGCAAAGCGTGCGCCTTTATCGTCGCGCCCGATGCCAAGCAGGGCATACATATCCTCGCCGACCTTGAAGCGGCGTGAGCGATAGGGTTCGCCCAATTCGGCGGGGTAAATTGGCTTGTCGCCCACTTCGCCGCGCGGGTTTGCCGCCAAAGTGTTTTGCGCGAGGCTGATGCAAGCGTCTTTCTCAGCGCCTGAAACCACGATAATTTTCCAGCCTTGGAGATTGCCGCCAGACGGGGCCCAGCGCGCGGCATCGATAATTTCGCGAACCATCTCTTCGGTGACCACTTGGTCGGTAAAAGCCCGAATGGAGGTGCGCTTATAAAGGGCGTCGGTGACGTTCATGTCAGGCTCCCGTGCTCATAAAATTCGGCATCCAGGCTTCGTGGGCTGTGCGTAAATCATCGATATCGATGGCAAACGCGCCTTCAAACGCCAATTCGCAGCCACCGGCAATGCCAATGGGTTCAGCCTCGACCTCGGCCTTTTCAAAGGCGTCAAACACATCATCGGCGCGAACTGGATCCACGATCAAGAGGTAACGCGCTTGATCTTCACCAAACAGCGCCGCTTGGGCCGACATGCCCGGCAAGAGTGAAAGAGCCAACCCGGTGCCGGAGGCCATGGCGATTTGGGCTGAGGCCGCAAACAGCCCGCCATCGGAGAGATCATGCACACTGCGCACGGCGCCCGCGCGGATCAAGCCGCGCACCACATCGCCGGTTCGGCGCTCAAGGGCTAAATCGACCGGGGGAGGGGCCCCATCCTCGCGGCCATGGATCTCGCGGAGGTAAATCGACGACCCAAGCCAACCCGTTGTCATGCCGACCAGCACCACCATGTCGCCGGGCTTCACGGCACCAAAACCAGCCCGAACGCTGGAATCGGGCAACAAGCCAACGCCACCAACAGCCGGTGTTGGCGGGATCGCGACGCCTGACGTCTCATTGTACAAGCTGACGTTTCCTGAAACGACGGGGAAATCGAGCGCCCGGCAGGCTTCCGCCATGCCATCGATAGCGCGCACAAATTGGCCCATAATTTCCGGGCGCTGTGGGTTTCCGAAATTGAGGTTGTCGGTAATGGCAATCGGGTCCGCGCCGACAGCCGTTAAATTGCGCCATGCTTCGGCGACCACCTGCTTGCCGCCTTCATAGGGATCTGCAAACACATAGCGCGGCGTGCAATCGCATGTGATCGCGAGGGCCTTCTTGGTGCCGTGCACGCGCACCACGGCGGCGTCCGACGGCGTGGCGGATTCTTCGAGGCTATCGGCCATCACGTGTCGATCATATTGCTCCCAAATCCAGCGCTTCGACGCCATGTCGGGCGACCCGATCAGTTGAAGCGCGGCGGCACGAAGGTCTGCGGGCTGGGGAATATCGGCGTCGTTCACTATGGCGCGCTTCGGCGTTTCCACCCACGGGCGATCATATTTCGGGGCGTCGTCAGAAAGGGGCGCTATGGGAATATCGCACACGATCTCCCCGCCATGGCGCAGCACCATCCGGCCCGTATCCGTTGTGATGCCGATGGCGGCCGCATCCAGCTCCCACTTCTCGAAGATGGCGTAGGCTTCGGCCTCACGCCCGGGCTTGAGGATGGCCAGCATCCGCTCTTGGCTCTCCGACAGCATCATCTCGTATGGGCTCATGCCCGTTTCGCGTTGGGGCACATCATCAAGGTTGATATCGATCCCGACACCACCCTTATCGGCCATTTCAACCGATGATGAGGTGAGGCCAGCCGCCCCCATATCCTGAATGGCTTCAATGGCATCGGTTGCCATCAACTCAAGGCAGGCTTCAATCAATAGCTTCTCGGTGAACGGATCGCCCACCTGCACAGTCGGGCGCTTTTCCTCACTGTCCTCGTCAAACTCAGCCGACGCCATCGTGGCGCCATGGATGCCATCGCGCCCGGTTTTGGAGCCGAAATACACCACCGGTGAGCCGACTTTGGCGCCGCGCGCATAGAAGATTTTGTCGGTATCGGCGATGCCAACACACATAGCGTTGACAAGGATGTTGCCGTCATAACCGGTATGGAAATTGGTTTCACCGCCGACCGTCGGCACGCCAACGCAGTTTCCGTATCCGCCAATGCCCGCCACCACACCGCGCACTAAGCGCTTGGTTTTGGGGTGGTCGGGCGAGCCAAAGCGCAAGGCGTTCAGCAGCGCCACCGGGCGCGCGCCCATCGTGAACACATCGCGCATAATGCCGCCAACGCCCGTGGCAGCCCCCTGATAAGGCTCGATATAAGATGGGTGGTTATGGCTCTCCATTTTGAAAATGCAGGCCTGCCCGTCGCCAATATCAATCACACCCGCATTCTCGCCCGGCCCTTGGATAACCGCTGGCCCGGTAACAGGAAACTTCGCCAAATGCTTTCGGGAGGATTTGTAGGAGCAATGCTCCGACCACATCACCGAAAAAATACCCAACTCCAGAAGGTTTGGTGGGCGTCCAACGCGGTCAAGAATAACGGCATATTCCTCCGGCGTCAGGCCATGCTCGGCGACAATGGCATCGGTAATCGGGGCGGTGTTGGGCAGGGTCGAAGACATGTTAGGGTGTTTAGCGTGACCCGCTCTTAAGGGCTATCGGAGATGTGGGATTTGGAGGGACTAGCGGCCGCCTCATGTGTTGGCTAATCCATGATACCGCATCGCAAATGTGGTCTTTAGCAGAGCGAAACTATGGACCAACAAAAATTGATCGTATTCATCTAACTAATTCGCGAAAACGACCGTATAATCCTCTCCCGTCACATGCGGAGGTCATTTGTGTGGTCAGAGTGCCGATCGCGATATTTTTTTTGGTATCACTCTCCTTCAATATGTTCTGCAGCGCTGGGCGCGCTTTCGCCCAAGCCGGCGCTCAAGCGGAAATCCTACCAGACGCTTCAGGGCAGGGTGGCCGGGTGCGAGCGAGCATTCTGATACCAACCTCCCCCGAAATTGTTTGGGCAGTCATGTTAGATTGCGCGGGCGCATCGAGATTCGTTCCGGGTTTGCGTTCGTGCAAAATTGAATCGCGCGCTCCTGATGGTTTGAGTGACGAACGTTCGCATCGAATTTCTTGGTTGCCAGGATTTCCGACTGTCAGCATTCGCTTTGCTTCACGCTATAGATTGCATCGCGAAATTCGTTTTCAGCGCATAAGTGGCGATATTGCGGCTATGTCTGGGACTTGGGCACTGACACCGCAAAATGAAGGTCAGGCAACTTTTTTGACCTATGAAGCGCATCTTGTGCCTTCACGAATTTTGCCCTCTGCGCTTGTGCGCTCCGCACTGAAGCGAGATACGCCAAAAATATTGGACGCTGTACGGCGCGAAGCGATAGCGCACGCTGCCCATCAAAAATGACAACAATTAGCGTTATTATTCCAACACTTGGAGAAGCATCCAAGTTACCTATTCTGGTTCAATCGCTCAAGTCGCAAGGGTTTGAGGAAATTATTGTTGCGGACGCCAGCGACGACACAGCAACAGCGATCGCGGCATTGCGCGCAGGCGCTGTGTGTTTGGCAAATTTGGCAAAAGGCCGGGGAAGCCAAATGAGTGCAGGTGCACAAGTTGCTTCCTGTGACATCCTATTTTTTCTTCATGCAGATTCAGCGTTACCCAGTAATGCGTATGCAGCCATCAATTCCGCCCTTGCAAACCAAGACAATGTAGCTGGCAGCTTCCGTTTATCCTTTGATAGCAAGCATCCTTTGCTAGCTATTTATGCGTGGTTCGGCCGTTTCAATTGTCTGATTGCGACGTATGGCGACCAAGGACTCTTCTTAAGGCGCACTACTTACGAAAAAATCGGTGGCTTTGCGCCCATTGCTTTGATGGAGGACTTCGAAATCCAGCAAAGACTTCGTCGTCTAGGACGTTTTGTAAAATTGCAGCATACAATTACGACCTCCGCGCGGAGATTCATGCGACGTGGTATTCTCCGGCAACAGCTTCTAAACGTCGTTATTGTACTCTCATTTTTGTGTAAGGTTCCAAGTGCCACTCTGGCGCGTTGGTATGAAGGGCGATCAAGTTAAGCACAGAAAGTGTTCGCATTACATGTTGGGTAAATTTCCTACGTATTGCGCTGGGCGCGGCCTTAAGCCCGCTCGAACACCCTTTTGAAAATCGTATCGACTTGGCGGTAATGATGTGCGTCGTCAAAGAGTGGAGAAATTTCGGCAGGGCTCAGGAATGCCGTCACTTCGGCGTCGTTAGTCAGCCGATCCAGCAGTGCGGTTTGCGTCCGCGCCGGGTCGCGCCACACGGCCATCGCGTTGCGCTGAACGAGTCGGTAGGCATCCTCGCGGCTGGCGCCTTTTTGGGTGAGCGCCAAAAGGATACGCTGGGAATTGTGCAGGCCGCCCAGCTTAAGGAGGTTTGCCTTCATCGTCTCGGGGTAGATGACGAGTTTCTCGACGACACCAGCAAGGCGATGCAGCGCAAAATCAAGGTGGATGGTGGCGTCCGGCCCGATGCCACGCTCAACCGAGGAATGGGAGATATCGCGTTCGTGCCACAGCGCGACGTTTTCGAGCGCGGGCACAGCGGCTGAGCGCACGAGGCGAGCAAGGCCGGTCAGGTTCTCCGTTAACACCGGATTGCGCTTGTGGGGCATGGCCGAGGAGCCCTTTTGTCCCTCAGAAAAGAACTCCTCGGCTTCGAGCACTTCGGTGCGCTGCAAATGGCGAATTTCGGTCGCAAGGCGCTCAATCGAGGAGGCGACGACGGCGAGGGTGCAGAAAAACGCGGCATGCCGATCGCGCGGGATCACTTGAGTAGAGACTGGCTCAGCCGTCAGGCCCATTTGGGCGGCCACATGCTCCTCAACGCTGGGGTCGATTTGAGCGAACGTGCCGACCGCTCCGGAAATGGCGCAGGTGGCAATTTCTTCGCGCGCGGTGACGAGGCGAGCCCGTGCGCGCTGAAACTCAGCGTGGAAGGAGGCCAGCGTCACGCCAAACGTAGTTGGCTCGGCATGGATGCCGTGACTGCGGCCAATTTTGACGGTCAGTTTGTGTTCGAAAGCGCGGGTTTCGAGGGCCGCCAAAACTCGCTCAACGCCCCCGATCAACAGATCACTCGCGCGAGCGAGTTGCACGGCCAAGCAGGTATCAAGCACGTCAGACGAGGTCATCCCTTGATGAACGAAGCGCGCCTCAGGCCCAACGATTTCGGCAAGATGGGTCAAGAAAGCGATAACATCGTGCTTGGTTTCGGCCTCAATCGCATCAATGCGTGCCACATCAAAAACGGCATCGCGGCCTTTCGCCCAGATGGTAGCGGCGGCTTCGGTGGGGATGACACCAAGCGCGGCCAAGCGGTCTGCGGCGTGAGCTTCGATCTCAAACCAAATCCGAAAGCGGGTTTCTGGAGACCAGATGGCGGTCATTTCCGGGCGCGCATAACGGGGGATCATCGGGCGGGGCTCCACTAGCACAAATCAGTGCGTCGTGTCGGGCCCCGCCCGTTTCAGGTCAAGCGCTTTGCTGCTTAGGCGTTCTTGATCGCAGCTTTTGCGAGGTCCTCTCGAATGGTGAGGCGGCCCATGATGAAGCAAAGCAGCGCCAAAACGCCGACGCTGGCGGTGGCCAGAAGCGAGTAGCGCAGGCCCTCACCAAGCGACACTTTGCACTGATCGGACGCGGCGAGCGCGGCACCCTTGGCACAATCAACAGCGAAGCTCGCACCCGCCATGCTGGTTGCGTAGTTTTGGTTGGCGAAGAAATCGCTCAACAGGCCAACGACCGTTGGCCCCGCGCCAAGCCCGATAAGGTTCACCACGAACAACATAATGGCTACCGCCGTCGCGCGCGTTCGAGGGTGAACAAGACTTTGGACCGCAGCGTAAACAGGGCCATACCAAATCCCATTCATCAAGGTCGGGATCGCCAACAAAGCAACGGCGGCGTAGGCATTCGGGGCAAACATAGCCGCCACGAAGAACGGAATCCCGCACACGAAGGCGATGGCGGGAACGCTCATATAGGCGCGGGTGTCGCGCTTGACTGCCCAGTCCGCGATTTGGCCGCCGAGCCACGTGCCGATGCCGCCACCAACGCCTGTCATCAATGCCAAAGCGATGCCGCGATCTTGCAAGCTCATGTCATGCACGCGCGCAAGGAAGCCGCCCAGCCAATAAGCGTGACCATAACCCAGAAAGGAGATCACAGTCGCCGCACCAACGGCATACCAATAGGACGGAATGCCGGATAGCTCTTTCAAGGCGGCACCAAAGCTCGGCGAGTCCGCCTTCGAGACCGTGGCGATAAGGCCCGACACGCGCGGCTCTTTCAGCGTGAACCACGCGACGACCGCCAAAAGAACGCCGGGGATGCCGACCGCGAAGAAAGCGATCCGCCAGCCAAATTGTTGGGCGATAATCGCGCCGATGGCGAAGCCAGCCATGGTGCCGATCGGGACGCCGAGTGAGTAAAACGCGAGCGCCGAAGCGCGCTTGGCCGGTGCCACATAGTCGGAAATCAGGGAGTGCGCTGGGGGTGTGCAACCCGCTTCCCCTACGCCCACCCCGATGCGGGCCAAGAGAAGCATCATGAAGCTGTTTGCCGCGCCAGAGATCGCGGTGAAGCCAGACCAAACCGCAACGGCAGTTGAGATAATACGCGCTCGGTTTCCACGCTCAGCGTAGCGTGCAATGGGGATGCCGAGGACTGTGTAAAACAGCGCGAAAGCAAGGCCGCCAAGCAGGCCCATTTGGCTGTCCGTCACGCCAAGGTCGCGCTTTATATCTTCGGCGAGAATGCCAACGATCTGACGATCAACGAAGTTCAGCGTGTATATAATCAGCAGCATCCAAAGCGCGTAACGCACATAGGATTGCGAATAGGGGCCTGCCGCCTCTGGCTTAATTTCGCTTGGATTCTCAACAGTCGCCATAATTTCCCCCGTTACCCTGCAACACACTGCGGTGCCGTCATGGGTGCGAATGGCTCACCTTACTCGGTTTGGCCTTGAGGGGAAGCGCTTATGCGGTGGCACGCGCTCTGTTAATATGCACGCTAGCGCGCCACATGAACCATGCCGACAACAGACCGACCAGCGAAGCGAACATGATGGTGTAGCGCACCGCTTCAGCGGGGCCGAAGGTGGGGCGCAGCGCGTCTGAGATCATGCCCATCAGCGTTGGGCCGAGGCCGAGGCCGACGAGGTTGAGCGCAAACAAGGCGATGGCCGCCGCCATGGCGCGCATCGCGGGTTCCACTAGGCCTTGGATGGAGGCGAACAGCGGGCCATACCACAGCGAATTGAGGATGCCGGGGATCCAGATCAGCGCCAGCGCTACCATCCAATTGGTCGAGGCCCAGCCAAATAAGAACAAAGGCGATGCGATGGCCATGCCGATGGCAGGCACCAGCATGGCGTTTCCGGCTTTCTTCTTGCCAAACTTATCCGCCAGAACGCCGCCGAGATAGGTTCCAAGGATGCCGCCAACGCCGCTGGTGATACCCAACCAAACACCGACTTCGCCGGGCGTGAGGCCGTGGACGCGGATGAAGTAGATAATCGTCCAAACACCAAGACCGTATCCAACCCAAGCCGCGACCGTGGCGGCCAAAACGAGGTTGATGTAAGCCTTCGACTTTGAAAGTTCAGCAATGGCCACCTTGAGCGGGATTTTCGGCGCGACCGGCGCGGCGGCCAACGCGGCTTGCGCGCCCGCAAAGCGGCGCGGCTCTTTCAGGGTGAACCAGATAATCACACCCATCACAATACCCGGCAGGCCAGCCACAAAGAATGCTGTGCGCCAGCCATAATGATCAGCGATCAGGCCCCCAAGCACCATACCCAAAAGGCCACCAAGTGGGATGCCTATGCCGTAAAAGGCGATAGCGGATGCGCGCTTTTCGGGGGCGACATAGTCGGCAATCAGTGAGTGCGCCGGTGGTGTGCACCCAGCTTCTCCGATGCCGACGCCCATGCGAGCAAAGAACATCTGCACAAAGTTTGTGGCCAAGCCGCATAGGGCCGTCATCAGCGACCAGAGCGTGACAGCACCGGCAATAATGCCAACGCGGTTTGACTTAGGATTGTCGGCCCAGCGCGCGATCGGGATGCCGAGGATGGTGTAAAAGATTGCGAAGGCGAGGCCGGTCATCAGCCCGATTTGGGTATCGGAAAGATTCAGCTCATTGCGGATTGGCTCTGCCAAAATGGTGACGATCTGGCGATCAAGGAAGTTCAAAGTGAAGATGATGAGGAGCAGGAAAAGGGCGTAATTGATCGCACCTTCGCTCATTCCGGACGGGCTTACTTTTGATGGATCAACCGGTGTTGCCGCAGGGTCCGCGCTTGCCATATCGCTCATCACTCGCTCCCAATCCGCCTCTCTTTGAACGGAGGCTCGAGCGAGCACGCATAGCAACATGAACCCGTGCGGCAATGCAGGGAGGAGGCAACTTCACGGAAAGGTGCTTCACGCTATTGCGAGGCGTATCAGCCGCAAACGAACAAAAGCGGCGGTTATTCCCTCACAGCCTCAATAAATAACTGTTTGTTTGGATTGAATACGGCTGTCGTTCGAACTCTGTGTGGGCTTGGGTTAAGGCATTAGGCCGAGCTGCTTCAGGCTCGCCACGCCACTTTTCCCGATGATCAAGTGATCGATGACCGATACGGAAACGGCCGCGCCTGCCGTGATCACGGCGCGGGTCATGAGGACATCGGCTTCAGAGGGGGAGGGGTCCCCGCTCGGGTGATTGTGAACCAAAACAAGCGCGCTGGCGTTCAGTTCCAAGGCGCGGCGGACCACCTCACGCGGATAGACCGGGGCTTGGTCTACGGTGCCTTCATTCATCACTTCGTCCGCGATGAGCCGCTTGCGAACATCCACGAAGAGCACCCTAACCTGTTCTCGCGGGGCATTTGCCATCGTTGAGCGGCAATAGGCCACGATTTTTGACCAGCTATCAACGATGGGCTTGTGCATAATCTGGTCTTGCCCGGCGCGGATCACCAATTCCCGCACGATGCGAAGCTCTGCGGACACGGCTTTACCAATGCCGGGAACTTTTGCGACGTGATCTGGGTTTGCGTTTAGAACGCCCCAAACATCACCGAATTGCTGGATCAACGCTTTAGCTTCTTGCTTAACGTCGCGCCGAAGAATGGCACGAAACAGCAAAAGCTCCATCAATTCATAATCGTGCAGCGAATGGCCGCCGGAACGCAACGCCTTGTCGCGCAAGCGCTCGCGATGATTGTGAAAATGCGGTTTCTTTGCGCGCGCGACCGTTAACGACGCTTCTTCGTCGCCGACGGGTGGGGGGTCCGGATTAAAGCTGTCGTCGTCGGTCAGGGCATCCCCAACAAACTCAGACAGTTCGTTAGGGATTGGCGGCACGCTGACTTTAGCCAGCTACAGGGCAAGCTGTGTGGGGTGTATGTAAACCGGCCGGGGACAGCGTGAACACTTCACAGCCGTCTTCGGTTATCCCGATTGAATGCTCGAACTGGGCTGACAGCGAACGGTCTTTTGTGACCGCTGTCCAGCCATCCGGCAAAATGGTCGCGGACGGTTTGCCAAGGTTTACCATCGGTTCAATGGTAAAGAACATGCCCGGCTTGAGGCGGATGCCTTCGCCGCGTTTGCCGAAATGCAGCACATTCGGTGAGTCGTGAAACACCCGCCCAAGGCCATGGCCGCAGAAATCGCGAACGACCGAGCAACGCTGGCTCTCCACGTGATCTTGGATTGCATAACCAATATCGCCAAGCGTATTGCCCGGTTTTGCCATGGCAATGCCGCGTTGAAGGCTTTCCCACGTGATGTCCATCAAGCGACGGGCTTTTCGGGGGGTGCGACCAGCGCCATACATGCGGCTGTGGTCACCATGCCACCCGTCTACGATCACGGTCACGTCGATATTGACGATGTCGCCATCGCGCAACGCACGCTCGCCCGGAATCCCGTGGCAAATCACATGGTTGATCGAGGTGCAGACGGTTTTCGTGTATCCGCGATAGCCAAGACACGCCGGCAGCGCGCCGTTATCGAGGATGAATTGGCGAGCCAGATCATCGATCCGCGCCGTCGTTACCCCCTCACGAACCTCGGGCACCAACATATCAAGGCATTCAGCCGCCAGCTTTCCGGCTTTGCGCATGCCCTCAAAGCCTTCAGGGCCATGAAGCTTTATCGCACCAGTATTGCGGATGGGGGCAGTAGCGGCATCGGTGTACATAAGCGTGGACTCGTTTGGAAAGGCGCGTTGGCTCGCAGGCCTCTATTTAGCGTTTTTCTGACGCTACACCAGACAAGCCTGATTTACTAGCCCAAAATCCACTTTAGAGGATTTCGTACAAAGGGCAGCCTATAGTGGCGGTTGGATCAAGTAGCGGTTGAGCACAGCACGAAAATTCGCCGACAGTGGCGAGCTTCCCTCTTTCGTTGCCTGAACGAAGGTGGACGTACACACGCCGACGCATTTGCCGTTTTGGAACATGGCTTGGCCGAGATCATACGAGGCATTGCCAATACGCAAAATGCCGGTTCCGATTTCGACCATGTCGGGGTGGAACACCTCGCCCAAATAGCTAACGCTGCTTTCAGCCGTCACGATGCGGACATATTCGCCGAGGCCGGCTTCGTTGAAGATTTTTCGCGAGAAGCGACCACGCGCTTCATCATAATAGCCTGCGATCGCGATGTTGTTGATGTGGCGCAGGCCATCTTCGTCGCGATAACGGGTTTGGAGGTCAAAACGGAACGGATAAAGCGCATTATTCATGCGCCACGCGGGCGGTTTCATGGGTGTGGTGTGCCTGAATTAAGCGCTCATCGCAAAGCCGCGATAATCGTCAGCCACGGCTTCGTCGATCAATTGCTTATAGTCTTGCGAGACATAGGGCATGAAAACACGTGGTTTCCCAGGAACATTTGCGCCAAGATACCAAGAGTTTGCGCGGGGAAACAGCGTCTTGTCGGCCTCTTCATTAACGTGCGCCACCCATTTTTCTTGCGCTTCATGGGTCGCTTCAATGACGTGAAGCTGGCGGTCGCGCACATGCGTGATCGTGTTCATGATCCACTCAACATGCTGCTCGATTGAGGTCATCATATTAGTGAGAACGGACGGGCTACCGGGGCCGGTTATTGTGAAAAAGTTCGGAAAATCAGCAACGGTGAGGCCCAGATAGGTTTTCGGACCGTGTTCCCAAGCGTCCTTCAGCGTGATGCCGTTGCGACCGCGAATATCGATCCGAACGAGCGCGCCGGTCATCGCATCAAAGCCTGTTGCATAGACGATCGCATCGAACGGCATTTCTCCCGCGCTTGTCTTGATGCCTGTTTCGGTAATGGCCTCGATCGGTGTTTCGCGAAGGTCGATCAAGCTGACATTGTCGCGGTTGTAGCTGGCGTAATAATCCGTATCCACACAGGCGCGCTTGGTGGCAAAGGGGAACTCTCTCGGCGTAAGCTTTTCAGCGACTTTGGGGTCTTTGACGATCTCGGCGATCTTATTGCGAACGAACTGGCCGGCGGCCTCGTTGATATATTCATCGCGAATGAGGTTTGGAATCACGGTCAATGAAACGAGCCCGCCGCCATTCCAGAGCCCTTCGGTGAGAGCAGCCAGTTCTTCATCGGTGGGGACCCACCCTTCAGGCGGCAGCGGAAAACCGGGATCGCCGGCCGCCAACATTTCGCGATAAACGGGCAATCCTTCCCGGAAGGCGGCACGTTCTTCTTCGGGGATAGGGCCATTCAAGGCTGGTAGGCTGTAATTCGGGGTGCGTTGAAAGACGGTAACCTGCGCCGCTTCGGCAGCGATCAAGGGCATGGATTGGATGCCGGACGAGCCTGTGCCGATCATCGCAACCCGCTTGCCGGTAAAGTCGACCTTTTCGTGCGGCCAACGGCCGGTGATATAGCTTTCGCCCTTGAAGTTTGCTGCGCCGTCGAAATCAGGATCGCGCGGCGCTGAAAGGCACCCGGTGGCCATGATGCAATATTGCGCGTCGAATACCTCTCCTGAATCGGTGGTAACGTCCCAGCGCTTTGTAACTTCGTTGTAAATGGCATGCGCGACGCGGGTGTTGAACTTGAAATGATCGCGGATGTTAAGGCGATCGGCGACAAAGTTCGCATAGGCGAGGATTTCAGGCTGCGGCGCATATTTCTCTGACCAGCGCCAATTATCGATAAGGTCATCGGACCAAGAATAGGAATAAAGCAGGCTGGGAATATCGCAGCGTGCGCCGGGATAGCGGTTCCAATACCAAGTGCCGCCAACGCCGCCAGCCGTTTCGATGCCTTGCACCGTGAAGCCAGCCTCTCGGAGGCGGTGCACCATGTAAATGCCGCCAAAGCCGGCGCCGACAACAACCGCGTCGACTGATTGCTTCACGCTTTGATGAGCCATTTCAGCCTCTCCCTTGATTTTGTTTTTATGGGAAGGAGCATGCAACAGAGTCCGTCTCTGTGGGAAGTATGTCCTAAGGGAAAATGGAAGGGCGGTGGGCGCGGTTTCCTCTGCGGTTTGTGGCGCGACGGCGATACCCATTCGACGGAAACGCCGCTAGCGTTGCGTTGATCACGAGGAGCGAATGATGACGCAGCCCACTTCGCCGGCCGGACAGCCGATGCGCGTGCCCGACACGTTCTTGATCTTGCTGATCATCGCGTTGGTTGCTTATGGCGCGACATGGTTGATCGCGCCGGGCGTGTTTCAATTGGATGCTGGCGATCCACCACGCATCATTCCGGGTAGCTATAGCGCAGCGGCGGCGCCCGATGGTGCCCCCTTATTTGGAACGAAAAACGATGTTGGCTTCTTAAACTTCCTGTTTGAGGGCTTAGTCTCGGGCGGTCGCTCATCGGCAAGCGTCGGGTTGATGGCGTTTCTTCTGGTGGTCGGCGGGGCGTTTGGCGTGATTATGCGGACAGGCGCCATAGATCGCGCGCTGACCGCAATTATGCCGAAAGAAGGTGGCAGCGGCGGGGACCTGATAATCGCGGTAATGTTCGTGGTGTTTTCGTCTGGCGGCGCGGTTTTTGGGATGGGCGAGGAAGCGATTGCGATCAGCCTAATCCTTATTCCGGCGCTGATGCGGTCCGGCTATGATTCCATAACGGGATTGCTGTGTTGTTATGTGGCGACGCAGGTTGGCTTTGCGACGTCATGGATGAACCCGTTCAGCGTTATTGTGGCGCAATCGATTTCTGGGCTGCCGATCATGTCCGGCCTCGAATTTCGCGTTGTTATGTGGCTGATCTTTACGACGCTTGGCGCATTGTATGTGTGGAACTATGCGCGGCGCGTTCGCCTTGATCCGCTACGCTCGTTGGCCCTGACCTCGGACAATCGGTGGCGGCACACTTTGCAGAATGTTCAGAACCAAACTCGCATGTCCTTTGGGGATTGGCTGGTGTTGCTGACTCTCGTCGCGGGCGTTGCGTGGGTCGGCTGGGGTGTTGTTGAGAAGGGCTATTACCTCGCAGAAATTGCGGCGCAATTTATGGCCGTTGGTCTCATCGCAGGCGTGATTGGGCGCGTGTTCAGGTTGAACAACGTTAATGGCAACGACCTTGTAGAGGCGTTTCGCGATGGCGCAGTTCAACTCGCTCCGGCGGCGCTGATTGTAGCGGCGGCAAAAGGTATTGTTTTGCTGCTAGGGGGTGACAACCCTGCCGTTCCCAGCCTTTTGAACACCTTACTGCACGGTATGAGCACCTTCACCGCAATTTTGCCTAACTGGGCGACGGCGTGGGGGATGTTGGTGTTTCAAACGGTGATCAATTTCTTCATCGTGTCCGGTTCGGGGCAAGCCGCGATCACTATGCCGCTTATGGCACCACTCGCGGACCTTTCTGGCGTTACGCGGCAGACGGCGGTGTTGGCCTTCCAATTGGGCGATGGGCTGACCAATACGATCGTGCCGACGTCGGCAGCGCTAATGGGCTGTTTGGCGGCGGCTCGGCTGGATTTTGCGCGCTGGCTGATGTTTGCATGGCGACCAATGGGCCTGCTGTTTATCCTCTCGACAGCGTTCGTACTGGGTGCGCATGCCATCGGGTTTTCGTGATGATTGTGCTTCGATGGCTTGCGATTTTTGCGTGGTTTGCGGCTGGCGGTGCAATGGCGGCACAATGGCCCGTTAAAGGGTCGCTGGTGATTGTTGGCGGGGCCTTGTCTGCTGAGAATGAGGCGGTTCATCGCGCCTTTATCGCGCGAGCGCTTGGCCCACAGCCACGCTTTGCGATCATTCCATCCGCTTCAGGGAGCCCCGCATCGTCGGCGGAGGCGATGCGCCAGACCCTGATACGCTACGGCGTTCCTTCGAGCCGGATTGATGTTGTGAAGCTGGCTGTCGTGGATGATCCCGGGACCCCTAAAGTGAACGAGGCGCTTTGGGATAATGCCGCCAACACTGAGGAAATCGCAAAAATCCAGCGAGCGGGCGCGATCTGGTTTACGGGAGGCGATCAAGCGCGGACAACGAAGCGGTTGCTGTTGCCAGGAATTGGGGCCGACAGCGCGATGTTGAAGGCGTTGCGTCTGCGCCTATCGCAGGGTGCCGTGATTGGCGGAAGCAGTGCAGGCGCTGCGATTATGACGGAGATCATGATTGCGCGCGGCGATAGCATGCAATCGCTGGTGCAGCCAATCGAGCGTGATCCGATGGCTGATGATCGCGATGGTGGGCCTTTGGCGATGGCAAAAGGCTTGGGATTCTTGCCAATCGGGCTTGCCGATCAACACTTTGATCGCCGTGCGCGGCTGGGTCGTTTGGCGCGTGCTTTGTTTGAACGAGAGCCCAGCAACCGCATTGGTTTTGGGATTGATGAAGATACGGGTTTCATTGTCGATTTTGCGACACGTTCAGCCCGTGTTGTGGGGAAGGGCGGCGTCACACTGATCGATGGACGGCAAGGCAAAGAGGTTGGAAGCGAGGCGAAGTTTGCTGCCCAGGGCTTGGAAGTGTCGTGGCTTACCGAAGGCGATACGCTGAACCTTGAAAGCCTGAATGTGCGACCGGCAACGTATAAGAAGCCGACGATCGGCAATGAGTATTACGACCAACCGGCGCTCAATGGCGGCGGCATGGCGGTGCCCAACAATGCACTATCGGATGCGTTGGGCATGGATCTGCTTGATAATGCTGCTGTAAAAAGAATTGAGCGGACCTCCTTCGATGGGATGGGGAGGGGGGTCCGCTACATTTTTGCCGAAACCGCATATTCGGTTGGATGGGTCGGCACGGATCCAAAGGGCAATGAGAACTACACCATTGCGCGTGTCGGTTTCGACATTCAGGCGGTAGACGTGACGATCACTGAGGCCATTGCGGCGCGATAAGGATCAATACGGCAAAAGGGCTAAAGATTAAGCGTCACGGTCAAGATCAAGGCGTTGGTAAAGTCGATAAAGAAGGCCCCGACGAGCGGCACGGTGAGAAAGGCGCGGGGCGCGGGGCCGTATTTCTCGGTGATGGCATTCAACACCGACATCGCGTTCGCCGTGGTCCCCAGCATGAAGCCTGTGAAGCCGCCTGCAGCTACCGCGCTGTCATAGTCTCGCCCGAGCAACCACCAGATGGGGCCGATCACCAAGGCAACAATTAGCAGTGTTTGCGCCACGAGATTGACAAAAAGTGGCACGGCTAATCCACCGAGCAAGGCCAAGTTTAAGCCCATCATCGCCAGAACGAGAAACAAAGAGAGCGTGACGGCACCGGCGGTTTCCAGTGCTTTGTGCGGCAGACCGAGAAGGCCGGTGAGGTCGTCTAGATTGCGCAGCGCGGCCGCAACCAGCATGGCGCCAATGTAGGCGGGAAGTGTGATGCCTGTCGCCTGAATGGCATTGCTGACGCCACCGCCCAACGCCATGGCAACGCCGAGCAACGCTAAGGTTTTGAGGGTCGAGCGTATTGGCGAAAGCACAATCGGCGCCTCTGATGCCGCAGGCTGGATGCTCGGCTCGGTGATTTGGCGCGGGTCTAGCCCCTTACGTTCAATCATCCATGTGACGAGCGGTGCGCCGAGTAGGCTCGCGATCACGATGCCCGACATGGCTGTCGCGGTGGCGATAGTTGAGGCGCCGACTACGCCCGCGGCTTCAAACTGGGGTGCAAAGGCAAGGCCAGTCGCGGGGCCACCGGCTAATGTTGCCGTGCCGATCAGTGGGCCGAGCAGGGGATTGAGGCCAAAGGCAATAGCAACGCCGCTACCCAGAAATGCTTGAAGGATTGCTACAGAAGCCGCTAAGCCTAGCAACAGCACGACCGCAGGTCCGCCAATTTTGAGCACTTTAAAGCTGGCTGTGAAGCCAATGCAGGTGAAGAACGCGATCATCAACGGCTTTTGCAAGCTGGTGTCTAAGGCGAACGTTGCGGGACCTGTCTTGGGCAGAACAAGCATCGCCAAAGCCGCGAGTAGTCCACCGATGACGGGAGGCGGAAAGTTCAACCGATCCAGTACGCGCACATGATCGCGCAACCAAATGCCGAGAAGCAGCAATAGGCTGGCCAACACGGCCGTTTCCAAGGCTGAAAGTGTCAGATCGCAGCTCCTTCGATAGGCGCAGTGGTTTGTGGAATGAGAGTGACAGCCAGTGGCCCCGCGCGCAAATGCGCAACGCATTGGTCAAAACCAAAATCAGCGGGTCTCGCGCTTCAAATACTCAATCAAAGCGGCACGTGTTTCGGCCTTTTTGATGCCGACAAAGGCCATATTCGTGCCGGGTACAGTAGCGCTTGGGTCCTCAAGCCAGCGGTCTAAATTGGCATCGGTCCAAACAAGCGGGCTGGCCTTGGCCGCTTCAGAATATTTGAAATTGGGCCGATGCGTCGCGATGCGTGTCCCAAGAAAACCAGCGAGGTTGGGGCCAACTTCGTCAGGCTCATGGGGCTTCAAATTGTGACAGGAACGACACTGAATGAAAGCCCGCGCGCCAAGGTCAACGCCTGCGTTTTGGTTCTTTGCTTGCGCCTGCGCGGTCGAAGGCAGGGCCAGGAGTAGCCAGAAAAAAGCGAGGCGGCAGCGTATCATTTCAAGCTAACTTTATTGCTTTGCAGCTGCTGCTACCGGCGGCGCTGTTGCGGTCGGGCCCTGATTGCGCGGCACACCATCGGCCGAAGCAACAGCGCTTATTCCAGCCAATGCGCGAAGCGCGCGGGCTTTCTGACCATCTTCGCTGGCGATATAGGAATCGCGAGCGGCTTTCGTTGGCCATGCCGCGATGATGAAGCGATCAAAAACCGTATCACCTTCCATTGCAGTGAACGTGCCCGAAGCGGGGTCATTCAAAAGGCGGCCACCAGAACGGGAAACACCTTCAACGAGGCTTTGGGTGGCTTTCACGCCCGCTGCTTGTTGGTTTGGCGCATTGGTTGAGGGCCCCGTCATCACAATCAGAAAGCCAACGCCTGCCCCTTCAAATGCGGTTGGCGATATGCCTTCTAAGGCTACGACGCTAAACACGCCCGCATTATCTCGCTTGCGAATGGCGGCCCGATACGGTTCTCCCCACCAAAAGGTATCGACATCGGAACGATTTTGGAACTTGCCAAAAATGATCGTCCGATCCATCCAAGGCCCCTCTAGCCACGTAACGCCACGACCTGGACCACCAATGGCGAGGTAATGCGCGTTGAGGTTGGCATAGATGGGGGGCAGCGTAGCGGCGTAATCGGCAATCTTTGCACGGTCTGTCGATTTGCCCACCACAAGCAAATATCCGGGATTTGAGGGCGTGGCCAATCCACCTTCCGCATAAGCCGCATGCGACAAAACTGAGGCGAAAATCAACGAAAGAAGGGCTAAAGCATTTCGCTTGACGCTAATCATTGGGAAGTCGGTTGCTCCTTGGTGTCGGGTATATGGAGTCAATTGTCCGGCGTTAGCCAGCCTAGTCTAGCTTTTTCTTGTAGGTAATTTTGTAGTTTTCTCCATCGACCGGCGGCGGAGGAGAAGCGTCTCCCGGCTCTGAAGTCGCGTCCGTTTGCGGCTCAATTACCAATCCGTCCGTAGTCGGCTCCTCTGATGCAGTTTGGTTGTCGGCCTCTTTCAAACTTTCCTGACGTAAGGATCCGCCGTTACTAGGCGCTTCAGTCCGGACGTTAGCCGCTCGAGGGGCAGCCCACGCTGAGCTTCCAAAGGCCACTAACGCACAAGCGACAGTGAGACCGAATGCCAGATTTTTAGTTTTGGCCCAAATCACACGCACTTGAGCCCTCCTGTTCAATTCAATCGTCAATGAGCACTTCGCGCGGTTGTTAATACCCCTAATTGGTAGCGTGCGTCTAATCATAGTTGCCCGATGGTAACGGAGAATTGGCCAAACGGGCCTAGGTGTTAGTCCGACGTTTTGGTTGGGAGGTAATCGTCGCTAATCACGGCCGTCCTTCAACCAAACGGCTTGGGTCTACGGATTGGTTCGAGCCGCAGTCCACCAACGAAGAAAGAGGCGGCAGCCCGAATGGAATCCATGAGCGAGCCGAGACTCACTGGGTAGGGGCCAATGGCACCAATAACCTCTGTTGACTCTATGGACGCGGCGCTCAAAACGCGCCATTTCGAGGCCATGTCTAGGGTCGGTGGGCTTAATCTACGCGGGGTTTCCGATACGCCGAGCCCGACGCCGTCTCTACTGCGCCGCTTGAAGTCATCATCGGTCCGTTTGAAGGTAAGATAAATGGAAAGACTACTCTCTGGGGTTGGGTCATTACTCTATGGTATGAGATTCACCATGGTGTTTTTCTACGTGGGTCTCGTTGCCATTATACTGGGCATTCTGGGAAAATTCCTGCTCGAAGCCTATAAGCTGATGACCACGCTGTTGTTTGGAGACCTCAGCAAAATCGACCTAATCATCAAGGTGCTTGAGCTCGTCGATATGACGATGGTGGCCCAGCTTGTGTGGGTTGTCGCGCTGGCGGGTGTCTCGCTATTCGTGACTACGGGACATTTCGACAATAAGGATGTGAAAAAGCCAGATTGGTTGGATCACGTAAACACGTACAACTTGAAGCTAAAGCTCGCATTCGCCATTATTTCCATTTCAGGCGTTCATGCGTTGAAGACTTACTTGGGTGGCGAGCTGACCCTCGAAAACATTCAGATCGTAACTTTGGTAGCCGTCATCCATTTCACGTTCGTTCTTTCCGCTATCGGCATTTCGTATGCGGAGCGGTTGACGCGAGAAAAGCCGTGAGTGTTCGCTGGTCGGGCCACGGAAATCTATGGAAAAGGTTTCTGTCCCAAGATGATCTAGGCATGAAGGCCATGTGAACATCTCATATTGGCAGCGGATGTCCGAGTGCTTTTGACCCAGCTTCTGGAAACGACCTGAAACAGGCTTCTGGCGGTGCTGTCAGTCCAGCGAGCACAAATCTCCGATTTCGTGCAGTGAGCCAAACCCCAGGGAAAGGGGCAGCCCATGACGGCGCGCCATTCGGCCAGGGCGGCGGAGCGTCGTTCGCGGTAAAGGTCTCGGCTGAATTTGATGGCGTTCGTTGTTAAAGGGCTAGAGGAGAGTGCCTTGGACGGCGGCGACCTTCGGAAGCGGTTTCATCGGGCGAAATCGCTCTATAGCCCACCCCCGCATCTGAACCTTTGGTGTGAGTCTTCAGCCCTGTTGTTGAGCCAGTGCCCCATTTCCTGTCGGTTGGCATTCCTGACTTCGTTCAGAGCTGCGCCGTAAGATCTCAACCCATCGGTGACGACGGTCTTGGGCCTACTGAACCTTTTCATCGCCTTTTTGACGAATTTCAGGGCAGCCGCCTTGTCCCGAGTCTTGGTGACGTAGGATTCCAGCACCTCACCCTCGTGGTCAACCGCTCGCCAGAGGTAGTGCATGGCCCCGTTGATCTTCACGTAGACCTCGTCTAGGTGCCAACGCCACTGGGTGTGCTGGCGCAGCGTGGCAACCCACTTTCTCCTGATCTCCGCGGCAAACATCGGGCCTAACCGGTTCCACCACAGCCGCACAGTCTCATGGCAAATGTCGATACCGCGTTCGAACAGCAGGTCCTCTACGTTTCGAAGCGACAGCGGGTATTTCATGCACATCATCACGACGAGGCGGATCACTTCGAGAGATGAGCCAAAGTACTGAAAATGTTCTTTGGACTTGTTCGGACGGGGCATCCCGCCCGCTTAACTCCATTCTATAGGCAGCCGTTGCATTTGGGCCGATGGTGCCCGACGCTTGTCTTCTTCTAGCCGTCAGGGTTTTGCACCCTCCGCTAGCGCTTCTTTGGTGCAAAGATACTCTGCCCGATGAAAACCGAGTGGGTTGTCTACCCAGCCGGTGATGCGCGGATTTACAAGGCGTTTGTTAACGAGGGAGTACAGGGGTGCCACAGCGGCATCGTTCATAAGCACCAACTCAGCTTGACGAAGGATGGCTGACCGCTTGTTCGGGTCTGCTTCGGCCTTCGCTTGGCCGAGAATGCGATCATATTCGAGGCTGCTATACTTGCCGTAGTTCAACTCGCCCACGCTCGAAAACAAGCCAAGAAGAATCGCGGGATCATCTGAGCCTACATAGCTGGTGGCACCAAACTGAAAGTTTCCTAACTTGTTGTTTGCAGCCAAAGTGGCAACTTCAACGCCGGTTATTGTTATCTGCACCCATGGCGCGACTGCACTCCATTCTGCCTGCAGAACTGGCGCATAGCGCGGAAAGTCGCTAAAATTTGGATAGACCAATTCAAGGCTCAGCGGTTTGTTTGGGCCATATCCGGCGGCGTCCAGCAAGGCCCGTGCTTTAGCTAGCCGGTCCTCATTTGAACCATCCAGAAGACCCGGGATTGGACCGCCGGGGCGATAATCTTTGTGAACAGCAGAGATGATGCTGAACATGGGTATTTCGCCAGCCCCGATTATTTTGTTTGCGATGAAGTCCCGATCAATCGTCATTGAAAACGCCTGCCGCACTCGTACGTCATCAAACGGCGACTTTTTGAGATTAAACCTAATCATTGCAAAGCCCAAGGAGGGCTCCAGCCGAACATAATTAGGAATGCTTTTGCGCAACATTTCGAGCCGGGACCCTTCAAAACCAACGGAAGCATCCAACTCTCCAGCGCGCACTCGACGCTCTGCGGCCACGAGATCAATAGCTGCGTGGCGCACAACTTCGGTAAGGCAAACTTTTCCCGCGTCGTAGTATTTTTGGTTCTTTACGACCCGAACATAGTCATTTGTGCGCCACTCCTTTAGCAAGAAAGGGCCGTTACTCACGAAGTTTTCAGGCTTTACCCAAACATTGCCAAAGGTCTCAACGATGTGTTTGGGAACAATATATGCCGGCACACGCGCTAAGGCGTTGGGCAAAAATGGATTGGGATTTTTCAGGGAAATCTGCACGGTTTGGGCGTCAATCGCCACAACGCCAATGGTATCGAGGGGCGCGCCTTCTCGAGTTACAGCTTCGGCACCTTCCACATCGTACAACATATCTGCAAAGAAAGAGGCAGTTCTGGGGTCGAAAATACGACGGAAGCTGAAAACTACATCTTCGGCCGTGACCTTTTGACCATCCGACCAAAGCGCTTCGCGAAGCTTAAACGTCCAAATTCGCCCATCTTTTGAAATCGTCCAAGATTCAGCCATTCCTGGCACAGGCTTTGAAGCAGCATCGAGCTTCGTTAAGCCAACGAACATATCGCCGACAATACTGTCTTCGGTTGCGGTTGCTATCTTGTGCGGATCGAGCGTTCCGGGCTCATAGCCATTCCCGATGTTTAGAACGCGGGGGTCGGCGCTTTTCTTTGGGCTGCAAGCCCCCAAGCCCAAGCCGAAGGCTACAGCTAGAAGGAGCGCAATCGCAATGTTGGTTTTCCCGTGACGGTTTTTCATTATGCGGCCCTAGTTGGGAGTGGGTTGGCTGAAACAGTCAATCTCGTCATTCGTGCTCTTGTTGCTCGGACCATATTTCGAAGCTGGGGCAACTCTCACAAGCTGGCGCTCAGCTCAAACTCCTCGCCGGGGAAGTATTTTGCGAGGCGGGCATCTCCTGTTCTGGCATGAGCTTCCATGCCTTCGCCGCGAGAAATCCGCGCTGTGACTGCCGCGATTTCACGTGTTGCTTCAATCGTTTGGCGTTGATAGGTCACGATTTTCAAGAACTTTTGCGCGCACAGACCTCCGGTATAACGTGCGGCCCCTCGTGTCGGCAGAATGTGGTTTGGACCGGAGCATTTGTCGCCAAAGGCAACGGTCGATTCTTCGCCAACGAAAAGCGATCCATAGCTGGACAGTGATGCCTGCCACCATGCGGGGTCTTCGGCTTGAACCTCTAAATGCTCGGCTGCATAACGATCGGATACTTCCACGACTTCCTCGCGGGAACGGCAAAGAATAACTTCGCCATAGTCCTCCCACGCAGCAGCAGCTGCGATGCGCTGCGTGTCGGGCAGGGTGGCAATTAGCTCGGGTACCCGCTTCATCACGGCGGCGGCTAGTTCTGCCGAGGTAGTAAAAAGCCACGCAGGCGAATCCGGGCCGTGTTCGGCTTGCCCCACAAGGTCTACCGCAACGATTTCCGGGTCCGCGCTCGCGTCGGCTATGATGCCGATTTCGGTTGGGCCAGCGACCATATCGATCCCGCAACGACCAAAGAGTTGCCGTTTAGCCTCCGCAACAAACTTGTTTCCTGGACCGATGAGGATATCGGCAGGTTTGCCGGTAAACAGCCCGAAAGCCAGCGCCGCTACGCCTTGCACGCCACCGATTTGCAGAATGGAATCAGCGCCTGACACATCCATCGCGTATAGAATTGCGGGGTGGATGCCTTCATTGGGCCGAGGCACCGAACAGGCGATGACGTTGGGAACGCCTGCGACTTTTGCGGTCGCAACGCTCATGATCGCCGACGCTATATGGGCGTAGCGGCCACCGGGCACATAGCAGCCCGCCGTCGTCATTGGGATTAGCTTCTGCCCAGCGAAAAGGCCCGCACTCAGTTCGACTTCGAAGGACTGAATGGAGTTTTTTTGCGCTTGTGCAAAGGCGCTTACGCGCTCGTAAGCGAAATGGATATCTTGCTTTAGTCGCTCTGGTGTAGCGTCACGCGCAGCGTGCCTTTGGCTTTCCGTCGTGAGGACTTCACCGTCCCAATCGTCGAGTTTTCGGCAGTATTCCAATGCCTTGGCTTCGCCGCCAGCTTCGATCTCAGCCAACATTCGCGCCACTGTTGCTTGCGTATTTGGATCTTCCGATGCCGCTGAACGTTTCGCTGACTTTAGAAATTCCATGGGTGTTGCCTTTCAGGACAGGAAATACGCGCTGCTAGCTTGGCCTATAGGATGCGTTTAGCGTGCGAAGGACAAAGCTAGGAAGGCACGTTCGGATCGGCCCAGCGTGGTGAAGATGCTTTCATGAAACGCAAGAAATAGCGCACGCAGGCTAGATCGAGGCCGGAGATGGGATCCTGAACGACCACATCGTACCAAACGCCTTCTGTTTTTGGAGTTTCGACGAATTTCAATAGCTTAGTGCGGGCAAGATAGGTGATGCCTGCGCATAGCACGCCGCGGTAGAAGCGGATTTCGAGCGCACCAAACAAGCCTACAGACGTACCAAGGTTTTTGAAAACGTGCGGCCGCACTTTGCCAGTGAGGTTGACCATTAGGGAAGGCGGCAGAACTTGGTCGTTCGTGTAGCGTTCATTGGGCTCGGTGATGTGGGCCAATACTTCATTTAGGCGGGCGTGTTCGACGCGAATTGGGATGTCGAACACCTCATCGCCCTCCGACAGGCCGGCCAAGATGCGCAAGGCTTCGGGCACCGCCGCGACATGTTTTTGGAAAACACGGCTTAGTTCTGACAGCGAATCCGGTGCGCGTGCGGTCGCGGTGCCACGGCAAATCAAAGCGTCGGCTTCGTTATACATCGTCAAAAGGGCGCGGCCTTGTTGCGGCTCTACCGCCGCCCGTACAGGTTCTGCGTGCACTGTTGCCTGCGTAAAGAACATCGACATGTCGCCGGTCTCAAACCACTGCGGACCGTAAAGATCGACGAGCAATGGCACGAATTGATCCATGTGGACCGAACCCGGAATTGTGCCGCCTTTGAAGCCGAGTTTGGAGGCTACAGCATCGTTATGGATCGAACCCGGCTCGTTTTGCCAATCATTATAGGGTGTGCGAAACGAATGTACGGCTTGGATAGGTGACATTGTTTGCTCCTTTAATTGTGGTCGAACTGGCCTATTGGTTTTATTTTGTATGGGTCTCTAATAGCCTTGCAGACGACCGTAGCGATCGCGATGGAAGGCTTGGTTGCCATACATCGCCTCCTGAACGCGGGCGCGTTTGAGGTAAAAGCCCGCATCATGGGCGTCCGTCATGCCAATGCCGCCGTGCATCTGGACCATTTCATTGGAAATTAGGTGCAGCGTTTCACCCATTTTCGCTTTTGCGAGCGATGCAAGCGCGGGCAGGTCGGGGTTGTCGTCATCAATCGCGACGAGGGCTGCTTCTACGCAGGAACGGGAAAGCTCTAAATCGGTGAACATTTTCGCGGCGCGATGTTGCAGGGCTTGGAATGAACCGATGGGCTGACCGAATTGCACGCGCGTTTTCAGATACTCAACGGTTGTTTCGAAGGCTTGGGAGGCCGCTCCCAGCATCTCGGCTGCGACACCCACGCGTGCGCGATCAAGGATCTTATCAAGCAGGGCGTAGCCATCGCTTTCAACGCCGAGGAGTGCTGTTTCATCCAGCACGACATTGCTAAACTGGATATTGGCCGAGCCGCGACAATCCGTGAGCTTTAGCGCTTGGCGCGCTATGCCGTTGCTGTCGCTTGGAACCAAGAACAGGCTGATGCCCGCCTCGCTTTGATCGTTACCTTGCGTCCGCGCGGACACGACAAGCAGGCCCGCTGCCATGCCTTCGGCAACGAATACCTTTTCGCCGTTCAAGATGTAGCCGTTAGGGGTCTTGATGGCCTTTGTCTTCACTCTGGAAGGGTTGTGGCGGGGTTGTTCGTCCACCGCCAAAGTGGCGATCAAGTCGCCGCTTGCCATTTGGGGCAGCCACGTTTGCTTCTGCGGAGCGCTGCCGCCAAGATTGATTGCGCTGGTGGCGGCTAAAGCTGACGCCAATAGCGGCGATGCCGTCAAGGTTCGTCCGGTTTCTTCAAGAACGAGGCCCAAGGCCAAAGTGCCAAAATCGGAGCCTCCAAACTCTTCTGGAACTATAACGCCAGTCCAGCCCATCGCTGCCATTTCGGCATAAAGTTCGGGGTCGTAGCCGATGGCGCTGTTGGAATCGCGGAGCTTGCGAAACGCGCTAACTGGGGCCTTCTCGGTAGTCCAACTGCGCGCCATGTCCCGCAACATGGCTTGTTCTTCGGTTAATACGGCCATGGCCACCGCTCCCTATTGATGATCGCGCAGGCCTAGAATGCGCTTGGCAATGATGTTGTTTTGAATTTCTGTGGTGCCGCCATAAATCGTGGAGGCTTTGCCGTTGAGCCACAGGCGGGTTTGATCGAGTTCTTCGCTCGTGAACCATTCCCCCTCAAGCCCATGTCCGCGCGCGCCCATAATTTCAACGGCCAACTCCGCGCGTTCTTGCGCCACTTTTGACCCGACATTCTTCATGATGGATGCCGTGTTTGAGGGGCCCGTGGCGTTTTTCGCCTCGGCTTGTGCGCGCTGCGAAGTGAGGACGAAAGCGCGCGCCTCTATCTGATGGGCAATAAGGCGCGATCGCAAATCAGCATCGGCCAGGCAGCCATCCACATCAACGCCGACATAGGTCTTCGCGAGCGCGTCGAGGGATGTATTTTGAGTGTTTCGGCCAACATTGCCGGCTGCCAGAGAAAGGAAATGCGTGCCGCTACGCTCATGCTGCAGCAACCGCTTACCGATGGTCCAACCACCATTGAGTGGCCCAACGAGATTCTCTTTCGGCACCTTTACGTCTGTCAAAAACGTCTCGCAAAAAGGTGACGCGCCACTGATGAGCTTGATGAGCCGCACCTCTACGCCGGGCGAACGCATATCAATCAAAAGGAAGGAAATGCCTTCCTGTTTGTGGCGGGTATCGGTTCGTACAAGGCAAAAACACCAATCGGCATATTGGGCGCCGGACGTCCAAACCTTCTGTCCATTGACGAGGAAATGATCGCCCTTATCCTCGGCGCGGGTTTGTAGCGACGCCAGGTCAGACCCGGCGCCGGGCTCGGAATACCCTTGGCACCAGCGGCTCTCGCCTCGGCAAATTGGTGGAATATGGCGTTGCTTTTGCTCTTTATTTCCAAACTCTAGCAGTGTTGGGCCAAGCATGTTGATACCCATAGTACCAATCGGGTTACGCGCGCCGATTTGTGCCATTTCTTGCTGCAGGATTTTGGCTTGAGCCGGCGTTAGACCGCCGCCGCCATATTTTTGTGGCCACGTGGGAGCGCTCCAACCCTTTGCCCCCATGCGTTGTTTCCAAAGCAGGGCATCGCCGTCGATGGGCCCGACCGCGTTAATGGCAACAACGTCTACACCTTCGAGAGAAGGCGGAAAATTGATCGCTAGCCATTCGCGCACTTCGGAACGGAAGGCGCTCATGTTGGTTTCGGCAGTGCTCAGGTCCGACATTGTTCGTTCTCCGGCAGGCAGCTTTGAAGTGGCTTTTGATTCACGCGGTATCGCATTTAGATTTGCCGAGACCTTCCCGCCCAATAGGGCGCACGCACTTTGTTGCGCTGCACTTTGCCAGCTGCAGAACGCGGCAGGTCTGTCACAAAGTCTAAGCTGCGCGGCACCTTGAAACTTGCCAAAGCCTGACGGGCGAAACTCAATATTTCATCGGCGAGCGCTTCGTTGGCGGGGATGCCCGGTTTCAGCAGGATGACCGCTTTTACCTCTTCGCCCCACTCATCATGGGGCACGCCGATGGTTGCTGAATCTGCAACGGCTGGGTGCTTGATCAACTCATTGTCGATTTCTTGCGGATAAATGTTGACGCCACCGGCGATGATCGTCTCGGCATCGCGTCCGGTTAGAAAAAGATAGTCGTCCTCGTCAAAGTAGCCGATATCGCCCATCGTAAAATATTCATCAACACGGCCAGAAAGTGTTTTGGCCTCGTCATTGAAATAGGAGAACCCTCCAGTTGGCGGTACTTGATTGTAAATCGTGCCTATGTGCCCGTTTGGGAGGTCTCGTTTTGCGTCATCGAGAATACGAACACCCAACAACTCGGGGCGTTTGCCAACACTGCCCGGCTTTCTAAGCCACTCTTCCGAGGTAATGTAAAAGCCGGCTCCGCCTTCGGAGCCTGCATAATACTCCTCCAAGATTGGGCCAAACCATTCAATCATGGCGTGTTTAACCTCTGGAGGGCAGGGGGCCGCGCCGTGGATGATGAAGCGAACATGGTCGACTGGGTATTTCGCCTTCACTTCCGGCGGCAGCGCGAGCAAACGCTGGAACATGATTGGGACCATGTGAAAATGCGTGACGCGGCGCTCTGAAATTGTGAGGAGGACGTGCTCGGAATCCCATTTGTCTATGAAAATGAGGGTCGATCCAGTGCCCATAGCTGCAAGGACATCCAAGAGGAGCGGAGCAGCGTGATAGGCGGGGCCGGCGCACAATTGGACAGATGTTTGAAAATCATACTGCCGGGATTCCGGCGGAACATTCGGCATGACAGGGGAAGCAGCGCGAAGCACGCCTTTGGGCCTCCCCGTTGTTCCCGAAGTGTAAAGCATGCGATTGCCAAGCACAGGGTCGGCGAGATTGGACGGATCAAACGGGGCGAGCGCGTCGTGATACGGCTCAAACCCTTCGATTTCACCACCAATTGCCAGCTTGAAGACAAGCCCTGAGCACTGGGCCGCAGCGGCGGATATGTTGGGCACGCGCGCTTCAGCAATCAGCGCCTTGGCTTCGCAATCACGAACAATGTAAGCGATTTCGTCTGCCGACAAATGCCAATTCACAGGCGTGAGCCTGACACCGCATCGCAGCGTTGCGGCGAGAACTTCTACAAATTCAGCGCGGTTGGAGCATACGAGCGCGATCGAATCCCCCACGCCAATGCCGCGCTCGCGAAGCAAGCGCGCCATGCGGTTTGTGTTGGCATTTATCTTTGCATAGCTGTGAGTCGTTCCATCTGGATCCACGATTGCAGTTTTGTTGGGTTGAAGCTCCGCCCAAAGAGCGATGGGCGTACCGTTCTGTACCGCTGCTGCCAAGCGCTCTTCTAAATCCGGAAACTGGGTAGCAAGTTCCACACGTCTCTCCCATAGTGCTGCTCAACGAAGCACTTTGACATTGTTATGTTCCCGCAAGTCTTTTCGCTGCGGTGACGGTTCTTGGCGACGTAAAGAGGCCGTTTTTGCAACGGTCCTTTAAGCGCTCTCGTAAAGCCGCGTGAGTACAAACTCGCGATGGCCGAGCGCCTCTGCGCAGGTCATGCGGCCATTAGCGGTGCGAAACATCGCTTCGATAAGGGCATCTCCGGCTTGATCCATCGTCTGTTCACGGCGCAATAGGCCGGACACATCAACGTCGATATGCTCGCCCATGGTACGCATCGTTCGCGGATTGGCGCAGAGCTTTATCACCGGCAAAATTGGGTTGCCGACGACATTACCTTGCCCTGTCGGGAAAAAGTGAACGGCGTAGCCAGACGCAGCGCAAAGGGTGACCATTTCGGCAGCAGCCGACGATGAGTCCATGAACCACAAGCCGGGGCCTGTGGGCGCTTCGGCTTTGTCGAGCACACCGTCGATGACGCACGACTTTCCGATCTTCTGGATGTTGCCGAGAGCCTTTTCCTCGATGGTGGTCAGGCCACCTTCAATATTGCCCTTGGTTGGCTGGGAATCCGATAGATCAGACGTCTTGTGGCGCTCAATCACGGCTTGGTAGCGGTCAAACATCGCCATGAAGTCGCGACCGACTTCTGGAGTGCGGCAACGTTCCAAAACGAGATGTTCGCCTCCTGTCAGCTCCGACGTTTCTCCAAAAAGTAATGTGCATCCAGCCGCGTAGAGTTTGTCAAAAGCATTGCCGACGGCAGGGTTCGCGCCGCACCCGGATGTAGTGTCGGATTCGCCGCATTTTGTGGAAATCCAAAGCTCGGAAAGATCGCAGCGTTCGCGCTGTTTTTCGGAGGCGTTTTGAACCAGCTTTTGCGCGGCGCGAGAGGCGGCACAGATCGTGTTGAGATCGCCGTTTTGCTCAATCCAGAAGCCTTCGACAGGCTTCCCGGTCAAGGCAATCCCTTCCACTACTTTTTTGGTCCAGTTCGGCTCGATCCCGATGACGATGACGGCGGCTACGTTTGGGTTTGATCCGGTGCCAATCAGTGTACGGAAGTGTAGGTCGAGGTCGGCACCAAATTGAAGCCGACCATAAGGATGGGGCAGCGCAAGGGTGCCTTTGATGTTGTTGGCCACGGCTTCGGCCGCGGCGTTTGAAATATCATCAATTGGCAAGACAATGACGTGATTGCGGACGCCGACACGGCCATTCTCGCGTCGGTAGCCCCAAAAGCTCTGTTCTGTGGAAGTCACGTCTACCACCTCCGTGTTTTTACGTTGTGGACATGCAGGTGTTCGCCAATTGCAATCGGGGCAATCGTGCGGCCGATATCAACGCCGTATTTGATTACAGAGGCACCTTCAGAAAGGTCTCGGATAGCGATCTTATGGCCGATTGGAATGGCGTTAAGCGTCGTTACCGAAACTTCGCTATCGCCTTCCATCACCCACCCGCGCAGATTTTGGCCGGCCTTGATCCCTTCGACAACAATGACACCGACGGAATCCCCGTCCTCATGTACTAGAAAATCAATCATTGTCGGCCTTTTTTTTCAGATTTACTGACGTTGTTTTTTGCGGGCCCTACAGGCGAGAGACCGCTGTTGTGAGTGGCATTTCTACTTAAGCAGCCGCTCGGATTGCGCCATCGTGGAGGGCGGGATCCAGCCCTGCACCCATCAAGTCGATGAAGTTGTTGCGGTAGAACTTTTGGCGTTGCATCTGCGATACCCCTGCCGCCGCCATCGACGTTTCAAAGCGGTTGATCGGGTTTCGTCCGCCCTCGCGATGGGGGTAATCCGAGGAGAACAAGGCAACGTCCTCACCGCCGTTTTGGATGATCCAGCCCACGTTTTCATGGCAATAGGGTGTGGCGCGGAATTGGCGTTTGATAATTTCGCTTGGCTTTGCCGACAGACGCTTCAGACGCTCTTCTTTGCCGAAGGCATCGTAAGCTGCATCTATAAACTGCATCCAACTTGGAACCCAGGATGCGCCTAATTCAACCGCACCGAACTTTAGGCGAGGGAAACGATCCAGAACACCATCAAAAATCAAAGTCGACATCGTTTGCATGACAGAGTTGGGCACCCACATGAAACTGATCGACGTAAAGTTTTCAGCGCCGCCGAGCCAATCGAGCTGCACCGGGCCGCCATTCTGGGCGTAGTCGGTATTCATCTTTTCGTTGCCGCCAACGTGGAAGATAATGGGCAAACCTGCTTCCTCAACGACAGCCCAAAACGGGTCGAGCCCAACATGGCTTGGGGAATGGCCTTGCGGGCAACGTGAAGGGATCATAATCGCCTTTGCGCCCATCGCGATGGCTTCCTGCGCAAAACCTGCGGCGCGGTTGATGTCTGCGATTGGCACATAAGCAGTGGCTAGCAGCCGGCGATCCACAGAACAAAAGTCGATCATCATCCGGTTGTGCGCGCGCGCGGCTGCATAGGCCAAATCGAGACGGTCCGAATAATCTAGCCCGAAATTGCCAAGACAGAGCGTAGTAAACACCAATTGGCTGGAGAAGCCCAAAAGGTCCAGAGCTGCAGGACGGTCCTCTTTGCGGAAGGCGCCCATGGCTTCATGGACCTTACGCAACATAATGTTTTCGGCCGCCGTTTCGCGAAATTGCGGGTCTTCATGCTGGGCTTGCACTTTGTCTGCCCAGGAGGTGTCAGCGAGCTTGCTAGCTCGCGCGATTTTCATGTGAGCGAGTAGCTCAACACGATGCTCGGGGTCGATAAAGCCGTCCAGGCAATCTGGCAGTTCCATGATGTGGGTATCTGCGTCGTGAACCGTGTAACCATCGACGTAGGGCATGTTAGCCTCCCGTTTCTGCTGTGCTTGGATGTATCACTTGCCTAAGCGTGTCTGATGTTGGCGTTTTCGTCAATAGCGAGAATACGAACATTTTTGATTTTGTGAATGCATCTGCTATGCCTACTTCATGTTGCCAGTTTCTGTCCGAACCCGTCTTACGCCGCAGGCGAGGGTACAACAAATTCTAGATGCCGCGTCGCAGATGGTGGTTGAACAAGGCGCTTTTCCTCTGCATCTTGACATATTAGCGGAGCGGATTGGGATCAGTAAGGCCCTGATTTACAGCTATTTTACGACCCAATATGATTTGGGCAATGCGCTTTTGAGGCAACGGTTGGATGCCCTTGATGAGCAGGGGCTCCAAAGCGCGATTGATGTACCGGATTGGCGCGAAGCGGCCATTGCGTGCTCGGACATTTATCACAATGAGACGGCTGCCAATGGCCCATTGCTCCACATTTTGCTGAGTGATTTGTTTTTGTCGCGCAATCTGGCGCCGGAGCTTTTAGCCCGTTACCGCAAAATTATGGCCCGGTTGGCACGTCGACTTCGCGCCATTACAAAACTGTCGGCTGCAGAAACGATTTCGGCTTTAATGGTTACGACCGCGATTGCTGAAGAAGCAGGAACGCTCACCAATTCCGATCGGGTGCCGCCTCATGTGGCGTTGGATATCGCCCGCGCCATGACAATTGGGGCAGTTGAGGAGCTTTGTGAGGCTAATCGGGCTGCGCTTTCGCCTGCCGCTGAACCAGCGCTAACAGGCCCGACCGCGCCCCATCCATAGACTGGCGCGCGATAACTCCGAGCCTGTCGCGATCGAGCTTCTCGCCGGCTAGTACCCGGCCCGCCCGCACACCCATTGCACGTAGGATCAAAGTTGCAGGGTCTGCATAGTAGGTTTCGACGCCAAGAGCTTTGGTGAAGTTTGAACTGGCAAAAGCGGCTGACCATGCGCGTCGGCTCAAATGCTCCTCGCGCAATGCAGCGCGCACGCCTTTGTTGCTAAGCAAAGTTTGAAAGAGGCTGCCACGGAGTGCAACGTAATCGAGATAGCGCGACTGCGACCCACGCACCTGGGCCAGGTATTCGTCATTCTGGTCAAACGCATCTTGTTGCATCCGCGAGACCAATTCCTGCTCTCGGCGCGCAATAAATGTAAATAAGTCAATTTGATCAGTGAAGTAATTGTAGATCAGTGCTTCACTAATCCCCAATTCGCGCGCGATGCGCTTGAAGGTGGCGGCGGCCAATCCTTCGGCCACGACAATGCGGCTCGCGGCTTCGGCAACTTGGTCTTGGCGAACGGCGTGGGAAAGGCGCGTGCGCTGGCGCCTAGATTGCGCGCGGCGCGTTGAGATGACAACGTCACTGTTGCCATCTTCCGGCGGCGGGGGCAAAGGCGGGCGCTGCAGGGTGCGCGTATGATCGCCACCAGACCAATATCCGCGCGGCGGGTGGGGCACCAAAAGGCGATCACAAATCTTTGCTAAGCCATTGGCGCTAATACCGAAATCCTTCGCAAGCTCAACGAGGGACCGCGCCCAAACTAGATCGTACATTTCTTGGCGCGTAAAGCGATGTGTGGTGCTCAAAATTGGTTCAACTCCCAATTTAGATATGGGCCGCGTTATTGTCACTTACGCAATAGCTGTGCGCAAGATCACTTGACATAACAAGGCACCACGCATCTCAATGGTGCGTCAGTCAATAAAAAGCGGGCAGTGGTTCATACGTCGTGAGCGAAGATGCGATGATATATTGTAGGTTTCTGACGGTTTTTGGCCGCGCAGCAGGCATTCGCTTAGTCACACTTGGTTTGGCTCTGTTGGGGAGCATTCTCAGGCCGATGCTCTGGATTTTTTGGCTTGAAACTACCAAGAAATAACATCGGCACCTTGATGGCCTTGGCTGATCCGCAATTGCATCCTGAGGGCACCTTGCTCGATGGCTTCAAGGTAGTTGAATTGGCAAATTACGTTGCCGGTCCAGCCGCCGCCGGTATCATGGCGGAATGGGGTGCGGAAGTTATCAAGGTTGAGCCGCCCGGCGGCGACCCCTTGCGTTGGCTGCGCGCTGACGCGCCAGGCGGGCACAGTCCTGCTTTTGAAATAATCAATCGCGGCAAACTGTGCATTGAGCTCGATACAAACTCGGATTTGGGACGCGAAGCGCTGCAGCGGCTTGTCGCCGAGGCTGACGTTTTCATCACCAATATTCGCCCCGCTAGTTTGACTAAAGCAAAGCTCGATTGGCCAAGCCTGCAGGCCATCAACCCGCGCCTGATCTATGCTAGTTTCACTGGCTATGGCCTATCAGGCCCGGACGCGAACACGCCAGCGTTCGACAATGCTGCCTTCTGGGCACGCACTGGGATGGCCGATGTTACCCGGCCCGAAGGCTCAGATCCCTTTTCGATCCGTCAGGGGTCCGGGGACCATACCAGCGCTCTGGCAATGGCTCTGGGTATTGTAACGGCTCTTTTGGCGAGAGATCGAGGTGGCGGCGGGCGCTTGGTTGAAGCGTCTTTGCTGCGCACAGGCACTTATGTGATGGGCGGAGAATTCGCCAACCACGTGCGTTTTGGCGAGGTTGTTCGAACCCAGTCGAGAGACCGCGCGCCCAACCCCTTGAACAATTTCTTCAAGTCAAAGGACGGGCGTTGGTTCTTTTGCATGCCTAGGGCTGTGACCGTGGATTGGCATCGCATTTGCGTAGTGGCGGGCGTTCTTGACGTTGTCGATGATCCATTGTTCGCCACGCCGCAAGCGCGGGCGGCGAATAGTGCCGAACTCATTGCGCGCCTCGATGCCGGGTTCGCCGCAATGGCCTTCGATGATATCGCTGAGCGTCTCATTGCAGCTGACATTGTGTGGTCGCCTGTCCAAGATCTCGCCCAACTTCTAAGCGACCCTCAAGCTGCCGCAGCGGGTTGTTTTGTTGAGATTGAGGATGGGGCAGGAGGCCGCTTTCCTGCGACAGCGCCGCCAATCCGCTTTGACGGCCAAGAAACCCAGCGCAAGCGTGTTGTTGCCAAGCTTGGGCAACATACAGAAATAATCCTTGCGCGGCTTGGTCTCAGTGCAGCGCGTTTGGAGAGCTAGAGCCTGCCGAAACAACATGGCAAATCTCTACTGACAGACCATCCAATTTTCTATTGACAGACATTCCAAATTGGGACTTTCATAATCCCCAACGAAAATTAGAAAAATGGGGGAGAATATGGCTCGTCTTTCAGGTCTCTACGCTTCGCTAATGGTCGGTGTTTCGGCGACCGCACTAGCATCCATCGCTACTTCTGTTGCGGCACAAACAACCTCGAGCGGCAATGCTCCAGCAGCAGCCAAAGATAAGAACGAAGTAACAGAAGTTTTGGTTACGGGTTCGCGCGTGGTCCGAAACGGCTATGCAGCGCCCACGCCGGTGACCGTTCTGTCACGTGAGCAGCTTCAGATCGCAGCGCCTGGCAACATTGCAGACGCGCTCAATCAATTGCCTGTTTTCTCGAACTCGCTTCGCCCATCAACTACCGGGTCGAGCTTTACTGGGGCCCAAGGCAACGGCGGAAACTATCTCAATTTGCGGTCTCTCGGGCCTAACCGGTCGCTCATTTTGCTGGATGGGCGGCGTATGCCGTCCAATTCGTCGGGCTGGACGGATACAAACCAGTTCCCAAATGCGCTGGTGTCGCGGGTTGATGTTGTTACTGGTGGCGCATCAGCCGGATACGGTTCCGATGCGGTTTCGGGTGTCGTAAACTACATTCTTGACAGCAATTTTGAGGGCGTAAAGGTAAACGCGCAACGTGGCATTTCGAGCCGCAGTGATGGCGGAAGTTACCGTTTTGGCGTGGCCTATGGCGGGAGCTTCCTGCAAGATCGGCTCAGCCTTCTTGGTAGCATCGATCACTCCCACAATGATGGCGTGTTCCTCGACTATGCAGGCCGCGATTGGGCAACCGATGCATGGGGCATTATCCCGAATCCAACGCCGGGCGGCCCGACCCAAATTTTTGCCCGCGATATATCCTTGTCCAATGCTACTTCTGGAACATTGCTAACCGGCACGGGTGGCTTGCGTGACATCTCGTTCCGCCCTGATGGAACACCTTTTGTGATTACGCCGGGCGTGCTTCGCTCTGCCACTGTGATGTCGGGCGGAGAAGGCGGTCGACCGCGTGTCAATCTTGAAACCGGTCTCGACATGACCAATTTATTCGGGCGCGCGACGTTTAATGTGTCCGAAGGCTTTGAGATTTTTGCTCAGGGCATCTGGTCCGACGTGGAGCCATTCTATCAGACGTCAGGCGGGTCACTATTGTTTGGCACAGTGTTCAATGACAACGCGTTCTTGCCGCAATCAATCCGCACGCAAATGGCGACACAGAACGTCACCAGTGTCCCGTTTGGACGGTTCTTAGATGATATTGGTACGTCGGCCATTAGCGAACATTCCAAAACCCTGAGCTTAACAGCTGGGTTCAATGCTGACTTGAATGAGAAATGGAACTTGTCTGGCTATGGCGCTATCGGGCGGATCGACCTGTTGCGCACACAGGCCCCGACCAACCCAATTCTGGAGAACTTCTATCGCGCGGTCGATGCGGTTCGCGCACCAAACGGCACAATCGTTTGTCGCTCGACGCTGACGCAGCCCAATGATGGCTGCGTGCCATTCAACCTGTTTGGTAATGGCGCACGTTCTGAAGCCGCTGTGGATTACATTACCGGCGCGGTCGTAAACGACCAACAAAGCGAACAAGATGTGCTGGCGCTCGACCTGCGTGGCGACCTTTTTGAGTTGCCCGCGGGACCCTTGGGGATAGCCGCAGGGCTTGAGTATCGTCGGGAATCTATCGTTCAGGTGACTGACCCGATTTCACGCTCGACCATTAGCAATGCCAATATCCGCGGAATGCCAGCCCAGTTTGTCGGGCGAGTTGGCGGCTTCTTCGTGAACAACCCACAGAACTTGTCGGGCGAATTTGACGTTAGAGAGGGTTATGTCGAAGTCGCGGTTCCGGTTTTTAGCGAACAGCCGTTTGCGCACTCCCTCGATCTCAATGCCGCCGTTCGCTATGCAGATTACTCCACCGTTGGCGGTGCGACGACTTGGAAATTCGGGGTCACTTACGCACCGATAAAGTCCTTGCGCTTCAGAACGGCGCTCTCGCGCGATATTCGCGCGCCAAACCTCTCGGAGCTCTTTACCTCACAACAGATTTTCATCGGTGTGCAGGTGCGCGATCCAACGCGGGGCGGTGCATTGGGCGCGGTCACTCGGATTTCGACTGGCAATACTAGCGTAGGGGCCGAAAAAGCGGATAACATCACAGCCGGGGTCGTATTCGCACCTGATTTTCTGCCCGGATTTTCGATGTCGGTCGACTATTACGACGTGAAGATCAAGGATGCTATTGTGGCGGCAACCGCCCAATCGATTGTCGATTTTTGCGTCGCAGGCGATACTTCCTTGTGCGGGCTGATCCGGCGCGAGAATGGTGTCATCACTCAAGTTACGACCCCGACGCTCAATTTGGCGGAGTTTCGTGCCTCCGGTTGGGATGTAGAATCGAGCTACAGCTTTAACCTTGCAGGCGGGCGTGTCGGCCTTCGTGCGTTGGCGAACTTTGTGGACCGTTTCTCTGAAACCAATGCGGGCTTGACGTTTAACAGGGCCGGCGAGCTAGGCCCAACAAATGGTGTGCCAAATGTCCGCTTGAGTATTGGTGCCAATTACAAGCTTAACAATCTTGGTGTGTCTTTCCAAGGGCGATACATCGGCGGCGGGAAGTACAATAACAGCTTCACAACCGCGGCCTTGTCGGCTGAAGACAATAGCATCGAGTCAGTGACTTATGCTGATTTGTCGCTAACGTACGACCTTGATCTCAAGGTTTCCAAAGACACCCAATTGTTTTTGACCGTCAACAATCTGTTTGATCGCGACCCGCCAATCGTGCCAACGGGACCCATAACCTTCACGCGTTCAACAAATCCCAATTTCTACGACGTGATCGGGCGTTATTTCACCATGGGCGTCCGGGCCACCTTCTGAACCAAAATGAGATAGTCTTGGCTTACGAACAGATCCAGTTAGAGCGTCATGGCCCTGTTGAGCTCGTGACGCTCTACCGCCCAGAGCGGATGAACGCATGGACGTGGCAGATGGCGGCGGAGCTACTGCGCGCGTTTGGCGAGGCAGACGCTGATGATAGCGTTCGCGCGGTCGTCGTCACGGGCCACGGAAATGCCTTTTGCGCTGGCGCTGATTTGGGCGGTGGTGGCGAGACGTTTTCGGGGCGGTCAAGTGCAGTTGGTACGGTAGATCACAGGCATGCGGCGAGGACGGCGGTGCAAGCGCGCCAAACCAAAACACCCATCATTGCCGCGATTAATGGGGCGGCGGTCGGGGCGGGATTAACCCAAACCATGGCGTGGGATTTGCGTGTGGCTGCTGACGACGCAAAATTAGGTTTTGTGTTCAACCGGCGCGGCATAATGCCGGACGCCGATCTACTTTGGACGATCCCAAGGATGATCGGCTATGGGGCTGCGATGGACGTCTTGTTGACCGGACGCATTTTTTCAGGCGCTGAAGGCAAAGAGCTTGGATTGATCAATCGTTCGGTTCCGAAAACCGATGTTCTTGATACTGCGATGGCCATGGCGCGGGACATCGCTGAAAACACCGCTCCGGTGTCCGTCGCGATTACCAAGCGGCTTATGTATGATTTCTTGAACCGGGACTGGCCGGAGGCCGACCAACTACAGCGCGACTTGTTCGCTTGGACTGGCCAGCAACCCGATGCCAAAGAGGGCGTTTTGGCGTTTCTGGAGCGCCGCGCGCCAGAGTGGAAGATGTCCAAGAATAGCGATGCGCCCCCAGAGCTAGGGCTGCCACCTCGGCATGGATAGCGCCGCCGGAGACTTCGCAGCCCCTGTTAGTGCCGGATTTCGCGAGACACTGCGCGAATGGCTGGCAGAGAATTTTCCGCCAAGTTTGGCGTTGGAGCCGCACCGCCAAGCCTTTGATGTACATGGGCCAGCAAACACTTATCCTGACTTTCTGCTTTGGAAGGCGCGCATTGCTCCGACAGGATTGGCCACGCCAATGTGGCCCAAAGCCTATGGCGGTGCCGGCCTTTCGCTGGATGAAGCGATCATTCTGGGTAACGAAATGGACCGGATTGGCGCGCGAATGCCAATCCAAGGCATGGGCGTGAACTTACTTGGCCCGACCTTGTTGGAGTTTGGAACGGAGGCGCAAAAGCGTCAGCATTTGCCATCGATAACGCGTGGCGAAACACGCTGGTGCCAAGGCTATTCAGAGCCTGGCGCAGGGTCTGACTTAGCTTCGCTCCAGTGCCGCGCTGAAGATCAAGGCGACAACTTCTTGGTCAACGGGCAAAAGGTTTGGACAAGCGGAGCTCACTTTGCCGATTGGTGCTTCTGTCTTGTTCGCACAGACACTAGCCGCAAACACGACGGGATCAGCTTCCTGCTGATCGATATGCGCTCACAAGGCGTTGAGGCGCGGCCCATCCAAATGATTTCTGGCGGATCGACGTTTTGCGAGGTGTTTTTCAGCGATGTCGTTGTTCCGAAAGAGAACGTTGTCGGGACGCTGAATGGTGGCTGGAGCATTGGCAAACGGTTGCTACAGTTCGAGCGCGGCGGCATTGGCGCAGGGCGGCGCTCGACGGTTATAACCAAAATCGAACCGTTGACAGACATTGTGAGGCGTTTGGGCCCTTGTGACGGCGAAGGGCGGATTACAGATGGTGATCTACGTGCGCGGGTCATTCGCTCAGAAATGGAAACCAAGGCGGTCGCTTTGACCATTCAGCGCTCGCGAAAGGATCGCGCGAAAACTGCCAATCCCAATGCCACGACTTCGATCTTGAAGAATGCGACCATCGCTGCTGAACAGGCCCGTATGGAATTGCTTATTGAGCTACTCGGCTCCGATGGTTTGGGCTGGGAAGGTGAAGCGTTCTCGCCCGAAGCATTGCAAGCCGTGCGCGACTGGCTGCGCGGCAAAGCTGGCTCCATTTATGGTGGCACGTTCGAAATTCAAAATAACATTATAGCCAAGAGGATATTGGGGCTCCCTGGATCTGGATCTGGATCCGGGACGGCGTGAACCGCCCCAAGATTGTCGGGTGCTCCAGCACCTTGGAAGGTAAAGCCATGCCAATCGAAACGATGAACAAGCTCTCCGCGGAAGTGAGCTGGCGGGTGAACCGGTCCAATTAGGGTTGCATCATTCCTGCTCAATCGCCGAAACAAACTCTTGGATCAGATTATCCGGCGCTCTGACGACGTGCTGTGGCTCTGGGAACCGTGCCTCACGGACGTCCTCAATGAATTGTTTGAAGCCGGCAACACGCTCGCGTTGCATGTCCAGCTTCATTTTCCAAAGCTGCCGATATTGTTTGGCATGGCGCGGATAGGGTGGCGGGTTGTTACCGAGAATGTCTTCCGCAAAGAGAAACTGAATGTCACCGCCGGCGCCCCCGCCAATCGAAGAAGTGAGCAGGCTCGTCCGTCGGGTGATTTCGGTCAGAAGTTCTTCCGGAATTACTTCAACCTCGACGGCGTACGCTCCGGCGCACTCAAGTGCCTTTATGTCTCGGTATATCTGTGTAGCTTCATCGAGTGACTTGCCAACAGCCTGCAACCCGCCAGTCCATGTGCTCCTGCGTGGCACAAGACCGGCATGTCCTTGCACCGGAATGCCAGCCTCCGCTGCCGCCTCGACGAAGCGCGGCGCCCATTGACACATGATGGCGTCGGCGCCGAGTGCCATGGCGTCGTACCCAAGTCGGACCGCTTCGACGGGGCTTGCAGCGGCCGTCAGCGGAACGGCAAACGCCATGAATGTGTGAGGCGCAGCGCGACGAATCTCGGCCGCGAGTTGTGGCGACGTCGGATCAAAGCGCACCTTCATTGTGTCGATGCCGGCTTCCTCAGCGGCTGCGGCCTCTTCCGGTGTGAAAGCAAGCGTCTCGACCAGAACGCGCTTGCCCTTACAATCACGCAGATCGCGGACGGTGTAGTTCCTAGTACCGAAATGGCCGCCAAGGGACATAACGCGCTTCAGGCCCCGTTGTTGCGCATCACGTGGTGGCAGTCCGCCGTCCCCGAACGAATGGCTCGCCATATAAGTACCTTCCTACCGTTTATGCCGCCGCGTGCGGTCGCTGTTGGAAAGCCCTAGATGGCAAGGACCTCGAAGGGCTTGTCAATCTCGGCCGTCGGGCAAGGCACCGATCATTTCGAGCCGCCAAGGCGCTCTTGCATCCGGGCGCGCATTGCTTTCTGCGCTTCATTGGATCCGTCGTGGAAGGTGCCGAAAAGTTTGTCCATCGGCACCAAGGTGCTCCCGTAATTACACTCGAAATTCTTGTGATGGAGATAGTGAAAGTAGTTGTTGCTGTCGATGATTGGCATGCCGGACACGATCAGCTTGTCAAAGCCAGTATGACTGACCGCAGCATTTAAGAGCGCGATATGCATCTGGAACAGCGCGTTCACCGGGTGGAGCGCGAGGAGCCATTGGACACAGATCGTCGAGAAATACAGCGCAATCTCTACAGGGTGCATAGACAGTCCGGACCAGGGGCCGACTTCGACGTTCAAGTGATGGATCCGATGCACCTTCGCGTAGAGGTTCCGCGAATGAAGCAGGCGGTGGACTAAATAGAAGTGCATGGCGTGGATGACGGGCGCAAGCAGCAGGAGAGCGACGAACCAGACCCAGAATGCAACCGATGCGGGTGCCCATGCTACCCAGCCAATGAAGCCATTGGCGAACATCCAGTATGTCAAGGCTTCATATGCCGTGATGATCGGAACCCCGAAGCAGATCGAGCGGAACATGTTGTCGCGCACTTGATCCGAAAACAAGAAACGCTTGTTGTCCTTGGCCAGCGGCTTGGTCGAAAACTTCAGCTGGTCGCCTTGCCCTTTGAATACGTACAAATAGACGTGGAGGCCGCCATAAATCGCAAGGACCAGCGCCAGATTGCGCGCCAGCAACAGCCCAATCCACCAAACCTCGAAAGACTTCATTGCACCAAGTTCTGGCGTCAAAGCATACCATGTGAGAAGCGAAATGCAGAGTGTGATGGTATTCATTGGCCAGAGAAACCCGGGCACACCGAAAAACCACTTCAGAACGGCGCCTAGCTTCAGAGGCCGCGCATAAATCGGCGGCAACGCCACAAGTTCCGACGGGCGCCAATCTCCGCGCTCGTCGCGCGCGCTTGGAATGCCAGTTGACATTGGAATACCCCGCAGTGAGCCCTCAATTGGAGTAGTGAGGAGCTTTACTTGTTGTCGAACTCTGTCGCTAACGCACTGAGATTTTGAACAGTTGCAAAGATCAACAAAGCGATACCTTTTTTCATGGCGCGCCTGCTCCCTATCTCCTGCGAAGCGTCCAGTCGCGTTTTTGATTGAATATGAATGCGCTTTGATTTCAATGTAGAGAGTCGATTTATGGATTGTCAATGGATGGGGATCGAATGGTTTTCGCTCCTGCTCGGGTCTGAAAAACGTTCGGCGACTATGTGCTTATGGCCGAATTGCGACTGCACGACGTTGCGAAAGATTCCGGGGTTCGATTGCGAGAGAAATGCTGCGCCTGGGCTCACGCGTGGGTGTCCGTCGTCGAATGATTTGGAACAGGCGGCCTGATTGGACTTGTAACGATGAAAAACAGGGAAAATCCACTGAATGCGGTTCGTGCAGAGACTGCCCGCGAAACAACGGCCGAATGACGGCTCTGGCAGGGCCAGAACGCGAGGCGTCAGGGGAGTTTGTCGGGAAATAGCACCGATATTCCCGGTGCTTGCGGGAGCCGTGTCAGATCAGAGCACAGTTACGGGGGTGCGTGGCGGTACTGTCGGTCTAAAGACAACTATTCTCCATTATTGGGAATAAGGCCAATGGCAAGCCCTGTGAAGCCGATTTCCGGCAAGCGTCATCGGTTTTCGGCTGAGGTCATTCGACATGCAGTGTGGCTGTATTTCCGGTTTACGCTGAGCCTGCGAGATGTCGAGGAACTCTTGGCGCAACGCGGTGCCAGAGTCCGTTGCGAGGCCATTCGATGTTGGACGTTGAAATTCGGTCGGCTGTTTACGCGCAATCTCAGACGGTCTCGACCAAAGCAGACGGGCCGATGGCATCTCGACGAAATGGTTGTGAAAATTGGCCGCAAGCGGATGTATCTCTGGCGACCTGTCGATGACGAAGGCGAGGTGCTGGACATATTAGTGCAGGAGAGACGCAACAAGGCGGCAGCGCTGAAGTTATTGCGAAATCTGCTCAAGAATACTGGTGTCCACGCAGGGACTATTATAACCGACAAACTAGCGGCGTACTGTGCCGCGGCTCGGGAGCTGGGGCTAACCGATCGCCATCAGCCTAGCGGGATGCGTGAAAACAACCGGGCTGAAAACTCTGATCTTCCCATCCGACGGCGAGAACGAAAGCAACAAAAATTCAAATCTAGAACCTCGGCACAGAGGTTCCTCGCCACCCACGCAGCCATCTACAACGTCTTTAATCTCAAGCCTCATTTGATCAATCGAGCCACCCTCCGCTGGTTCCAAACCGAAGCCCACCAGACGTGGGCAGCGGCAACTGCCGCTGCGTGATCGATGGATCGAAGTGAGCGTTCTTTGGGAAAGGGACGTTAACGTGACAAGACCATCCGAAGTGCTATTGCAAATCCCTCGGTTTGATAAATGGTGTTGCTCGTCAAACCCTAACATACCTCCGTTATTGGGAATAAGGCCAATCGGGAGACCCACACACTCCGTAGCTTCCGAACCGAAGCGCGCTAATCGGGGGCTGCATTACCCTACGCTGCTCGATCAAAGGCTGGAATTGGGCGTTTTTGGCGAAGGAATGCTAGCGTGACAAGGCCGCTCCAGTAATTTCCAGAGAGCCAATCGACTATATTATTGACCTATAATACAATAAGCCTTGAAGTTAGGGGCGGGCGGGCCTAACATATCTCCAAGATTTGCCGCAGCGCTTTTGAGGCCGCATTTGTCGATACGATCATCAACTCAACATGATTAGTGGTATCCATCATATCGGTGTAAAGGTTGGTGGTGAGGCTGGTGCGGCTTGGTTGCGGCACGTGTGCTCAGAGGCGCAGGCTGGATGGTTGACCGGGCCGAATGTCCATTTGAAGCTCGAAGTTACACCGACATTGGCAAAGGCAACAAAACAGCCTCGGCCTGTTAATCAGCCCGGCATTGCCCATATCTGCCTGCAATCAAGAGATATTCAGGACGGTTTAGCTCGTGGCGTGGAGGCAGGTCTCACGCCAATTTCGCCTCCGGTGGATTTGGGAACCCCGTTTCGCTATCTCTATGCCCATACAGATGACGGGATTTTGTTGGAACTAGAAGGCGCACCTTTCGTAGAGGATACAGATCCTCGGTTTTGGATTGGGCATATAGCCTTCGTAGCGCGTGAAATTGAGCGCTTGGTTGCGTTTTACGCCGCCATGTTGGGGCTAAAGTCAGGGCCGGTTTCGCGCTTTCGTAACAATGCTCGCATCGATAGAGTGGCTGGGCTGACCGATGTTGACCTAAGCGCTATGTGGCTGTCGGGCCTAAACGTGGGCTTGGAGTTTTGGCAGTATCACAATCCTGTCCCGCCCAATGGTCTGCCTGAGCCGCGCACCAGGTTTGAGCATGTTTGTTTTGAAACCACCGATTTTCAGACCGACTGCGAAAATGCGCTGAGCCAGGGTGCAGTGCGTGACGGCCGCCAAGATTTTGGAATGACCGGTTGCGTGACCGCTAGGTTTCGTGACCCCGAAGGTAATCGCTTCATGCTTATTAGCTTTGCCGATGGCGATGACCCAAGGGCAGTTAAGAACCTGCCCCATCGTGATGTTTTGGCTAAAGTTAGCGCTCAGCTTTGATCGGCTAGAAGTTGGCGCTTTTCAGTGCGGCGCCATCAATACGAAGATTGGCTCCAGAGATATAGCGCGCAAGTGGCGAACACAGGAACGCGACAGGGTCTGCCACTTCTTCCGGTGTCGCGTGACGGCCCAATGCTGACAGGCGTGCCGCCGTTTCAAACATTTGTGGTGCCGCATTGCGGACCTGATCCCAAAATCCACCTTCAAACATGACCGGCCCCGGTGAAACGGCATTAACGCGGATACCAGACGGCCCGTGTTTGGCGGCCAATTGCCCTGTTAGCGAGATTACGCCTGCCTTCATGGCGCCATAGGCGTCTTCTCCCGGTGGCAATTGCGTAAGACCGGAGGCGATTGACGCAATAAACACCAAAGATGGGTCTTTGCCTTGCTTGAGATGCGGAATGGCTGCGTTGGCGATTCTCACATGCTGAAGAAGGTCGACTTCAAAGCTTTCTCGCCACGCATCCTCACCCCTTTGAGTAGGACGTGTCGAGACGTTACTAACCACGACATCAAGGCCACCCAAGTTCGACACCGCGGAGCCAAACCACGCGCCAAACGCGCTGGCATCACGCACATCTAGTGCCTTGCCATAGGCTCGAATCCCAAGGTCTGAAAAGCCTTTCTCTGCTTGCTCCACACCCGCTTGAGTGCGGGCACAAAACGCTAGATCACAGCCTTCACGGGCCAGTCGATGTGCAATAGCAAAGCCGATCCCCCGCGTGGCGCCTGTTACGATTGCCCGTTTTCCCTTGAGATTTAGGTCCATGATCGTGAGTCCTATCTGTTCTAGCGCGCGACCATGCCGCCATCGATGGGGAGTGAAACACCAGTGATATAGGAAGCCGCATCGCTGCTCAGCCAAACAGCAGCGGCAGCAACTTCGTGAGGTTCGCCGTAGCGGTTCATTGGTGAGTTAGCGGAAAATGAGGCCCGAACGGAATCGGGATCGTCGGGGGCCAATTCACGCTCAAGTTTGAACATCATTTCCGTGGCTGTTGGTGAAGGGCACACCGCGTTGACGCGGATATTGTGTGCAGCGAGCTCAACGGCTGCGGCTTTCGTCAGACCAATTACGGCATGTTTGCTGGCAGTGTAGGCATTGATGTTCCGCCCGCCTGTAAAGCCTACAATCGATGATGTGTTAACGATCGCCCCTTTGCCGCGCGGCTTCATTGCGCGACCCGCGTGTTGAATGCCCAAGAATACACCACGGACATTGACCGCAAGGACGCGGTCAAACTCTGCTTCGGGATATGACAGAATGGATCCGCGTGGGCCGGTGATTCCAGCATTGTTGAACAAAATATCGAGCCCACCGAACGCGCTAAACGCGAGGGCTACCGCGCTTTTCCAGTCATCCGCGTTAGAAACGTCTCCGCTTATGGTGGCTAATGCCTCGTGTTTTCGGCCCTTCGCCAAGGCTTCCAGCCCTTGATTATCACAATCAAACGCAACCACCTTGGTGCCGTGGCTAAGGAATTGATCGACTGCTGCAAGGCCAATTCCGTTTGCTGCCCCCGTAATGATGGCTATGCGATCTGTCAGCCCTAAACTTGGCTCTTTTGGATTTGGAGACACAAACTTCCTCAAGGCGATGCTTCTTATTATATACTTCGTCGATAACGAAAATCCATCTCTAGTCAAGGAACTATTGGGGCCATCAGCGGCTTTCAGACAAAAAATCTTTGATTAATTGGGTCGCGGAAGGAAGGTCCTCTCGGAAAGCGCAATGCCCGCCACCCGCTATCCGCTTTATCTCACAATTTGGGGCAAGTTCTGCGAGCCCCTTTAGAGACGACGGAGCGAACAAGGCGTCGGCATCGCCCCAAACCAGAATGCTTTGAGCAAGAATGGCGGGTGGGACATCGCGATGCCCGCTGAATTGACCCGAATAGTCAAACGCGGCGGCGCGATACCAATTAAGCATGGTTTCCCAAGCGCCATCGCGCTCCCATTCCGCTATTTGAAGGGCTATGTCGTTGTCGTTCAACCAGTTTTCGGCGAAGTCGCGACCAAAAAAAGCATCCCAGTGTTCGCTCGCGCTCTTTAAGGCAAAGACAGCGTGAGAGTTGGGCGAAGCAAACTTCGCAGCGTAGGCCGACGCGGCGCGCTGGTCTGGGTCCGTGTCGAGGGCGCGCTGGAAGCAAACAGGGTGGGGCGCGTTGAAAATCACCATCTTTCGGACCCGAGCCCGATGGCGGCTGCCAAAATGCCATGCGACAAGACCGCCCCAGTTGTGGGCGACAATGTCCACTTGCTTGAAACCAAAGGCGTCTATGAGGTTTGAGATATCGTCGGCCAACTGGTCGATCGTGTACGCACTTGGATCCTTAGGTCGGTCCGAACCTCCGAAGCCCCTTTGATCAGGCGCGATACACAGAAAATGGGTGCTCAGATTTGTCATCAAGGGCGCAAAAGCGCGCCAGTATTCGGGAAATCCATGCAGAAAAATCACCGGCGATCCCGCGCCGACCATTGCGACATTGAGGGTGACGGCCCCGCATTGGACGGGCTTAACGTCGAATGAGATGCTAGCATTGTTGACCTGCATCAGCTTGTATTGGAACATTCGTCAATTACCTGCAAGGCAGAAGGTTCACAAATCCTCCAAACGCCGCTACTCGAATAAACAGTAACGCAGTTTAATAAGGCCCAATCGTGATCCAACCTCAAAAAACCCGCCGCACACGTCTCGCTCCCGAGGAACGTAGCCAATTAATTCTTGATGCTGCTGCACAGATCGTGATTACGGAGGGCGTGAGCGCTGTCAGTATGGATCGGCTTGGGCGTGAAGCGGGGATCAGTAAGGCACTGGTCTATAACTACTTTCCCAACCGCAGTGAGTTGTTGCGTGCTTTATTGCTAAGGGAAGAACGCATTTACCAAGCGCAGCAATTAGTGGCTGCCGAGAACGCACCAGATGTTGAGACACTCATTCGCGTAACAACACGGGCGTATCTCGACCATGTCGCAGAAAAAGGCGTGCTGATTGAACGCTTGATGAATGAGCCCTCAATCGCAAAGGCAATGGGCGAGATGGAGCGCCAAGCGCGCGCGCGCACCGTGGAATATTTTGCAATCAAGCTTAAAGAGGGGCTCTCAATGCCAATTGAGCTTGCTCGCATGACGACGGAGCTTGGTATGGGCCTAACGGGGGCCGGAGGAGCCTATCTTGACCAAACGGGCTGCAACATCGACCTTCTTGAAGATATGATTGTCTCTATGTTGATGGCGAATTTTGCTGCCGTCGAAAAGAGTTACACAAAGTGGCGTCATGTCGAAACGGCAGGGATTAGCGCCAAGTAGTTGAGACAGATAAGCTAGACTGCATCCCTGTTGTCCGTGTCTCGACCAAGGGCTGTTGCGATCTGGGCGTGGCGGGCCCGGGTTATCCCGTAAAATCCAAGAATGACCAACGAGATGAGCGCGATGACTGAGGGAACAGGGCCCCAGATCCACACTAAGCGAGACTGAATCTCCGCTGGAAGAACCACGGATGCCGCATGACCGGCCATGTTCGGAAATTGGATCAAATCGAGCGCCACGCCCGCAACCATGACACCAAGACCCGTCGCGGCTTTGTTGGCAAAGCCGAGCCCTGCAAAATAAAGACCCTCGCGCCGACGACCAAACAGATGCTCGTGCTCGTCTGCGGCGTCGGCCATCATCGAAGGGTAAGCGACCGCTATGAAGCCAAACCCGATCCCGGCCACCCCTGAGTTGAACTGCATTGGAAGGAGCGCTGCATCTCCCAGCGGGAGATAAATTCCAACTAACATCGATCCTTGAAGCACCAGCCAATTCGCGATCAACAGCAAGAAGCCGAAAATGACGACAAACTTCTTCTCGATGTTTCTTTGCAATACAGGCGCGGAAACCACACCAAGAAGAATACCAGCCAGAAAGGCGTAACTTATGAATTGGATACTTTCGCTCTTGATTTGCCAGACATAGACGAAAGCGTGGCTGTTTAGGCTCGCATTGACCCCGGCGGCCACATAAATGATCACAGCGGAGAGAAATAGCACCCGAAATGAGCGATTGCTAAAGATCTCTTTCACCTCACCGGGCAGCCTTCGGATCATTAATCCAGACACTTGGGCCGGTTGTGGCAAAGAGGCGGCATAAGTACGAATGCCTAGGCAACATACGGTGAGGCAGACGAAAATCACCAACGCAATTGTCCATCCGAAACTAGGGTAGCCCTCAGGCTTTTGCAGCCCTCCATCCGCGAAGAAGATCGAGTAGCCAATCGCTGTCACCACCACACCAGAACAGATGCCTGTAAAGGCTCTGTAGACAACAACGCTGGTCCGTTCGGCATAGTCGGTCGTAAGTTCAGCGCCCAAAGCGATGTACGGCACGTTGAAGAGCGAAATGAAACTACGAACGGCCACCGACGTCACGGCGAGCCAAACGAAAAGGGCAATCTGCCCGAGGCCAGTCGGGGGCGAAAACAGCAAGCCTAGTGAAATTGCGATCAATGGAACGGAGAGCGCCATCAGAGGAAGGCGACGACCATACTTGGATTTCAGATTATCCGACCACGATCCGATCACAGGATCCACGGCGGCGTCGGCCGCTAAACCAACTGCTAGCGCAGCGCCCACGAGAGTGCCGGACAACCCAAGCACAGCGGTGTAATAGAAAAAGATAAAGGCAACCGCTGCGTCGAAGCCGCCATTCTGACCCGCTTGGCCCAAGCCGTAGGCGATCTTCAACGGGATCGTTAACTTTGGCTTCTGTGGGGCCACCTGTGACGGTAAATCGTGCTCAATAGTTGCCAAGCGACATCTCCCACTCATTCATGAATGTGGCGTGCAGGTAAGAAAGTTCCGGACTTCAGATACAAAGGCTTGGAAGTTCTCGCGACGAATGTTGTGCCCCGCGCCTGTGATGGCGGTGGCTTTGATTTTGGGGTTTAACGCCATGGCCTCATTGGCGATTTCGTCGGTGACAATTCCGCCAAGCTTAGGCTCCCCATAAATGAGCAGGGTAGGGCACTTAATTGCCGCCACGGTCGATCGCCATGGAGGAAAGCTGAGGGGCATTGCTTCGGGATCGACCTGTCGCTTTCCCAAGGTCCAAGCCGGAAACTCATCCATGTGCCAGCTGGGGGATAGTTTCATTCCCATTTCGGTAATTTCGGCATCAGTGATGGTCTGAAACTCAGCGACTTGTTGTCGAAATTTTTCGCGCCGCTTTGAGCGAAGTGCTGCTTCCGTTTCCGGCACAAAAGGAGGGTCTTCAAGGATCACTTTAGCGGCGAGTTGAGGACATTCAGCAGCCAACAAAGCAGCAGCGATCGCGCCGACGGAATGACCCATGACGAATGGAAAGTGCAGCTCAAGTTCCTGTATTGCCTCGACAATATCTCGGCCTTGGTAGTTGTCATCGTCTGTTGGTATACGCGAACTGTCGCCGTGGCCGCGAGCATCGAGCATCACGATATCGAAGTCTGCTTCCAGCTCTCTAGCAAGCCTACTCCAGCACAAACCATTGTCGGTTAGACCGTGGGACAAGACGAGCGGAGGCTTTGTTCCGCCGGTGCGGTGGTAGGCAAGCTGCCCACCAGAAACCTTGATCATTCCCGATTGCCAAGCATTGCTGCCGCTGTATGTGGTTGACCCGCTCACCATGCGTAGGCCTCCGGTGCCGGGCCGCACGGCGGAAAAATCTCATCAAGTGTTGCGAGAGTTTGTGCGTCCAACGTCATGGACGGGACGTGAGAAACTGAAGAAAGTTGCGCTTTGTTCCGCGGTCCTACGATAGTTGCGGCAATACCGGGCTGGTGAAGGGTCCACGAGAGAGCAACCGCACTGGGTGCCTCGCCAAGTTCATCGCAGAGCTTCTTGAAGCGGTCGAGTTGATCGCCACGCGCCACCCTTGCCGCGCGAATGGATGCGGAATTACGTCTGCCTTCTTCGTCGTTGGTTTCGATAGCCAAGAGGCCGCCTGCTAAAGGACTCCATGTTATGATACCCAGTCCATAGTGTTGGGCCGCGGGGATGACTTCAAGCTCGGCACGCCGTTCGATCAGGTTATAAAGGCTTTGCTCTGCGACCAAGCCCAAGCTTTGACGGGCTGAAGCCTTTTCGTTCATTTGGGCGATTTTCCAGCCTGGAAAGTTACTCGAACCGAGGTAGGTGATTTTGCCCTGGGAAACTAAGCGATCGGCGGCCTGCCAAATCTCCTCGGGGGGCGCCGATCTGTCGATGTGATGGAATTGGTAAAGATCTATGTGATCGACCTGCAAACGCTTTAGGCTTGCATCACAGGCCATTTGAATATGCCGCGCTGACAGGCCACGGTCGTTGATGTCGTTCGACATCGGTTCGTGAACTTTGGTAGCGAGCACTAAGGTTTCCCGGCGCCCTTTGTTGGCCGCTAGCCAGTTGCCGAGAATGGTTTCAGTTGCCCCTACGCCAAGATGCCCGCCATATTGATTAGCGGTGTCGATGAAGTTGATGCCGATCTCGACGGCTAAATCCAGAATGGCGTGGCTCTCGGTATCTGTCGTGCGCGGGCCAAAGTTCATCGTACCCAAACAAAGTTCGCTTACCCGAAGGGCTGTATTGCCGAGCCTGCGATACTTCACAGCCCCACCGCCAAATCATGTGTCACAAAGCCCAAAGAGTTGCCCCTGTCTTTAATGGCTCGCTGGAGTCCGCGACGCAAAAACGCGAAAGAAATTGGGCTCTCTCAGACAGCTGCTTGTGATCGGCGTAGGCGATGCCCGGAACCATCGGCTCACGAAACCAAGGGGCATAGAATTCGAGATTTGGAATGGCGCGCATTTTGTCGGAGATGTTGGGTGTGCCGCCGTGCCAAGCACGAACGTCCCGGATCATGATGGCTCCGGCGGGCGCGGGGCAGACTGTGCTCAACCGCATCCATTCTGGCTCGTCGTCGAGCGTTGGTATCGGCACGCGAGAATGCTGCGTTCCTGGGATTTGGCGTGTTGGCCCATTGAGCGGCGTAACGTCCTGTGGAAGGAAATTTACGCAAACATACGGGCATGGAAGGTCCCGGATGGTCAATTGCCCGCGTGGATCATGAAAGGAACTAAAGCGCGACTGGGTAGCATTAACCCAATCGCTAACGTCGGAGTGAAGCGGCTGGTAACTGGTCGCGCCCGACAAACAAAAATCGCCGCTGGCCGAACGAAGCGAGTAATCTCTTGAACCGAAAATCGCTGAAACGAGCTCGTCTACAGCCGCGATTTCAAGCAGCATTTGCCATTCAGGACGGTGCAACTGGCTGCGGGTTAGGCTCGACCCACCGAAAGAATAACGGTGCGAACCTCTGTTGCCATTACGCGCCTGATCCAACGCAATGATTTCGCCGGCGACTTCCTTGCAGCCATTAGCCAGAAATTGAGTCTGTTCGTCGTTCAGTATGTCAGCAACTACGACAAAGCCATCGCGCCTGAACAGCTCAACTGCTCGTGCGGTATCCTTTGGCCGAAGGATTTCAAGCCCCTTAATCCCGTTATTGGTCTCAAGAAATGCGCGCACAGCATTCATTTCGGAGGAATCAATCGCAGTCCTCGCCATGGCTTCTTGAAGTGCTGAATAAGCCATCATCGCTTGCCCAATCCTCGCCTTTTCAGATGCATTGTTTTGCAGAGAGGCACACAATCTCGGTGGTTGCTAGGTCTAGAGAGGCACACGACGAAATCTAGCGGCTTCCGTTCAAAATCTTTCATTTTTTTGAACTGCCAGACATCGCCAAACAGGCCGTTCAAGCTTTGGGTCTCTAAATGCACGCAGGTTTGGAAATTGACGCTTTAGACCCACAGGTTGTCCGAGCCTTGCGTCCACGGCCGCACCGAGCAGTAAGCAGCTTGTGACAACCCGTTTCGTTTTGCCTTATCTGGAGCCAAGAATTTCACGCCAAACGTAGCGAGCGAGACGAACTGGAGCGTGCCCTTTTGCCTAGTTAGGCACGCTCCAATAAGCTCGCGAACAAACCCAATTTCGCCTGATCCGGTGCTAGAACTTCTTTTCCAAGATCACACCGTACGTCCGAGGCTCTAGGAGGCGAACGTTGCGATAGCGACCGACTAACGCATCTTCGATGATGATGTTGGTGATGTTGTCCTCATCGCTGATATTCTTGACGAATGCGCGGATCGAGAAGCCCTGTGCGCGATTATCAAGGCGTGCTTGCAGGTCCACGACGCCCCATGCAGCGATCCGGTCGGTTGGGCTATTGTACTCGCGCGCGAAGTACTTGTCTTGCCAAACGGCATCAACGCGGAAGGTTGCAGTCCAGTTAGGCATGAACTCGCCAGTAGTATACTGACCACCGACCTTGATCTTAGATTTGGGAGAGTGTGGCAATTCATTGCCCGCTAGGTTTACAGCGACCGTTGGCGTCGTTGCGGTTAGGCTTTGGGCTGGGTTCGCAGCATCTTCCGACAAGAAGTTCGCTATCTCGGTCTTGAGATAAGAGAGGTTCATGTCGAACAGCCAGTTACGATTGGGCGCGTAAAGGAACTCGCCTTCAAGGCCCCAAATGTCAGCATCGGCGTTGCGGGTAACGACACCGCCATTGATGCGCTGCCCAAGCTGAAGGCCAGTGTATTGATAGACAAAGCCTGTAAGGTTTGCCTGCAATCGACCGTCCGCTAGCGTATTCTTGGCACCGATTTCATAGGCGATGACTTCCTCGGGTCCGTAGGTTGGCACTGAATTGGAATTGTTAAGCCCGCCGCCTTTGTAGCCCGTTGAATATGAGCCATAGATTAGGGTTTGATCGGTAAAGCTCAGATCCGGTGTCCAGTCTAACGCCACTTTGCCTGTGGCTTTTGAGCCAGCGAAGCTTGACGCAATCCACGGCCCTACCGGTGCCAAGACAATCGAGCGCGACTCGCCCGAGCGTTTTTCCTCGGTCTGCCTTGCGCCCAATGTTAGACGAAGGTTCTCAGACAGCGTGAAATACGCTTCGCCGAAAACTGCATCCGTGCTGTTTCGGCCATTGCGAGACAGCGCCGACACGCGCCACGATTCTTCAGGCCGCCCGTTCGCTTTCTGGAACAACTCGATCGATGGGTGCCAAGTTTCGAAACCGCCTGAACTTTTCCCATCAAGCGTGAACAGTCCAACCAAGAAGTTAAATCGGCCTTCGAAGCTGCTCGCCAAACGAATTTCACCCGTTTTGGTTTCAGTGCGGGATGTAAAGCTGTCGGTCGTAATCAACTGGTCAGTAGTCACTACCCGACCACGAGCCGCCGTATAGGTGATCGGACGCGTAAAGCGGAAAGGAAGGGCTGCATTGTCCCAGTCGGTATTCTGCTCTGTGCTGCCTTTTGACCACGCAACGACACCAGACAGCGTGAAGTCACCAAAGCGGTGGTCCACGTTTAGTGTCGCAAAGTCCTGTTCAAGTTTGTAATCGGGATCGGTGTCCGCGTTTACAGCGCGCAAGTCCCTTGGGTTCGGCGCGCCCGCATAAATGTTCCCACCTGCTGGAAACGGTGTGAAGATACGAGACAGAGTTTGCAAAATCGTCGTGTTGGCGTCGGGTGAATCAAAGCCAAGTTCGCGAGGATCGCACCCTAAAACCGGATGGGCTTTGCAGAGGCGTTTGCCTTCGCGGGCACGTGTTGAGTCTTCGTCATAAGTGCCGAGAATGAGCGTAACATCGGTGTTTTCGCCAAGGCTCAACGTGCTCGTCCAACGTAGGGCCCATTGGCTACGGCCATCAATGTCGTTTCCGGTGCCCTCATTCCGAGTGTAGCCCTCACGGTTTAGAGCGTACCCCGCGAGTCGCGTGGCGAAGTTTGGCCCAAGCGGAACGTTGATCGCCCCACCGACCCGGACCCCGCCATAGTTTCCAAGCTGAACACTGGCTTCGCCACCCCAATCGGCCTTCGGCATTTGAGTAATGACGTTGATCGCACCGCCAGTTGTGTTGCGGCCATACAGTGTTCCTTGCGGGCCACGTAGCACTTCGAGGCGTGCGAGATCAAAGAATTCGTTCTGGGGAAGATAGCCGATTGCAGCACCATTGACGAAGGACTGAACGCCCAGATCAGAAGAACCTAAGGCATTGGTTCCAATACCACGGAGCGTGAAGCGATCATTGCCCGTCAAAACCGCGTTTGGGATTGAAAACTGAATGTCGGTTGCGTCTTCAATCTGCGCTCGCTGCAAAGTGGCAGCGGAAAACACAGACAAGGCGATAGGCACATCTTGCGCGGCTTGCTCGCGCTTCTGAGCAACGACGATTACGGTCTCAATTGCTGGCGTTTCCTGATTAGGAGCTGCACTTTGCGCCAAAGCTGGAGTGGCAAACGCCATCCCCAAGGCCGTGCTCAAAACCATGAGTGATGGTGCGATTGCCCGAGTTTTCTGGTGTCTCATTGTTCCTGCCCCTTAATGCGCAATGCGCTTATAATAGTATTAGTCAATAAGATAATCGCACAAAAAGCGCGTCGTCAAGCGTTATTATGTGAACCGTCAACAAAGGATTGGGGCCCAAGGCGAGGCGTTGTGCAGACAGCAGGGCGCAGACTTTTTGAATGTCGCAACTGGTTACGCTCACACCGCTTTGAAACAACCAACTTGAGCAAGGGCGAGAAGCGCCTACGTTATTGAAAAGCATTTGGGAGTTAGAGGAGAAAAATCCGCAAACACAGACTAGCGATGCCGTTGTAGCCATTTTGTTGCGACGCGATTTAACGCCGCTCCCAAAAAGGTGCTGTCAGTCTAACTCTAACTTCTCTCCGCTATTGGGAATAAGGCCAATGGCAAGCCCTGTGAAGCCGATTTCCGGCAAGCGTCATCGGTTTTCGGCTGAGGTCATTCGACATGCAGTGTGGCTGTATTTCCGGTTTACGCTGAGCCTGCGAGATGTCGAGGAACTCTTGGCGCAACGCGGTGCCAGAGTCCGTTGCGAGGCCATTCGATGTTGGACGTTGAAATTCGGTCGGCTGTTTACGCGCAATCTCAGACGGTCTCGACCAAAGCAGACGGGCCGATGGCATCTCGACGAAATGGTTGTGAAAATTGGCCGCAAGCGGATGTATCTCTGGCGAGCGGTCGATGACGAAGCTGAGGTGCTGGACATGCTCGTCCAAGAGAGGCGCAAAAAGACGGCAGCGCTAAAGTTGTTGCGGAAATTATTGAGGAACCAGAGCATCCGTCCAGAGGCGATCATTACCGACACACTCGCGTCGTACCGTGCCGCGGCTCGGGAGCTAGGGCTAACTGATCGCCATCAGCTAGGTGGGATGCGTGAAAAAAGCCGGGCTGAAAACTCTCATCTTCCCATCCGACGGCGAGAACGAAAGCAAAAAAATTCATACCTAGAACCTCGGCACAAAGGTTCCTCGCCACCCACGCAGCCATCTACAACGTATTCAAACATCATCCCCATCTCATTAATCGAGCCACCCTCCGCTTCCGAACCGAAGCCCACCAGAGTTGGTCAGCGGCAAGCGCTGCTGCGTGATCGATGTGCCCAAGTGGCCGTTCTTTGGGCAGAGGTCGTTATCGTGACAAGACCGTCAGGTACGCGGCGGACGGACCTGGGTACTGACCCCGAACGTACCGGCAGCACTGCGCAAGGCATGCCATGATCCAGTGCTGATCCGGGGCTTACGCAAGGCCCACCAAATTGCGGCGAGCTTGGGTTGGCGGGCCAGGGTGCTGTCAGTCCAACGACAACGCGTCTCCGATTTCGCGCACTTGACCCAACCCGAGGGGAGGGGTCAGGCCATAACTGAGCGCCACTCGGCCAGGGCAGCGGAGCGTCGTTCGCGGTAAAGGTCTCGGCAGATGAGGTGGCGTTCCTGGTTAAAGTGGTTGTGGAGCGTGCCGTGGACGGCGGCGAATTTCTGGAGCGTTTTCATCTGACGAAATCGCTCCATGGCCCGCTCCCGTCGTCGGAACGGTTGATGTGAGTTTTCAGCCCGGTTGTTCATCCAGCGTCCGATTTCCTCGCGGTTCGAGTTGTCGATTTCCTTGAATGCAGCGCTGTAAGACCGCAAGCCGTCTGTCACCACCGCTCGTGGCTTGCCGCATCGTTTCATCGCTTTCTTGATGAATTTCAGGGCGGCAGCCTTGTCGCGCGTCTTGGTGACGTAGGATTCAAGCACCTCGCCCTCGTGGTCGACCGCTCGCCAGAGGTAGTGCATGGACCCGTTCATCTTCACGTAGACCTCGTCGAGGTGCCAGGGCCACTGGGTGTGGTGGCGCAACGTGGCAACCCGCTTCCGCTTGATCTCGCCAGCAAACATCGGCCCGAACCGGTTCCACCAGCGCAGCATGGTCTCGTTGCATATGTCGGTGCCCCCGCTCGAACAACATGTCCTCCACGTTCCGAAGGCCCAGTGGGTACTGCACGTACGTCATCACGACGAGGCCGATAACTTCGGGCGAGGAATCAAAGGATTGAAAAGGGTCTTTGGAATTGTTCTGGCGGGGCATTCCCGACGCCTAAACCTAGCGCGTTACCCGCGGGTGCATTTGGGCTGACAGTGCGCGAACACAAGATTTCTCGCCTAATTTCCAGCCCGCTGGTCATTGTGTTTTCTTGCTCAGGGCATTCTTCATTTTCCTGATGGCTTTCTGTCTTTCTCGCCATGTTTCCAGATCAAAGCTGGGATCACGGCGGGTTTTTTCGTCGGGGATGACGTCCTCGACCGTATTTGCGATCCGCTGTTCAGAGGCGATCCAACTGTCGAGGGAATGCTGTGATTCCGCCCACGACTTGCGCTTCTTCAATTTCTGATACTCCGCGATTTCCTCAAGCGCGCCCTTCTTTCGTTCGAGGAGCTTATCCCATTTCAACTTTTCGTCGGGCGTTCTGGGGCCATTATAGGTGACCTGCGCGGTGCGGACATTGACCCGTATCTCGTGAGGGTGTGGGACAGGTTCCGGGCGGGGTTCGCCACTGGCGTCGCAGGCTTTGAAAGCTTCCTCCCAGCTGTCCTTATAATCAACAGCGGCTTGAAACAGCGCGACACGATCATCAAGGGTTTTGTCTTGTACACTTTTGACCATGCCGGCCAACGCGATTTGGGCCCGAAAGCTGCCCTTGACTGCTGCCACCCCGAGGCTTCGGATCACGGCCTGAATAAGAGGAAGCTCCACCAATTGGTCGTTCTCGCGGACCTGAATGGGCCGCACCGCTTCCAGCAGCACAAGATCGCTGAGGTGGTGGCTCAGCACAGGGTCAATCGGCGCTGTAGGCCGACGCTTTTTCGGGGGACGGCCCTTTGGATTGCCCGATCGACCTTTCTTGAACCGGTGTTCGACAGGTGGTTTGGCGTATCCCACTAGAGCCGTACCGGGCGTAGTGCTTGTCGGTGGGTTTTTGTCCGGCGCGTCGCTCATGGCGCCAACTCTCCATTGCGTTGTGTTGCGACATCATCGAACAGTGCGCCGTTGTCCTGCAGTACCGCGCGCTTTCCCGTCAGCGCCTCGAACCGACGAATGATCACGTCGCAATAGTGTGGATCGAACTCGATCAGGCGGGCCAATCGCCCACAAGTCTCGGCAGCGATCAACGTGGTACCTGAGCCCCCAAAGCCATCCAGAACGATAGCCCCGCGTTTGGAGCAATCGCGGATGGCGTCGGCCACCATGGAGGTTGGCTTCACCGTCGGGTGCATGGCGAGCTCTTCGGCTCGATTGGTGCCCATAGAGCTGATGCCGGCATAGTCCCAGACATTGGTGCGGTAACGACCGGTCTCGCCAAGCCCGAAGGTGTTGGTGTGGGGTGCGGTTCCAACCTTGTAGACGAACACCAGCTCATGCTTCGAGCGGTAGAACGTCCCCATGCCGCCATTGGTCTTGTTCCAAACGCACAGGTTTTTAAGTTCGGAGAACACGTGAGAGCCTGCGTTCAGGAGTTCGCCCATGTGCCGCCAGTCCATGCAGACAAAGGCGATTGCGCCCTCCTTGCAGGCCGCAGCCATCGGTTTGAGAGCGTCAGTAAGGAAACCCGTAAAGGCATCCTGGCTCATCTCGCCCACACCCATGGCGAACTCGCGGTGCCGGATGCGCCCCGACCCGCAGACATGGCCATCGATGGGTACATTATAGGGCGGGTCTGTGAACACCAGATCCACCCGCTCGCTGCCGAGCAGCCGGTGGTAGTCGTTCGGATCGCGTGCGTCCCCGCAAATCAGAAGGTGGCGACCAAGCACCCACACATCGCCCCGCCGTGACACCGCTTCGGCAGTCATGGGCGGGATGATATCCTCGACGCCGCACGGAGAGCCGGGATCGCGCTCGCGGGCTTCGTCTAAGCTAAAATCGACCTCAGCGAGCGAGAAGCCCGTCAAAGTGACATCAAAGTCCAAGTCGATCAGGGCCTGTAGCTCGATGGCCAAGATGTCGTGGTCCCAACCGGCGTTTAGGGCCAACTTGTTGTCGGCCAGCACATAGGCTCGGCGCTCATCTGCAGTGAGATGGGAGAGCCTCAAGGTCGGCACGGTCGCCATGCCGAGGAGTTTGGCTGCTTCAACCCGACCATGACCCGCGATGATCTCGCCATCGTCGCTGACCAGAACGGGGTTGGTGAACCCAAACCGTTCAATGCTGTTGGCAATTTGGCGCACCTGCTTGCGAGAATGGGTGCGGGCGTTCCGAGCGTATGGCCGGAGCTCTGATGGCGCGCGTGCCTCGAGGGCCCGTGGGATGACTGGGTCGGTCATGATCCGAACATAGCACGAACGTCGATGGAGTCCACCGAGACGGGCAAAGGCGACCTTGGTGATGACGGGGCTGTTTTGCACTGGACTGTTGCACAGAACGGAGCATCAGTGTCTGCGCGCTCGGCCAAGCCGGGCCTGCCTCAGTGGGGGCAGAAGGTGCCCCTCAGAGGGGCTTCGATGACCACAAAAACTAGCACCACCACGAATACCACAACCACCGCAACCCAAAAAACGAGCTGTGGCATCGACATAGATTGTGCGACGCTTGGCACCTTTGGGCTGGAAGCGCTGAGGAGACTATGGCGTGAGCGCTATGGTGACCCGCCAGCGATCCGTTCGCCTGAGATCCTTGCCTTGATGCTCGCCTGGCGCATTCAAGCGGGGCGAGAGGGCGGGTTAGAGACCGACCTGCGCCGCGCACTTCGCCGACCGGTCAGTGCACCCGGCCCGAGCACGCTCACCCCGGGCACGCGGCTGACCCGGGAGTGGCAAGGCGTGGCCCACGAGGTGGTCGTTGAGGAAGGCAGTCGCTTCCGCCACCTGGGCAGGCTCTACAAGAGCCTCTCTGAGGTCGCCCGCACCATCACCGGCTCGCGCTGGAATGGACCACGCTTCTTCGGCCTAAGGGTCGAGGCGAAGGCCCCATGAATAGCCGCCCGATCATTCGCTGCGCCATCTATACCCGCAAATCGAGCGAGGAGGGGCTTGATCAAGCGTTCAACAGCCTTCACGCGCAGCGCGAGGCGTGCGAGGCCTTTGTGTGTAGTCAGGCGAGCGAAGGCTGGACGGTACTGCCCACGATCTATGATGACGGCGGGTATTCCGGCGGCACCATCGAGCGGCCTGCGTTAAAGCGCCTGCTGGCCGACATCGATGCGGGCCGGGTCAACACCATCGTGGTCTATAAGATCGATCGGCTAACCCGGTCGCTGGCGGATTTTGCGCGCATCGTCGACCGGCTCGACAAGGCACAGGCGTCGTTCGTTTCGGTAACACAGTCGTTCAACACCACCACCTCTATGGGCCGACTGACACTGAATGTCCTTCTGTCATTTGCCCAGTTCGAGCGCGAGGTTACGGGCGAGCGCATTCGCGACAAGATCGCCGCCTCCAAAGCCAAGGGAATGTGGATGGGCGGCTTGCCACCATTGGGGTACGATCCGCCAACAGATCGCGCAACCCGAAGCTTGGTGCGCAACGAGACGGAAGCTGAACAGGTCCAGACTATCTTCGACCTGTACCTGAAGCTGGGATCGGTCTCTACACTCGAGGCCCGTCTCGCTAAGGACGGCATGCGTTCAAAGGTCTGGGTCAGCGCAAAGGGGACACGTTCGGGCGGTGTTGCCTTGAGCCGTGGTGCTCTGTTCCACATGCTGCGCAACCGCGTCTATCTCGGGGAGATCGTCCATGGTGAGAAAAGCGTCGCGGGTTGCCACCCCCCCATCGTCGCGGCCGATCTCTTCGCGGCGGTTCAGATCCAGCTTTCTGCCAATACGCGCGCGCGTAAGGAGCGACCTCGTCGAGCAGCAAAGCTCGCGCTGACGGGGTTAGTGTACGACGCCGATGGCCATCCGATGAGCCCGTCCTTTGGGTATGGGCGGGGCGGGCGGGTCTATCGCTACTACGTCTCAGCCCCCTTGCAGCAAGGCCGCGCGGTCGAAAAGCGCGAAGGCGTGCTGCGCCGGGTATCAGCCGATGCTCTGGAGGAGGCGGTGCGGACACAGCTAGCAAGCCTGCTACCCAACGAAACGTCGACTGGAGCCGATCGCTCCATCGCTGACCTTCTGACGCCGGTGCGCCGCGTGGATGTCTTGCCTGAGGAACTGCGCATTGCGTTTGAGGGCAGGGCGTTGCCGCGGGACGTCCGCGAGCGGCTCTCCGTTTGCGATACTCATCCTGAACGCAGAGTGCTGGTGGCAGCTGTGCGGTGTCAGGTCCGCGGCGGACGGACTTGGGTATTGACCCCGACCGCGCCAGCAGAGTTGCGCAAGGCACGCCGTGATCCAGTACTGATCCGGGGCTTACGCAAGGCCCACCAAATCGCAGCTACTCTTGGCTGGCGTGCGCGCGATGGGGCGTTCACCGGATTGGCCACACCGCCAAGTGGTGCCTATGAACGAAGGCTCTGGCCATTGGTGTTCCTCGCCCCTGACATTCAGCGGGCGATCCTAGAGGGCCGTCAGCCGCCAGCCCTCACTCTTGACCATTTGATGAAGCTGCGCCTTGCCACTGACTGGGCCGCGCAGCGCCGGCAGTTGGGCTTTGAACGATAAACATCTCAATTACTTCCAATACAAATCGCTGTATTGCGTGAATCAGAAGCCTGTTCACAGAAGAGTCGATCCCTGTAATGCTGAGATAATGTTCCCTGTTAATTATGCGACTAATGTCCGATCCATACGCACTACTATCATAATATCATTGATGTTTATTGGATCCTCGGCTTCCAAGTACCAAAATCAACCGATCAAAAAAAGTCCATAATCCCTGTAACGATGAAAAACAGGGAAACTCCACTGAATGCGGTTCGTGCAGAGACTGCCCGCGAAACAACGGCCGAATGACGGCTCTGGCAGGGCCAGAACGCGAGGCGTCAGGGGAGTTTGTCGGGAAATAGCACCGATATTCCCGGTGCTTGCGGGAGCCGTGTCAGATCAGAGCACAGTTACGGGGGTGCGTGGCGGAAGAGGTGGGATTCGAACCCACGGTAGACTTTCACCTACGGCGGTTTTCAAGACCGCTGCCTTAAACCACTCGGCCACCCTTCCGGGGTGCTCGTGCTTGCACGAAGGGGCGCGGGATAGAGCACCCCGCGCGCATTCGCAATAGTGCGTAGCAGGTTAGCTAAAGGCGAGCCCTTCAAACTTTCCTGCTTGGCGCCATTGATCGATATATTTGAAATAAGCAGGCGCTCCCGCAGGATAGCCAACGAAGTAAGCTGCCGCAGGGCCGGGGTCTTTGCCCTCATTATTGTAATAGCCGGGGGTGCAGTCTGGTGAGCCAATCATGCGACCGGGGCCACTGAGCAACAGTTTCACCCACGCGTCTTGCGCTTCTTGTGTTACGTCGACTGTTGTGTACCCGTTGTCGCGCGCATGCTTGACGATGGCCGATATAGTGCGTGCCGAATCCGTCAGGTTGTGCGGTACATTGGAAATGAGGTTAGCACCTTGGGTTGGCTGAACGAAGAAGGCGTTTGGAAAACCATGGACATGGATTCCGTGTAGTGATCGCATCCCTTCGGCCCAATTCTCCGAGAGCTTCTTACCGTTTTGTCCCGTGAGGTCGAACCCGGTTCGACGCGTCATTTCTGTGCCGACTTCAAAGCCTGATGCATAGATAATGCAATCGACCTCATATTCTTTACCGGCGACGACAAAGCCCTTCTCTGTTATCCGCTCGACGCCTTTGCCATCAGTGTCGATAAGATGGGTGCTTGGTTCATTGAAGGCTTGCAGGTAGCTGTCGTGGAAGCAGGGGCGCTTACACAGTTGACGATACCACGCCTTGAGCTTGTCCGCGGTTTCTTGATCCTTGACGATCTGATTGGTTCGCGCCCGGATCTCCTCCATCTTCTCAAAGTCGGAATCCTCGTAGGCGGCAAGCATCCCAGCTGGATTCATTTGCTCCGGCGGTAGGGTCATAATGCGCGCCCGGATCCGGCGCGAAAGGTCCGTCCAGCCATCCATAACGAGATCTTCAACAGCATGGCCGAGTGTCTGGTTTTGCGTAAAGTTTTCAAGCCAACGCAATTGCCAACCCGGTGTAGCGATTGTTTTGAACCATTCCGGGTCAATGGGGGCGTTTGCGCGAACATCAACGGAGGAAGGGGTGCGTTGCACGACATAGAGGGTGCCGCATGCGCGGGCGAGGTGGGGCACGCATTGGACAGCGGTCGCCCCAGTGCCGATGATTGCTACGCGCTTATCCGCGAGTTTTTCCATCAGCGCGCCTTTGGTGTCTCCGCCCGTATAGGCATAATCCCAGCGGCTGGTGTGGAATGCATGGCCCTTAAAGGTTTCGATGCCCGGGATACCGGGTAGCTTTGGCATGTGGAGCGGTCCGGTACCCAGCCCGAGAAAGCTGGCCGTAAAGGCGTCGCCGCGATTGGTTTTGATGAGCCAGTGCTTAGCCTCATCGTCCCATGTCAGGCTCTCGACTTGGGTATGGAACAGTGCGTTTTCGTACAGCCCATATTGGTTGCCGATGCGCTGGCATTGCTCAAGCAACTCTGGCGCATGGGCGTATTTTTCACTTGGCATGTGGCCGGTTTCTTCCAGCATCGGCATGTAAATGAGGGATGCGGTATCACACTGCGCACCGGGATAGCGGTTCCAATACCAGGTGCCGCCAAAATCTCCGGCTTTTTCGATGATGCGGACATCCGTGATGCCTGCCTCAACGAGGCGCGCGCCTGTGCACAGCCCGGCAAAACCGCCGCCAATGAAGGCGAATGTGACGTGATCGGTTTTTGGCGCGCGGTCGACAATTGGCATGTAAGGGTCTGCCAATTGATCGGCGAACTGGCCCTTAAACTCACGATACTGCTCGTTGCCATCATCGCGCAGACGCTTGTCGCGCTCGGCGCGATATTTTGTGAGCAAGGCCTCTTTGTCAATTTTTTGTGCGGCTGCGGACTGAGACATCGCGAATCCTCTCCATGCACGTCACGTGCTAGCGCGCTTGGTTTCTTCGAAGCGCCGTAGTTTTCCGATATTTGAACGCGCATTCAATCATCCGTCGAGAGCGCCCTTAGGTAAGGTCGATAAAAATTCGCACTGCCAATTAAGGGACCATCAAGCTTAGCACTTAACGGCGATTTCAGAGCGCGCGGGGTATGAAAAGGTCGACGTCGGATAAACCGATGCGGTGGTGGCTGTCGGGGTGACGCAAAGCGGCACCTTAGGAGAAGACCAGAATGGTGTTGACGAATTTGGCGCGCTCTGGCGCGCGGCGAGCGCGAGCAATCGCGGTCGCAGGTTTAGTGTGTCTTCCAGCCGCCGCGTGCGCGACAGTGGATGGGTTCAAAGGCGAGGAGCCGAGCGCGGCTTCGGTATATTCCAGCGGTCCGATACCAATTGCGACGACAGGAATGCCAGGTGCTGGGCAAGCCAGTTCCAGAACGGCGCCCACAAGCCAGACGCGAAAGGCAACGGCCCCAGTTTATGCATACGCACCGGGTGCCGCGATACCGCCAAAGCCCGCTGGCAACCCAATGACAGGGGCTTCGGTGCAAAGCTCGAAACAAGACCCTAAAGCTCTCGCCCGTTATCAAAAAGTCGGGGCGCCGTATCAAGTGGCGGGCACTTGGTATTTGCCGGCGCACGAGCCTGATTATGATGAAAAAGGCGTCGCTTCGTGGTATGGCGACGCTTTTCAAGGGCGGCCAACGGCCAATGGCGAGGTGTTCGACATGAACATTCCTTCGGCCGCGCATCCCACATTGCCAATTCCTTCGCTGGTGGAAGTCACCAATCTGGAAAATGGCCGCAAGATTACCGTGCGCTTAAATGATCGCGGCCCGTTCGTTCAGTCGCGCATTATCGATCTATCGCACCGCGCCGCCGAACTTTTGGGCTATGACGCGCAAGGCACAGCGAATGTGCGCGTCAGGTACTTAGGCCCGGCGCCGGCAGTCGCCATTCCTCCGCAGGCCCCTTTTGTGCCGCAAGCGCCGGTTTCAGGCGTGCAGACCGCTGGTGGGGCAGGCGCGACATTCGTGCAAGCGGGTGCCTTTTCTGTGCGTGAAAATGCCGATGCCGCACGCGCAAAGGTAGGTGATCTTGGGCCGTCCCGCGTCGCTACAATGATGTCAAATGGCACTAGCCTATTTCGAGTTCTGGTTGGCCCTTGGTCGGACCGCGAACAAGCTGAACGCAAAGTCGCTGAGGCCACAGCCCGTGGGTTTGATGGCGCACGGTTGGTGAGCGTTTCCCAGTAAGCCAAAACCTGTGTGAACGGTTGACGGCTGCGACCCGCCCGCCCAAACCCGTGTTGGAAAACACGAGTTTGGGTGTGGCATGGTCGGTCGGTTTATTTCTTTGGAAGGCGGGGAGGGGGCAGGTAAATCCACCCTTGCGCGCGCACTTGAAGCCAAGCTGATTGCCCTTGGCAAAACTGTAATCGTTACACGCGAACCTGGCGGAACACCGGGGGCAGAGCTAATCCGCGATTTGCTGGTGACGGGCTCGGTCGACCGTTGGTCGCCTCTTACTGAGCTTTGCTTATTCTACGCTGCGCGCGGTGACCATTTAGAACGTGTGATTCGCCCGGCTCTGGCGCGCGGTGATTGGGTGTTGTGCGATCGATTTGCTGATTCCACCATGGCCTATCAAGGCCATGCGAGTGGAGCAGGGCGCGATGCGGTACACGCCATGGATCAGCTGATTGTTGCCCCAACTTTCCCTCATTTGACGCTGTTATTGGACCTCGACGTGACGGTGGGGCTCGCAAGGGCAGCCGCTCGACGGGGATCTGAAACACGATTTGAAGATAAGGAACGCGCTTTTCACGAGCGGCTTCGGGAAGCCTATCGCACTATTGCCGCAGACAACCCGGATCGTTGTGTCGTTTTGGATGCTTCCGTGCCTCCCGATGCCGTGGCCGACGCCGCATGGCATTTCTTACGAGATCGCCTAGGTTCGGCCTTATGAGTAATGATACCGACCAAGAAGCCGGTGCTGAGCACCCCCGAGAACGGCTTACTTTTGTTGGCCATGAACGCGCAGAAGCCGAGCTTGCAACCGCGATTTCTGGCGGACGAATGCACCATGCGTGGTTGATTTGCGGCCCCAAGGGCGTAGGCAAGGCCACTTTGGCCTATCGTGCGGCGCGGGTTCTTTTGGGCGCGAGCCCGTCTCATGAACGCCCGTTGGCGGTCGTCTCAAGTAGTCCTATCGTGCGCCAAGTGGCACAGCTTTCGCATCCCGATCTGTTGGTCATACGACGCGGCATTAACGAAACCACGGGAAAACCGCGTTCTGAGATCATTGTGGATGATGCACGAAAGCTGGGTCAGTTTTTTTCGCTGAAGGCGTCAATACCCGGTGGCCGCCGTGTTGCCATTATTGATCCCGCTGACGAACTAAACCGCAATGCTGCCAATGCCATTTTGAAAACCCTTGAGGAGCCGCCTGAAGGAGGGGTGATCTTTTTGGTGTGTCACGCGGCAGGACGTTTATTGCCAACAATCCGCTCACGGTGTCGGCGATTGGTGCTCGAACCGCTGGATGACGACCAAGTCCGCGAAGTAGCGGGAGACAATGTGGATCCTGCTGCCGTCGTGCTCGCGCAGGGTTCTCCCGGGCGAGCCGCGGCTTTGGCAAGCGTTGGTGTTGGCGCGTTGTATCGGAAGGTTTCCTCAGCCCTTTCCGGCTTGCCGCGTTTACCTTTGGGCGATGCATCGGCTTTGTCTGAATCCGGCGGGAAGTCAGATTTTGCGTTTGATGTTTTGTTTGACGTTTTGGAGAACTGGCTTGTTCGTGTTGCTCAGGCAGGAGCCGGGCTGCCGATTTTGGAGGTGGAACCGGGCGAAAGTGCTGCCATGGAGCGCATGGCGAGAGCTGTTGGCGGTCGGCGCGTTGTGGAAGCTTGGGACAAGGTGAGGGAGGTTCGCGCAGCAACGCATGGCCTAAATCTGGACAAGGCAGCCTCTGTTTTGGAGGCGCTGCGTCATGTGAGGCGTTCGCTTGCGCCATCGACGCCACGCGCGGCATAGCACTGCCGCAATGATCGATACCCACATCAATATCCACCATGAAGACTATGCCCATGATCGCAGCGACGTTTTGCGCCGCGCTCGCGATGCCGGCGTGACGGGATTCGTTGCCATTTGTGATCAAATTTCCAATGCCGAAACTATTCGCGGTATTGTGGCTGACGAGCCCGATATGGTTCGGTCAGTCGGTGCCCATCCTCACTACGCAAAAGACCATCGCGACCTGACCGCCCTAGTGTTGCAAGACTTGGCGGCGAAGGCGCCTTATGCCCGCGCGATTGGCGAAACAGGTCTTGACCAGCACTATGGCTATTCGGACCTTGAGGCTCAGATTGAGGTTTTTCGGGCCCATATTGCGGCCGCTCGCGCGCTAAACCTGCCAGTTATTGTCCACACGCGCGAGGCCGACGCAATGACAGCACAGATTTTGGAAGACGAGACCGAGAAAGGGGCGTTTCCGATCTTGCTGCACTGTTACACAAGCGGAATCGACCTTCTGAAACGCGGTTTAGCATTGGGCGCGATGGTTTCCTTCTCTGGAATTGCAACCTTTAAGAATGCAGCGGGCGTTCGTGACGCGATTGCCGTTACGCCACTCGATCGTATGGTGATCGAAACGGATGGTCCCTATTTGGCTCCGATACCCATGAGGGGGCGTCGTAATGAACCTGCTTATCTTCCTCATATTGCAGAATTTATTTCGTGTTTCTTAAACGTGGACTCAGATCGTTTCGTTTTCGAAACAACGAAGAACGCGCGCGCTTTGTTTGGGTTTGAATCCATATGAATGACGGCGTCTTGCGGGTGACAATCCTCGGCAGCGGCTCATCGGGTGGTGTTCCGCGCGCCGATGGGGATTGGGGTGTTTGCGACCCAAACAACCCGAAGAATCGACGTTCTCGGTGTTCGCTATTGGTCGAACGCAAACGGGCTGGGGCGGCGTGGGGGCCAGAGACAACCACAACAATCCTCTTTGATACGTCGCCGGACTTACGCAACCAGTTGATCGACGCCAAAGTGACCAGAATTGATGCGCTGCTTTACACCCATGACCACGCTGATCAGACACACGGGATCGATGACCTGCGCGCCATTGTATATTCGATGGGCAAACGGATCCCAACATGGATGGACGCCGTTACTTGTGACTCATTAACCAAAAAATTTGGCTATATTTTTGAAACGCCAAAAGGCTCACACTATCCCGCTCTGCTCGACGCTAAACTTTTGCCACGGCATGGAGAGAAGTTCTCGATTGAAGGGCCGGGCGGTTCTGTAACCGTAATGCCGCTCGCGCAAAATCATGGTCCAATTGATAGTGTCGGTTTCCGGCTTGGCAACTTTGCATATTGCAACGATGTACGAACGTTGCCTGAAGAAACTCTGTTGGCCTTAGCAGGCTTAAGGCTGTTTGTGGTTGATGCTTTGAGGTGGACACCGCATCCGAGCCACAGCCATGTTGCGCAGACATTATCGTGGATTGATCGCCTAAAGCCGACCTTGGCGGTGCTGACAGACATGCACATTGATATTGACTACGAAGATATGCGCCAGAAATGCCCGCCGGGTGTTGAGCCGGGCTATGATGGCTGGGCAATCGAAATACCGGAAGCACATATATTGTCATAGTAGGATTTCCCATAATACATATTATGCAACTCATTGTTTGTTGGTTGAAATAGGATGCCCTTCCTTTCCGCTTGCCGATTGGCTTGCGGACCATGCAGACTTGAACAAGGATACAAGATCAGCCCAACGACTGAACGAGGCACAAGTATTTTATGAGCGATGCCAGCACGAGCGAAGTTCGCCGTAAAGGGTTCCTTGATACCGTGGAGCGCGTCGGGAATGCCCTTCCCGATCCGGTATTCATCTTTATTGGCATTATTGTCATCTTGATGGGGCTCTCCGTGGTGGGCTCGTCGGCTGGATGGCAAGCCGTAAACCCAGTTACGGGTGAATTGCTGAAGGCTTCAAACCTTCTGAACGAGGCGAACGTTCAAAAACTGCTCGTTGAAATGCCTAAAACTTATACAGGTTTTACGCCGCTTGGTTTGGCTTTGACGATCATGCTGGGCGCTAGTGTAGCGGATCGAAGTGGGCTTTTGGCGACCTTACTCCGTGCGAGCCTGGCCAATGTTCAGAAATCAATCCTTGTCCCCACCGTTTTTGTAATTGGGATGCTGACGACCCACGCGATTGATGCCGGATATTTGGTTTATGTGCCTTTGGCCGGCTTGGTTTTTGCGGCAGCTGGTCGTCACCCAATCCTTGGATTGATCGTTGGTTTTGCTGGTGCAGCTGTTGGGCTCTCGGGAAACCTTCTGCCCGGGCAATACGATGTGTTGATGTTTGGAATCACTGAAACCGGGGCGCATCTAATTGATAAGTCTTGGACCATGAATCCGTTAGGAAATTGGTATTTTAGCATTGGAATTGCGGTTGTTTTTACGATCTTCGTATGCATTCTTGTTGATCGAGTGATCGAGCCTCGGTTGGGCCCATGGCATGGGACCGAACACAGCGCAGAACTGGCATCGTCCCGCCTCAATGCAGCAGAAAAAAAGGGCATAAACGCAGCGCTGATTGTTTTGGTCGCTGTAGTGGCTGGCTTTGTGGCGTTAATGCTGTGGCCTGGCTTTTCGCCACTTATCGATGAGAGTGCAGAAGGCGTTACGAAGTTTACGCCGTTTTTCCGAGCTCTGCCCGCGGGTCTTGCGATCCTGTTTTTTAGCGCTGGCTGGGCTTATGGGGCTCGGGCAGGAACAATCCACTCGCATCGTCATGTGGTGCAGATGATGGTAAAAGGCTTAGAACCTTTTGTTCCATATCTTGTTTTGGTTTTCTTCGCCGCTCACTTTGTCGCCATGTTTGGCTGGTCAAACCTTGGGCCGATTTTTGCTATTTCAGGGGCGGAGCAACTAAAGGCAATGCACGCGCCCCCTGCTCTGCTGCTGCCTATGTTAACGACAATGTCCGCGTGGCTGGACTTCTTGATCGCTTCAGGCTCAGCAAAATGGTCAGCGATGGCACCGGTTGTTACACCGATGCTGATGTTACTAGGAATTTCACCGGAAATGACGACGGCAGCCTATCGTGTGGGCGACACTGTTACCAACTTGATTTCGCCCTTGAACCCCTATTTTGTGTTGACCTTGACCTTTTGCCAACGATGGATACCCGGATTTCGGCTTGGCACGTTACTGTCGATGACGCTGCCGCTGGCGATTGCGTTCTACTTCGGAGGGGTATTTCTGACAGCTACCTGGGTTGCGCTTGATTTGCCCGTTGGTCCGGGGGCGGCTGTCTCTTATCAGCTGCCAAATCTCCCCATAACCGCTCCGTAAGTGTCGCCGCAAAGCCAATGAAGCCGATTTTGACGCCTGATCCACCCTATTACGCGGTTATTTTCACCTCCCGTTTGAACGAAGATGGGCATGCCGATTATGAAGAAACGGCAGACCGCATGGTTGAGTTAGCACACCAACAGCCCGGCTTTTTAGGTGTCGAGAGCGCTCGGAGCGGCCTTGGAATCACGGTGTCTTACTGGATGGACCTGGCATCGATCTCCGCATGGAAGCAGCAGGCCGAACATTTAGAAGCCCAAAGGTCAGGACGAACGCGATGGTATCGTGCTTTTGAGGTGCGTATCGCGCGTGTTGAGCGCGCTTACGGCATGATGCCAGAGGAAACGGGAGGTTTGGGCTAAGTTGTCAGCACCAGCGTCGCGGCATCACGCCCGGCGAGCCAACCAAGCGTTACTGACGAACACAGACCCATGGCTGGCAGATAGCCCCATGAACTCGGGCCGGAGACCCCACGCGCCGCGCCGCCGCCAGCATAAAGATTGGGTAAGGCAGAGCCGTCGTCGCGAACAACGCGCGCATTTTTGTTCACACAGAGACCGCCTTGAGTGTGATAGAGAGCACCGACTACTTTGAGCGCCCTAAGTGAGCCACGCGGCGGCGTATCGTGGTTCCAGTTGCGCCCAAACTCATCGGCTGCGCCTTGGCTTGAAGCGTTTTCTGCATGCGTGAAGGTATCAAGCAGCGCATTGGCCGGCACGTCCAGTTGTGCTGCGAGGTTTTCGATTGTGGCCGCCGATTTTGGTGCGTTTAGCGCCATCAATTGGGCTGTTTCGGGAATGTAAGCGCACGCGTCTTCGATTGTCTCATCATAGATTACCCAAGCCACTGCATCGGGTTGCTGAAGGACAGCATGGACCATCCCGGAAATGTCTTTCGTTTCATCGACAAATCGCTCTCCCCTCTTATTGATTATGAACCCACCGCTTACGATGATGGAAGGCGGCACTGTAATCCCTTGGGGTTCCGTCAACATCGCATAACCCTGATAGGAGCCCATATCCGCCAGCGCCCCACCAATCTTAGCGCCGAGCTTGATCCCGTCGCCTTCATTCCCTGCATGGCCATTGTGGCGCGCTATTGATGCTTCTGGCATATGCGCTTTGACCATCGCAGCATTAGCCGAAAAGCCGCTTGTTGCTATAATAAGGGCATTGCAACCGATATATTCTAGGTGCCCACCGGGCCGTTCTATTGCCACACCAACCACATGATCCGTGTTTTCAACAAAAACATCCAACAGCCTCGAGTTAAATAGAAAATCTACGCCTATCTCCGTACACTTTTGCGCCAAAAGCTGGATCATGTCGGCGCCCCCGCGCCCGAGCCATGAGTGTACGCGGGGGTACGTGTGCCCATAGGCGGCTCGAAAAGCACCATCAAGTTCCCATGGGAAATGAAACTCTGTGACAAGCCAATCTAAAGTTTGAGCGGCATTGTCGGCGATGGTTCGGGCAAGAACGGCATCGGTCTGGCCGCGTGTCTTGGCGATAATGTCTGCATAAAGTTGATCTGGGGTGTCAGGGACGCCCTTTGCTGCCTGTGAAGCCGTGCCGGCCGCACAAATATTGCCCTGGGACAGTGCCGTGCAGCCCCCGGCGCGCGCATCGCGCTCAATCACGAGAACGTCGGCTCCAGCGGCACGGGCCGCCAGCGCTGCAACGAGCCCACAAGCACCTGCGCCGGCGACAATAATTGGAACGCTTATCTCAAATTCGGGCATGTTTTCTCTACTGCTCGGCCAGTCTGTAGGCTCGTTTCCCCCGAACACGAAACCGTGATACCGGATCGAAGCTGCTTTTCTGAGGTTTTATGAGCGAAACCGCACCGCAAACGATACCTGTCCCCGGCCCTCGCCGCGCGGCGGTCATTTTCGTGTTCATTACGATCATGCTCGACATGTTGGCTATGGGCATGATTATCCCGGTTCTGCCATCGCTAGTGACGGGCATGACGGGTGGCGATGCCGCTCACGCTGCAACCATGTTGGCAGTTTTTGGCACAGGATGGGCGCTCATGCAGTTCATCTTTTCCCCGATCCTCGGTGGGTTATCCGATCAATGGGGACGGCGACCGATCATTTTGTTTTCAAATGCCGGCTTAGGTGTTGATTACATCTTCATGGCTCTAGCGCCTTCGCTTTGGTTTCTGTTTGTCGGCAGGCTTATTTCCGGGATAACTTCTGCAAGCTTTTCGACCGCTTATGCGTATATCGCGGACGTAACGCCGCCTGAGAAACGTGCTGGGGCCTTTGGCCTGATGGGCGCTGCGTTCGGTGTCGGTTTCATATTGGGCCCGGCATTTGGGGGTCTGTTAGGCGATATCAACATCCATTTACCGTTCTGGGTAGCTGCGGGATTGAGCTTAGCAAACTTCTGTTATGGCCTGTTTGTATTACCGGAATCACTTCCGAACGAACGTCGAACGCAGTTTTCATTTTCAAAAGCCAACCCACTTGGCGCGCTAACGTTTTTGAGAACCAACCCTGCACTTTTGGCGTTGGCCGCGGTGTATTTTCTGTATTCGCTCGCCCATACCTCGCAGCCGTCAATTTTTGCGCTCTATGCTGGGCATCGCTATGATTGGGGCACTAAGGAAATCGGGTTGATGCTTTCACTTGTCGGCATCACATCCATGATCGTGCAAGCATTATTGGTTGGTCGCATAGTGAAGCGTTTTGGTGAGCGCCGAACCATGATCTTTGCGTTGGCTTGTGGTGCAATTGCGTTTGGCGTCTATAGTTTTGCGAATGAAGGTTGGCAGCTCTTAGCGGGCATTCCTTTTGGCGCCTTAATGGGGCTGTTTTCGCCGTCGGCTCAAGGAATGATGAGCCGCAAAACATCGCCAAATGCACAGGGGCAATTGCAAGGCGCGATTGGTAGCTTGCAGGCCCTTAGCAGCCTTATCGGGCCCGCCATATTTGCGGGGTCTTTTGCCTTTGCAATCGGTCCGAGCATTCCATTGCAAATGCCTGGAATCCCGTTTTTTATTGCTATGTTACTCCTGTTAAGTGCGCTTTTGCTGACCATTAGGCAGAAGAGACCTGCCGAACCCGCAGGGACTCAACCACCGGCTTGAGTAAGGAAGTCTGCGAGGTCCGTTGCACCCTCTTCGACAAGTTCTTCTTGAAGCACGTGGCCGATGCCGGGATAGAGCCGCAGCTGTGCGCCCGGAATGGCCTCGGCCAAAGCTTGACCGGCCGCCACGGGAACCAGTTTGTCGTCTGTTCCATGCATAATCAGAGTTGGAACTGCCAGAAGCGTCAAATCCAAATGAGCGGTATCGCTCTTCAGGGATGATAGCATCGTCAGGAGGTGACGGCGCTGTCCTTCGCCTCGCGACAGCATTTCTGCGCGCGCAATGCGCTCGGGCGTTGCTAGGCTTGGGTTTGCAAAGCCATTGACCATGCCGCGCGCAATAAAGAACCGGCTCATAAGCCAAGGGACTGAGGCTTTGATGATTGGGTTATCTGCCAATTTTTTATAGCGATCGAGGTTTTTTTGGTACGCCGCTGGAGGCCTCCCCATGGCGCCACTGAGGACCAAAGCGGTTAGGCGGGTGGGATGGGCAAGCGCAAACCGCCACGCAATTGCCCCACCCAGAGAATGCCCCAGCAGCGCAAAACGTTGAATACCAAGCTTGTCCAGTGTTTTTGCGACAAGGTCTACTTGGTCTGGCTCCGTCATGCCTGATCCGATCGGGGCGCTTGTGAGCCCAAAGCCTTTCAGGTCAAGCGAAACAACACGCCTTTGGATATCCAGCAAGCGTGTCCAGCCGATCCATGTGTGAACGGACGCGCCGAAGCCATGAAGCAAAACCAAAGCTGGCGCGTTTTTTGGCCCTGTGTCACGGACGTGAACCGTGATGCCGCCACCGATGTCAATGAATTGGCTTTCCGGTAAGGAATAAGCCAGCCGGAGTTTGTCCCATGCGATGTCGGGTCGGACAAATAGAATTACAAATCCGCCTCCGATGATGGCGAGAACAGTTAGAACAACCCAAAAGTCCATAGCCCACCCTCAGCAAATTATTTTCCGTTCACGATCACACATCGCTTCACTTTGGTCATGGACGTGAGCGTCAAACGCGGCAACAGTCAAATTATCGGAACGGGCCGAAGAACCGCCGACGGATAGGGGAAAATATGGCTACGGAAAAGGCAGCAAGTACGAGCGAAATCGGGCAACTAAAGACAAAGACCGTTCTTTCCTATTCTGTTTTTGCAATTCCGATCGCCGCCCTTGGCTTGCCACTGGTTGTCTATCTGCCACCCTACTACGCCAGCGAAGTTGGCATGAGCTTAACCGCAATCGGCGCTGCCTTCGGCTTGGCGCGGATTTTTGATATCGTTATCGACCCGATAGTGGGGGCATTCCAAGACAAAACACGCTCGCGATTCGGGCGACGCAAAGTGTGGATTGCCGCAGCAATCCCATTATTGATGGTATCGGTTTGGTTCTTGTTTAATCCACCCAAGGGCGCCGGGCTGTTCTATTTGTATGCCAGCCTACTAACTATGTATTTTGCCTATTTGATGGCCGTGGTGAGCCACTTGTCGTGGGGGGCGGAACTATCTGCGCATTATCATGGGCGAACACGCCTTCAGGGCTGGCGAGAAGCCTGCATTGTTGCGGGTTATCTCGTGGTTCTTGCCATTCCAGCCGCTATCACCGGCCTGAAGTTAGGAACCGAAGCTGATGGCGTGCGAATAATGGGGCTATACACCGTTATTCTTTTTCCTGTGCTTGGCCTCATTACGCTCACGCAAGTCCCCGACGAAGCACCGCCCGAGGCAAAGCCGGTTCACTGGAATGACGCGTTCTTAGCATTTGGCAAGAACAAACCATTTCAGCTTGTTATTATTGCGGAGTTTTTTTCTGGGTTTGCCCCGGGCGTTACGGGCGCTCTCTTCCTGTTTTTCTTCAATAGCTATCTCGACCTTGGCGGTCTTTCGACGGTGCTTTTGTTGATCTATTTTATCTCCGGCCTGCTCGGTGTTCCTGTCTGGCTTTGGCTTTCCTACCGCATTGGCAAGCACCGCGCTTTGGTTGCTTCGATGATCTATCAAAGCGTGGCCTTTGTTATGATTGGACTTTTGCCGAAAGGTGACTTTACGGTCGCAGCGATTGGCATGTTAGTCGCCGGAATATCGTCGAATGCCGCCTCATTCTTGTTAAGGGCTATGATGGCCGATGTTGTTGATGAAGATCGCTTGATCACGGGCGAACAACGGACCGGCTTGTTCTATGGCATCATGTTGACGGCAGCTAAAATCGGCCTCGCTTTAGCGCCGCTCATTACCTACCCCATTTTACAGCATTATGGGTTTGTTGCGGCGCTAGGCCCCAAAAACACGGAAGGAGCGCTTGATGCCCTTTTGTGGTTGTTTATTGCCGCTCCCATTGCAGGCAACCTCTTGCTTTGCTTGTTTGTTTGGAACTTTCCGATCGATGCAAAGCGGTTGGCTGAAATCCGAACGCAGTTGGCTGCGCAATCGACATGACAACCAAGCCAAAGCACAACCTAGAAGAAGTGGCGTCCCCCCTCCCCGCTTTGGCTGCCGCGATCGACGTTATGGCTAACTTGAGGACCCCGGTGACAGGCTGCCCATGGGATTTGGAGCAAACCTTCGAGACCATTGCCCCATATACGATAGAAGAAGCCTACGAAGTTTCAGACGCGATCAGTCGAGGTTCGATTGCTGACTTCAAATCTGAATTGGGTGATTTGTTGTTTCAGGTTCTTTTTCAGTCTCGTATTGCTGAAGAAAAAGGGCTCTTTGATATTGGTGATGTCGCCAGCGGGCTGGTCGAAAAAATGATCCAGCGCCACCCGCATGTATTCGGCGATCAACATATTCCTACTGCGGATGCTCAATTGGTGAATTGGGAGACCATAAAGGCGCAGGAGCGCGCGGCAAAACTACACGATGACCCCAGCATCTTGGCCGATGTTCCGCTTGCGTTTCCTGCCCTTATTCGCGCTGAAAAGCTAACAAAACGGGCCGCTCGCGTCGGTTTCGACTGGGCCAGCATTGACGATGTCATGGCCAAACTCGCTGAAGAGATTGGTGAAACACAAGAGGCAATTTCGGAAGGCGATGTCGACCATATTGCCGAAGAAATTGGCGATGTATTGTTTGTAATAAGTAACTTGGCACGGAAACTTAAGGTAGATCCTGAACAGGCGCTTCGGGGAACGAATGCGAAATTTGAGCGCCGCTTTCGGTGGGTTGAAGCCGCTTTGCGTGACCGTGGCAAAACGCCAGATCAATCCAATTTGGCTGAAATGGACGCGCTTTGGAATGCCGCAAAGCGTGCAGAGCGTCGCCTGGCCGAAACTTGACTTTTCTGCTGCTCAGGCTTCAGACTGCGCAATGATTACTGGCAGCAATAATGTTGCTTTCGTGCCTTCGCCTAGCTTGCTTTCCAGAATAAGCTTGCCCTTGTGCAACTCGGCCAATCGCTGAACAAGTGAGAGCCCAAGTCCAACGCCACGTGCGCCTTTGGGCTGGTTTGCCGCTTGTTGGAAGGGGCGACCTAAATCCCCCAATTGCTCAGGCGGAATACCGACCCCGGTATCAACCACGTTTACGGTGAGTAGCTCCATATCGTGTGCCGCCGTGATCGCGACTACGAAACCCGAAGGTGTGAACTTAACGGCATTACTGAGCAAATTGAGCAGCATCTGGCGGAATGCTCGCCTGTCTGCATTTATCAAAATCGGCTCTAGGTTCGGCTTTACAAGCGCTACACCTGAATCTCTGGCGGCGCCTGCGATAATGTCGAGGGCATCGGCAATACCGCCGCTGGCATCAAAAGTCTCCTCGACAAGCTCAAACCGCCCCGCGTCGATCCGTGAAAGGTCGAGTACATCCCCCACAAGCTCCATGAGGTGGCGGCCAGAACGGTGGATAAGATCAGCATACTCGCCATAACGCTGGGAAAGCGGGCCAAAAAGCCGCGAACGCATGGCGTCTGCAAAGCCGATTATGGCGTTTAAGGGCGTTCGAAGCTCGTGACTCATTTCTGCAAGAAACCGGGCACGCCCATCGGCCAGCGCGCGTGTTTCTTCGGCTTGCGCCTCAGCAATCGAAAGCTTGGTTGCGAGCAGATTAGCGGCCTCAGCGGCTCTGCGCTCAGCTTGTTCGGTCCGCGCTATTGCTTCGGCTTCGCGCTTTCGAGAGCGCCATGCGGACGCTACCGCCAAGGCGCCAACTTGAACCAACGCCGCAGCTGTAAAGGCAACGTCAAGCGCTCCTCCCGCTGGGGTAAACCCTACTTTGCTCGCCACATAACCCGCGACGCCCGCCATCAGCGAGAAACCACACGCAGCAACTAAATCAGTCCGTCCGGCCGTGGCTACAGCCGCAAGGATCGGCGCGAGAATAAGCGGCGCCGTCGCCCATCCAAAAAGCGCGCACGTGAGTGCCGCGCCGACAGTCCAAAGAGCGATAACGATCATCGCCTGACCGCTGCGGTTACCCCAAGAAATGATCGCAGCAAGCGCTGGGACTGCCGACGAGCCGGCGGCAACCAAAAATCGAGCATCCACGGCAACTTGAGTAGCGGCCCATCCCGCCGCTATACCGGCGGCCGTAAGACCCACGGCACCTGCCGCGGTTAATGCAATTTCTTCATGATCAGCCAACTTTTCAGGCCGTTCCATGGTAGATTCCATCGAGCACAAGCGCTCGCCGCCTTATTACTGCCCAATGAGGTGGCAGAAGTCTTGTCGAATCCCGTATCAGGTGAGTCAGCACGGACGATGTCACTTAATCGGTACAACCGTCGGAGGAAATTATGCGGTGGACTAGTCTAGGCACCACAATCGCAGCTATCGGCGCTGTGGCTTGTTTTGCAGGTGCCGGCATCCTCGCCACATCTTCGACAACGAGCGTGGCCTTTGCCGCGCCAAAAAAAGTAACGCCTCGGAAAGCAACGCCTGTTCGCCCAGCCCCGAAAAAGCCCGCTCCAACCCCCATAGTTTTGCCGCCGCTCGCTGCACCCGCAAACCTTCCAGAGCCACCTCCTGGCGGAACAATTTTAGGCGTCGGTGCGGCAATCTATGCCGCCTATGCCAATGACGTTGCCCGCGCGTCTCCAACATCAATTACATCGGAAGCCAGCTTGGCCTCTGCACTTGAGACACTAACCAAACATCCTTCTGAACGACTGGCAAAAGGCTGGATGGCGTATGGCGCTCTTGTTGTAAGCCAAGGCGATAACTTCGTCAGCGAAGTCCGCAAAGCTGCCGCCTATTACGGTCGAGACGTGATGCTGACCGGGTTCAAAAATGATATTCGCTATGCGCGGACGATAACTGGTGCGCCGCAAGCGGTTGATTTGGCACAGCGTGCCTTTGCTGACGACGCGGACAAGATTTTGGCTGTTGCAGACCAGTTCAAAGCCTACTCCTATCAGGTCCAAAAACAGCCTTGGTCGCAGGCGCGGGCCATGAATGCGCGCGCGCTTGCAGAAGGCGTTCGGACCAAAAGCAATCTAATCGTCGTGCCCGGCAATGAAATCGTTTTGGCGATGGGAACTCCACCGCCACAGACATTGACCCCATCAACCAGCCTTGAACGGAGAACACGGTTTTGGACGCCCTTTGAACTGGCTGCTACTCAAGCGCGTTTGAATCCCTTGTCTGCAGGCACACCAGCACCAGACCCCATTGTCGCGACCGGCGGTGTCGTTGATCGTATGACGACGCTCGCGGCGATGCAGGCTTTAGGCGCGGATGTCGATCGAAAAGACCAAATGGAACAATTGCTGAATGCGCGCGGCTCAAGCAATTGCTTTGAAAGCGCTCGCTTGAACACGATTCAATGCGTGGCCGCGGGTCGGTTTCATTATGAGCAAGTGTTTTGCGTCGCTGAGCATCCGCTGCGTGAGATTGCAATGTGCATAAAAGGCGCCGCCCGGCTTTAACGGGGTATGACGCATCCCTTGAATGATCGCCGTCTTAACGACCTACTCGATGAGTTTGAAATGCTCGACGATTGGGAAAGCCGGTATCGGCATGTCATTGATCTAGGAAAGGCGCTTGCTACGTTTCCAGACGCCTTGCGTACCGAGGAAACCAAAGTCCGTGGGTGTGCTAGTCAAGTATGGCTTTATGTGGAGGGCTCAGCCGATGATCCCGACGTCTTAAATTTTTCCGGTGATAGCGACGCCCACATTGTGCGCGGTCTACTGGCAATACTCCTAAGGCTATATTCGGGGCGGTCCGCCCAGGAAATTGTTCGGTTGGACGCTAATGCTGCATTGGCAGCTTTAGGTTTGGGCGATGCCTTGTCGCCGCAGCGCTCCAATGGCCTTAAATCGATGGCCGAACGCATAAAGCTGGCCGCAGAAAACGCGTTGAAGGGATCAACGACATGAGCCTTGTCGGAAACTACGACCAAAACAATATCTTCGCGCGAATTCTTCGCAAAGAAATCCCCTGTTGGAAGGTCTATGAGGACGAAACCGCCCTCGCCTTCATGGATGTTTTCCCGCAATCCTACGGCCATACATTGGTGATCCCGCGCGTTTCTGTCCGCAACTTTCTTGAAATGCCCGATGCCATGGTGGGTCCGTACATGCAACGCGTTCATTCGGTTGCCCAAGCGGTGCGCACCGCGCTGCAGCCTGACGGTTTGATTATAACGCAGTTTAATGGTGCACCTGCCGGCCAAACGGTCTTTCATTTGCATTTCCATGTCATTCCGCGCTGGGCTGACAAATCGCTAGCGGGCCACGGGTTAGCGGCACAGGCGGATGCTGACAGTTTGAAAGACGTTGCTACAAAGATTGCAGCCACTTTCTAGGGTTTCCGAGTAATTTTTGATGGGGTCTGCCGATGAGCGAAACACTTTCAAAGCGTGTTGTGTTGGCGCGACCCATACAAGGGATGCCAGCGGTCGAAGATTTCCGCATTGAAACCGCACCTCTTCCAGCGCTGGACGAAGGCAAATTCTTGGCGAGGGTTTTCCTTGTTTCGGTCGATCCCGGGACACGATCGAGGCTTTCCGGAGCCGCATCGTATGCGGGCGCATTGGCAATTGGCGATACTGTTGACGGCTTTGCGATGGCTGAAATCATTCAGAGCCGTCATCCGCACTATGCCGAAGGACAAGTTATCACCATCGGCGCGGGGTGGGCCGAGCATGTGATCAGTGATGGGCGGGGATATTGCGCGCCGATCAGTGATAATCGCTTGCCATGGTCGCATTGGATTGGGGTGCTCGGCGTGCCGGGAATGACGGCGTATTTCGGGCTTCGTCGCGTGGCAGAAATGAAGCCCGGATCGACCGTTTTGGTTACGTCGGCTGCAGGGCCTGTAGGGGCTACTGCTGGGCAGTTGGCGAGGCTTTGGGGTGCATCTCGAGTGGTTGGGGTAGCTGGCAGGCCAGACAAGTGCGCGTGGCTGCGTGATGTTTGCAAATTCGACGTTGTGATTGATCGCCATACCACAAGCGACATGGCCGCCGCGCTCAAGGAAGCTGCACCCAAAGGCTATGACGTATTTTTTGACAATGTTGGCAATGCCATGATCGAGATGGTGTTGCCACAGATGCGCTTTGGTGGCCGCATCGTAGTTTCGGGGCAAGTCGCCGATTACAATTTGGCCGGAGACGCTATTCCTCCGATCCGAACCACCATTCCCTTCATTACCAAGCGCGTCCGCATGGAAGGTTTGGTTGTATTCGATGATTTGAAAGGGTTCCCTGCTGCACAAAATGAAGTGGCGGACATGATTTTGGGGAACGCCCTTGCGCTTCAGGAAGAGATTTTTGATGGAATCGAGGCCGTTCCCCGGGCCTTTTGTGGTTTGTTCAAAGGCGAGAACACAGGGCGTCGGTTGGTCCGGCTTGGGCCGGACCCAGCACTTTGACTGACGCAGCAGCAATCTCGAAGCCACAAGCACTCGTCGTAATCGATTTGCAGAACATCATGTTCGATGGCGCGGTTTTGCCACCGATGCCAAACGGCCAGAGACTGCTTATCAAAGTGAGGGAATTGATTGGCAAGGCACGGGAAGCAAATGTGCCAATCGTTTTTGTTCGTCACAATGATAGCGCCGGAGGGCCAATGCATATTGGCGCTAAAGGCTGGCAAATCGTTGAAATCATTGCGCCGCTACAAACTGATACGATCATCGAAAAACAGTCTCCCGATAGCTTTCACAAAACAAACCTTGACGCATGCCTTAGGTCTTTTGGCGCAAAGCGCGTTGCGTTTTGCGGTGCTCAAACCGAATTCTGTGTAGATACGACCGTACGATCTGCAAAATCCCTTGGTTATGAACCACTGCTCGTTTCAGATGCGCACGGGACTTTTGACACTGTAGTTCTGAAGGCTGAACAGATTATCGCGCATCATAATCTGACGCTCAGATCGTTTTCACGACTGGTGAAGGCAGATCAATTGTTTCCACAGGTTTGAAACGAGACTCGCGCGCAATTCTAGGCCTAGATTAACGTGATAAAACTGGGGAGCAGGTATGATCTTTCACGATTACGAGCGGATCGCGTTCAGTTACGAGGGACGCATTCTCACCATCAAGTTGACCGGGAACAATCCAGTCAACGGTGTTGATGGGAAGATGCATGATGAACTCGCCCGCGTTTTCACCGATGCACAACGTGACCCTGACAGCGATCTGATTGTGCTTGCAGGTGCAGGAAAAGCGTTCTGCGCTGGTGGAGATTTGTCTTGGTTTGAAGACCTAATGGACGATCCGGGATCCTTCCGGGGAATTGCCCATGACGCAAAGAAGATTGTCTCTAGCCTGCTGGATTTGGAAAAGCCGATCATTTGCCGGCTTCACGGCGCAGCAGCCGGGCTTGGTGCAACAATCGCCCTGATGTGTGACGTCATTGTTGCCGACGAGAACGCCAAGATTGGCGATCCGCATGTCAAAGTCGGCCTTGTTGCTGGCGATGGCGGCGCTGTGATCTGGCCACAATTGATAGGATATGCTCGGGCTAAAGAGATGCTACTGACCGGCGACCTGCTTTCTGCGCGTGAGGCTGCGGCCATGGGCCTGATCAACCATGCTGTGCCGATGGAAATGCTAGATGCCAAGATCGCAGAGATCGCCGCGAAGATATTGGGAAATCCACGTTGGGCTGTCCGTTGGACGAAAACCGTGATGAACATTCCTTTGAAAGACATAGCGAACAAAACCTCCGATGCTGCGGTAGCGTACGAGATCTTGAGCAATCTCATGGGTGATCGTCGCGAAGCCGTTCGGGCCTTTGTGGAAAAACGCCCGCCGGTACTGACAGGAGACTGAGTTGAGTAGAAATCGCTTGGCTGGATTGATCGGTTTTGGTGCTCTTTTCTGGATTCAGGCTGCTCTGACTATTCGCTTTCTTGGTGACTTTGATCTGTTCGCTCCTAGTTTGGTTTCATTGATTTGGTTCGCTTTAACGTATCCCATGGCCATTTTTGTGGCTGAAATGAGCACGCGGGTTTTGAAGGTTGAACCAGAGCAGTTTGTACGCTGTGTGGTCATCATGTGCATCACCGCGCTTTCCCTTGATGCGTTCGCGCTGACGTGGATTCCTAATCTATATGGGGCCGATGAAGCTATTCGACGCGGCGGCGCTGCGTGGCTGCTTTGGGGCGTTGCGTGCACCCTATTCTACGCTTTGGTGAAAAAGAAATCGGTATGACAAGCTTTACCTACGAACCATCCCACATCACTGAGATTAGAGCGCAAGTCTCCAAGCTCGTAGAGCGCGAGGCCCCACGCGAAAAACGCCGCGTTTGGGACAAAACTCATAGTTGGCCGCGGGATGTTTTTGCAAAGATCGCGGAACTCGGCCTCTGTGGCCTAACTATTCCCGAGGAATATGGCGGTGCAGGGCAAGATATCGTTGCAGCGGTTGCCGTTATTGAGGAACTTTCTCGCGCTGGCTCGTTTCTTTGCGGACCCTATATTCACTGTGTCTTTTATGGTGGCATGAATATCGCGGAAAATGGCACCAAAGAACAAAAGCGGGAATTTCTTCCACGTCTTGCTAAGGGCGAACTTTTATTCTGTTACGGGCTATCTGAGCCCGATGTTGGCGGCGACCTAAGCGCTGTGAAAACGCGCGCGCGGATTGAAGGCGAATCTGTAATTGTTAATGGGGCCAAACGCTGGTGCACAGGGGCAGACTTTGCGGACTATATCTACTGTTTGGTCAATTCTGACGCCGATGGCGAACGGCGCAAATCTCTGTCGTTTCTGCTCATTCCGCCGACGGCAAAAGGGGTTACGCTTCAGCCAATTGAACACATAAACTTGCGCTACACATTGTCGTCCGATGTATTTTTTGACGATGTGCACCTCCCACTCTCATGCATCGTGGGCGGCCCTGAAAAGTGGAACAAAGGTTGGGGCATGCTCGCGGGGCGTGCGCTGGATGTTGAAAAAATTGAAGTGGCGGCGGCTACATTTGGTATAGCGCAAGCAGCGGTAGAAGATGCGTGGGCCTATGCCCACGAGCGTGTTCAATTTGGCAAGCAGATTGGGGCTCACCAGGCCGTTCGCCATGCTCTGGTAGAAGCTAGAACAAAGCTGCAAGCGTGCCGCCACATGCTGTATCACTCGGCTTGGTTGGCGCAAACGGGGCAGGCTTGTGCGGTTGAGACCTCCATGGCGAAGCTGTTTGTTGCCGACACTGGGGTGGAGATTGCCTTGCTGTGTCAGCGGGTTATGGGCGCCTATGCGCTCTCTGACGCTTATGACATGGAGCGCCACGTCCGCGATCTTTTGGGGATGCCAATTGTTGGCGGATCTTCAAACATGCAGAAAAACAACTTAGCTGCTTTGTGGAGGCTGCCCAATTGAGTCTGTTGCCCCCTGCCCTCGCAAGGGAGATCGAATCCCGCGCTGATGAAATTGAAGCGGCTCGCCGACTGCCAAACGATTTGGCCCAGCAATTGGCACGCGTGGGCATCTTTTCGATGGCTGTTCCAACAGTTTATGGCGGTGGAGAGCGGACACCAGCTGAAATTGTTGAGACTATTGAAGCGACAGCAAGAGCAGATGGTTCGGCAGGTTGGTGCGTGATGATTGCGTCAACCACATCGATGAACGCCGCCTATTTAGATGATGAGTTTGCACGGCTGATCTATTCTGATCCGCTGATGATCACCGGCGGCGTGTTTGCTCCAATGGGAAAAGCGGTTGTGGAGGGCGATGGCTATCGCGTTACCGGACGTTGGCAGTGGGCATCTGGGTCTCAAAATTGTGGGTGGTTGCTCGGTGGAGCCCTCGTATTCGACGATGGCGGCATGCGAAGTTTGCCGAACGGAGCCCCCGATGCGCGCATGATGTACTGGCCAGCATACGACGCGACGCTAATCGATACATGGCACGTGACCGGGTTAAAGGGCACAGGATCGCTCGATATGGCTGTCGACAGTGTATTCGTGCCTGCGGGCCGAACCGTATCGCTCATTAGTGATAAACCGAGAGCTTCCGGTCCGCTGTACAAGTTCCCACCATTTGGGTTGTTGGCCCTTGGGATCGCAGGTGTTGCGCTTGGAAACGCGCGCGGTGCGATGGATGCATTCGTCGCGCTAGCAACGGCGAAGAAACCGCAAGGCTCGCGAAAAACACTAGCCGAACGCGCCCACACGCAGATGCAAGTTGCAGAGGCTGAGGCTTCGTTGCTGGCGGCTCGGGCATTTTTGTTCGACGCCATCGAGAGCGCATGGCAGCTTGCCAAGGTCGGAGATGAAATTCCTCAAAACGTCCGCGCACGCCTGAGGATGGCCGCAACCTTCGCGACACGAACGGCAGCCGACATTACGAGGACACTATACGACCTTGGTGGCGGTTCAGCGGTCTATCTCAACAATAATTTGCAACGCCGGTTTCGCGATGCACACGTCATGACACAGCACATAATGGTGGCACCAGCGACATGGGAACTGACCGGGCGCACATTATTGGGGCTTCAGACAGAAGATTCGATGCTTTAGCAGCGTCTGCCTGAGCGCTAACCGCTATTTGAGCTTAGTAAGGTCGCTCGTATGCCGTTTGGCAAAGGAAAAATCATGCTTATTCGCGTCGGCTATGTGGTTGGCTATCATTTGAATCAACCAACACCGATGGTGTTTATGGCAAACATTCATGAGAGTGAGGCTGCAAAGGCCATAGTTGAAGAAAAAGTGGCTTTCTCGCCCACCGTGCCACTTCGGAGATATATCGACCTATTTGGCAATAAATGCGTTCGGATAACGGCACCTGCCGGTGAGTTTCGAATTATTGGCCACGCAGTGATGGCGGACTCTGGTCTACCAGAAACGTTTCCTATTGGAGCGGCAGAAACGGCTTTGACAGACCTACCCGATGAGGCATTGGTTTATTTGATGCCCAGCCGATTTTGCGAAAGCGATTTGCTTATGCAAGCCGCGTGGGACCTTTTTGGTAAAACTGAGCCCGGTTGGGCCAGAGCGCATGCAATTTCCACCTTTGCGAACCAACGTATTGTTTTCGATTATTCGGCAGCTCGCCCAACGAAAAGCGCACTCGATGCGTATAATGAGCGTCAAGGCGTTTGCCGAGACTATGCGCACCTTACCATCGCGCTGTGCAGGGCAATGAATATCCCGGCGCGTTATGTGAGCGGATATTTGAGCGATATCGGTGTTCCTCCACGCCCGCCAATGGACTTTTCTGGGTGGGCTGAGGTATTTCTTGATGGTGCTTGGCATACCTTAGATGCCCGCAGCAATTTCCCTCGTATAGGGCGTTTTGTGATGGCGCGAGGACGAGACGCCGGTGATGTCGCATTCTCAACGAGCTTCGGTAGTGCGGATCTGATCCAGTTTGAAGTCTGGACCGAACAGGTTAGCGACGTGGAGGCGCTAAGTGTCCCGAACGCGCTGGCTTTGGCAGCATGATGTCGCCCAAAGACTTGGTTTCAGCCGGACAACCAGGCCAAGCGACACGATAGCGCGCGATGAACTCTGTTTTTTCTTCGCTACCGACCACGATTTTCGAAACGATGTCGGGTCTCGCTCGAACCCACGGCGCGGCAAACCTCGGGCAAGGATTTCCTGACGCCGATGGCCCCCTCGATGTGCGGCAAGCCGCTGCAAATGCCCTTTTGGAGACCTCAAACCAATACCCGCCCATGGCAGGTTTGCCTCTGCTTCGCGAAGCTGTTGCCGCGCATTATTCAGACCATCAAGGTATCGATTTAGCGTGGCAAACTGATGTGACAATTACATCGGGGGCAACGGAGGCAATAGCAGCAGCGCTTTTTGGCCTTATTGAGCCGGGTGATGAGGTAATTTGTTTTCAACCGCTATATGACGCCTATGTCCCGCTCATTCGACGTGCTGGCGGCGTTCCAAAATTTGTTACACTCGTAGCGCCAGATTGGACTATTCACGAAGTTGCGCTGAACGAAGCAGTTTCGCCCCGTACAAAACTCGTAATTTTGAACAATCCGCTTAACCCCGTCGGTAAAGTGTTTTCTCGTAATGAGTTGGCAGTCTTAGCGAAATTCTGCCTCAAGAATGATCTAGTGGTTATATCTGACGAAGTTTGGGAGCATGTCGTCTTCGGCTCGGCCGACCATACCTCGTTGCTCTCAATGCCTGAAATGGCCAATCGTTGTGTTAAGATCGGCTCAGCGGGAAAGATATTTGCTCTGACGGGTTGGAAAGTGGGATGGGCCTGTGCATGCCCCGCTTTGAGTGAGGCGATTGCTAAAGCGCATCAATTTTTGACCTTCACAACGCCGCCAAATTTGCAAATTGGAGTGGCTTATGGCCTCGCGAAAAGCAAGGCGAGCTTCCAAGAAGCGTCCGCTAACTTTGGCACTGCCTACACTCGGTTCACATCGCGATTGCATGACGCTGGATTTGTGACCCTTCCTTCATCGGGAACCTACTTTCAGCTACTGGATTTGCGAGCATCCGGTATTGCCGAAGGCGACAAAGCTTTTGCTCTGAGAGCCGTGAAAGACTGCGGTGTTGCGTGCATCCCCCTCTCCGCCTTTTACGAAAAAGATGCACCAGATCATCTGATTAGACTGTGCTTCGCCAAGTCACAAGAAACGCTCGCTCGCGGGCTGGATGGGCTGATCAAGGCGCTTGGCTAGTTAAGGCCAGCTTTTGCGAAGAAACCGCGTCTTCATCAATCTAGAGTACAGTCCGGCTCGCGTGTCGACACCCGCGCGTAAGATTGGACAACACCCTTCATGCTGCAAAGCACACCAAACGAAGTTAAGGCGATATCCAAAGGCATTAAGGCGAGTTCCATTCTGGTGGTTCTGCTTGCTGTCGCAACGGTCGTTTGCGCGGGTTTTTTGCTTAGCTCAGTGACGAGCGCAGTGCGGGCAACTATTACGAGTCAAGGCGCTTTCTTGCGGGCAGATTTGGCGCACGCCGAGAAGGTTAGCTTGATTTGGCGGGCGATCGCTGATCGGGACCCTTATGTCGAGCGGCTTGCCAATAACCTTGAAGTCCAAATGGGAAAGGAATTCGATGTCTTAAGTGACCGATCGGAACAGTTTGGATTGCGAGAGGAAACTGCAACTATCCGCGCGCTCTCTCGTTCGGTGGCGGCCTATGAAGGACAAGCCATTCGATTAATTAGTGATGGCGAGTTTCAGGCTGCTGGAAACGTGATGAGCTCGCTCGAATATAATAAGGCTCGAGCTTTGGCTCGAGCCGAAAACCCGAAGTTTTTGGGAGCGCTTCGGGATGCTACAACGGCGTCCGTTCTAACGTCTAGTGGTTGGCTATACGGTTGCTTGGCATTTGGACTCGTGGTTTTGCTAGGTACGGTCGCGGTGTCTTTGAAGGCGCTCGGCGCTGTGCGGCGTCAACATCAACGTTTGCTTGGCTTTAGCGCGGACTTACAGCAAGCAAATACTTCACTCGAAGCGCGCGTTGCAGCGCGAACAGAAGAGCTTGCCGCCCAAGCTGAGGCGCTGAGAGCTGCGAAAGATATCGCCGAAGCTAGCAGCAGCGAAAAAGACAGGTTTCTGGGGGCCCTAAGCCATGAATTGCGGACGCCGCTCAATGGCGTCATCGGGATGCTGCATGTTGTTACCGATGAGCTAAAGCCGGATAGCCATGCGGGAAGTCATGCAATCCTTGCCCTTGAATCAGCAGAGTTTATGCAAAGCCTCGTTGAGCGCGCATTCGACCGTGTGCGCCTAGAGTCGGATTCCCTCGTCATTAATGAGAACGAATTTAATCTCGAACGGTTCGTAATTTCTACGTCTAAGTGGTTTGAAAACAAAGCGCGGGCAAAGGGAGTTGCTTTTTCAGCAACAAGTGAAAACGTTTCGATCAGGGCCGACATTGTCAGGATAAGACAGATCCTCTCCAATTTGATCGACAATGCCCTCAAATATACGCCTTCCGGCCGCGTGCATGTTGAAGCAAAGCTGCAACATCGTGCGCCAAATGAGACCTTGCTCGTTATCGATGTAACAGACACTGGCCCTGGCCTTGACGAAGTGGCGGCGCGGCGAATTTTTGAGCGCTTCTACCGCGTTGACGATAGCATTACACGCGCGGCTGACGGGCTTGGCCTTGGGTTGGCCCTTTGCAAAGAACTTACCGACGCCATGAATGGCTCACTTACAGTTCAAAGTGAAAGGGGTAAGGGCAGTACTTTTGCGCTATCGCTTCCAGTTAATGTGGTTGCCAAAAAGGGCTTCGCTGATTCCAGTCAAAAAAAGCAAGCGCGTCGATCACACTCAGCGATCCTAAGGGTATTGGTGGTCGATGATAATGCGATGAATCGGCGTGTACTTCAGGCCTTCTTGGCGCAGCTGGACGCTGACGTCACGGAGGCCGCCGACGGTGAGCAAGCCTGCGCCGTTGCCGAAATTCAGCCTTTTGATATTATCCTGATGGACATGCAAATGCCGGTGTTGGATGGCTTGGTGGCATCGGAAATGATCCGACGGTCAGTTGGCCCCAATTCGAAAACACCAATTTTGGCCGTGACTGCGGACTCACGGAAAGAAACGGCAGAACGCGCAATTGCCTCAGGAATGAACGCACTAATCCTAAAGCCTTTGTCACCTGAGGCGGTGTTCACGGCAATTAATGCCTTCACAAATGAGCCGCCTCCGCCGATTGAATCGATCGACGACGCGAAAAATGCACGGTTGGCGATAAGCTAACGAACGCGTTCCAGCGACTCGCGGATGTCTTCTCCATCAAGCTTCAAACCCGTTCGTCGAAATCTGAGCGCGTCGGAGAGTTTCGTGAGGCCGAGCGGGCCAATGGCGGGTCTAGCGTCGTCGCCCAGCAGGACTGGCGCTCGAAACCACTCAATTCGATCCACCAGATCGGCGGTCAAAAAGCTTGAGGCGAGTCTACCGCCGCCTTCCAAGAATACGCTGCGCGCGCCTTGCGTTGAGATCGCGCTTAACATGCCCCAGGGATCCAATCCATTCTGAGTTAACGTAACCTCGGCAGTTTGAACGCCATGAGCGCTCAAGACGGCGCGGCGCAATTTATCAACCCCTGAACCAATGAGAATAAGCACCGGGCCTAAAGTGGCAGTTTGGATTAACCGCGCTTTATCCGACAATCGCAGCTTACTATCTGCAACCACGCGCAGCGGTTGTTGCTTTGGTGCTGGTGTGGTTCGAGCGGTCAGCTCGGGATCGTCGGCTAACGCAGTTTCTGCGCCAACCAAAACTGCATCGTGCTCCGAACGCAAAACATGAACGCTTGCCCGGGCCTCCTCACCCGTTATCCACTTACTCTCGCCAGTGGCTGTCGCTATTCGACCATCAAGGCTGGTCGCCAGCTTAAGGGTGACTTTTGGCAAATGGCTCAATCCAGCCCCTCACTGTCACCATTCCCCGCGCGGGCTTCATCAATTTGATCTTGAATGAATTTACCGAAATCCTCCGCTTCACGAAAATCGCGATAGACAGAAGCATAGCGCACATAAGCTACAGGATCGGTTTCAGCGAGCGCTTCCATTACGTAAGTACCTACTGTGTCCGAGGTAATCTCGGTGTCGCCCAAACTTTCGAGGCGGCGGACGATACCCGAAACCATTTGCTCGATACGATCCTGCGCTACAGGGCGCTTTCTCAACGCTATTAAGACCGAGCGCATGAGCTTGTCACGGTCGAATGGAGTCCGCTTGCCGGACTTTTTGACCACCAACAGTTCTCTTAGTTGAACGCGCTCAAACGAGGTAAACCGTGCTCCGCATGAAGGGCACTGACGGCGCCGACGGATAGACGCCCCATCTTCGGCTGGGCGGCTATCTTTAACTTGCGTGTCAGGATGGCCGCAGAATGGGCAACGCATTCAAACCTCTGATGCTCAATAGATGGGGAAGCGCTTGCAGAGTGCGCTGACTTCAGCGCGAACACGCGCTTCGATTGCACTGTTGCCATCGGGCGTGCCCGCTAGCCCGTCGAGCACCTCAACGATCCAAGTGCCGATTTGTTTAAACTCGGCGACGCCAAAGCCACGCGTGGTTCCAGCAGGAGCACCGAGCCGAATCCCGGATGTTTTTGTGGGAGGCGCTGTATCAAATGGGACGCCATTTTTGTTGCACGTGATACCTGCTCGCTCAAGGGCTGCTTCGGCATCCTTACCGGTAAGGCCTTTCGGACGAAGGTCTACTAGAATTAAGTGTGTATCCGTGCCGCCGGCCACCAGGTCGAGCCCACCTGATTTAACGGCTTCTCCCATGGCTTGCGCGTTGGCGATGATTGCTCTGGCATAGTCAGCGAAATCGGGGCGAAGGGCCTCACCAAACGCAACGGCCTTGGCGGCGATTACATGCATGAGCGGTCCACCCTGGAGCCCTGGAAACACAGCGGAATTGAACTTTTTTCCTAGGGTTTCATCGTATGAAAGGATGAGGCCGCCACGCGGTCCGCGGAGCGTCTTATGCGTCGTTGTTGTAACAACATGGGCGTGAGGGAGAGGGCTGGGATGTGCGCCACCAGCCACTAAACCAGCAAAGTGGGCCATGTCGACCATGAAATAAGCACCAACTGAATCCGCGATTTGACGGAAGCGCGCAAAATCAATTTGACGAGGATAGGCTGAGCCCCCGGCAATGATCAGCTTAGGACGATGCTCGAGCGCCAAAGCTGCAAGAGCATCATAGTCAATCAAGTGAGTGACCGGATCGACTGTATAGGGGATTGGCTTGAACCACTTGCCCGACTGATTAGCTGGAGACCCGTGCGTAAGGTGGCCGCCGGCTGCTAGATCCAGCCCCATAAAGCTATCGCCTGGTTGCAACAGCGCTAAGAAAACCGCCTGATTTGCTTGCGCGCCAGAATGTGGCTGCACATTAGCATAGGCGCAATTGAACAGTTTGCGCACGCGCTCAAGCGCTAATTGCTCGGTAACATCAACAAACTCGCATCCGCCATAATAGCGCTTGCCGGGGTAGCCTTCTGCATATTTGTTGGTAAGCACTGAGCCTTGCGCCTCGAGAACCGCTTTGGAAACAATGTTTTCAGAAGCAATAAGCTCAATCTGATCCTGCTGCCGCTCCAATTCGTCGCTAATGGATGCGGCAAGCATGGGATCGGCGTTCGAAAGCGAGCTGTTGAAGAAAGCGCTTTCTGATCGAGTAAGGGTTGCGGTTGTCATTGTGAAGGCTCCGGTTCGGGTCATGAAATAGCGTGCGCCGCCCCATTTGCGCAATGCGATCATCAGCGTGTGAAATCATCGTCGATTAGATGATGCTGGGTCGAGAGTGTTTCTATGCCTAGCAGAGGTTCAAGAAAACGGCAGATACCTTTTGGGTTGAGGTATTCGACGATGTTTTTCCAGTATCACTGACGTGTGATTGCTTGTAATATGGTATAGAACGATATTATTCCGGTGAATAGAGACCCAGACGTCGAGCATATCTGGAACATTGGCGTTAAGGTTGCCATATGTTCCAGCGAAAATTTAGGAAAGAACACATGATTTCGAACGAAGATGCGTTGGCGCTAACTGCAGAAATTGTCGCTTCATATGTTAGCAACAATGCTGTGGCTCCTCATTCATTGCCGGGCTTGATCGCATCAGTCCACAATTCCTTGATCGGGCTCGGCCAGCCTGAACCCGAGAAGCCGCTTGAGAAAACCAAGCCGGCGGTTTCGATTGGGCGCTCGATTACAGATGACTATATTGTTTGCTTGGAAGACGGAAAGCGCTTGAAAATGTTGAAGCGCTATCTGCGATCAAACTACAATTTGTCGCCGGATGAGTATCGCAAGCGGTGGGGCTTGCCGGCGGATTATCCGATGGTTGCGCCCAATTATGCAAAGCGCCGCTCTGAGTTTGCAAAGCAAATTGGTCTTGGCCGCGCGCGGTAAGACCAAGTTTTTTATCGCGAAAACGCAGTCTTGGGCTCTCGGTCCGGCAATCAGTGTCACCAAAGTGGGGCGTTTGCGCGTTGCTTAGCGGTTTTCATCTAAAAAGCGCCGAACCTTGCGAAGCGGGTCAATGAGCTCACGGAGTGAAGGCTCGGAAAAGACCGCGATGAAATCAGCGAAAATTGGCGCTAAATTGATAAGCGCTGCATCGCGCGCGTTGCGGCCAGCAGTAGTAATTGAAACGATTTTCCCGCGACCGTCATTAGGGTCGGCAACCACTTCGATGTAGCCATGGGCTTCTAAGCGTTGCAAGGTATTGGTCATAGCGCCACGGGTGACTTGAAAAGCTGATGCAAGGCCGCTTGGCGTCCGGTGGCCGCCAAGGCGAACGAAATTGTTTAGCACACTGAATTGGGCCATCGACAAACCCTCCGGCAAGACGCGCTCGAAGCGCGCGCGCGCCAATTGTTCGATAATTCCAATCTCGTTGAAAAACTCGAATGCAACGGGACCAGCACTAGCGAAAGAAGCTTCTTCGTTTTCGGTCATGCCATCACAATGGAGCGCCAATCCCGACGCGGGGCTGCGCCGATTGGTTTTGCATAACCAATACGGGCAAGCATCTGCAAGCGGCCAGTTGAGGGCGCGTTCGTCAGCGCGTCCATTTGGGTTTTCTCAGCCGCCACTTCGGGGTATTCTTGAAGCGCTTGACTAAGCGGATGCATGGCGATTCCGAGACTCGTCGCGGTCAGATTTGCACGTGTATAGGCTCTCCCCGCATCGATTTGGTCAAAGCGCGTATTCGTCGCCGTTTTGATCGCAAGGTAACCCATAGCGGAGCGCGTTGCAGGCTCCAGCATGGTTAGCCCGGTCTTGAAGGCCATTGAGTTATGATCAGCCAAGGTCTGCTTGGTTATTTGCCCGGTTGCAGCCAGCAACTCGATCATTGGACCATCGAGAAATAACCCGTCGCGATGCGCATTGATCTCTTTGGCCCCAATGCGCATTAAATCAACCGATTCCTGCATCGCGGGTGGTGTCATTATTTCAACTTTGTAAGCCTTGTCGGTAAGGGCTCGCAGATCAGTTAGGCGCTGATCTGCAATAATCTCGGCTTGGGTCATTGACCTAGTTGCCGCCGTCGCAAGTGCCGCTCGCATTTCAGGGGGTATTTCACGCTTGGTGTCGAACGGCTCACGATTGGTCCTACGGAGCACGATTTGATTGTAAAGGGGGTCAAGGGTTCCGCCCTTTGTCATTTTGATTTTGGCAAAGGGTCTTTGGTCGAGGCTTTGCGGGTCAGAACCTTCTGGAAAAGACGTAATCTCGGCTTGATAGCCCGCCTTCAGCGCGGCCAGTGAAAAAAGCTCAAGAAATGCTCCGCCGCCAATAGTAATTTGTCGGCTATACGGATCCGTCGCTGGCAGCAGCTTTTGGGTGTCGAAATACAGGGTGAGCGCATTGTCGCCATGCAGTTTAGCGAGCCACGGCTGCCTGTTATGCGGATTTGGTGCCAGCATGGCGTGAGCAAGCGCGAACCGACGCGGATCCATTTCGCCAGCACCGGGGTTGCGCCACGCTTCTGCAGCGTCTGGCGCCGGTGCGCACCCTAACAGAAGTTGGGTCCCACCAATGGCCGCCAATGACGTTGCCGAGCCTAAAATAGAGAGAATTGAACGACGAGTTTGCACGATAGACCACACATAGTTGAGCGCTAAACTAGATCAGTTGTTTAACGATCAACTAATCTGTCGTCAACCCTCAACCTTGCCTTGGGGGCGATACCTGCCTAAACCAATTCGTAAAGACGGCTCAAACGAGAACAAATGTCGGCGCAAACCTCAAAACCAATTTTTGTGCTTAACGGCCCGAACCTAAACCTGCTCGGTACGCGAGAACCGGATATCTACGGTACGCAGAATTTGGCGGATGTAGAGGCGGCGTGTGTGACTAGAGCGGCACAATTTGGTGCAACGATTGTTTTTCACCAATCAAATCATGAAGGTGCGTTGATCGACTGGATCCATCAAGCGCGTCTTTCGGCTAGCGCAATTGTTCTGAATGCCGGCGCATTCACCCACACCTCGATTGCGTTGCATGACGCACTCAAGGCCTGCGAGATACCAGTCGTCGAGTGTCACTTGTCAAACCCGGCAATGCGCGAATCCTTTCGCCATGTTTCACACGTCGCGACGGCGGCAAAAGGATCCATCACTGGATTCGGGCTGATGAGCTATGAACTGGCTGTTGAAGCGGCGGCCCGGCTTTCAGCAGCACGGTTGCTCGATTGTGACTGTTTGAATGTCTAGGACTACAATACGATAGTGCTGACCAAGGATGAATTGATGCCTGATAGCAAACCGAATCCGATGCCAGAGATTGACCCAAAGCTGGTGCGGGACCTTGCGCGGATCTTGCGCGATACAGACCTGACCGAGATCGAGGTTGAGCGTGGCGAGTTGCGCGTTCGAGTAGCGCGGACTTTGACGGCGCCTGCTTATTCCGCCCCGGCACCGAATTATTTCCCGGCGCCTGCTTTTGCTCCTCCGGTCTCGGCTCAAGCATCACAACCAGCTTCGGCACCCGCAGCGGCGCCAGCAAACCCAGTTGCGGCTAGCGGTTCGGACTGGAACACCCACCCCGGCGTGGTTAAGTCGCCCATGGTCGGGACAGTATATCTACAAGCCGAACCCGGCGCTCCGCTGCTCGTCAAGGTCGGAGACAATGTAGGCGAAGGCCAGACATTGATGATCATCGAAGCCATGAAGACTATGAACCCGATCCCCGCGCCTCGTTCGGGTGCCGTTTTGGCTGTTCTTGTGAGCGACACCGATCCGGTGGAGTTTGGCGAGCCCCTGATTGTGATTGGTTAAGCGGTCTATGTTCGATAAAATTCTCATCGCGAACCGAGGTGAGATAGCCTTACGGATCCATAGGGCCTGCAAGGAGATGGGCATTTCAACGGTTGCTGTGCATTCAACTGCTGATGCGGACGCGATGCATGTTCGGCTTGCCGATGAAAGCGTTTGCATCGGGCCGCCGTCGGCTTCACAGAGCTATCTGCACATTCCCGCTCTGATCGCTGCTGCTGAAATCACGGGCGCGCAAGCTATCCATCCCGGGTATGGATTCTTGTCCGAAAATGCGCGGTTTGCTGAGATCGTTGAAGCGCATGGAATGACATTTATAGGCCCAAAAGCGCATCATATTCGGCAAATGGGCGACAAAATTGAAGCCAAACGCGCTGCGGCGGGCGCTGGGATTCCTGTTGTTCCGGGTTCGGATGGTGCAATTACCGAAGATGAAGAAGCCGCCCGCGTGGCCGCGCGCGTTGGGTTTCCCGTATTGATAAAGGCCGCTTCGGGTGGCGGTGGCCGCGGCATGAAAGTGGCCCATACGGCGGATCAATTGTCGGAAGCCCTTTCAACAGCACGCGCAGAAGCCCGTGCAGCTTTTGGGGACGATAGCGTCTACATTGAGAAGTATCTCGGCACACCACGCCATATCGAGATCCAAGTAATCGCTGACAGTCATGGCAATGTGGTCCATTTGGGCGAGCGCGATTGTTCCTTGCAACGACGGCATCAAAAAGTTTGGGAGGAGGCCCCCTCACCGGCTCTTAACGCATCCGAGCGTGCCGCTATCGGTGAAACCGTCGTTAACGCCATCAAGAGCCTCGGTTACCTTGGCGTAGGCACCATTGAGTTTCTGTATGAGAATGGTGAATTCTATTTTATTGAAATGAACACCCGCTTGCAGGTCGAACATCCTGTAACTGAAGCGATCACTGGCGTTGATCTGGTTCGGGAGCAAATCCGAATTGCCGATGGTGCGCCATTATCGTTTACACAAGCAGACGTGGTTTTTGAGGGCCACGCAATTGAATGCCGGATTAATGCGGAAAACGCGAAAACTTTCGCGCCTTCACCTGGAACAATTGCAGACTTTCACGCACCCGGCGGCTTAGGTGTCCGTCTCGATAGCGCTATTTATGCCGGATATCGGATCCCGCCCTATTACGATAGCTTGATAGGGAAGCTGATTGTTCACGGTCGAACACGGAACGAATGCTTGATGCGATTGAAGCGTTCACTCGACGAAATCGTTATATCTGGTATCCAAACGACGGTTCCGTTGTTCCAAGAACTGGCGCGCGACCCCGATATAATCAATGGCGACTATCACATTCATTGGCTTGAGCAGTGGCTCGCGGCACAAGCGGCCTCTAACGATAACCGATGAGCGGGCGCTTCGGTCCCGACGAATTGTTGGACTGCTATGCGCGGGGGGTATTCCCCATGGCAGATTCAGCGGATGATCCGCGTCTTTTCCTGCTCGATCCAGATGAGCGTGGGATTATTCCCTTAGAAAAATTTCATCTTTCAAGACGACTGGCGCGTACGGTTCGACAAAACGCTTTTGAGGTTCGTGTTGACACTGTATTCGATCAAGTCGTGGCTGCTTGTGCTGAAGCTACAGAAGACAGGCCGAGCACATGGATAAATCGCCCCATTGCGTCTCTTTATGGCGCCTTACATCGGCAAGGTAACGCTCATAGCATTGAATGCTGGCGCGATGGATACCTTGTTGGTGGTCTTTATGGGGTTTCGCTTGGGGGCGCGTTCTTCGGTGAGAGCATGTTCAGCCGGGTTCGCGATGCTAGCAAAGTGGCGTTGGTTCACCTTGTCGGAAGAATGAAGTTAGGTGGGTATGTCCTGCTCGATACGCAGTTCATGACAAACCACTTACGCACTTTTGGGGCTGAAGAAATTAGCCGACTTAGTTATCGTTCGCTGCTGTCGGCTGCGCTTCCGTTGACGGCATCGTTGTGGCCGGACGTTCTTGTTCCGCCTGCGGCACCCCTTGCTCAACGGGTGGAACCTCAGGTTCAGGAGCTTGCATCGACGTTTGCGCGCTTGATGCCGCACTCGCAGCCGCACTTACCGCTTCACTGGGCAACGCCGCTGATACTGGCCGCCCTGACGGACGACCAACCGGCGAGCCATCGCCCTCGCACGATTTAATCCACACATCGTAAATTGGATGGTCTAACGCATCGATAGATGGGCTTGAGCTGCTCATCCACCCAGCTTTGACGATCCGAGTTTGCGTTGTGCCTGCCTCTCTCGCACGCCGACTTTCTGCGCGGGGCCCCAATGTCGCTGACCTGAGACCCGGTTCTCCTCCGGTTTGAGAGAGAGTCCTTGGTTTGGTTG